>Ga0105049_10010209_pt1 | contig 10782 bp, 6 predicted proteins | sample MAT06_FD_78087 | JGI IMG/M metagenome (GOLD analysis project Ga0105049, IMG submission 78087) | Freshwater microbial communities from Lake Fryxell liftoff mats and glacier meltwater in Antarctica - MAT-06 | ecosystem: Environmental > Aquatic > Freshwater > Ice > Liftoff microbial mat | place... | reverse complement strand
GATGGGCGCGTTCTCGGTGGCCTCCATCCTCGGTAAAACAAAAGGGCTCGAGCTCGCGCAGCGCGGCAGTCGTCGCGTGATCGCGCGCCGCCGCAAGAGCCCCCAGCTCGCGGCGGATCTGGCGGTGCTCGAAGCGCAAGCGCTCAACGACCTCGGTCGCAGCGAGGAAGCCCTCGGCCGTGTCGAGGTCGCGCTGCGGCTCGCGCCCGGTCGTGGCGAGGCGATGCACGAGAAGGGCGTCGCGCTGTTCGATCTGTCGCGGTTCGTCGAGGCCCGCGCCGCGCTCGAGCGCGCTGTCTCGATCCAGCCCGAGGACGCGTACTCGCACCAGATCCTCGGCCTCACGCTCGAGGCGCTCGGCGATCTCGCGGGTGGCGACAAGGAGCTCAAGCGCGCACTCGCGCTCGCGCCGAACGAGCTGTCGGCCCCGGTGCTGATCTCCGCCGACGAGTTCCGGCGCGAGCTCGACACCGTGATCGCGTCGCTCGGGAAGGATCGCCAGGCGCGAGTACGCGCGATCAAGATCGAGATCGCCGACCTCCCCGATCCGTCCGACCTCGCGGCCGTCAAGCCGCCGTTCCCGCCGACGATCCTCGGGCTCTATCGCGGTCCGGTCGGCAAGGTTCACGTGGTGCCGACCGCCGGTGAGGCCCCGTCGATCGTGCTCTACCGGCGCAACCTCGCGCGTGCGGTGAAGTCGCGCGCGGAGCTGTCGGAGCAGATTCGCGACACGCTCCTCCACGAGATCGGGCACCTCGAGGGTCTCGATGAGGACGACCTGCGCCGGCGCGGCATGGAGTGATGGCGTGATGGACATGGCCGCGGACATGGAAATAGACAGCTGGCACGGCAGGTTGCGGGGGAGGCTTTGATAGGATGGTCGGCATGGTGGACGGACAAGGGGTAGCGGCGAGTGCCGTCGATCCTCTGCGTTCGCTCGAAGCGGCGCTGCAGCGCGAGCAGAAGAAGGTCGCGCTCGTCCAGGAAGTGTCGCGTGCGCTGTCGGAGACCGGTGATCTCGACACGCTGTTGACGTTGATCATGACCAAGGTCACCGAGCTGATGGATGCGGACCGCTCCACGCTCTACCTGGTCACCGAGGACGGCCGCTGGCTGTGGTCCAAGGTCGTGCAGGGCGACGAGCGCGTCGAGATCCGGCTCGAGGTCGGTGAGGGCATCGCGGGTTGGGTCGCCGAGACCCGCGAGATCGTCAACATCCCCGACGCCTACGCCGATCAGCGGTTCCAGCCCGCGGTCGATCTGAAGAGCGGCTATCGCACGCACTCGATCCTCGCCGTGCCGATGCTGGGCGCGCTCGGCGGGCTGGTCGGCGTGCTCCAGGTGCTCAACAAGTCGGACGGCCCGTTCACGCAGCCCGACGAGGAGCTGCTGATGGCGCTCGCGAGTCAGGCCGCGATCGCGATCGAGAACGCGCGCCTCTATCACTCGCTGGTCTCGCAGAACCAGGAGCTCCAGCGCGCCCGTCGCGATCTCGAGCGCCGCACGCGCGAGTTGAACGCGCTCTACGAGGTCGAGAAGGAGCTGACGCGCGCGCTCGATCTCGACGATCTGCTGTCGCGCATCCTCGCGCAGGCGATCACCGTGCTCGGAGGTGGCGCCGGTTCGATCGCGCTCGTCGAGAGCGGTGGCGAGCTGCGGTTCGCGACGGTGCAGGGCCCGGCGGCGCCCAGGCTGATCGAGCGCACGCTGCCGCACGGTACCGGCATCCTCGGCTGGTCGATCGCGCATCGCACGCCGCTCGTCATCGATCACCCGCAGGACGATCCGCGCCACGCCGCCGCGATCGCGAAGGAGACCGGCGTCTCGCCCGAGCACCTGATGGTCGCGCCGCTGGTCGACGGCGACGACGTGATCGGCGGCATCGAGATCATCGATCAACGTCGCAGCGGTCGCGATCGCGAGAACGCGTGGGGCGAGGACGATCTCAAGCTGCTGGTGCTGATCGCCGCGCAGGCCGCGAACGCGATCGGCATGGCGCGGCGGCGCAGCGAGCAGAGCAATCGCGATCGCCTGGCCTCGATCGGCCGGATGCTCGCGGGCCTGATGCACGACCTCAAGACGCCGATGACGATCATCTCCGGCTACGCACAGCTGATGGCCGCCGCCGACGATTCCGATCAGCGCGAGAAGTACGTCGACCAGATCCAGCGGCAGTTCGACCTGATGGCCGGCATGACGCGCGAGGTGCTCGCGTTCGCCCGCGGCGACACCGACCTGTTCGTCCGCAAGGTCTACGTCAACAAGTTCTCCGAGGAGCTCGCCACCCAGCTCGGTGCGGCGGTCGCGGGACGCGGCATTAACTTCGAGGTCGAGGCGCGCTACGACGGCATCGCGTACTTCGACGAGCAGAAGCTGATGCGCGTGTTCCACAACCTGACGAGCAACGCCGTCGAGGCGATGCCCGAGGGCGGCAATCTCAAGGTGCGGATCGAGAAGGAAGCCGAGGAGATGGTGTGGACGGTGACCGATAGCGGTCCCGGCATTCCCGCCCAGGTGCGTGGGCGGCTGTTCGAGCTGTTCGCGACCGGCAAGAAGGGCGGCACGGGCCTCGGGCTCGCGATCGTCAAGAAGGTCGTCGACGATCACAACGGCACGATCCGCTGCGACTCGAGCCCGGACGGCACCACGTTCGTGATCCGGCTGCCCGCCGGCCGTCCGAGCGCGCGCGCGCCCTCCGAAGGCGACTAGAACTGGGCGAGGTCGAGGATCTCGGCCACCACGCGCCGGGATGGAGGTGGCGATCCGCATAGGACGTCAGTGGTGCCGTGCGCCTGGCATCGACCGGGGTATTACTCACCCGTGCTCGCGGTCCGCTCGATCGACAAGGCTTTCGGCGATCGCAGGGCCGTGGCCGGCGTCACGTTCGACGTTGTGGCCGGCGAGGTCGTGTTGCTGGTCGGTCGCAATGGCGCGGGCAAGACCACGCTGTTGCGGATCATCACCGGGTTCCTCGATCCGGATGCCGGTGAGGTCACGATCGGCGGCGCGTCGATCGCCGGTGATCGCGCGCGGGCCCAGGCGAAGCTCGGCTATCTGCCAGAGCACGCACCAGCACCCCTCGAGCCACGTGTCCGCGACCATCTCTACCTGCGCGCCCGGCTCAAGGGCCTCGGCGCCGGCGCACGGGCGGCGGTCGCGAAGGCGGCGCGTTCGGCGGACCTCGAGAGCGAGCTCGCGCGACCGATCGGCACGCTGTCGAAGGGCTATCGACAACGCGTTGGGCTCGCGGATGCGCTGCTCGGCGATCCGCCGCTGCTCGTGCTCGACGAGCCGACCAGCGGCCTCGATCCGATCCAGACCGCGGAGATGCGCGCCTACCTCGCGGCACTCGTCGGGCAGGGCAGAGCGGTGCTGGTGTCGAGCCACGCGGTCGCGGATCTGGAGCCGCTCGCGACCAAGGTCGCGGTGCTGCGCGATGGCGTGCTGGTCGCGCACGATACGCCCGAGGCGCTTCGTGCGCAGACCGGCGCGGATCGCCTCGAGGCCGCGGTGATCAAGTTGCTCGGCGACAAGCGCAAGGACGACGCATGACCCGCTCGATCTACTGGGTGTGGCGTCGCGAGCTTCACGACATGCTGCGCGCGCCGCTGGTCTACGGGAGCGGCGGCGTGTTCCTGTTCGTCCAGGGCGTCGCGTTCGCGGGGCTCGTCGGGTCGCTGTCGGATCCGCAGCGCGCGGCACCGCTCGGCGCCTTGCTCGAGGGCCAGCTCGGCGGCACGCTGTTGACGTGGGTGATGCAGCTCGTCGTGTTGACGCTGCTCGGCATGCGCGCGATCGCCGACGACAAGCGCAGCGGTGCGTGGGAATTGCTGCTGACCGCACAGGTGAGCGAGGGCGCCGCCGTGCTCGGCAAGTGGCTCGCCGCGAGCACGCTCTACGCGCTGCTCTGGATCCCGACGCTGGTGTACCTCGCGGTGGTCGCGCTGTTTCGCGCGGACTCCGGCGGCTGGGAGCTGTCGACGATCGCGAGCGGCTATCTCGGTGCGATCGCGGTGGGTTTCGCGCTTCTCGCGTGGGCGATCACGGCCAGCGCGGCGACGCGCTCGACGCTCGCGGCCGGGGCGCTCGGGTTCTTTCTGCTGGTCGGCATCTTCTTGATCGGCGAGCTGCCGGCGCTGTGGCCCGAGCTGCCTGTCGAGCATCCCGGAGTCGCCGCCGCGTTCGAGGCGATCTCGATCCGCGGCACCGTGCTCGCGCTCGCGCGTGGCGAGATCACCGGCGGTGGACTCGCGTTGATCGCGGGTCTCGCGGTCACCGGCCTCGCGCTCGCGATCACGTTCGCGTGTCTCGGCAGACGGCATCGTCGCGAGCTCCGGCTGCGGGTCGCGGGGACGCTCGCGATCGCCGCGATCAGCGTGCTGCTCGGCATCCACGCGGCGCAGCATCCGGTCGGCATCGACGTCTCGGCGCAGCGTCGTAACACGCTCGATCCGGCGACCCGCGAGGTGCTCGCCGCGCTCCCCGGCGAGGTCCGCATGACCATCGTGCTGCCCACGCTCGGTGGGCTCGAGCCGATCTACGACGAGGTCGCCAAGGTCGCCTCGCGAATGGCCGACGCCGGACCGGTCACCGTGCGCACCGTCGATCCGGCGAGCGCCCCGGGTGGGATCGCCGCGATCGCGCGCACTGCCGGGCTCGCCCGCGGTGACCTCGCGCAGGGTGGCGCGGTCGTCCTCGACCTCGGAGGTCGCCGCCGCGTCGTCGATCTGCTCGCGCTCGCCTCGCTCGCAAAGGGGCCCGGCGATGCGCCCACCGTCGAACGACTCGCGATCGAGCAGGCGCTGACCGGCGCGCTCGTCGTGCTCGCGAATCGCCGCGAGCTCGTCGCCTGCGCGACCACCGGGCACGGCGAGTTGCCGATGTCTCCACCGCGCGCGTTCCCCGGCGCGCCGAGATCCGACGGTGCCGACTGGTCGATCGTCGCCGATCGCCTGCGCGCCGAGGGGTTCACGCTCGAGGACGTCACGATCGAGACCGGCGTGCCCGCGCGCTGTCGCGTGTTGATCGTCGCGGGCCCGGCGGTGCCGCTGGGGGCGCGCGAGGCGCTCGCGATCCAGGATCACGTGCGTGCTGGGCGCGGGCTGCTCGTCGCGGCCTCGTCGCGCACGCTGCCGGGAAGCGCATCCACAGGACTCGAGGGCGTGCTCGCCGCCGAGGGGCTCGGGCTGCCCGCCGCGATCGCGATCGATCCATCGCTGGCGGTGCGCGAGGTCGAGGGTGGGCTGCTGGTGCAGGACGGCTATGCCGATCACCCGATCAATGCCGGGTTTCCGCGCACGCGCGCGACGCTGTGGTTCCAGCCGCGTGCGGTCGTCGTCGACGGTGGAACAGCGCTGATCCGGACGTCGCCTGCCGGCTGGGGCGAGCGCGACTTCATCGCCGCGCCGCAGAAGGACCTCGACGATCTCGGCGGACCGGTCGCGCTCGCAGCGCTCGGTCGCAAGCTGCGCGTGATCGCCGTCGGCTCTGCGGAGTCGTTCGCGACCTCGCTGCTCGCGGGTGGCGCACCGGCGAACGATCTCTGGCTCGCCCACGCGGTGCGCTGGCTCGGCGGTGTCGGCGATCGCAGCGTCGAGATCGCGGCGCGCGCACCGACCCAGATCCGGCTCGTGCTGACGGCGACCGAGAAGCGCGCGATCACGCTGATGTGCGTCGTCGGCATCCCGCTCGCGTGGCTGGTGCTCGGCGGCGGCTTCGTGCTGTGGCGGCTCCGTCGCGGGCGAGGCGCCTCGTGATCGCGACTCGCAACGGCGTGATCGTCGCGTGGGTGATCGCGTTGATCCTGGCGAGCGCGCTGCTGCTCGGCGGTGGTTCGCCGCCGGTCCCCGATCGCGCGCTGATTCCCGGACTCGAGCCAGCGTCGATCACGGTGCTCGAATGGGTCGGGCCGAAAGGCTTCCGGGTCGAGCGTGATGCCGCATCGTCCACCGGCTGGCGCTGGATCGATCCGTCGGGCGACGCCGATGCCCAGGTGATCGAGGACGTGATCGCCGCACTGCGGGGGGCACAGTGGCACCGCCGCGCGGAGCCGGCTGCCGCCGGAACGCTCGGGACGGTGCTCGTCGTCGACGGCAAGGCGTCGATCGCGATCGGCCAACCGCTCGGCGACGAGCAACGCTGGGTCGTGATCGGCGAGCATGCGCTGCTGGTCGACGCATGGGTGACGCGCGCGATGGCGCCCGATCCCGTCGCGTTCCGGATCCGTCCATTCGCGAAGGTCGCGTCGGCGAATCAACTCGAGGTCGGGAGCTTCGCGCTCACCGGCACGCCGCGCCGGATCACGAAGCTGGCTGGCTTGCCGATCGAGCTCTACGCGAACGCGAGCCTGGTCGAGCAGGTGGAGCGTGCGCTCGGCGAGGTGGTGATCGTCGCGATCCCGAACGGCAAGGTCCCCGTCGACAACAACTACCGCGGCACGCGGATCGCAGTCGACGGCAAGCTGGTCGCGGTCGAGGCCGGGATGTGCCCGGTGCCCGATCGCGCGCACCACGCGATCTTCGGCCCCTCGATCGGTCCCTCGTGCGTCGCCGAGCCCGCGTGGCAGGGCCTGCTCGCCGCAGCGGAGGTGTTCGACCTGACGAGCGATCCGGCCGCGCGCCAGCAAGCGCTCTCGACCCTCGTCGAGCGCCGGCCGGTGCCCGTCGAGCCGATCGGGATCCTGCTCGGTGATGGCAGCTTGCTCGATCTCAGCAAGCGCCCGCAACTCAAGCAATCGTCCCAGCCCGCCGCGCGTGATGCCGATCCAGTCCGGATCGCGGAGCTGCTCGCCGTGCTCGCGGTCCCCGCCGAACCGGCCGTGCTACCGACGACGCCACCCGTCGTACGGCTCGCGATCACCGCCGCCCGTGGGGTGAAGATCGAGCTCGCGGTGTTCGCCGGTGGCATCGTCGTGCGTGACACCGAACCGATCGCGCTCCGCGTCGGCGATGGCTCGACCGCGATCCTCGTGCGTGCCGGTTCGGCCTACGCCGATCGCACGCTGTGGAGCGAGGAGCCGACCACCGTGCGCACGCTCCGCCTCGGCGCCGTCACGTACACGCGAGGCGCCGTCGTCGGCGAATGGACGCGCGCACCCGCCGGCGCGGTCGATGCCGCCGCGCTCGATCAGCTCACCCGTCTGCTCGCCGCGCTCCACTCGATCGGCGATGCGACCGCTCCCTCCGGTGCTGTCGCGCGCGGTGCCGCGGCTGCTGCTACGCCCGCCCGCGCGTCCGCCCCCGCGCGCGGCCCTGCGACCGCCCCTGCGACCGCCCCTACGACCGCCCCTACGACCGCCCCTACGACCGTCCCTACGATCGTACCCACCACCGTCCCCACCGGCACCGTCGCGCTCGACCCCCAGATCTGCGCGCTCGCGACGAGATTGAGTCGGACGTGATCTGTACGCGATCGCAAATCTGTCCGGTGACCGGACGAATGCACCTCGCAGGGATTCTGGTGACGCGGCGACCGAAACCGAAACCGCGACCCGGAGGTCGCGAGAGATGAGACGCGGCCGGGCGATCAGCCCTTCTTCTTGTTGACCAGATCTTCAGGCGACGGCTTGCTGCCCGGCGGTGGCGGACCACCGGCTGCACCACCCGCGGTCGGCGCCTCCGGGTTGGGCGGCGGCGACTCGTACGGCTGCGTGGTGTTCTTCATCTTCTTGTAGACGACGAGGCCATCGCTGTTGCGCTCGCTGTGCGGGGAGGCCAGGTCGAACATGCCCGTGACCTCGACCTCATCACCCACCGCGTACGGCGGGCAGATGCTCTTGGACTTGTCCTTCTCGTCGGGCTCGCACTTCAGCGGCTCGGTGCGGTCCTTCTTCTTGAGCCGCTTGAGGTCCAGCTTGGTGTACGGGCGCGGCACGTCGACGATCCACAGGCTCTTCTCGGCCGGCGTATCCTTGTCATCTCCGATGTAGAACTTCGCGCGCTCGCACAGGGTCGGATCGGTATCGATGCGCTCCTGCACTGCCTTGTCGTCCTCGCCCGGCTGGCGAATCGAGGTGGCGCAGTCGTAGACCCAGGTCACAAAGCCCTTGACCGTGACCTCGGTCTTGAGTTTCTTCTTGCCCTTGACCCGTAGCTCCTTGATCGGCTTGTTGGCGAGATCGAACGACGGTACCGGCGGAATGTTCAGCTTGACGTCGTTCTTCCGCACCTCGGCCTCGGGCCCCTTCAACGTGTCCTCACCACATGCAGTGGTAAGGAGCGAGGTGGAGATCAGGAGACAGGTGCGCAGACCGTGACGGTGCGGCATGCCGGCGGTCATAACACGCTGACCACAGCCTCTCAAGTCGGCGTCCTGTTTGGGTTCGTCGGGTCTTTGCTCGGATGCGAGTCGCCGGCGCGGGTCAAACCCTGGCGCCACGCCCCGGATCCGATGTCCGAGGCGGCCAAGGCCCCCGGTTCGCCGGCGCTGGCCGACGTCCCGGTGGAGTCCGAAGTGCGTGCGGCGCGGGGACATACGCTGCGCGTCCACCTCGACGCCGAGCCCGGTCGGCTGACCGCGCTGGTCTCACCGTCGGTGTGGGCCCGGCGAATCTTGCTCGGCCCGGTGTTCGAACCGTTGATCCGGTACGTGCCGCCCGATCCGGGGTCGCCGGCCGGTCGCTACGAGCCGCGGCTCGCCCGGTCGTGGCGCGTGGTCACCCCGCCGTGGGGTGGGCTCGAGGTCCGGATCGAGCTCGAGCCGAACGCGACCTTTCATGACGGCCATCCACTGACCTCCGTCGACGTCCAGTTCACGCTCGACGCGATCCGCGATCCGAAGCGGAACATCGACGGCTTCCGGCGTCTGCTCGAGGACGTCAGCGCGGTCGAGCTGATCACGCCCACCGAGGTTCGCCTCGTGCTGTCGAACCCGAAGCCCGCCGGCTGGATCGTCCGCGTGCTCGCCGAGATCCCGATCTTGCCGATGCACATCTATAACGACAACCTCGCGGCCGGCGGCCTGCCAGTCGGCTCGGGCCCCTACAAGGTGACCTCGAACAAGGCGGGCGTCGTCCATCTCTCCCGGTACGACAAGTACTGGGCGGGAAAGGTCTCGATCCAGGATGTCGAGTTCGTCTATCAGCCCGATGCCGCGATCGCGCTCAAGGATGCCAAGCGCGGCGATTTCGATATCATCCCCGCGCTGATCCCCGCGCACTACCCGGAGCAGGCGAACGCCCCCGGCATCGCCGCAGCGTTCGCGCCGCTCGAGCTCCGCCCACCGCGGCTGCGCGCGCTGACGTTCAACACCACGAAGCCGCCGCTCGACGATGTCCGGCTTCGCCACGCCCTCGCGCTGCTGGTCGACCGCAAGCAGATCGGCGAGCGTCACTTCGATCGCCTCGCGCGCCCGGCGCTGTGGCCGATCTGGCCCGGCGGTCCGGTGCACGGCGTCGAGCCCGCGGTGCCGGCGTTCGATCCCAAGGCGGCGGGCGCGCTACTCGACGCGGCCGGCTGGATCGACTCCGACAAGGATGGCATCCGCGATCGCGCCGCGGCGCAGCTCAAGCTCGTGATGATCGGCAGCGAGCGTGCAACCCCACGCGATCTCGCAAAGCCGTCGGACACCTTGCCGCGCGAGTACTTCATCGAGGCCGCGCGCCGGATCGGCGTCGTCATCGAGCTCAAGTCCGGTGGTGATGCGTGGCTCGCGAAGCGGCTCGACGAGGGCAACTATCACCTCGCCGAGGTGCAGTGGAACGGCGTCGTCGACATGGATATGCGCCCGCGACTCGGCGGCGTGTCGCCGCGGATCGATCGCGCGCTCGACGCGATGACGGGTGTGTGGGATCCCACGGAGCGAAGCAAGATCGCGTCGGAGCTCGCCAGCGCGCTCGCCGAGAGCTGGCCGATGGCCGGGATCGTCACCGACGCGCCGCAGGGGCTGATCCACCGGCGGGTCAAGGGCGTGCGGATCTGGGATGGCTGGATCGATCTCGGGCAGCTGTCGTTCACGCAACAGCGCTAGAATGGCGCGATGGAACCGGCCGCACGTCCGAGCATGTCACCGTCGTTGCGCGCGACGCTCGACGCGGTGCTCGGCGAGCTGCGCGCGGAGTTGATCGCGGGCACACCGGGCGGGGCGGCCTGTCGCCGGATCTCGGATGTCTACGATGCGGCGATCGCCGACCAGTTCGCCGCCGCGGTCGCGAATGCGGACGTCCCGCTCGCGCTGGTCGCCACCGGCGGCTGGGCGCGCCGCGAGCTCGCGCCGTACTCCGATATCGATTTCATCGTGCTCCACGACGGCGACGAGGCCGCCGCGAAGGGCGTCTGCGATCGGCTGCTGTATCCGCTGTGGGACGAGAAGCTCGCGATCGGCCACTCGGTTCGCGAGCCGCGCGCCGCCGCCCGGCTCGCCAAGGATGACCTCGCCACCGCGACCGCGCTCCTCGACGCGCGCCACATCGCGGGCGATCGCCGGCTGACCTCCGAGCTGATGCGCGCCACGCTCGCCGCGCTCGCACCGGGCGGCAATCCCAACGATCTGATCGCCGCGCTCGCCGCCGAACAGCGTGGGCGCCACCAGCGGTTCGGTGCGTCGCTGTATCTGCTCGAGCCGAACCTCAAGCAGGGCATCGGCGCGCTGCGCGATCTGGCCACCGCGATCTGGGCCGCGGGGATCCGCTGGCGCCGTGGCACGGGGCCGGAGACAGCTCCGCCGAGCGCCGAGCTCGCGATCGCGAACCTCGTCACCATGGGTCATCTGACCCGTCGTCAGGCGCAGGTGATGTCGGGCGCGCGCGACTTCCTCCTCGGGATCCGGGGGCTCGTCCAGCTCGCG
>Ga0105049_10010207_pt1 | contig 10783 bp, 8 predicted proteins | sample MAT06_FD_78087 | JGI IMG/M metagenome (GOLD analysis project Ga0105049, IMG submission 78087) | Freshwater microbial communities from Lake Fryxell liftoff mats and glacier meltwater in Antarctica - MAT-06 | ecosystem: Environmental > Aquatic > Freshwater > Ice > Liftoff microbial mat | place... | reverse complement strand
CGACGCCGAGCCCCAGCAGCAGGAACGGAAACGCGACCAGGTGGACCCCCAGGAAGTAGTCCTCGATATCGGGGATATTGTAAGTGAACACGAATGCGAGTTGAAGAACGCCGGCGACAATCAGGCAGATTGACCACGGTCTTGCGCCGCGCCGACGGAGCGAGATGGCGATTCCATAGCCAACCACAGCCAGAACCAGTAGCCCCGATATGAAGCTCGTGGCTCCTCTCCCGAAGTAGATTCCCCCGAAGGAATCCGACAGGCCAACGACTCGATTCCATGCAAAAGGTAGATAAGTCGCAGCGGTAAATGCGCGGTTGGGCGACTCCATCAAGAACTGAAACTGGCGATACTCGCCGCCCCGGATCATGGCGCCAACGCCGACAATTCCCCGTGGTTCATTCCAGAAGATTCCATATCCACTCTCCTCCGGAATTCGCAGCGGCATGGTTCCATAGAGAATCGTTGGAATCGCAATCATCGCGACGACACCAGCGATAGCCCAGTATCGTAAATCGGAAACCGCACATCCCCGCAGAAAAATGAGAAGCACCAATGGCCCCATGCAGAGCGAAGTAAGGTGGTGACTGGCCGATAGCCCCATCGCCACCCCCGCGAGGAGCAGCGTCGCGCGACTCGCACTCCGCATTGACAGCAGGATCAGCAGGGAAAGAAAGAATCCATTGAGCGCATAGACCTCCACCATCCGCGCGCCAGCGAGCATGAGGCCGGAAAAGCAGAACGCCACGGCGAGGATCGAGGGAATCGGACTGTCCTCGCGACCCACGGCAAACTGGCGCCACAGCTCGCGCACCGACAGGATCACGCATGTACCTGTCCCGAGAATCGCGAGCCGACAGAAAAGCAGGACTGCCCGATAAGGCGAAAGGGGAACTGCCTCGATGAACAGCCAGGAAATCAGCGTGAACAGCGGATAACCCGTTGGATGAGCAATGCCTAGGTGGCTCGACACGGCGACGAATTCGAGCCCGTCGCCCCAGGCATAGCCTGTCCACGGAACGAGGCAGAGGACTATCGCGAGCGCCCCGATCGCAATGAGGTCCGCGCGACGCGCCCACGCGTGAATCATGGCCCGCCGCGGGTGCCTAATACCCGGTACACCTTTGTCTCGAATGACTGGGGCATATAGCGATATAGCCACGCCATGGGGCTCTGCTCGATCTGGCGATCCTGCATGATGTCGGGGAAGATCGGCGTCACGTGGCTGCGAAAGCTGCCGATCTCCTCCAGTGTATACTTCTGCATCAGGCCCGCAAGATTCTCTCCGGCCACATCGCGGCCCGAGATCACCAGCACCGCGCCCGTCTCCACGGCTGCGCGCCCCGCATAGTGCGCGGGAGTCAGGTGCTCAGCGGGCTGACGGGAGAAGAAACGGACCTTCGTCGCCGCGATGTCTGGGGCGCTGTTGGCCCCGCGGCGGTAGATCTCGTTCGTATAGACGCGGAGCCCCGCCTCCTGCCGCGCCATCCCCCGGACGAATCGGCTCGCTGCGGCAATGTCGCCGAAAGCGCCGCGACTCCCAAGCAGGACAAGCGTCGCGATGAACAGGCTCCAGATCGTGACGAGCATCGGCGTATAGGATCGCACGCGCGGCCAGCGACGCCGTGCGCGGTCATCCACCACCGCCATGCCCAAACCTGCCCACACGAAGAGAATGCCGTAGAAGGGGAGGAAATAGCGCTCCTGAAAGCTGGCGAACAGCGACTGTGCCACCAGCAACACGGCGAGCGTATACACAGTGATCGGCGTCATCATGTACCGATCGCGCGCCTGCCCAACCATCATCCCGATCAGGGCCAGGAAGGCCACTGGGTAGGTGAGGAAATAGGGCATCGTGAGAAGGAACGGTTCCGAAGTGAGCAGGAAGGTCATCCACGGACCGAGATACGCCATGCGCTCGCCAAATTGCTCACCGTGGATGTTGCCGACGATATGACTCCAAACGGGAGCCGCCAGAAAGCACGCCAGTCCCAGCATGCCCTTCCAAGGAAGAAAGCCGCGATGCATCCTCAGGTAGATCGCCATCACGACAACCGGGGGGGCGAGCATGAGCCCCTGGTATCGCGTCAGCGCGGCCAGCCCGCCCCAGAGGCATGAATGAAAGAGAGCCTTGCTCGCCGTCTTCTCGTCCTGCGCGCCCTGTGCGAGATGAAGGCGGTCGATGGAGAACCAGAAAAAGAAGGCAAACATCGAATCCGTCATCACGCGGGGGGACCACCGGAGCGACACCGGCGCCACCGTATAGACGAGCGCCGCAAACATCGCCGCCCTCATGCCGAAGCTGCGCCGCGCAAGCAGATAGAGAGGGATCACTCCGAGCGTGCTGAACACCGTGCTGACAAGGCGCCCCGCCCAGAGCTGTCCCATGACAAAACTGAGCGGCCAGCACACCGCCGTGTAGAGCGGCGGATAGATCCCCGTCCACTCGGAGAACTGGTTGAGCTGGATGATGCCGTCTGTGTATTCAGCCTGATTGATCGGGAGCAACAGCAACCGCAGCGCGCCGCCGAGCACGAGGAAGAGCGCCAAGCCGGCGCTCCATCGGATTGCCTGCCGGGCGCGGATCTTCTTCAGCTCGCTCAAGGCGATTCCTCCGCGTCGATGGGCCGTCCGCCGCGCAACGCGTTCAGGAAGAACCAATCGCAATAGCCCAGACGCCACATCTCCGCATAGCTCGCCCATTGGGTGTGCTGGGGGAGGTAGATGGAATCGATCATCGGTGCGGGAAACGCGCGTGGGTCGGTCTCGCCTATTGGGCGACGCTCGGAATCCATCGCGATCAGCAGGAAATGATCAGAGATCGAAGCCAACTGATTCGGAGTCAAGTTAACGCGATGATATGTGCCGTCGCGATAGGTGGAGAAGTACTCGCGATAGTAGTCGAGCGGATTCTGAGTGCTGCCGTATATCTGGACAAACACAGCAACCGCCAGAATCGCGGAACGCGAAATCCTCGCGGCGAAGGAAACCGGGCCCCAAAACAGGAACACCGCGCCCAGCATGATCGGCGGGCCGATCTGGACGATGTGTCTCGGCCCCCAGCACCAGCCGCCGTCCCAATTCTGCCACATCGCCATTCCCAGGAAAAACGGCAGGTAACTCGCAATCGCCAGATTGCGAATCCACCGATAGGCCGCGTGAATTCGGCACCATCCCCAGACGCCAAGGACCAGGGCGGGGGAGAAGAAGAAGAGCCCCTTGCCCGGCGAGAACAACAATCCGTGCAGGCCCACCAGCAGTGGCGTCGTGAACTTCACGCCCTCGCTCTGGTCGCCGTATCCGGAGGTTAGATCGACCCCGAATCTTAGCCCATTAAATCCCTGCAATAGCAGCCATCCGCCCAGCGCGATTCCACCCGCCGCAACCGCCTGCGCGATCGGCGTGGCCGCCGATCCCGCGCCGTAAACCTCACCTCTCAGCCAACGCCACATCGCCAGCACGCCCATCGCGGGAATCATCCCAAGGACGATCAGCGGCGCATCGACTCGCGTCCAATTGCCGAGCGCCAGCGCGACTCCCGCGGCGAGCGCGTGGCGCCAGCCCCGGCCGCTCCGGTCGAGGTGCCACCGAATCACCTGATCCATAGCAACGAGAGCAAAGAGCCCCGCCAGCGGCTCGGTAAAAAACGTCCGCGCATGGGGCCATGCAATCGTGCCAAACGCCCAAGCCGCGCCTGCCGCGATTCCAGCAGACCGGCTTCCAGTGAGGAGCCGCCCGAGACGCGCGAGCACCACCGCGCACAGCGCGCCGACGAGCGGATTGAAGATCATCACCAGTAGCCCGCGCCGAAAGACCGCGCGTTCGTGGTCAACTGCCATAAGCCCCGACAAGTATCCCATCGTCATGCTTGGCCACATCCGCGCCGCGAAGGGTGCCGCGAGGGCGCCCTCCGTCGCCTGCGCGAGCCATACGAATGGCACGGCCAGCGCGGGTTGCAAAGGGAGGTACTGCGCATAGAACACGCCATCAAACTTCCCGGCGCGCGTTGCGAATGTCATCCCCGGCGGCGTGCCTTCGGGGAGCGCCCCCGTCGCGAGGTCAGCCTCAAGCGGAACAATCTGGCTGCTGCCCCGCGTCGCCATCGACTCGGCCATGCGATAGAGAAGTTCCTCGTCCGGCGACATGAGGTGCCCGCCGGTTACGAGAAGATGAAGAAAGAAGACCGCCGCCCCCAGTATCAGGAGCGGCGCGCGAAGTCGCGTGGCGGGGAGTGGCTCGCCCGCCGCCGGATCGTCAGTTGACGCCATCGGTTGTCGCGGGGGGCTGGCTGGGCGCGGTCTCGTATCCAAGCTTCGTGTCGTAGAAATACTCGCCTCGCTGCTGCACGAGTAGCGAGCGGAGCGCCGTGATCGACTCCTGTAATTCGTCGAAGGGCTGGGGATCCTTGACCAAGGCGCCGATAGTCCCTTGGCCGCGATTCACTTGGCCAAGGATGTCATTGATATTGTCGGTGGCAAGGAGGAGCTTGTCAGAGAGAGCCTTGATCTCTTCGCGCGTGGATACCATCAGGATGTTGGTATTCTCGCCGATTGTGTCGGCCTTGTCCATCAGCTTGGCCGCGCGCTTGTCCAAGGCCTCGCGAGTCTCGCGGATTTCCTTCACCAGGGCCTCGGTGGATTCGGCGATGGCGAGAACCTTCGCCTCCGTCTTGTCGGCGATCTCCAGCGTTCGGACGGAAAGCTTCTCCACATTCTCCACGGTGTCGCGGATGCTCTCGCGATTCTCCTCGATGATGGCGGAAAGGCGCGCCGTGGATTCTTCGATGTTCGCGATCGTCGCGTCGATCTTGGCGATGCGGTCCTTGTCCTCCGTGAGCGCGCGCGTGTTCGCCAGCGTTGCCTTCAGATCGGCGACCATCTCCTGGGCGTCGGCCAGAAAAACCGTCAGGTCGGTGGGGGGAATCGAGCGGACCGTATCGTAGTTCTCAATTTCGCCAGCTTCCTTGGTGCCCGGGTCGATCTCCAGCCGTTTGTCGCCGATGAAACCCTGCTGCACCAAGGCCACGCTGGCGTCCTTGTGGATGGGAATTTTTCGCGCGACCTTGGAGGTGACAACCACCGTCGCCTCGCCCTTCTTGTCGATCCCCGCGGTCATGTCGATCACGCGGCCCACGCGGAAGCCCTGCACGAGGACGGGCGAACCGATCTCGAGGCCCGAGACATTCGCAAACTCCGTGTTCACGTAGTAGGGGCTGACCCCGGTGCTGCCGCGAATGATGAAGGTCATCGCAAAGAAGACAACCAGGGCGAAGATGATGAACAGGCCCACTACGATCTCGTTCTTGTACGAAGGTCCCTTCATCTGTTCCTGTCGAATCCTCTCAGAGGTGAATCTTGGATCGGTCGATAACCATCGAGGCGCGGGTCTGCACTTGCTCGTCCTCGCCGGCGGTGATGGGGCCCACCGCCAGGCCGTTGACAAACTGATGCACGATCGGGTCGTTGGAATTCCGCACTTCGTCCGCCGAACCCGTAAAAATGATACGCCCCTCGTAGAGCATACTGATCCGGTCGCCCACCCTATAGGCCGACTTCATGTCGTGGGTGATAATCACCGATGTCATGCGCTGGCGTTCCCGCGCGCGGACCATCAGCTCGTTGATTACCTCGCTCGTCACAGGATCCAGCCCTGTCGTGGGTTCGTCATACAGGATGATCTCCGGCTCGCAGGCCAGCGCCCGCGCAAGGCCGACACGCTTCCTCATGCCACCGGAAAGCTCCGCGGGATACAGATGCTCGGTGTTCGGCAGGTCCACCAAGTCCAGAAGCTCAGCCACCAGCCGCTCCAGTTCGCCACGGGTCTTTCCCTTGTTCTCGAGCCAGAAAAAGCCAACGTTCTCGAACACCGTCAGCGAATCGAAGAGCGCCGCCATCTGGAACACCATCGCCACGCGGCGGCGGACGTATTCCAGCGCGCGCGCGTCGGAGAACATCCGAAATCCGTTCACCAGCACATCGCCGCGATCCTGTTCCATGAGGCCAACCAAATGCTTGAGCAGGACGCTCTTACCCTCGCCGGAGCGCCCGATTACCACGTGGGCCTCGCCCTTGCGCACCGACAGGTTCAGGCCTTCGAAAACTTTCTTCGGACCAAACGCCTTATGGAGATCAATTATCTGGATCATGGGACGGCGGGGGGGGAATCCGGCGGGCGCGTGGGTAAAGGCTCGTTAGGGTGCAGCCCCTCCGATGGCGTGTCAACAGGGCTACCGACCCAACCCAGCGCCCGCGCGAGCAGGGGAAGCGCCACATCCCGCGGGTCGGGTCGGTCCACGCCCACGCCCGCTGGGTGGTCGCGGTTGCTCAGATAGACAATGAAGCCCCGTTGCTCGGGCAGGAGCCAGATGCTGCACCCCGAGGGGCTGTCCCAGCCAAAGCTCGTCGGCCCGAAGCGCCCCACCTCGTAACCCAGACCCATCGTCTCTCCGCCTGAAATGTTTCGGTCGGGGAGCAGGACCTCCACCAGGGGCCCGGTCGTAAAGAAATCCGCCGCCTTCAACCGCACCTCCGCCATCGCGAGCAGAGCACGCGCGGGAACCGAGATTTCGTCCGCCGAGGCGATCAGGCCAGTATGCCCGGCATTGGGAACCTTGTGGATTCCGAATGGGTCCGTCGGCTCGGCCCAGGCTAGGCGACCGATGGCGCTGCTATACTCGCCCGGGGCGATGTACTGACGCCGGGCGGGATTGGCGCGGTAGGTGAGTAGGCCGTCGCGGAAGTAGAGCGGAAACGATTCCTGCGCCTGCGTCTCCAGCGGCTTTCCGCCCGCTCGCTCCGCGATCAGCCCCAGCACGAGGAAGTTCAGCGGGCTTTTGCGAACTGCCGTGCCCGGTGTCTCGAGCGGAATCTTCGCGAGGGCGGCGAACATCTCCTCGTCGGACATGAATGGCTCGGAGTCGTAATTTTCCGGGAGGCCGGAGGTGTGCCTCATCAACGACTCGATGCGCAGGGCTCCAAGCGGCGATCCCGCCAGCTCCGGCAGGCGGCGCTCGACCCTCTCGCTGATCGACAGCTTCCCTTCGGACCACAGCTTGACGATGAGCGGCACCGTCGCGACGGGGCCGGTAAGGTCCTGCAAGTAGTACTGCGTGTCATACTTTGCTTTCCAGGGCTGGGGGTCTGTCATCAGGTAGCCCACCGCGGCAGGGAACACCTTGGTGCCATAGCGATCAACCAGCACCACGGCGCCGGGAACCTCGCCGCGCTTCACTGATTCGGCGATCAAATCCAGCGCGCCCATGTAGGCGTCGATATCGATATGGCTCTCCGCGAGCCAGTCGCGATTTACGCCAAGAGAGAGAATCTCGCGATGGCGATCCAGAACAGCCTGCTGCTCCGCAGTAAAAGGCACGGTGCCGCCGGAAAGATAGGGCTCGGCGGAAAGGGAGGAGGGATTAGGGATGAGGAGGAATAAAAAATGGGATAAGCGATGAGGGATGAGGGAAAGAATACGCAAAAGCAGGGATGAACTTTGGGGGACAGGGTGCGCCGGCTTGGGCATGTTACCCTGTCCCCCCGTTGATTCTCGTCTCGGTAAATCCGTTACAACAGGTCCACGAGTTCCTGAACGCCGGCGGCGGACTTGTGCAGGTCGGCGCGTTCGTCGTTGGTGAGCGTCACTTCCAGCACCTTCTCGATGCCGTTCTTGCCGAGCAGGACGGGCACGCCGATGAAGAGGCCGTTGATGCCGTACTCGCCCTCGAGCAGCGCGGCGCAGGGGAGAATGCGCTTCTTGTCCTTGATGATCGCCTCGGCCATCTGGACGCCCGCCGCGGAAGGCGCATAGTAGGCCGAGCCCGTCTTCAGCAGCCCCACAATTTCGCCGCCGCCAGTACGGGTGCGCTTAACGATCGCGTCGAGCTTGTCCTTGGGGATCAGCTGGGTGATCGGGATGCCGCTGACCGACGTATAGCTCACCAGAGGAACCATCGCGTCGCCGTGGCCACCGAGAACGAGCGCCTGAATGTCCTCCACCGACACGTTGAGTTCCATGCCGAGGAAGGCGCGATAGCGGGCCGTATCCAGAATGCCCGCCATGCCGATCACGCGGTGCTTGGGAAAGCCCGACGCGCGATGGGCCACGGTGCACATCGCGTCGAGCGGGTTGCTGATCACGATGATGACGGCGTTGGGGCTCTTCGCGGCGGCCTTGCTGGCGCACTCGTGCACGATCTTGGCATTGGTCTTGAGAAGGTCGTCGCGGCTCATGCCGGGCTTCCGGGCAAGGCCCGCGGTGATGATGATCACGTCGGAGTCGGCGGTTTCGTCGTAGCCATTGGTGCCCACGATCCGGGCGTCGAAGCCCTCCACGGGGCCGGCCTGGGCGAGGTCGAGTCCCTTGCCCTGGGGCACGCCCTCCACCACGTCCACCAGCACAATGTCGCCCAGTTCCTTGGAGGCGGCCCAGTGCGCAGCGGTTGCGCCGATGTTGCCCGCGCCAACGATCGTGATCTTCGCCCTTTTGCCCATTTTTGCGATTCCTTGGATGAGTGATGGCGCGATTCGCCGCGCAACAGTTCAACCTTCACGGTCGCCGATCCGGGGGTCAAGTGCTGGCGAATCCATTTCGCTCCGTGTTTGCTTCCACGGGTCGCCGGGCGCGCTACTTTGACGGCACAAATCGGACCTCGAAGATCGTCGGCCAGAGCTTCCCGGTGATATACGTCTTACCCGTAACGGGATCGTGGGCGATGCCATTGAGGACATCGGCTCCCTTTCGCTCGGCGGGGGAGAGCAGGCCCGTTGCATTCACCACTCCATCGACGCCCCCCGTGGCCGGGTCGATCATGACGATGACGTCCGTCTGCCAGACGTTGGCGTATATACGATTTCCGATAAACTCAAGTTCGTTGAGATAGGGGACAGGCCTGCCATTGAGCGTGACGGGAATGCGCGCAAGCTCGCCGAACGTGGCGGGATCGCGCACGTTCAGCGAGGCGGACCCGTCGCTCATATAGAGCACGCGGCCGTCGAAGCAAAGCCCCCAGCCCTCGCCCGCATAGTCGTACTCGCCGGTCCGCTCAAGCGTGGCGACGTCGTACACCAGCGCCTTCCCTTCCCGCCAGGTGAGCTGGATCAGCCGGTCGCCAACGAGCGCGAGGCCCTCGGCGAAGAATTCCTGGGGCACCTTACGCACGAGTTCCAGTGTTCCGCTCGTAAGATTCACTCGCCGCAGCGTCGATTCGCCGTAAAGCCCCGTGCTCTCGTATATCTTCCCATCGTGGATCAGCAGGCCCTGGGTGAAGGCTTTCTTGTCGTGTGGGATTCGCGAAACAACCTCCACACGGTACTCCGTGACGGCGAAGGACCTTCCTGCGGCAAGCAGCAGGGCGAACAGAGTGAGGAGCAGAACTCTGAATCCGGGGAAGATCACGTTGGCACCTTTCGGAAGGGATTCCGGTCAGGCGGATACTCGACGCGTTCGAAGCACAGGCCGCAAGCGGGCTCGCACTTGACGATGGTGGGGCGCCGGCCCGCGCCGAGTGCCGCGCGGAGTTCCTCCAGCCCGAGACGACCACTCCCGACGGCAACAATTCCTCCGACCATGAAGCGCACCTGATGGTGCAGGAAGCTCCTGGCACGAAAGCGAATGCGCCACCAAGGCGCGGGCTCGGTCGAATCATCCTCTGCGACTCGGGGCGCCCAGGCGTCGGCGTCGTCGATGGTCAGCAGGGTGCGCTTCCCTTCGCAGTAGGAGCTGCGCCATTCCCTCAACTCCCGCTTGCCAACGAAACTATTCGCCGCCGCGATGGTCAGCTCCGGATCGAGCCGATAGATCGACCGCGCCACAACGCCGCGATACATCGGCGGCGGGGCTCCGGGCGCGCTGAGGCGATATACATAGCATCGCCCCCGCGCATCGAGCCGCGGGTTGAAATCGGGATCGCACTCGACTGCGCGGCGAACGCGAACGGCGTCGCTCAGGTAGGCATTCAGCGCCAGGGCGATGCGGTGGGCGGGAAGTCGCTCTGGAATATCCATGACGATCACCTGGCCCTGTGCGTGAACGCCCGCGTCGGTGCGCCCCGCCGCGATGAATCGCGGCACGGGGCAGCCAATGGCCTTTGCCGCGCTCTCCAGCACGGCCTGCACGGTATCGGGTGTGTTTTCCTGGCGCTGTAGCCCGCGGAATGCCCCGCCGTCGTACTCAACCAGCAGGGCGACGCGCCGCATTCCCGCAAGGGGCGAGGCTACTGCTTCGTCGCCGACTGGCGGATCGCTCGGTCGATCGCTTGACATGTGGAGAGCAGGCTTTCCAGGGCGTTGAGGGGCACCATGTTGGGACCGTCGCTTTTTGCTGCGTCGGGGTGGTCGTGGGTTTCGATGAAGAGCGCGTTGACGCCCACCGCGCAGGCCGCGCGGCACAGCAGCGGCACATGCTCGCGCTTGCCTCCGGTCGCGTTGCCCAGCGCCCCCGGCTGCTGGACGCTGTGGGTGCCGTCAAAGCATACGGGCATTCCCGTCTGCTCGCGCATGATCGTCAGCGCGCGGAAATCAGTCACCAACGCGCCGTAGCCAAAGGTAGTTCCGCGCTCCGTGAGAAGCACCCGCTCGCAGCCAACCTCCGCCAGCTTGTCCACGATGTTCTTCACGTCCCACGGCGCCAGAAACTGGCCCTTCTTCACATTCACCGCCGCGCCGGTGCTCCCCACTGCCTGCACGAAATCTGTCTGGCGACAAAGGAACGCGGGAATCTGGAGAATATCGCAGACCTCCGCCACCCGGGGCGCCTGCTCCTCCGTGTGGACATCTGTGAGGATCGG
>Ga0105049_10010206_pt1 | contig 10784 bp, 8 predicted proteins | sample MAT06_FD_78087 | JGI IMG/M metagenome (GOLD analysis project Ga0105049, IMG submission 78087) | Freshwater microbial communities from Lake Fryxell liftoff mats and glacier meltwater in Antarctica - MAT-06 | ecosystem: Environmental > Aquatic > Freshwater > Ice > Liftoff microbial mat | place... | reverse complement strand
TGACCTGCATTAACCCCAACAAACTTGTGATCAGAGTTCCGCCTACGGTACTGCGATCAATCAATCCAGAGCGACCCAAGCGAGTTACGAGTGTGACCATGGCGATGCCACGCAACCATGCACCGAACACTTCAGGATCTTGCCAGTCTCCACGACAGGACCCGCGATTTAAATATGCGTCCGCGAAGCTATCCTGCGCAATTTCAGATGCATCGTTGTAGTTCGCACCCCAAGAGGCGATCAACCCGACGAGTGGTCCACGAAATCGGTCGATAATGTCAGAAAGGTCCAAAACGCAAGCTCCTTGCAAAGAAGTGTCCGCTCGCGGTCCGAATCACACAAGAAATTTAGGGACTCTCACTCAGCCTTTTTCCTTCCCTTGCCTTTCGCCTTTGGTTTCGCGGCGTCGCCGTCGTTCTTGGTGGGCATCGGCGCTTTGACATCGGCTCGCCATGCGACGAGACGGGCGTAAAGTTCCTTGGCTTTGGCGGGATGATCCTTTGCTAAGTTTTTTGTTTCACCGATGTCTTCGCTGAGATTATAGAGCTCCAGTCGACCATCTTCGAGAAACTCCATCAGCTTCCAGTCGCCAATCTGCACGAGGCTGACTGGTGTTGTGCGCCACGAATCCATGCCGGCTCCGAGGTAGCCAGGAAAGTGTTGAAAGATGGCGTCGCGCTGGAGCTTCGCTTGGGGATCGCGGAAGAGCTTGACCATGCTCTCGCCATCCAGTACTTGGCGAGGCTGGGGCGCACCGGTCAGTTCCAACATTGTCGGAAAAACATCCACATGGATGGTCGGCACGATGCACGTCGAACCGGGCTTGGTGACGTTCGGCCAGCGGACAATGAAAGGCTCACGCGTGCCTCCTTCGTATAGACTCCCCTTGCCGCTGCGAAGTGGAGCGTTGTCGGTGATGTCGCTCGACTTCTTGTTTACCCCTTCCCGAGCGTAGCCTCCCACACCACCGTTGTCGCTGGTGAAGATGAGCACAGTATTGTCAGCTAACTTTAAATCATCCAGCGTTTTCATCACGCGGCCCACGCTTTCATCGACCGAGGCAATCATCGCGGCGTAGGTTGGGTTATTGTGGCCGCCGACTCCTGGCTTAGGCTTAAACTTGGCAATCAACTCAGGCTTTGCGTCGTGTGGCGAATGGACTCCAAAATGTGGCAGATAAAGAAAGAACGGCTGCTCCTGGTGGCGTGCAATGAAGTCCACTGCTCTGTCTGTGAGGAAGTCGGCCAGGTATTGGCCGTCTGGGTAGTCGGTTTTGGGATCGGTCACAAAGTCGAAATGCTTGCCCATGCTGACGATGGCTTCATCGAAGCCTCGTTTTCCGGGGAGATAATCTCCTTTTTGACCGATATGCCATTTGCCGAACATGCCCGTAGCGTAACCGGCGGCTTTAAGTTGCTTGGCGATAATGTCGCGGTCGAGCGGCAGTTCGGTGACGTTGTCAACCGGCCGGAGCGGTCGTGCGCTCCAATCGAAACGATCGGTGCCACCGACCGTGTAGACGCCCGTGCGAGCACCGTACTGTCCGCTCATCAATGCAGCCCTTGTGGGCGTGCAATTCTGGCAATGATGATGACTCAGGAGCTTCATCCCCTGCGTCGCCAACCGGTCGATATTGGGAGTTTCGTAATACTTGCTGCCGAAACAAGCCACATCCGTGTAGCCAAGATCATCGGCCATGATGAAGATAATATTCGGTTTCGAAGTTTTCGGCGCTGCCACGACGTCCAATCCGGAATACGAAACGAGCAGAAGCATGACCATTGGTCCGAGGATATTTTTCATGTTGCGATTCTCCATTTTCAATAAGCGTGAACGCGTTCGAGCGTTGCCATTGCCTTAGTTGGTTAGCGTGGGGTTCTTTCTCTTTGCGTTTTTCTTCGGCGCGTTCTTGGCTCTGTTTTCCGGTTTAACATCCCGGACGGTCGGTTCGGCCTGTTGGGCACTCCAAGCATCGAATAGCTTTTGCATTTCCGCGGCACGTTTTGGATCACCCGTTGCCAAGTCGGTGGATTCGCCTATGTCCTTGGCTAGGTTATACAGCTCCGGTTTTCCGCTTCCACCCTTGGATACAACAAGCTTCCAATCACCCTGCCGAACGGCCCATTGCTCGCCATATCGCCAGTACATTGTTTCATGCGGGGAATCAAGATTCTTTCCAGACAAAAAGGGAACCAGATTCAATCCATCCACACCCGCAGAAGACTCTACTGGAGAACCTGCCGCTGCCAAACAAGTTGGCATGACATCCAAGTTCATGACCGGCAAGTTGTAGTCTTTACCTTCTGGAAGAGTTCCTTTCCATTGAACAAAGAATGGTACGCGCGGGCCACCTTCAAAGGTCGTCATCTTGAAGCCGCGAAGAGCTCCGTTGTGCGATGTTGTCGATTGAGTCGGACCACCGTTGTCTCCGATGAAAAACACTAACGTGTTTTGTTCCTGATCGATCGCTTTGATCTTTGCAAGAACTGTTCCGACAGCGTCATCCATCGCCGACATCATCGCCGCAAACATCTTGCGTTTTTCGTCCGTGATCGATGGGAATCTGTCCAAATACTTCTGGGGTGCTTGCAGTGGTGCATGTTGCGCATTGAATGGCAAGTAGAGTAGCCAAGACTTATCGCGGTTTCGCTCAATCCAATCGACGGATCGTTCCGCATACTTGTCCGTCGTATAGAAAGTCTCGTCATCAATGGCTCTGACATCAGGTGAAATCTTGGTGTCGATGAACTTGGTTGGGTGGAAAAAGGGTGTGTTGGCGAGTGTTCCATAGAACTCATCGAATCCTCGCTTCGTTGGATGGAACTCTGGCGAGTCGCCAAGATGCCACTTGCCGACTGCAGCCGTCGCATAGCCAAGCTTTTTAAGTCTGTCGGCGATCGTCACTTCTTTGAGCGATAATCCACTTTGGCGTGTGATTGCATTGAACTCATGTCCAAATCGTGTTGGATACTTTCCGGTCATTAGTCCTGCCCGCGACGGACTGCAGTAGGTCGCGGCAACGTATCCTTGAGTGCAACGCAATCCATTTTTGGCAATCGAATCGATGTGCGGCGTTGGGATGTCTTTGCAACCCTGGACACCGGTTTCACCGTATCCAAGATCGTCAGCGTAGATAATCAAAAAGTTGGGTCGTTTGGGTTCGGCGCTGTGGCTCGAGCCCGCATGCAAAACGAAGTAAGTCAATGCGAGAAAAAACGTCAAGCAACGCATAAAGGCGATTCCAGTTTAGAGGGAGGAACGGGACTGGTTTTGTGGGGAACTATCAATTGTAACAAATCATGTGTGAGTCCGGTTTTTAGACCCCAACCCCAAGTATGCCTAGTATCTAGCGAGGGGAGCATTGTCAAAAAGCCTTTCGACAATCATTTCTTTGCTGTTTTCTTAGGGGTCCTGGGGGTTAGCATAGCCGAGAGTTGATCTTCACTCAGGTCAGCGGGCGCGCCTGAGGATGGAATGTCAATTCCGGCAGTCCACAATACGCCGTTGACCATCAACTGTCGCAATCCAGGCAGCGACCAAGCCGAATGGGCATCCAGGCCAGTAAACGCAAAAGAACGACCACCTTTGGGCCGCTCGTAACACCACGCAACGATATCTTTGTCCAGTCCTGCGCGGCTTCCTGCATACTCCTTGCCAGACCACACCAGCGGAGTCACGTCCTTCATCGCGTCTACGAATTGGTTTGCATTGAGCCAGCCGTCGTTGATTTTCCAAGGAGTCACTCCGCGAGTGATCGGGTGCTTGGGGAAATCGACATGATTGCTGTCCCAATGGCCACGTCCTGATGCAGTGTTGACATACACGCCACCGAGCCAACCTTTGGCTTGTTCTGCCACAGACCCGGGAAAATCCACCGCTTGATGGATCATGACGACGCCGACCCCTTTGTCTACCAACGATTGAATCGCGGAAATGCGTGATGGTGTTTCTAGAAATGCTTGCTTGCCGCCACCGTCCGTATAAAAAACAATTGCTTTTGCGTTTGCAAGAACGCTTTCATCCGACGGCCAACCATTCTCAACTCGGACGATTTCCACATTGCTAGTCTGCCGAAGCAGGGCATCGAGGCACGCATTGCCAGCCAAGTAATCGTGGTGGCCAGCTACGTCGACCAAGGCTGTCTCGCCCGCGATGAGTACAATCTTTCGCTTGCTCCCGTCAGGCTCTGCGGATATTGCTATGCGTACACATGATTGGACCACGATGGCTAAAACTAGTAACGTGATTCCAATAGGGAACTCGAGTCTGAGCGGTAGGCGGATTGCAAAACGGTGCATTCTTTTTGGTTCTTTCAAATGGGGAGAAGTAATTTGATGGCATCAGTCTACCGACCTCGTGTTCGAAATGCGAACGATGAACGATTGCCGGCCTATACCTTCGATGGAATCGAAGTCATAATCACTCAAGCCACATTACTTCTGCCAATCGAACAAAGATTAAAATGGTCTCCGAGTCCACTCAAGAACATCGCAGCAAAGCGGCTCGTCCCGTCACCGTCTCCATTCTCACTGTGAGCGATACGCGGACTTTGGAGGATGACTTGGGTGGCCAGTTGATCGAACAGCAGATACTCGCGGCAGGGCATCGCGTATGTCAGCGAGAAATTGTAGTCGATGAAACGCACAAGATCCGCGAGATCGCAAAACGATTGATTGACGCGGAAGCATGCGAAGCGTTGTTGGTCACAGGCGGGACCGGATTGGCCGCACGGGATTGTACTCCCGAAGCGATCGAGCCCCTTTTTGATGCCTGCATTCCTGGTTACGGAGAGCTCTTTCGCATGCTCTCATTTGCAGAAATTGGCTCCGCGTCAATGCTGAGTCGCGCAAGTGGCGGTCGCGTGGGCAAGAAGGTAATTCTAACCATGCCCGGCTCTCCCGCCGGCGTCCGATTGGCAATGGAACGCTTGATCGTACCCGAGTTGGCACATCTAGTGCATCACGCGGGGAAATAAGAGTTTGTCGTTGCGGAACTCACAAAGCCATAGCGATGGGCTTGGAAATCGCAGCTTAGATTTCTAGCGACTCACACGCCCTTCGTACCTCAGGGCGTGCCACCCCTCAGGGCATGCCACACCCTACTTAAGTATTTCCAACGCCATCGAGCCATTTGGAATCAATCCGATTTGTTTCGAACGAAGCGATAGTTCCTGCAACGCCATCTGGCCCACGGCCCCTAACTCAATGGTCCAATCGTTCACGTACAAATCGACATGCTGCATCAGGACCGTATCGTCAAACTCCTGCGCGTGGAAACGCATTGTCGGTAGCGTCTCCTCGCGATGCGCGATTCCATAATTGACGGAGTCCTGAACGACTGACTGCACAGTACGCAGCACATCGACACCAAGCTCACGCGAGCCAACGATTCCACCTAGTGGTAAGGGGCAATGCGTTTCCGCTTCCCAACGCGTACCGAGATCCTCGACCAAATACAGACCTTCGTTTTGCCAAGTGAATCGCCCCTCGTGAATACAAACTCCAAATTCTGCGTCCCGACTTTTTAAGCGAGGCATGATCTCTGAGAAAACTACCTGCTCCAGTACAGATGTTTCGGGATAAAAGAGCTTGAACAAAAGAGTTGCGGTCGTGTGCCTACCAGGGCAGAGAGTCCGCTGCGACAAGTTCGTCGGCCGATCATTTTGATTGGCAGACAGCAGAAGCGGCCCGACACCGAACCCTAGGGCCGAACCGCTGGGTAATACCAATACTCGCTCGGCAAGCAATAACGCTGCATGGAAACTAACCTTCGCGATATCGAGATCGCCACGAAAGGCACAATCGTTCAGTTGTTGGATATCGAGCAATTCAATCTTGAAATCGAGTCCTTGCCAATCCACTTTTCGATGCATCAAAGCGTGGAAAGCAAACGTGTCATTAGGACAAGTCGAAATCCCCAATCGTATGGTCCGATTCATAAGCCTAGAACCTTGCGGATTTTTTTCTCAACGGCCAACATCGCTTCGGAAACTCGCCAGTTGTCTTTGTTTCGATCGCCCGCGAGATTGGAAATGCCTCGAATAATTGTTAGTGGGATGCCCGCAAAGCGACAAGCTGCAGCAACCGCAAATCCCTCCATATCCTCGGCTGCAACATCGGGATGTTTCTCGAGCTTCAATCGAACATCCTGTTCACTCGCGGACGCAGAACAGCACGTCAGCAGGGTCGCAGGATAGGGTGTCCGCTCATCACATGAACTTTCACGCAACAAAATAGAATCAGAAATCACAGGCTCAGTTGGCCATTGACGCCAACCCATTTCGTCCGCCGACAGATACGGATTGCCAGAGCCAGCACCTATCCCAAAGCATGTTACACGATCGAACTGGACCGCCTGACCGACGGGAAATTTGTTATGGAGTGTTCCCGCGATGCCAATCAGCAGAACTTGTTTCGGCGAATACTGAGCGATTAAGTTGGACGTGCGGATACCGGACACCACGATACCGAAACCGCAGAGTTCCAGCCGCCAATCCGTCTGGCCGATTTCCTCGCGAAACGAAGGCGATAAATATTCCAACTCAAACTGAGTCGGCACAATCAAGAGCGAGGAGACCAACGGAAGCACTTTTTAAATGGGAGCCGGTAATCGAGGAGCCGTTTGGAGAATACACCAAAGCGGCTTGAAGTAAAGTGTCAGAGAAGTCTAGCGGCCAGGTTCCAATTTCAAATTGTCCGCATAAAGATTTTGACAGTTCTCGCTCAACGACACCACTGCACAGCCGAAAAAAACGTAAGAAGTCGAAAAAAGAATAGTTGGCCTTGGAATCAGTTGCACCTTGGAACCTGCCTGATGGCGTTAGCCTAGGCTGTTTAAAAAATCGTATTGCAACGGGTTTTGGTTTGAGCAAGTCTTGTTCTGAGTAATGCCGCCCCGTGCCAGCTTGCTGGGAAGTCTTGACGACTTTCGCTTCGTGTTTTGGTGAAGGCTTATTAAGGAGTTGCGGCACTAGTCGGTTCTTTTTCAGATGGTGATGTGTTTATGCCTAGCGTTCTGAAGCCGCTGATGCGTCAGATGGTTTAGGAGCAATTAGCCGAATGCCTTGCCTTCGTGCCTGGCGGAGGATAACCAGTAGGGAAATGGTAAAGCCTCCGTTGAAGCAATACAATCCACGCACCTCTTCCATCGTAAACGAGGAAAGTGTCTTGCCAAAACACAAGAACGCGACCCCTATGACTCCAAGCATAATAAAAGGCAATGTTGCGACAAGAATGGCACTTGCTGCGTACAACATCCAGCCTTCTTTCAGCGACGGAGCGGCCAGGGTTGCCACAACCAGCAGCAGGAACAAACAGACAACAGGTAGCGACCCGAAAATGAATACAATCGCTATTTCCGGAAAATCGCCGTGGGTCAGAAAATCAAATGGAATCTCCGATGTCTTAAGCGTCACGCAAAGGATGGCCACGACCGTTGTTGTACCGAATAGATAACGAATGCTAAGTTGCTTTTTCCTATTCCTTGCCTCGGAACTCTTTTGCAATTCACTGCTCCATTGCTTTCCCAATAACGAAATCGTGAATGAAAGAAGTCCTATCGCCAACACAAATAGCGCCGGCGAGATTAGACATACGAAAATTACCAATTCTCGATCAATGTTGGAATCCGCAAAAGCACATCCCGTAAAGAAGGCCGCTGCCACAAACCAAATAAAGCCGATGGCACATGGCAACGCAATCTTGAGCGGTACGCGCAACGACGACGATGCGACTGCAACAAATGTGATTTGAGTTAAGATTGCGCCCGCAAGGAAAGGCGATAGGTATTCCTCGTTCCGATCGAAGCCCGCATGATAGATCAAACCGTAAATGCTGGGTACTATGAAATTACTCACTACAAAAACACATGGCCAAAACACGTACCACGAAAGGTGTGGGCTCTCGCGTGCTTGCGTCGGTTCGACTGGAATCGTCCCCTGAAGTCGTTGCCACATGTACTGTGGCAAGTAGAGAAGTCCCGCAAATCGAAAACCCGAGTCAATGTACTTTTCGATGACGTAAAACGCGAAGTAGTAAGCCCGACAACAAGCCCAAATGGATACGAAAACGAGGACCACTTGCCTTGCATTGGAAAGCTCCAGGAGCAACAACCCTAGCGACAAAAGGCTGATAACGACAAACAGTCCCCCTTTGATCCAAAGCCACTTTTCGCTGCGAATATCTACCATTCGTAACCCAACTGATGAAACTAATTCAGTAGACCACTGTCGTAGTCTTTACGTTTTTCAATTAGTGGCAGGCACTTAGTTAGTTGTGTGACGCTCTGCGTGCAAGAATCACGACGCGGAGCGTCGTGCAACTAAGTTTTTTGAACAAGGCTTAGCATTAATCCATGCCTGGAATCCACAGCTTGCTGCCACCGCCAGAGCCGCTCCCAGCGTTGGATTGCGGCTCCTCGGATTGACCAGGTGTCCATAAACCGGACGCGGGTGAGGAGCTCGAGGAGATAGCCGCTTCGGGGCGACCGCCGCGTGCTCGCTGTGCCTGCTGTTGCCGCGACATGGCCATTTGAATAAATTGCAGTAGAACAGGATCGTTCGGATTGTCGCGCAGCGATTGTTCGAGGAATTGGCGAGATTCACCGGATCGACCCAGCATGTTCAACACTTCGACTCGTTCCAGAACCGCATTGCCAATCGGCACGCCCAGTTGCTTGCCCGCCTCCACGATACGACGTAGCAACGATTCCGCCTCGGCAGGGTCGCTCGTAGTTCTCGTCATCAAATTGAGCTGAGTGTATTCGGCCGACAGCTTGGCTTCGTCAGGCCATTGCATCTGCTGGCTGCGCTCCACCAAATTCTCGTACACCGAAGTGACTCCACGTTGCAAAGCGGACTGCATCAATTGAATCAAACTGTTTGCATCAATATCGCTCAGGTTGGTCCAGAAATAACTTGCACCACCTACCAAATCGAAAACGTCTTCCGAGGCCGAAATCTTCGGTACGGTGAGTTGGAGTTGATGATGAACATCCTTGAACTGGGCGTCCGAAAGTGCGGACGTGCCTGAGCCTTGCCAATGCAAAAGCAATGCCGCTAATTTGAGTTTCAGCGAATCATTGCCTGCCGCTTCTCGCGGAGTCTTTCCCGACAAGCACTGCTGCGGATAGTCGAGGAATCCATCGAGTACCAACTGGCGAGTCGCATCGTTGAGGGCCGCACGCCGTTCTGGCGCGACCTGCTTGCGAAGCATGATCGAAGCGGTGACTTGGGACAAATACGACGAGGGCAACTTCTCAAGTAGTTCGCGGTTCAGAGTCCCAATTCCAAGGTCCTTCTTAACGTTTTCCAAAATCGCGCGGCGAGTTCCAATCGGTGGCTCAAGAGAAATCAACCGAGCCGGCTTGTCCGTTTGCTTGCCGTAATACGCCATCCAGCTGCCACTGCGAGCAGCATCCAGTTCACCAAACTGCTCTTGCAACACGGGCTCAACGCAAACGAACGCGAGCTTGGGTGGCACTTCTTCACTCAAGATTGCATCCAGTAAGCCCTTGAGTTGATCGACAGCGATCGGCAGCAATCGCTTATTATCAAGCAATTTTTGTTCGAACTCGCTGTCTTCGATGACATATTGGCAAAGTTCTTCACTGACGGAAACTCCATTCGCACTCGGTGCTAAGTCGTATGCGAGAGCTTGATAGTAAATCCGTTGAGCTTGTGGCAAGGAAGCAATGTCGGCAATTTTGCGACAAGTTGCTCCCGCAGATTCCACGTCTGTGAGCATGAGTTGGCAATAGAGAAGGACTTGTAGAATTGGGGCCTGCGCGCCGAATTCTCGCTGCATTGATTCGAGCTTGGTCTTTGCGGTTGAGATGCGATAGGAACCTACCAATGCGTTCGCTTCGGCTAAGCGTTCGGCGTATGGAGCATCCTCGATTTCAAGTGATGAAGGAAGCGATTCTCGGGAGAGCAAGTTTGCGTTAGTTTGAGAAATGAGCGAGTCGTAAGCGCCTGAGGCGACTCGGATCATGTCGCCACCCATGTCCAACAACATCTCGCAGTGAAGCAGCGCCGGCAAAATCATGCCCCGTTGGCCCATCGATTCCATCAGATTCATGGCGACCGTGGCGGTCAGCGGTGGCAATGCCTCGGTGGCATCGGATATCGCCTGCAACATCAGCGTGGCCCCCTCCTCGGTGTTGCCACGAACCACCGCAACCAAGGAGCGGTAAAGCTTCGCAAGCGGATTGTCCGGTTGTAGCCGAATGAACTTAGCGGAGGTTTCCTCAAGCGATTCGAGTTCTCCCAGTTGCAGCAGCAGTTCCGATTTCATCGCCAAAAGCCAAGGTTCGGAAGGTAGCGTCTTGAGGTTGGCATTGATGCGATCCAACGCGGCGACGTTTTGTTCGCCGACGGTCATGCGATCGATGATTTGCATCTCCGGAAAATGCTCGTTGCACTTGCAGAACTTAATCTTCTTTCCGTTGCCGCAAGGGCAGAAACTATATTGGTCCAAACTCATGGCAAACCGATTCAAAATGTTCGAAGGTACAAAAAGCGAGGCCGCAATAACTGATCCACGGACCAAGTTTTGCAAGCGACAGGACTCCGGCCATTCCGTTTACGACCAGGTCACTATTTCTAGGCCGTAAGTTTAGCAAGGTTTCGCCAAAAAGCCCATCCGCTACGGATTTTGAAGTAGCCGGTGCGAAATCTCTGCGATTACTCGCATTTTCGTATGGTCCTTGACTCCAGGTGCCGACTCAATTCCAGATGCGATATCCACGCCGTCAGGTCTGGCTATCTATATCGCCTGCGAAATATT
>Ga0105049_10010205_pt1 | contig 10784 bp, 8 predicted proteins | sample MAT06_FD_78087 | JGI IMG/M metagenome (GOLD analysis project Ga0105049, IMG submission 78087) | Freshwater microbial communities from Lake Fryxell liftoff mats and glacier meltwater in Antarctica - MAT-06 | ecosystem: Environmental > Aquatic > Freshwater > Ice > Liftoff microbial mat | place... | reverse complement strand
GGGCGGCGGCTTCGAGGTAGACGAGACCGAAGCCCTCGATGCTGCGGCCGTGGTTGATGCTCGTCATCGCAAAAATATCCGCGCGGTCGTAGATGGTGGTGAGTTCCTCGTCGGGAATGTTGCCCAGAAACTTCACAATAAGGTCGGGGGTGTTCGTGGCGGCGGCGCGAATCGTCGCCTCATAGGAGCCCTTGGACTGACCGCCGACGATCCAGTATTCGAGCCGGGCTCGATCTGCGGCGGGAAGGAGTTGCAACGCTTGGAGGGTGAGGAGTTGACCCTTGCGGGGGTGGAGCCGGCCGACCGTGAGCACGACGATCTTGCCCTCGCGGGCCGGAGCTTTGGCGGGAATCACGACGAAATCGGAACGCAGCGCACCGGGCGTGAGGAAGATTTTGTCGGCGGCCTCGGGGAAGTTTTTTAACAACAATTCCTGGGTGTAATTGGTGAGGGTGCTGATGCGGCTGGCATGACGAATCAGCCGGCCGGCAAGGGCGCGGCGCACGGGACTCCCGGCGAACTTAAGGATCTCCGAGCCGTGAAAAGTAAGGACGAGTTGCTTTGGGCGGAAGGCGCGGAAGAACTGAAGCAGCATCATGGTCAGCATCGGCCCGGGCTCCGGAAGATAAACCGTTGCGTAGCGCAGGCGGCGCCGGGCGCGGATCAATTCGCGCGCGAGTCGGACCTGACACCAGAGGTTGTGGGTGCCCTTGAGGGGGAGGCGGCGCAGGCGGAAGGGCCAATCCTTCTCATGGTGGGGCTGTGCGGATTGGGCCCATACCTCGATCTCGTAACCCATCCGGGCGGTGGCTTTGGCGATTTCCTCCGTGAATGTGGCGATTCCCCCGCGCACCGGATAGAACTCATGGGTGATGAGAAAGACGGGTGGGGCGAGGGTAGCGGGAACGCTCATGCGGTAAGTTTAGAGAGTGCCTCCGCGTGAAGGCGACCTTGGTGGGAGGGGATTAAGTCCGACCGAGGTCGGAGGCAAGCGTGGCGATGGATTTGGCGAGGCGGCCAAGAAATTGGATTTACTTTCAAACCTCCGAACCTAGACCTGTGGAAGAATGCCAGACGCAGTCCAATCCCACCTTGGTAGCACCAAACCGTTTGTGAACCAGCCCAAATCATTTGCGCCAGAGGACGAAGCAGCTCTCCGCGAAGCACTTAAGCGGTGTTCCCCGTCCGCCTTTGAGTCGGCGGTGCAATATCGGAAGACGGGTAACCCGGAGCACGTGCCGGCGGTCGTGATCGGTATCATCGAGCGTTTCGTCGAGCCCGATCTGCGGATCAAACTCAAGGACGCCGACGATGATCTCCGGCTGATCGAAGACCTCGGTATCGACTCCCTCACCATGATGGAGATCGTGATTCTGGTCGAGGATGTGCTCCAGATGTCGATCAACAACGACGAACTGAGGAATCTTCGCACCGTCGGCGACGTGAAGATGTTTATCGATTGCAAGATCCGCGGTCTGACTCTGCCCAAACCGACCAAGTTTCTCCCGATCGAGCAGATTGCCGCGGTGATGCCGATTCAGCCGCCGTTTCTCTTTTTGAACGAGGCCTCGGTCAGCTCGAGCGGCGCAAACGGAAAATATAAGATCACGGGTCAGGAGTTTTTCCTTCAGGGCCACTTCAAGAACAACCCGGTAATGCCGGCCTCGATCATGCTGGAGGCTCTCGGGCAGCTTGCAGTTCTCTTTTTGCTGGAAGGCGCGACTCCGGAACCGGGTAAAGTCATCAGTTCTTCGATGATTTACTTCACGGGATGCGAAGGTGTCCGCGCCCATCGCGTGTGCCGTCCCGGCGATATTTTGACCCTGTCGATCAAGCCGAAGCGCATGAAAATGCCTTTGGCCACCTTTGAAGGGGCGATTCGTGTCGGTCAGGAAAAGGCGGCGATCGCGGAAGAGATTACGCTCACCTTCGGTTATGCGGAAGCGGTCCTGCCTCTGCCTATGACCGAGATCAACGGCCATACCGAGGTCAAGTCGCCGGAAGCGGCGGCCCCAACCACTCCCCTGCGAGTAGCGATGAACGCCTGAAGCGGCCCGCAGGCGACGGGACGCAACGGCACCTTTGCGGTTGGGTTTTCAACATGCCGGTCCGAAGGGCCTCGGTTGCACCGTTGTCCGGGCTTCGATGGAGGAAGGTGAATCTCCCGCGTTGACCGCAGAGCTTGGGCTGTAGACGGTGTGGGAAGCCTTTATCTCGAGCGCGAACGCTTTGGTCGGCTGACGGTCCATCAGCTTCGTCGTTTTTTATCCAGAACACGCATGCCAAGAGTCTTTATTACCGGTCTCGGCTTTATCACCAGCATAGGGAATGATGCAGCCTCGGTTGCGCGCAGCCTCCGCGAACTCCGCTGCGGGGTCCAACTTTACGCCCCGTTTCAGACGGCGGAGATCACTGTGAAGGTCGCCGCGCCCGTTCGGGAGTTTAATACAGAATCGACCGATCCCGAGGATTGGACCTTTCCGGTCGGCGTATCGATCAAGCGCGAGATCCTGCGGGGGATGTCACCTCACGTGGTCTATGCATGGTGCGCGATGCAACAGGCGATCGCCGACGCGAACCTGGGCGATGCCGAGGTTTCCAACGACAACACAGGTCTCTACGCCGCGTCGGGCGGTTCGCCCTTTTTGATGGGTCACATGCTCGAACGTATGCACCGGCTCGGCGTGATGCGATGCTCGCCGCTCGGGATCGTGGCTTCGATTTCGGGCGCGGTGCAGTTCAACCTCGTCGCGCACTTCAAGATCAAGGGCTCCTCGTGCGGCTTCGCCTCGGCCTGCGCTTCGTCCTCGCATGCGCTCGGTTTCGCCTTTGACGATCTCGTGATGGGCCGCCAAAAGCGGATGTTTGTCGTCGGGGCCGAAGATGGAAATCTCGACGCGATCTTGCCGTTTGCGGGAATGCGGGCGCTTTCGTTGTCGACCGACCCGGAGACGGCCTCGCGACCTTTTGACACCGGTCGCGACGGTTTTGTGGGCACGGGTGGCGGTGTCGTGCTGGTCCTCGAAACCGAAGATGAAGTGGTTCGTCGTGGTGTTCGGCCTTACTGCGAAGTTGCCGGCTGGGGCCAGGCATCCGACGGTCATAATGTGGCGATTTCGCATCCGGAGGGTCTTGGCCTCCGGGCCGCGATGACCCGTGCGCTGCTGGCGACCGGAACTGCTCCGGAGTCCGTCGACTATGTAAATGCCCACGCGACCTCTACGCCGATCGGTGACGCCTCCGAAGCCAGGGCATTGCGAGCCATTTTCGGTCCCACCGGGGCCCGACCGGCAATCAGCAGCACGAAGGCACTGACCGGTCACGGGCTTTCGTTGGCCGGGGCGATGGAGAGCGGCTTCTGTGCGCTGGCGATGCGGGACGGGTTCATGCCGGGCTCGGCCCACATTAAGAATCTCGATCCGGAGTGCGACGGATTGAACATCATCAGGACTACGCTTCCGACGCAGCCGAAGGTCGCCCTGAACAACGTCAGCGGCTTCGGCGGCGCCAACGTGAGCATCGTGTTCAAGCAGGCCCGTTGAACGTGCGGTTTACTGCTCCGAGCCTTCCGCTCCCAACGCCATGCCCGGGGTCGTCCTCGGTGACGTCCGCCTTCGAGTTCCCTGCTTTCCCGTCACCATGTCAAAAGTTCGGATCCTGATTCTCACCTCATCAACCGGCGGCGGACATGATGCGCGCGCCGAGGCTTTCGCCGAATGGTGCTTTCAGCTCTACCGGCATCAGATCGATGTGCGGATCGAGCAGATGTTGGAGAAATCCTCCGTGGTGAACCGGGCTGGCGTCGGCTTTTACAACAAGATTCAAAAGGCGGCGCCTTGGTTTCATTCGGCCTTTTACGCGTTCGTCGAGTTGCTCAGTTACATCAACCGGCGCGACGTCACGTTCGGCCGGGCTTACTATCTCGAGGTCTTGCGCGACTACCGTCCGCACTTGATCCTGAGCGTGCACGATTGCCTGAACCGCGGGTATTTCCAACTCGCACGGGCGACACTGGGAGCGAACCGGGTGCGTTGCGTGACGTATTGCGGCGAATTTTCCGGAGGATGGGGCTATTCGCGCAACTGGATCGAGCCCTCGGTCGACCTCTATTTCTCGCGCACCCCGACGGCGCGGGATTACGCGGTCAAATCTGGAATCGCGCCCGAGAGATCGCGCGTGAGGGGAAACCTCATGCTGCCGCGGTCATTGCTCGAAACCATAGCGCCGGACGAACGCTCCGCCCTGCGGGTCAGGCGTTTCGGACTCCGCCCGGATCTTTTCACCGTCTTTCTTGCGACCGGAGGAAATGGCGCCAATCAACACTTGGACTTGCTGCCAGTGCTGGCCCGGCACGCAGACCGGCTGCAGGCGATCGTGATCTGCGGTAAGAACAAAGAAACCTACAACGACCTCGTGCATTGGCGGGCGAATCACCCCGAGTTCAACTGTTACATCGAGGGTTATTCCGGGGTGGTGCATCTCCTGATGCAGGCCAGCGATGTCATTGTCACCCGCGGCGGCACGACTACATGCGCGAAGGCGCTGCACTTCAGGTGTCCGATCATTTTCAATGCCTTTCAGGGCATCATGCCGCAGGAGCAACTCACGTGGAAATTTTTCCGCAATGGCGCGGCTTCGGACAAGATCGAGACCGTCGCCGATTTCTCCCGGATCATCGACGGTTGGATGCGCGATCCGTCGAGTTATGATCGTGCGAAGGATAATTTTGTGAAACTCCGCTACGAAGAGGATCCGACCCTCTTGATCGACGAGGTCGTCGATTTGGCCAATGAGGTAGCCAAGGCGAAATTAAACCGACGGGTTTTCCCGCCGATCAACGGAGTCGATGGCGGCCGGGTTGAGACGTGAAGCCCTCGGGCGGGAAACCAGGCTCTCCGAAAATTGGCGATCGGGCGGACAATTCGATAATTATTGATAAAATTAGACTGCGATTAATCCCTGAGGGACAAAAGACTTGCAGGGCGAAAGTGATTTTCCGGAAATTGCCCCATGGTTGTCAGCGTTCATATTCCGAAGTGCGCGGGGACGAGTTTTCGCCACGTGCTCCGTCAGATTCATGGCCCCGGCCTGTGGCTCAACTACGGAGACGATTTCCGATGGGAAGCAGTGCCGTCGGGAACTACTTGCATCCACGGGCATTTTTCGGCCGCCGCTTACGACGGGGTCATTCCCGGGCGGAAGCTGATCACGATTGTCAGGCACCCGGTCGAGCGCGTGGTCTCGAACTACCACCATTTTTTACGGGTTCCGGACCCGCAGAATCCAGCCAGCGTGCGAATGCATGCCGAGAAGATGACGCTCTTGCAGTTCGCCCGGATGGAGAGGGTGCGAAACGAAATCGTCAGCTATTCGGCGGGAAAAACACCTTCAGACTTTGCGTGGATCGGCTTGGCGGAGCGCTATCCGGAGTCACTGGTGTTGCTCCGGAAGAAGTTCGGCATTTCCGCGCCGATGACGGCGATCCGCGACAATGTTAACCCCGAACGGAAAAATCCGTGCTACGAACTCAAGTCACACGAGTATGACGAAATCTTGGGTCTCAATGCCGCCGACTTGGTTTGGTATGAGAAGGCGTGCTCCCATTTTGACGCACTCAGGCTTTCGTTCGTTCCGGAGGCTAACCAATTGGAGCGGACGATCGCTCGTTTTATGTCTCAGGTTGCGCTCTAAACACGAAGCGACCGACCGATAGGGAGTAGGTCGGGCCGGTCCGTGCAGGTTTGGTGCCGTTTAAGGATCCGCAGGTTAAATCCGCTTGGCCGCGCGCGGCGAGGAACTCTACTCTCCGTTCACTTTGTCTGAATCGAAGCCGCTCATCGCCTATTTATTCACGACGTTTCCCAAGAGCACGGAGACCTTTCTCCAACGGGAGATCACCGCCATGCGCGGCCAAAGGGTCGACCTCAGGCTCTATTCTCTTTGGGGCGGGCAGAGTTCCTTTCGGGGATTGCCGGTCGTCCGGTTCAACAAGTGGCGGCTCCTGACGCTTATCTGGATAATACCGTATGAGAGTTGGCGGCGCCCGGCGGTGTTGCGGCAGGTCCTGCACGGTTTGTTCACACGGCGGCCGCCATCGTGGATCAACTTTTGGGAGAACATGCTGGGGGCCGGTTTTGCCTGTCTGTTCGCCGCGAGCTTCCGCGCCCGCAGACCTGCCCACGTCCACGCGGCTTGGGGCGGGGGCCCGGCCACGGCGGCCTGGTTGCTGTGGCGTTTGGACGGGCATCGTTACAGCGCCGCAGCGCACGCCTACGATATTTTCGAGCACGGCGGGGATTGGTGGCTGAATGACAAGTTGGAACATGCGGCCTTCATCCATACCTCGACCGAGATGGGCCGGGCGGCGCTGCTGGCGAGGGGAATCCGGGCGGATAAAGTGTTTCGAATCCGGCGGGGACTTGATCGCTTGCCGGCGATGAAGCCCCTGCGGGCTTTGCGGGTGCCGATTCACCTGATCTGCGTGGCGCGGCTCGTGGAAAAAAAGGGGTTGGATCACCAACTGAGAATTTATGCGGCGTTGCGGTCGGCCGGCGTGCCCTTCCGGGCCCGGATTGTCGGGGACGGCCCGTTGCGGGCGGCGTTGGAAAAGCAGGCGGGCGAACTGGGCATCGGCGCCGACGTGTCCTTCTGCGGGCACCTGCCTCAGCACGACGTCTGGGAGCAATTCGCGTGGGCCGACGTGTTGTTGCACACCGGTGTGATCGCTCCGAGCGGGGACCGCGACGGATTGCCCAACGTCATTCCGGAGGCGATGTCCTGCGGGGTCTTGGTGGTGACGTCGCCCACGGCCGGGACGACCGAGGCGATTGCCGACGGGGAGAACGGTATCGTCGCGTCCGTGGAGACCCCTGCCGCATGGGTCGCGGCCGTGCGGCGGCTGGCCAACGACGACGGGCTCGCGGAGCGCTTCCGCGTGGCGGGGCGGGGCTGGGTCGAGGAGAACTTCGACGCGCACAAAAATGCGGCGCGGTTGTGCGCGCACTTCGAGGCGGCGATCACGGACCCACGGCGATGATTTTTTTCGATGTCACCAAAGCGCGCGGAGCCGGACACCGTTCCGGGTTGATGCGCGTGAGCGCGCGGCTCGCCGAAGAACTCGGGGCGGCGGTCACGCCGGTCCGCTGGCCGGCGTGGGACCGACAGATGGCGGCGGACGACTGGTTCCTGACCGGCGAGCTTTTCTCCGGGGAAGAGAGGCCGGGGTTCGACGATTTCCTCGCGGCGGGTCCCGGGCGAAAGGCGGCGATCTTCCACGACGCGATTCCGCTCAAGTTCCCGCAGATCACCTGGCCACAGAGTGTGGCGCGGCATCCGGGTTACCTGAAGTTGCTGGCAAAATTCGATCAGGTGTGGGCGGTGTCGGCCGCCAGTCTCGAGGAACTCGCGGGTTTCTGGCGCTGGCAGGGCTTGGCGCGGGTGCCGGCGGTGGCTGTGCTCGGTTTGGGCGCGGACCTCGGCCCCGGGCCTCGGCGGCGACGGACAGACGCCGCGAAGCGCGCAGCCGCCCTAATCTCGGTGGGGATTTTGGAGCCGCGGAAGAATCAGGCGCTTTTGCTCGATGTAGCCGAAGGGTTATGGGGCGAAGGGCTCGCGTTCGAGTTGCATCTGGTGGGACGGGTGAATCCGTTTTTCGGCAAACCGATCCTGAATCGGGTGCGCGCACTGGCGAAACGGCATCCTGGACTGCGCTACCACGCCGAGGCGGACGATACGGCTGTCGGGCAACTCTACGCGCGGTGCCGGGCGAGCGTTTTCCCCACGATCGCCGAAGGTTGCGGGCTACCGTTGCTGGAATCGTTGTGGCAAGGAGTGCCGTGCGTATGCAGCGATTTGCCTGTGCTCCGGGAGAATGCGGACGACGGCGGGTGCATGGCCGTGGCGGTCGACGACCGCGCGGCGTGGACGGAAGCGTTGCGCCGAGTGTTGACCGACGAAGAGTGCGTGGCGCAGTTGGAAGCCGGGGCGGCGAACCGGATGTTGCCGACTTGGGCGGAGGCGGCGGAGACGCTGAGGGCCGGGCTGAGCCGGCGGCTCAGAGTTTCTTGACGGCGTAGGCCATCGCGTCGGCGATCTTGTCGAGTTGCTCGTCGGTGTGCATCGCGGAGATCGCGGTGCGGATGAGGTCCTTGCCGATGGGCACCGCTGGGGCGATGGACATGACGGTGAAGACGCCTTTTTCGAGGAGGGCTTTCCAGAACGGATAGACGCGCTCCTTGGAGCCGAGGACGATGGGCGTCGCCGGGGTCTCGCTGCCCCATGTATCGAGGCCGAGGTTCTTGAGGATGGCGCGATACTTTTTCGTGTTGGCCCAGAGACGGTCGTGGTGTTCGCGCTCCTTTTGCATGATTTCGAGCGAGGCTTGGGCGCAGGCGGCGGATGCGGGACTGATGGCGGCGCTGAAGACCGTCTGTTTACCGGTGGTGCGAAGATACTCGATCGCCTCGCGCGAGGCGGCGATGAAGCCGCCGGTGCTGGCGAGGGACTTGGAGAGGCTGCCGCAGATGACGTCGACTTTGTCGCTGAGGCCGAAGTGATCGACGGTGCCGCGACCGTGGCGGCCGAGCACGCCGAAGCCGTGGGCGTCGTCAAGGATGGTGAAGCAGTTGTGATCCTCGGCGATCTCGGTGAGCTCGGGCAGGCGGGCGATGTGGCCCTCCATCGAGTAGACGCCTTCGATCACCAACAGCTTTGGCGCATCGCTGGTCGAGGCGGCGGCGGCGACTTCGCGGAAGTCGTCGGGGCTGTTGTGGGAGAAACGTTCGACGGTGGCGCGGGAGAGCTGGATGCCTTCCCAAAGGCAGGAGTGAATGTTTTTGTCGGCGAAAATAATGTCACCTTTTTGGGCAAACGCGGCGACGCTGGAGATGCAGGAGAGATAGCCGGCGGAGTGGACGTGGCAGGCTTCGCGGCCGAGGAAGTGGGCGAGCTTTTCTTCGAGCTCGATGTGGAAGGCGCGGGAACCGTTGGAAATGCGGGCACCGGTGGTGGAGGTGCCCCACTTGAGGAGGGCGGCGCGGCCGGCTTCGATGACTTTGGGGTGAAACGAGAGACCGAGATAATCGTTGCTCGAAAGCATGATCATATCGCGGCCGTGGAGGCGCACATTGGTCCCGTGTTGGGACTCCATGGCGTGGTAGTAGGGGTCATACTTTAACCGCATCTTTGTCGCGTAATCGTCGCGGAAGCGGTTCTGAACAGCCTTTTTGCTTTTGCTAAAGAAGGAGAGCGCCATGTCTGGGCGAAACGCTGCGCCCCGCACGTCACTTGGCAAACGCAAACACGAATGCGCCCGAGCCTGCGGTGCAAAAGTCGGTAGGGCGGCGAATTAGGCCCGTCGCGGCAGGCCGGTCAACCAACTCGCGATATCTCCGGCGTAGTCGGACCACGTGCGGAAGTGTCGGGACCGGGCGGCGACGGCGAGGGCGTTGAGCTCTCCCGGCGTCGCCAGCAGATGACCGATCGCGGCGGAGAGGGAAAATGCGTCGACGGGATCGACCGCCACACAACCGCCGCCTCGGGCGGATTCGCCGAGGGCACCGAGGGAGGAGCAGACGCAGGGTTTGCCGCGCGCGAGGCTTTCGAGGACGGGCAGGCCGAAGCCCTCGATCAGCGAAGGGTAGACGGTAAATGCGCAGGCGGCGTAGGCGGCGGCGAGGTCCGCCTCATTGGCGGGGCCGTCGTAGCGGACGGGACGGCCGGCGGCTTGGAGGGTGCGAATGCGGGCGAGGGCGAGGCGGCCGGTTTGCGCATGGGCGAGGCCGATAAGATGGAGTTCGAAGCGAGCGCCCGAGGACCAGAGTGCCTCGCAGGCGTCGAGCAAGGCGAGGTGGTTTTTGCGACCCTCGATGCTGCCGACGCCGAGGACGATGGAGGGCGGAGGTTGAACGTCGAGAGCGGAGGGTCGAGAGACGGGCGGAAGATCGATGCCGAGGGGGATGGTGGTGACCACGGGCTGGGCGGAGGCGGGGATGCCGAGCCAGCGCCAGTAGTCGAGGAGGCAGGCGCGGGAGTCGTCGGAGATCGCGGCGATGCCGTCGAAGACGAGCAGTTCGTGCAGGTAGGAGGGGAAACGCGCGACGGTCTTCGACGGGGTGAGTTCGGGAAACTTCAGGGCGATGGCGTCGTGGAAGACGGCGGCGCGGGGCCCGGCGGTCGCGGCGAAGAGGGCGGGCAGGGCGGCGGCGACGGCGGGGGAGAATAATTCCGGCATCAGAATGCCGGAATTACAGGCGAGAGGCTTGAGGCGGGAGGCGGAAGGCGGGGTTAAAAAGAGACGGCGGGTGTGGCCGCGGAGCCGAGCGGCGAGGGGCCAGGAAGCGCCCCGCTTGGTGGCGAAAGAATCGAGGGCGAGATTACGGAGTTCCCAAGGGTCGAGCGGCCGCCAGGTGCGTTGGGCCGGATCATACGTGACCGGCCGGGCGGCGGGGCCTAACTCGCGCCAAAGAGAGCGGGCCACGCGCTGGATGCCGGTGCGGGCGCGGGTGTGGCTCGTGTGCGAGAGATCGAGGAGCAGCGGAGCGGGCATGGTGCGGCGCTAGGGAGTGGGAACGCTCAGACGCGGATCATAAAGCGCAAAGGCGAGGACGCGGGCACCGGCGTCGGGGCCCTCGCGGGTCGGAGCGGTGTCGGAGGAGAAATCAAGGGTCGTGCGGCCGGAAGCGAGTCGCAGCGGAACGCTGAAGCGGGAGGTTTTTTCTCCGACGGAGCCCCGCCAGAGTTCGCGGCCGGACCGGTGGATCACGACCGTGCGCGGAGTCAGGGCG
>Ga0105049_10010202_pt1 | contig 10786 bp, 6 predicted proteins | sample MAT06_FD_78087 | JGI IMG/M metagenome (GOLD analysis project Ga0105049, IMG submission 78087) | Freshwater microbial communities from Lake Fryxell liftoff mats and glacier meltwater in Antarctica - MAT-06 | ecosystem: Environmental > Aquatic > Freshwater > Ice > Liftoff microbial mat | place... | reverse complement strand
GAAGCACCGCGCGAGCCACTTCGCTCTGATCGCGCACCCAGCGCGCCCTCATCCGCCGCACCCCCCGCCGCGGAACCCGCTACCGGCGCACCCAAGCCCGCCCAGCGCGCCGACCGTCCGCCGCAGCGCGACTCCTCGCGTGACCAGTCACGTGAACAGTCACGCGGCCCACAGCGCCCCGATCGCGAGATGAGCGGCCCAGTGGACAATCGCCCGCCGCGCCCATCGCGCCCATCTCAGCCGCCGCGCCCTTCTTCCGGGCCGCAATCCTCGGGTTCGGGCCAGTCCGGTTCACAGCAGTCTGGTTCACAACAGTCTGGATCACAGCAGCCCGGTTCACAGCCCTCCGGTCCACAGCAACCGCGCTCGCAGCAGCCCTCGGGCCAGCGTCCGCCCGGCGGGCAAAGCAACGCACCGCCCCAGCAGCGCAGCTCCAACGATGAGATCGATGATCTCCTCGGTGATATCGAGACCGATGTTGGCGGCCCAACCGGCAACCAGAATTCCGGCGGACGCCCCGGCGGCGGCAAACGCCGACGCCGCAGACGCGGCCCCGGTGGTGGCCAAGGTGGTGGTGGTCAGGGTGGCAGTGGTGGTGGGGGTAGTGGGGGTGGACCCGGTCCTGGTTCCGGCGGTCCCTCCGGAGGGTCCGGCTCGTGAGCATGCCGCGCCGATACACTCGCTCCATGACCGTCTCGACGCTCGCATCACACCACTCGCGCCGCGCAGTCCTCCCGCGCCGCGCGGCCGCGCTTGGCCTCGCGATGCTCGCGCCGGTGCCGCTGCTCGGCTCATGCTCCAGCTATAGCAGCCCCGAAGTTTCGCTCGCGGGTGCGCGGCTCGTCGAGCGCACCAGCGATGCAACTCTGCTTGAGCTGGACCTCGACGCGTCCAACGCGGGCGATGAGCCTCTCAAGCTGCGCGACATCGAGTACGAGGCCCGCTCCGGCGGCGAGGTCTTTACCGGCACCCGCTCGGCGCAGGCCGTGATCCCGCCCTTCTCATCGCGCCGCGTCGTCCTCCCCGTCGCGCTGCCGCGCGACCTGGGCGACGGACCATACACGATCATCGTGCAAGGCCGGATGCTCTTCATCCCAAACAGCGTGATCCGCGACACCATGACCGATCTCGGCTGGCCCGCGTCCTCATCAACAGTCGGCGGCGAGACCATCGCCGAAGCTGGCGCACCGATGTTCGCCCCAGCAACAAAGACACTCGCCGCGCCAGTCGCACCCGTAGCGCCGTAAGTAAAGCGCGGGCATCGCCACGCTGCGCGTCAACACACACAAGATGCAGATCTCGCCTGGAGCTCGAGGGTCCTGGGTTCCTCTCCGCACTTGCCTCATCCGGACCCTGATGCCCGGTCCACAGTCCCCAGCGCCTTCTTCTTCCCTCACTTCGCTGGCGCATCAAAGACCAGCGTCACCGGCCCCTGCGAGATCAGGATCTTTCCTTCGATCACCATCGGCAGTCGCGGCGCGTCCATGAGCATCACGTTCGCCACGCTCTGGAGCCGGCCGCTGGGCAGCTCGATAAAGTAGATCTTGGAGGACGACTCGCCCGCCTGCGTCTCGCGCCCGCTCGCCTCGACCGCGATCGCAAGCCCCTCGGCGAGCACCGGCGGCTCGATCCTTCCCGCCGCGTCGATCCCGTCGGCACCGATCGTCTGTCCCGACTCATCGATCACAATCAGGCCCAGCGAAGTCGTGAGCGTGAGCGCGCCGCCAACGGGCACCAGGTTCACCGGCAGCGTGAGGCGCTGGCGCGTATCACCGGGCTCGTCATCAACATCGCCGCTGCGCAGGTCCACGCGCCACAGCTGCATGCTCGATGATTCGAGCACGAAGGCCACGCCGCCGCCGCCGCCACTTCCAACGACCGTCGCGCCGATGCTCCCCTGCAGATTGGCGCCGTCGGTCTTCCATCGCACGGTGCCGCTGGAAGGATCCAGACGCAGGATGCCCGAGGCCGTCCCGACCAGCACATCACCCTCGCCCCGGATCGGCACCACCCATCGCGCGTGATCGCCGAGCTCATCTGGCCCCAGCCGCGCCCCCGTTGTCCCGTCGGGCGCGAGGCAGAGGAGCGCGGCGACCAGCCTCTCCTGTCCCTCCTCGCGCGAGATCGCGGCACCAGAGATGATGGCCCGTCCACCCTGGGCGAGCGCGATGTCATAGACTCGCGACAAGGCCCGCGCAACGGAGAATCGAAGTGCGCCGCTCGCCGTGTCGAAGCAGAGCACGCCGCCGCTGCGCCGGCCGATCAGCACGCTCTGCGGGTCCGACGTGATCACAACATCATCAAGACCCGCGGCCCCATCCAGCGGCGTGTTGACCCCGACGCCCGCCTGCGCGGCGTTCGCGACCGCGAGCACACTGCTCAGCTCGCCCGACTTCCACAGCGTGGCGCCCTCGGGCGAGATGGCCTCGAGCCAACCTCCGCCGGGCGTGGGCCAGAAGACGATCGTCGCTTCCGGCGCGATGCGCACCACGCTGGGCCGGAAGCGGAACGGGCGCGACCAGAGCGGAGCGAGCCGGTCGTCGTACGCGCTGACCGCAAAGAGCGACAGCTCGCCGCGCGCCTCGCTGATCATCGCGACGCTATCGCGCGAGAGGCCGGGCGAGGTTCGGTCAATCGGCTCTGCAACCTCGAAACCCTCGATCACCTGCGTGCGCCCCGAGAGCGCCGTCCCGACGCGCGGCATCCACGAACGCGTCGCGAGCGTCCTCGCGATCTCCGCCGCCAGCTCGCTCGCGCCGCGCGGCACACCATCCACCTCGATCATCGCGGCGGGGTTGATCGCGCCGGGCGTGCTCGTGGCCAGCGTGCCCTGCGCGCTCATGGCCAGCCGCCGCAGCAGACGATGGATCGGCTCAAGCTCGCCCCTCTCACGCGAACGCGAGATGACCGCCGCCGCAAGGCGCGAGAGTGTCTGTGCCTGATCGCCGCGACCGATGGCCATGCCCAGCTCGGCCGCCGCGAGCCCGCGCCCGAAGGCCAGGCGCGCCTCGTCGGCGCTCCCCTCGCGGTCGAAGGCCTCGCCCGCGCGTCCCCATGCCTCGGCCGCGACACCCGCAACGGGGTACCTGCGCGCCAGCGTCGCCAGCGCGGCGCCGCTGGCGCGATCTGCGTCCAGGGCCTCAAGCTGCAGGCGTGCCTCTTCGTCGAAGGGCGCGTAGGGCGCAACGCCCAGGCGTGTGAGCAAGTCCGAGAGTCGGCGTGTTGCCTCGAGCCCTGCCGCGCTTGTTCGTGGTCCATCGGCACTCATGTCGAGCGCGAGCTCCGTTGCCGCAGCGGTGGGGTCCGCGAGAATCTCCTGCAGCGCCTCGACGGCCTCGGCGGGCCGCGCCTGCGCCTCGCGCAGCCAAGCCCGGTCAAGCAGCACGCGCGCCTGCCCCGCGACCGTGTCGGTGGAGCGGGCGGCGCGGTCCAGGATCTCATCAAGCAGCGGCAGCGTCGGCCCGGTGCGCTCCGCCCCACCATCCGTGTCGGAACGCGTATTCTGCGACTCCGCGACGATCGCGAGCAGGCGTTCGAGCAATCGCGCGCGGATGTCGAGCGAGGCTTCGGGCCGCTTGGCCGCGAGCTCCAGCAGACGGTCCGCGAGCGCGGGCGCACGCGACGTCTGTCCAACCTTGTGGAAGAGCTCGAGCGCGGTGAGCAGCGGCGCTGGATCATCCGATCGCTTCGCCATGCGCGCGTCAAGCAGGCGTCCCGCCGCATCCCACGAGAGCATCGTCTGCAGGCGATCACTCCCTGCCGAGAGCACCACCGGCTCGGTCGCGCCGGTATCGGGCGCAATCACGATGTTGCCCGGCGAGGTCATCTGCATCCGGCTCTCGATCGATGGCTGGCCGGGCGGGATCACCGCGAGTCCCTCGACCATCGGCCAGAGGATCCGCGCGTTTTCGCCAGCACCAGCCACGATGGCCCGCCCGCTCGGCGCACCCTCACCAAAGTTGCGAGAGAGCGCAATCTCGCTGGAGGCAAATGTCTCAGCGTCGAGCGTCGCGAGGCGCGACTCACCCACCGCAACCAGCCGCGTGCCCGACGCGAGCAGATAGCGCGGATCACCAAGCTCGCTCCGCGAGCGCCGCGCGAGCATCGCCCCGTCCTCGCGATCAATCTGCATCGTGCGACCCGTGCCCGGCTCGATCGAGAAGAGCCAGGGCCCAATCACAACCGGCACCGAAGATTCCCAGGGCGGCATCGGCGGCGGCAGGCGATAGATCGCCTGATCAAAGGAGCGCGTGTTGGGCGAGAGCCGAACCCAGATCGGCCGGCCCCGCGCCGCCTCGTACGCGCCGAGCACGCCCATGTCGTCGGCACGATACACGATGCCCTCGTGCATGAGCCCGCTATCCGAGCGCCCCTGCCAGCGTCCCCAGGGATTGGTGCCGGTGGAGCCGACCATCCGCACCCAGCGCAGCGCGCCCGTGCGCAGATCAACGCCAACGAGATACAGGGCCGCGACGCGCCGCGAGAGCGTTGGCTTTCGCAGCGCGATCACGGCAACGCCGCTGTCGATCAGGATCGAGCCGCGTACAAAAGCGCCCTCGAGCTGCGGATCAAGCCGGCTGGGCTCGATGGACCAGAGGATCTGGCCCGTGGCCTCGTCGAGTCCGTGCACGCGCGTGTCGCCGCGCCGGCCGCCGTTGTCCGGGATGCCCGTCGCCGCGACGAGCACGCCCCACCCCGCCGAGACGGTCGAGGGCTCGTCGGGAATGCCAGTGTTGGACATCGCGAAGGAGACCATCCCGCGATTGGGCACCTGGCGCGACACGCCATCACTCGGCCGCGCGGTCCAGATCGGCGAGAGCGTGGCTGCGTCGAAGGCCGCGACCCCAACGCCATCGTTGATGAAGACACGCTCGCCCAGCACCGTGGGAAGCACCCACGAGACGCCGACCGATACTGACATCGAATCGTCCGTGATGCCGCGCCGGAGCGGATCGAGCGCGACGCTCTGTAGCGGGCGGTCGAGCGCGATCTTCGGCGGTAGCGCGGCGTGCGGTGATAGAAATGGTGAGATGCCAGCGCCCAGCTCAGCACCGACCTCGATCGTGGCCTGCGCCGCAGGCTCGGCCCCGGACTCCTTCGCCCAGCGCGCCGCGCGCTCCAGTTGGTCGGTGCGCGGCAGGCACGCCGCGACAAGCGTTGCCATCGCCGCGGCGCCAGCGCGCCCCTGGGGCGTGCGCCGATCGGGATGAAGCTCGAGCTGGTTCAGGATGAGTCGCGCGGACTCGAATCGCCCCGCCTCCGCCTCGAGCTGCGTCAGACGCAGCGCCGCCTCGAAGCCCGAGGGCGTCAGCAGGCGCGTGCGCTCGGCCTCATCAAGGCGGCCAGAGGCCAGCAGATCCGCCGCGGCGGGCTCCTGCTCTTGCCGATAGCGATCAAGCGCGGCCGCATCGGCCATCAGCATCGAGTGGATCACGGCCCGCACCGGCACGAAGAGCATCTCGTCTGAAGCGTCGGGGAGCAGCCGATCGCCATCTTCGGTCAGGAGAAGTTGCAGCACGCGCATCGCTTCGCCGCCGTTGCCCGCGGCGTTCAGCTCGCGCACGCGGATCAGCGCGTCCTGGGCTTTCACCGATTCATCGGTCGAGACCGCTCGGGCCTGTTGCGCGCTCGCGACCATCGCAGGGACCGCGATTGCGCCAAGCGCAGCGATGGTAAGTGGGTTGAGGAGCGCGGGGCACCAGAGCGTTGGCCACGCGAATAGCGCAGAGGTCCCCGCCGCCGTTCCTGCTCGCATCCACATCCAGCCAATCGGACGCATCGAGGCCTCCGAACGTTCCGCCGCCCTTGCACACGTCGCGCGAGTCCACTATCTGTACGCACGCTGACCCCGGCGCGGTCGTGGCAACATGCCAAAGTATCGGTCCCAATCTCCACTACCAGCAGACCCAGTGCAGAGTCCAGCACCTGAAACCACCGGAGGTTCGGTGTAGTTGCACCAGATGGTTCGCGGCATGAGTGGTGCGTCCGAGAGCGCGTGGATGGTCCGCCGATCACGCCGCGGTGGCGGCGCCGACGCGCCGGACGGGCCGCAGCGCACACAACGATTGTGAATGATGGAGTTACGGTTGTGTGAAGGTGCCAGCGGGCCGATCCGTCATGATCGTGGCGGCACTTTCCCACTCGGAACCGACCAGCGTCACCTCGCGAAGCATCGCGTCGACGGAGAGGTTGCCGACGCGCGGCGCGACTCTTATTGCCAGCTGGCGCGAGCGTGCGGAGTATGCCGGGTCGCTGGCGCGTGTGCGGCCTCTGAGCCACGCGACTTCACCCGAGGCACGCTGCATCCGAGTCGCGTCGCTGCTGCTCGCGACGCTGATCATGAGCATCGGCGATCTCTACATGACGCTGACGCTGGCCACCAGTGTCGGGATGCTCGAGGCGAATCCATTCTCGCGGGCCGTGATGGCCCAGGACTCGCCCGCGCTGGTGATCCTGTGGCGGATGGGAACGGTGCTCTTTGGGCTGGGAATCCTGTACTACTTTCGAAGGCTCGCGCGGGCGGAGCTTGGAGCATGGATCTGCTTTGCCGCGATGCTCTCGCTCACGATCTACTGGACGTACTACATCGAAGCGATCGGCTCGCTCGGCCCGGTCTACGGAAGCCTCGCCATGACAAACGACCCGCACTGGGTTCACATGGACTGAGGTGAAAGGCACTAGGCACTGGGCAACAGGCACTAGGGAAGAAGAGCAGACGAGTCGCAGCGGCAGAGTTTCCAAGTGGCTCGTGCTGGGTTCCAAATGCCAGTGGCGTGACCTTGTGGTCTTAGTGCATTTTGTATCTCTGCGGCACCGATGCCCAGTCCCCAGTCCCCAGTTCCTTCCTACTCAGTCGCGGCTGCCGAACTCGACCTTGTGGCCGGCGTCCTTCAGCGTCTTCTCGCGGCTGGCGAGCTCGACGTCGTTGTCGACCATCATCTTGACGAGCTCGTCGAAGCTGGTCTTGGGTTCCCAGCCGAGCTTGGTCTTGGCCTTCGCGGGGTCGCCCAGGAGCAGATCGACCTCGGCGGGGCGCAGGTAGCGCTGGTCGAAGGCGACAAACTCCTTGTAGTCCAGGCCCGCGTGGCCGAAGGCGCGCTCGCAGAACTCGCGAACGCTCCAGGTCTGGCCGGTCGCGACGACGTAATCATCGGGCTTGTCTTGCTGGAGCATCATCCACATCATTTTGACGTAGTCGCCCGCGAAGCCCCAGTCGCGCTTGCTGTCGAGGTTGCCGAGGAAGATCTTGTCCTGCAGGCCCATCTTGATGCGGCCGACGGCGCGGGTGATCTTGCGCGTGACGAAGGTTTCGCCGCGGCGGGGAGATTCGTGGTTGAAGAGGATGCCGCAGGAGGCGTGCATTCCGTACGACTCGCGATAGTTGACCGTCGCCCAGTGCGCCATCAGCTTCGCGCAGGCGTAGGGGGAGCGCGGGTAGAAGGGCGTGGTCTCGGTCTGCGGCGTCTCGACGACCTTGCCGTACTGCTCGGATGAGGAGGCCTGGTAGAAACGCACCTGCTGGCCCGACTCTTCCTGGAACTCACGCACAGCCTCTAGCAGACGCAGCGCGCCCATGCCGACGGTGTCGGCGGTAAAGATCGGCATGTCGAAAGAGACTCGGACGTGGCTCTGAGCGCCGAGGTTGTAGACCTCGTGCGGCCGGACCTTGCGGATGATGTCCGAGAGGCTGTTGGAGTCGCAGAGGTCGCCGTAGTGCAGCTTCAGGCGCGGCTTGCCCTGGTGCGGATCTTGGTAGATCCCGTCGATGCGCCCCGTGTTGAAGGAGGAGGAGCGGCGGATGATGCCGTGGACCTCGTACCCCTTGGAGAGGAGGAACTCGGCGAGATATGAGCCATCCTGGCCGGTGATGCCGGTGATCAGAGCCCGTGAAGCGTTCGTCATTGAAGCGGTCCTTGTGGGTGGGGCTGAGGGGAGGGTGGGGCTAAGGCGGTTGAGAAGTCGTGATTATGAGACGGATACGCCCCGGCTTAGTGCTCGGTTCTAACCCTCCGGACCTTAGTTCGGCATTTCGGGGCTTGGGCGTGACTCGGAGTGGCTCGGCGGCGTGGCACTCTGCTGCGACCGTGCGGGTTGCCCCGGCAGGTCGAAGGGGCGCTCGGTTGGAGTGTCGGTGACCTTTGGCCAGTCAGAGAGACCGCCGCCTCGGAGCGTGGCCGCGAGGGAGAAGGAGGCGGCGGTGAAGGCGAGCGCGGCGAGGATCGGGAGAATGGCCTCCGGCCAGCGCGGGCGCGTGGCCCCCCCGACCCGCGCGACGAGGTAGACCAGCAGGATCAGCACCAGCGGCTCGACGTAGCGCTGCCAGAGCTGCGCGTTGGCGGACTGAGCGAGGGAGAAGGCGGCGAGCGCGGCGAGGATTACGATGCGCTCGCGCATCCAGAGCCTGCGGAAGCACGACGCCAGGACGACGCCGCCGAGCACCGCGAGAGGGACCATGAGGACGGATGCGTAGCCGCCGACGGCGGGCAGGCGGCCCGCGATGTTCCAGAGGCCCGACCAGCGTCCGGCCTCCATGCTGTAGGTGGTTGGTGTTGCCAGCGCGAGGGCGAGGGCGATGATCGCCGCGAGGACGAGCCAGCGCCGCCATTCCGAGAGCGCTTCGGCAACCGGGCACCAGAGCGTGCCAGCGAAGATCAGAGACCCGAATCCGATGACCGCGAGGACGAAGCCGGGTGTCGCGAGGTTGAAGCCTTGGTGCAGCGTGTGGAATCGCGGCGGCGTCAGGCCGCCCCAGAGCGTGACGAGCCACGTGAGCAGAAGGACGGCGGGAAGGCAGGCCAGGAGCGCGAACCCCGCCCGCGCGAGCCTTCGCGGCGTGTTGTACGTGAGATGCTCGCTCCATGAACCTTCCCACGGCTCGACGCTTCGCGGCCCAACGGACATCCACGCGCCGACGACCACGAGCGACGCGGTCCAGAGATGGTTCTGGCGCGTGAAGACAAGGGCGAGGAGGACGAGGCCCGCCGCGAGAATGTGGCGGTGCGAGAGGCGGGGCGAAAGAGCGAGCATGAGCATGATCGTGACGCCGAGCCAGCCCGCGTTATCGGGCAGGACCCACGCGCCAGCCTGCAGGACGTACATGGAGGTGCCCAGCGGCAGCAGCGCGAGCACGGCGCGGGCGGGCGTGGTCCAGCGCGTGAGCCACCACGCGAAGAGCGCGAGCCAGAGGCAGGTGATGAGTGCGGAGGCGGACTGGAGCGTGGTGGGCGCGGCGGCAAGGGAGTCGAGGCCGAGCGCGCTAAGCCCGCGCACGAGCGTCGCGAGCAGGATGTGGTAGCCGGGCGTGGTGGCGGAGAGATAGTCAAAGAGGTCAAAGCGTGGCCACTGCTGCGCGAACTGGCGGATGGCGGGCTCGTGGTAGACGCGCTGGTCAGAGAAGACGCGGCCCGGGATGCGGCCAGAAGCGATGAGGATCGCGGCAGGGAGCGCGAAGGTGATGACCGCCGCGCCGGCGGCGAAGAGGCGCGCAGGGAGGGCGCCGGGCGCGGTCGCGGGGAGGTCACGGGTTGAGGGAAGCTGGTTCACTGGGGCGAGGTGCTCGCGATGGTCATCAGATGGGCGCGCTTTGGATCGAGGCTCTCTTCATCGGCGACGTGCTGGCGTTGTTCATCAGCCGGATGGACGCCTTCGGCGAGCGGCGGCGAAGAAGGCGGGTGCCGCGAGGGGGAGGAGGGGGGCTGGGGCTGGGATGATGGCGAAGGACATGTCGAGGTTGATGGTGGCGGGAAAGGCGAGGCTCTCGCGGTTTGCGGCGAGGTCGGTGATGTTTGTGTAAATGAACATGTCCCACGAGCCCGGTAGGAGGGTGATGGTGTGGTCGAGTGATGCTGAGATAGGGCGTTGTTGAGTTGGTCCACCCTGCGCCCAGAGAAAGTCGCGCGGGTTCGTGATTGGTTGGTTGGCTGGGAAGATCCGGATGCCGCAGGCGGCGTAGAAGGCCTCGGGCGAATCGATGCAGGTGGTGGCGCGAAGCTGGACCTGCGCGACCAAGGTGTTTGAGAACGTGATGGACATGGAGCTCTGGGCCCAGAGGGAGAGGGATGCCTCGTTGAGATCGCGAAGGAGCAACAGCCCCGGATCGAAGCGCTGGGCCATGAAGACCGTGCCACGGGAGGTGGGGCCAGTGACAAGCGTGGATCGGTACTTGGTTGTCGTGGTGATTTGTCTCAGGCCGGGGCTGACGGTGCTGGTGTGAAAGAGGTCGAGATCTTCCCACTCCGACCGCTGCTCGCGCACGACGTGGCCGAACGGCCTCTCGCCATAGTGGATTGAGTTGAAAGCGTACTGATAGGCAGAATTGATGGTGACTTGGGCATTCGCAGCGGTCGGCAGCATCAGCGCCGTCACGGCGCAGGAGAGGCGCAGGATCGCGCAGTTGATGCGTGACGGGCGCGGCATGAGCTTGGTCCTCCTGGGGCTGGGCGGGGTGTCGAGACGGGGCGCGGCCGGGCGCCGCAGACCCGGGGTTCTCCGCAAGGCGCGTGCCGCCTAAGTATACCTAAAGGCGGAACATTTGTTTGGTATTTATATGGCTTTTGTATGAATCTGTTCTGGCCTCGGCGTTTGCGCCGAGAGGCCCGATCCAAATCGCGCCTCGGGCGAGACTTGGCGGCGGCGGTTCAGGCGGTTTTTGGAGAGAGCGGAGCGGGTTTGGTGCCGGGGATTCTGGCCTTGCGGATTTCAGGAGTATTGCTGTAGATTTTGGCGGATTTCGAGGTTTGGAAAGGCGTGGCTTCCTATGCTCGCAATGCTCTTGGCTCAGGTGCGT
>Ga0105049_10010201_pt1 | contig 10786 bp, 7 predicted proteins | sample MAT06_FD_78087 | JGI IMG/M metagenome (GOLD analysis project Ga0105049, IMG submission 78087) | Freshwater microbial communities from Lake Fryxell liftoff mats and glacier meltwater in Antarctica - MAT-06 | ecosystem: Environmental > Aquatic > Freshwater > Ice > Liftoff microbial mat | place... | reverse complement strand
GTACAATCGAACATTGTTCTCGGCTCTCCATAGAGTGATTGAAGATAGAGAAGATGTTATTCGCTTATTTGAGGCGCTTAAAATGCGACAAAGAGCGGGGGCTATCAAGAGAGATCAAATTCTCATGAATCACCAAATCTTAAGCTTTGCAGAATTTATTATTCGCATCGCTCTTCAGGTCGCTCCAAAAAAAAGGTCTTGGCTCGAGATCGAAGCCAGAGCGAAAGCGCGGCAAGCAAGTTGGCCAATGGTAGAAACCCGAAAGCTGGATTACTTGAAAGCAAAACTTACCCCCGAAGAGCTTGTCATCCTCTTTGATTTCTATCGAAGCATTGAAATTCCTGACCATAAGAGAGCTCCAGAGAGTTTTTTCTCGGCTTCAAGACCCGTACACCGCAGCGATCTTAGACTGGTGCGTAATATCAAATCGAACACCTTATGGCCTGCCACCCCACGCCGAGCTCACGGTCACAATCTTCGAAAAATCCCCCTCGATGCAGATGCTTGGCGAAAAACATATGAGCTCTTTGTAAACTTTAAAATGGAAGATCGTTTTTACGAGATTTGGTCTCAGTGGGTTAATCTAGAGTCCGGAAATTCAACGACTCGTCATATCGTCTCATTTGAAGATTTTTTCATTTTTAGATGCAAAGAAATTTCGGCCGGCGCTCCCTACGTTGCGCTTGGCTTACTCCAGGCTTACCTAGTCAATCGAGTGTCGAGCGAGACAATTGTGGGAGGGGGCACTTCGAAGAAAAGTCAGGGACTCACCGCGCTACTTATGTATTTGAACAACATTAGAAACGCTGAACAAGCAAAAAGGTTTTTCGCGGGCAATTGGCCAGAGGGACTTCTGAACGAAAACACAGAGGCTCCCAACAGTCGGGCAAAAGTTCCCGCTCGCATTCACAGGGTCCTTCAAAATGGACCAGGAGCTGAAGATCACTATAACTTTCCGAGATGCGGCTCAAATTTGGCGCGTGCGAATGCACTTAAAAAATTCTAGACCAGGATTCAGGGATCAGCACGAGGCTACGAGTATCCAAAGAAAACAATCCATGCTTAAAGGTAGCGCGCAAGCGTAAGATTTTATTCACTTCGACTCTTTGATGAATATAAAAAAAACGACGGTTCAATAATTCGGCATGAGTAAAAACTTCTAAGCTTTCATTCATCCGAATTTCTTTTCTAAACTCTGCTTTAATCGAGATAATGACTGGCCCGATGCCGCTCTTTATAACTTCATCTTCGGGGTGGTCCCAATCCCCCAACGCCTTCCACCGAGCTCGCTCTAAGATTTGAAAAGAAGACGCATGATTGAGATGATTGTATTTGTCGCAATCCCCAGCGACGACTTGATAAAAGAACTGGGAGGGACGAGTAAAAACATCCTCACTTGCGACACCCATTCCTTAAAAAACCGTGAAACCCGCTGAAAGAACAGAACTATTTTGAGCACGAAAGTTGCTCTCATTAGCTCTTCAGAAATTGTCGGCCGCCCGAGGCATAATTCGAAACGGGCTAAAAACTAAGTAAAATGTAGTGGGTTCAAGCCTATACCCTCGTAATTACTTGTCTTTTCTAGGTCTAGATTTTGCAACCTTTCTCGCCATGATCTTAATATTTTGGAGGAGTTTCAAATGCTTACCCGTCTAGGTTTCAGTTTTGGTTTCAATTTAGCCATTTTTATTGCGGCCACTTTGTATTCAATGTCGATTCTGGCCCAGGGGGCTGGCACAGCGGTCACGAGCGAACGCCATAAAACCGAGCAAGACGTGCATGATCAAAAAGTAGGCCATCAAAAAGTCACTTTGCCTCCGCCGCTCATAAGTCTTCCAGGTTATCTAAGCTCTCCCCGACCTCAAATGAATGAGGGGTCTCTTATTTTCGGTCTTGGATTTTCTTCGGGCGTCCCTGCCGATGTCGCAGGACTCTTACAAAGCGTGGAGGGTATAACTTCAAACCCAACCGACAGTGTACTTTGTCGGACTCCAATCGGAATATCGATCATCTCTTCGATCAGCTCTGATCAAGAAACTTCGATCCGCACTAATTTTGGATCAATCGTAGGTCTTTTAGAAACCGCAGCCGGAGGAAAGTTCACGCCCGAGATCGTACGTCTTACTTCGAACATCGATGGGGCTATTGCCTCTATAGCAGAAACAGCCTCGACCTCGGACGATCTGAGTTATGCGATGTTGATGAGCATGAACGCGGCCGGCCTAGAAGCAGCCGGACTCATGACTCAAAAGGCAGACGGAGCGATGACCTACAATCTGCAAGTCGATGCTGAAGGCTATGTCAGTATCGACGGTACTAAAGTTGTTGCCGGCGATCTCCTAAATTTCATTTGGCAGACGAAAACTCGCCCTCAACTGGTGATCGCAACGACTGAAGCTGACACGACGAAGTTTGAAAAACTATGCGCAACGAGACTTGGATTGTGCACAAGACCTGGTTGTGGGGTTAAGAAAGCCGCCTAGTGATTTGGAGGTTTTTCATATTTGGCAGCCTTTGCTTTGGGACTTGCCTGAACTCAGGCTGGCTCTTTGCTCAAGTCGCCATCGAAAGCTCTGAGCTTTATCGTCGAAATGCGATTAACGAATGCCTTGCTGATCCACTTCTTGACGAGGCTACTCGAGTCCTCGAAAAGGCCGAGAAAAGTCGATATGCAGATCAGGTCAACGAAGCCTTGCGTGATTTTGATACAAGCTTTTCGAAGCTTGATTTTTCGAATTCAGAAAGTCGCCAAAACCTGCCTCAAGAAGCACAGGCCTTTTTCGATCGATACGTAAGTAGCCCCGCTTACCGTGCTCGCGAATTCGTTAGCGATCTACAAGAAGTAGGTAGTAAGGCAGAGCTCCGGCAACGCTTTGCCAAAAGTTTTGAAAATTATCTTAAAGCTTTAAACGAGCTTTCTGAAATCCTTGAACCCTTGACGAAAACTAAAGAAAATAGCTCTGAAATTTTATTTTTGAAAAAATCAGACCTTGCCCGCCCTGAAGTAGTCGAGAGGCTTAACAAAATCTCTGAGTCCCTCGAGCTTACCCGCGCTCGCTCTGATAAGCTAAAAGCTCTGCAAGAAATATTTGATTGGCTAAGATTAGTCTCTATCCAGCGAGCTTTCAGTAAAGCTCTCGTTCAAAATCCAGATCTCACTTGGCCCGAAATCGAAAAACTTGGATTCTTAAACGAATTAAGCGACTCGCAGAAGACTTCTCTCGCTGTTGACTATGAGCATTTTGTGAACCGGCGAACAAGTAGGGCAGTGCAAGCGCAAGGAAGCCAACTTCCCCTTGCGAAAGAAGAAGCCGAAGCCCTTCTTTTATACCGGTCATCTTCTAAAAAGGGTGAAGGCAACTCTAGTCAAAAGTACTCAGAGGTTGAAATCAAAGAATACTATTTGGAGCCCATAGCAAAACAACGAGCAGCACTGACTTCGCTCGTCGCAAAGTCAGGGGCGCAACTAAAGAGTATTTACGAAACCAAACTTTTGCCCAATATCGACGCAACCAATGCCGAGCTCTTTGTCGATATTCAAAAACAATATTCCTTACAAGCTCGGGTTACTCATCTCTTCACAAAAGATGAAATTCGACTCATTGACTCTGATAAAATCAATTTAAGTCGTGAAAAAGCAAAAGCGCTTGGGATTCTCGATTTTTATTCTGAGAATCTGGTCGGTATCTTGGACGAAGTCGACAAAGAGAATACCGCTTACAAACTAGCGAATGAATTTTTTGTATTAAACCGACTCAGTCGACTGACTGGCGAACTCACCGAAAAACTGCGAGAACAAGCCAGTGAACGAGCTCGATTAATTGCTGAAGATAATTCTAAAAAACGAGCAGACCTTAAAGCCACGCAAGCCAAAGATTCAAAACTCATTGAGCTTCGACGAGACTTACAACAACTTTTGCTCGCTAATCCTGACCTTGGCAAAATAGAAGCCATTGAAGCCTCGATCAAAGTAGAAACCGATAGCCTTGAAAAGCGTATTGAAATTTCGACCTTCGCTACTCGTCATGCCTTAGACGACTGGGATGAACTTCAAGAGCGTGCAAAAAAATTAGGTTATTTTGATTTCATCGACAAAGACACTTTCGCCCTAATGACGGCTGGAGCTCGCGCCCATCGCTTGGTTGAAAAGTGGGCGGGCGAGTTTTTGGCGAGCCCTCTCGCTAGCAATCCGTTCTACAGTCAGACGCCCTTTTACAACGGACCCAAAAATAAAAAGGATCTGTGGGATCAACTGAAGATCAAATATCAGCCCGAGCTTGATCGTTTAAAAAAAGACTTTCCTCAACTGGCTGCTCCAAAGCAGATTGAATCAGAAGCCCGCTTAGCGGCAAGTCGCTCCACTGGCCTTCGCGAGTTCGATCAATCCATGCGAGAGATTGGCTCGCTTCCACAAGCTTTTATCGCTGCGAATCGCGAAATTCAGAAATGGAGTGATCTGCGCTCTAACTTAGAAAAAAGAAATCTTTTAGATTGGGCAGGTTTCGACGAGACGCAGTTTAGAAATGCCTATGTCCAATCGGCGCTCCGCCATGCCGAGCAAGAACTGAGTGAGGGTGTTCGGATCACCAGTTATCTTAACGGCTATCGCGGCCCCGATGCTGGCAACGACATAAATGATAAGCTAAGTGATTTCGGCAAAGCCATCGAACGCAGTCAAAATGCCAATAAGATTTTAAAAATGCTGCGAACCGAGCATTCGGATCTCTTTAATGAGAAAATGCAAGACGAGCTTCAAGTGAGAATTAATCAGTTTAGCCAAGAAGCAACTGCGCGCGGACGTGCCGATCGTACGGCTGCACTCAGTCTGCAAGACGCTCTCGCTAAAGAACAGGCTGAGAGCCAGCGCTGGTATCAACGCTGGGGAGAAGCACTTTACACAACCACAATGAATGCGGGCGAGTCTTTGCATATTTACTTAGGCGGTACGCTAGGGGGAGTAGCGAGTCTGATCGCCAAGCAAGATTATAGTTGGGGAGCAGATTATATTAACTGGACGAATCGCTATGCAAACACTCGCCATGGGTTCTCGGTCTTGGGATCTCCCGACCAATTCGCCATGCGAGACAGTGCGGTCATTGATACTTTGGTTCGCGCCAATCCGATTCTTCATGCGACTTCGGTTCCATTCGCGATAGCCAAACCCATCCTCGAACCCATCGAACCCGCACTCGCAAAAGTGTTGCAACTTCCCCAAAAAGCCTACGACAAATATACCACTTGGGCCTTAGGCTTCAGCCATCTTTCGCCTGAAGATCAAAAAGCGAATCTAGAGATTTTGCGGCGGGGAATATTACGACGAGGGCCCGATGGAAAATGGGAGAAAGTCGGAAAAGATGGATTCGTCGAATTTGGAAACTACGCTTTTCAGACTTCAGAATTAATCGGTGCGGTTTTGCTCACGAGAGGAATCGGGGGCTCGCGCTTCGCCGCCGAGAAAGGTTCAAGATTTATAGCCCGCTTTAGCTCTGGGGCACAGACCTACCAACAAGCTGTAGCCGTAGGGCAGGCACTCCAAGGAGCAAAGACGATTGCCTCCGTCGCGGGTATGAGCGCGGCGGCAGTAGTGGGCCAAGAGCTTTATTATTCAGATAAGCAGAATCGCCCGTTTGATTACGGAAGAGCTTTTGCCGACACTCTCGAGGGCTCTTCACAGAGCGGGATTTTTAGCATGTCGATGTCTGGAATTCAAAGACTCGCCGTTGCGAAACAATTTGGTGGCCGTATTCCAAAATTTGACAGCCTAAATAACGCAGATAAAATTAAGTTTGCCAATGCTATCGACAGGGGAGGCCGTTATGTTAAACGAATCGACTTCATCGAAGGGATGAGCGGTTTTGGAGACTCTTTTGAAATGTATGGGAACACCGATAGCTTTACTCAGTTTGTCGGGGCGACTTTGGTAACTGGCTCGAACGTCTACGACACCTTTGACAATACCATCATTAAAAAGATAAACGGCCTAAGTGGAGCACAACTTTTAAAAGGACCCTCTATTGAACAAATCAGGGCTTCACTAGGCATCCGCTCACCTCTCGACTCCTTAAATAAAAATTCCGACGACACTCCTCCAATAAAACCCGATTAGCTTCTTCAAAAAATATCGACGTAAGCTTCAGAAAATGCAAAAACCAACTCAAGTAATTGGGGGGTTTAGATATGGGATTTTTATGGATTGCAGTTTCTTTATTATCTTTAGTAAATTTTTCAGAAGCTTCTGAAGAGCTTCTCATTGAAGCTACGCCCCTTTCAAACAAGGTGATTCGCAGTTGTGACGACGACCCAGAGGTTCGAGAGAATCAGAATAAACCCAAATGGGTGGGTATTCATTGCTCTGAAGAAGTGAACACATGGAGACTGGCGCCGACTCAAGGAGCTCGAAGCCTTCCCACGACCCAGCAAATTAACATCAGCACTTCTTCAGAGAACTCTGCGACCGAAAACTCCGATAAGATGACTATCAACCAAGAGGATCAATTTAATTTTGTTTGCCCAAAACTTGAAGCGATCGTCGAATCTGTCAGAAAAACCTGGTCTGGCGACTGTGATGCTTTAGTAAATGCTTTAAGAGTGCATGAAGGATCAATTGGCAAACTTTGTTACGCACTTATTCAAGAAAAAAGATCCATCGGCGATTTTGAAAGTATCGCGACCGGAAAGGTCGCAGAATTCTGTGCCCAAACTCCGCCTCAGATAGATGGCAAGCTTCGAAAACCAGGACGTGGTCAGTAATGCTTAGTTTCATGGGCTGGATGATGATTGGGATCGCCTCCCAAAGTCCGGCCTCTGAAAAAAGCGCTGATAGAACCTCAATAAATCTCGTCATTGAGATGAATCAACTCCCGAAAAAATCGGGAAGGCTTCGTGCGAGACTTCCAGGGCAAATCGAAAAGTCTGCCTTCGACGAAAATGGCAATCAATTTTTTCAAAAACCCTGGTCTGCACACTGGTGGCCATATCGCGAAGGCCAACTTTGGAAGTGGAGTGATAGCCCTTTAAAAATGTATGACCTCTATCGTCGCTCACGCGGCAGACAGGGCTCGGCTGCAAAATTTGAATCTCAAGCGTACGAAACGCAAAAAAATCAAGGAGGCTATCGTGATGCCTGGGCTAAAGCGGCGGTCTTTATGCCGGCACCCAAGCGCCCCGTGCAAATGCTAATCGACAACGAAGTAGTCGAGTTTTCGATTGCTGATATTCAAGCTCTCTTAATCCATACATTTTCAGAAATCCCAAAAGATCTACAAGAAATCCAAGAACAGACAGATGCTATCCAATTCTTTTCACTCGTGAAGCAATTTCAAGAACAGAATAAGAAGATCTTTTGGATGGACTGGAATCCAAGCGAAGAAGTCTGGATGGTTCCGGTTTATTCTTCACTTTATATTTTAGAAGAAATTCCCAACCGAAGCGACGCAGTAAAGTTGCGAATCTCTGTAGACTTTATGGAATGCATTAATGATTGGGAAGATCGCGACTCTAAAGATAGTCATGATCGTTCGCTGGACTATTATGCCATTCTCTCGGGAGTAAGAGATGGAGACAAACTGAAGATCGAAAGCGGAACATGGACCAAAGCGACCGGCGGAGATTCTACGGTTAATCATCCAGATTCATTTTTTACTATTAAAAATTCAGGGGAATACATCAAGAAGCGAAAAAGTTCGAATCCCTATATTGATATCGATTTGGTCGACGAGATTGCCGCAAGGTCTTACTGAGGATGCTTGGCTTAGCGTTTAGTTTTCTTAGTTTGATACCCAATGCAATGCTACGCCCGATAGGAACCGAAGAGAATATTGCACTTATCTCGGGGGACTTAAAGATCGAATCTGGCTTCAAAGCTTTGATGAAGTCCGCACCCTCTGAAAAGATTTTGTTAAAGGCCTTGTGGGCCAATGAAATGTGGTCGTTCGAAAATGGCGGAATCTGCCGTCGAAAAGACAAAGGCTATCAAGCTCAAACGACTTGGGCAGATCGATATCGCTACATCGAGCTTAATCCCTTAGAAGAAATTATTCGAGAAAGAAGCAGCATCGATCTTGAAAAACGGGTTCAGAATTTAAGTCCCACTGAGAAGTACGATTTACTGATGGGCAATCTAGACGCGCCACTGACTCGATTTTTCTGGAACTACCAAAAAGAGTTAAACGACAAGAAAGAACTCTTTAGCTGGCGCGGAGTATGCGAAGGCAGTGCTGCGGCCAGCGCTTTCTGGCGAGGTGGTGAGCCGATTCGTAGCTTGAGAATACCATCTATAATAGTAGGTCTAAAAATTTCGTTTAGTGCTCTCGATTTAAAGGCTTTAGCGGCCATCGCTTTTTCTCAATTTCAAGCAGAAATTCCTTTTCTAGGATTAAAAAATCTAAACCCAAAACCTGACAAAGGTCAGGCCAACGAATTCCTCAGTCCAGAGTCCTTCAGTTTGAATCCGGCGACGCTTTTTTTGGCAGTTTTGAATCTTGGCGCTATTCATGGCCTACCTCTGATCATGGACAAAGAACCTCTACAACCTGTTTGGAGCGTTCCGATTCAATCGTATCGCTATCGAATTCTTGGTTCGATCGACACCAAGCGCGATATCTATTCGCATTGGCGGCACGCTAAGGCCACCGAGATCATAGAAGTCGAAATGAAACTCGAGTACGCAGACGTTAATCGAAGAGGGATTCGCGAAGAAGGAAGAGTCGCAGCTCCGCTTGAAAGCTTGAAGATGAAATTTGATCTAGAGTTAAACTGTCAAGACCCAGAATATCCCAATGACTGCAAGATCCTCGGCGGCGAATGGCGTGAGGATCCTCATCCTGATTTTTTGTATGCGCTGTTCGACGAGAAAATTCCGTGGTCCGAGCCTGAAACCCGTTCTTCGTTTAAGAAAGGCTTATGGAGTATGCAAAGTAATTCTGACGAGCTTCAAGAAGTTCCTCATGCTTGGATAGAGCCAGCAAGAGAGGCCGGCACCAAAGGGCAAATCCTTTGGTCGGTGGTCTCCCGTTTGGTTGAAGTCAGTTCGAAGTAAATTGCTCTTCAAAAAATTAAAAAAAAATTTAGCAAAAAACCAACAAGCGATTTCTGAAAGCCCTTTAAATCAATTTTTTAAGTTGAGGAGGCCCTGGCACGTTCTCTGCAATAATTTTCTTGGTCGCAGGGAGGCGGACAGTGAAAATTCAAATTTCTACAATTATTTTGGTAGGCAGTATCCTCGGATCATCGCTCGCTCATTCACAAGTTATGGACGACAAACCAGACGCTGATTGTACTGAGTGATCGTTGGTCAATGAGTCGCGACAAAGAAGCAGCCTTGTCGCGCTGCCTGTCTTCCGTGACCGCCCTTTTCGAATCTTGCTGCGAATAAAAGCCTCCGATCGTCGAATGAGCAGCTACGAGAAGTGGATCGCCATCAGACTTGTATTTGACGACGGTCGCCAAATCAATTTAGGGGGAGTGCTCATAGTGGAGAACGACTCGACCATCATTAGCCTCGAAGGCTGTTTTCGAATTCGAGAAATAAGACGCGGTTCTTGATGGTGAAGAGCCGCGTTTTTACTTTTTCGATTAGTTACTATTCGAGTTGAGATTCGGTCGAACTGGCAAATCGGCCGCCGGTTGGTCTGCACGAATCGTATTCGCAGTTGTGGGGCGCACCTCTTGAGGGCTTTCACTCACTAACTTAGCGCTTTCTTTTTGAAACTCTTCTCGCTTCACGATAGATTGCAAAATGCCCTTTACTCTTTGAGCTACGAAATCAGAATTCTTTCGCAAAGCTCGCCCTTGCAAGTCAGACAAGTTGGGAATGGCTGCCAATCCCGTGCTTACGATAAAGGCCTCTAGTGCCTGCTCCTTCAATCGAAGATTCTTTATAATAAGCTTTTTGGCATCCTCTGACTGGCTACCCAAATCTTTTTGTCGAGCAGCTATGACTAAAGTAAATTCACGCAACGCATAAGGCAAAAAGCGATCCGCTTGATTCACGATTTTTTGTAGAGCTTTTCTCTGCATATCTTCTAACTTCTCTTTTAAAGAGGCCTCAAGGTTGGTTCGCTCTAAAAGCGCATGGGTATCGGTCACCGCTGAAATGCTATCTTGAAGTTCATCGTAGGACGCCTTATCGTGCTTGTAAGTAGAACGCCACTCATCGCTAACCGCTTGAATTTTTGCCGCTTCATTGGCACTCATCGCCAACAGGGTCGATGTAAAAAGAGTCGCTGCTAGAAACGAATACACAAATTTCATAAGAATCCTCCACTCCTTAGAAGAGCAAGGGGCGTACCGTATTAATACCGACCGCAATCAAGAATATTCACTGTAGTTTCAGGTGCTTACACACTCTTTGTTTAACCCCACCCATTTAATCACGACAATTCTGGCCAAAACCTGAAGCGAATGCAGAGTTCACGATCCTAAATATTAATGCGCTGCGCTATACAGAATGAGACTCTACTGCGTCGTCAACTAAGTCTTGTCGGGCATCCGCCACTCCATGATAAATTTAAGGAGCTTGGTATTTGCTACTCTACTTCTCATGAACCTAGTTTCTTCGGAAGCTGCCCTAGATTTTACTAAGCTCAGGATCGAATCCGAAGATCAAACTCAAATTTTCTACAATCGGTACAACAATATTCTGTCTGGTCTCGATGAAAGTGAACTTGAGACCTTGAAAGATTCTATCGTCATTGTGGTGCCTGGCTTTTTGGGCGAGTGGCTTCAAAATATTCAAGGCTATTTGAGTCCTTTAAAAATTTGGCTGAATAAAAAAGCAATTCCCTAT
>Ga0105049_10010199_pt1 | contig 10786 bp, 8 predicted proteins | sample MAT06_FD_78087 | JGI IMG/M metagenome (GOLD analysis project Ga0105049, IMG submission 78087) | Freshwater microbial communities from Lake Fryxell liftoff mats and glacier meltwater in Antarctica - MAT-06 | ecosystem: Environmental > Aquatic > Freshwater > Ice > Liftoff microbial mat | place... | reverse complement strand
GCCGTAATCGCCGGCATCGCCGCCCCTGCGGCCGCCGCCGGTGCGCTGATGGGCAACCTGGAGAGCATCGAGAACGGTGTGCTGACCGGCTGGGTGATCGACACCGCCGGCGCCGACGCCGTCGAGGCCGATGTGCTGGTGGACGACGAAGTGGTGGCCCGCGTGGTCGCCAACCGCTACCGCGCCGACCTCGACCAGGCACGCCTGGCCGGTGGCCGTGGCGGCTTCACCGTGGCGCTGCCAGCCTCGACGGAGAATATCGCCCAGGTCAGCTTGCGCCGCGTGGCCGATGGCCACGTGCTGGCCGCTGTGGTGATAGAGACCGTCGCCGGCTGATCCTTCGGCCCACGGCACTGAAAGAAGGGGCGGCACAAATCAGGTGCCGCCCTTTTATTTTGTGCGGCGCGCGACCGTCGACTTGTACCAACCATTCGACTGATTGACCGATCGAGAAAGGCCATGCCAGGGCTCTGCCCTGGACCCGCCAAAGGCCGACGGCCTTTGGAAACCATTTATTTTCATATATTTAAGGTCCAGGGGCTTGGCCCCTGGTGGGTCCAGGGCAAAGCCCTGGCCTTAGCTACGATGGTTTTTTTGGCAGTTGGTATTACTTTGTGCGGCGCGCGACCGCCGACGCGACCAGGGCCTAATGCGCCATCAGCACCGGCAGGGCGGAATCGCCCAGCGTGCGGCGGGTGAAGCCGCCGAACACCATCTCGCGCAGGCGGGAATGGCCGTAGCCGCCCATCACCAGCAGATCGGCCGACTGCGCGGCGGCTTCACGGTGCAGCACTTCGACCGCGCTTGAACTACCCTGCACCAATTGTCGCAGCGTCACCGCCGGGTTGTGCCAGCGCAACGCCCGCATCAGTCGCGCCCCGCTCTGGTCTTGGCTGTCGGCATCGTCGGCCACGTTGACGATGGTGACCGTCTCGGCCCGCGCGATGAACGGCAGCGCGCAGGAAACGGCCCGCGCGGCCTCGGGGGTGTCTTTCCAGGCGATCACGATCCGCTTGCCCAGGCTGTCTGGCGGTATGCCCGGCGCGATCAGCAGCGGCCGGCCGGTGTCCATCAGGGCGGCCTCCAGCGTTTCCAACGTGCCGTCGTCTTGGGTGCCGCGGCCCATCACCACCAGGTCGGCGGAGCGGCCGTACTGCGCCACGAAGGTGCTCCGGCTGCCTAGTTCCTGGCGGTATTCGGCCGATGGTCCGGCACCGCCGGGCGCCTCGCGCATGGGGATGCCGGCGGTGGCCAGCATCGCGTCCACTTCGCGGCGGGCGGCTTCGGCCTGGGTGTTGGCCTCCGCGTCCATGCGATCGATCACTGCCTGGACCGCTGCACCACCGCCGATGCCGCCGTCGGCCATGTTCATCAGCACGTCGGTGGCGTCGGCGCGCACATGCAGGAATTCGAGGTGCGCGCCAAACGCCCCGGCTGCCAGCCGGGCGATGGCAAACGCGGCGGCATCGCCTGGCCCGCCCGTCGCCGGCACCAGTATGTTCTTGAACATTTCACCACTCCTCGGTTGTCTGCGTGCCGGCATACTAGGGCAATAATAGACGAACCGGCTGATCTGGATCAACGCGCAGGACGACCCGGGGGACACCACGGGCTCCATGCGGGAGCGAGGCGTGCGGGTGACAGCATCCGGGAGGTCGGGCTAAGCTGGGGTTTATGCTGCCCGTGCTGACCACGCCCCGTCTGGTGCTTCGCCCGGCTGCCGCCGCCGATATCGATGCGGTGTGGCACATGCTGGTTCTGCCCGATGTGCGGCGTTATATGTGCGACGACCGGGTGCTGCCGCGCCACACGGTGGCGGGGTTCATTGCCGATCAGCCCGGACCGGGCATGGGCATCTGGATCATCGAGCAGGGCGGTGCCTTCGCTGGGCTGGCGGCGTTGAAGCCGGTGGCCGATGAACTGGCGGCGCTGGTGCCGCTGCTGCGCGGCGAGGTGGAACCGACGGTGGCATTGTTGCCCGCGATGTGGGGCCAGGGCCTGGCGGGCGAGGCGTTGGCGGCCGTGCTGGAATATGGGTTTGCCACCATCGGATTGGCCCGCATCGCCGCGGCGTGCGACGTGCCGAACCTTGCCTCGGCGCGCATGCTGGCGCGGGCGGGGTTCGCGCCGACCGGGGAGTTCCAGGGCGTGTTCTATCGCGTGCGCACCTGGACGAAGCCGGCAGCCAGCTAGACGAAGCTGCGCCGGCGCGGGACACTGGGGGGATCGACGACAAGGAGACCCCGATGGCGCCACGCGTAGACACGGTCCAGACCGACACCGACCTGCCGCATCGCACCAGCGTGGTGGTGATCGGCGGCGGCATTGCCGGCATCTCGACCGCGCTGTTCCTGGCGCAGAAGGGCATTCCGGTCGTGGTGTGCGAAAAAGGCCAGGTGGGGGCGGAGCAGTCCGGGCGCAACTGGGGCTGGACGCGGGTGATGGGGCGCGATGTGCGCGAGATTCCGCTGGGCATGGAAAGCCTGCGCATCTGGCGGCAGATGGACCGGATGATCGCGGCGCCGACCGGGTTCAGCCAATGCGGCATCGCCTATCTGTGCGAGACCGATCGGGCGGTGGCCGGGTATGAGGCGTGGCTCGACAAGGCGCGGCCGTACCAGGTGGATTCGCGGATGATCGGGGCCGATGCGGTGAAGGCGATGTATCCTGGGCTGGCGGTGCCGGTGAAGGGGGCGCTGTTCACGCCGAGCGACGGGCGGGCAGAGCCGCAGAAGGCCGCCCCCGCCATGGCCGCCGCGGTGCGCCGGGCCGGCGGCATCGTGCTGCAGGGCTGCGCGGTGCGGGGGGTGGAAACCAAAGGCGGGCGCATCAGCGGGGTGGTGACCGAGAAGGGGCCGATTGCCTGCGACAGCGTGGTGCTGGCGGGCGGGGCGTGGAGCCGGTTGTTTGCGGGCAATGTTGCGGTTGGCAGCGGGGGCATCGACCTGCCGCAGTTGAAGGTGCTGGGCAGCGTGTTTCGCACCGCGCCGATCGCGGGCGGGCCGGAGGTCAGCGTGGGCGGCATGCCGTATTCGATCCGTCGGCGCGAAGATGGCGGCTATAACATTGCCAAGCGCTACAATTCGATCTCGGAGATTACGCCCGATAGTTTCCGGCTGTTTGGCCAATACATGCCGACCTATCGCAAGACGTGGCGGGAAATCCGGTTGCGGCTGGGCGGGCGGTTCCTGACGGAATGGAACACCAAGCGGCGCTGGCAGATGGACGAGGTGTCGCCGTTCGAGCAGGTACGGGTGCTGGACCCGGTGCCGGATGATACGATTATTCGCACCGCGGAAGCCGATGTGGCGGCCATTTTTCCGGCCTTCCGGGGCATGAAGATCGCCGAGACCTGGGGCGGGCTGATGGATGTGACGCCCGATGCAATTCCGGTGATCGGGCCGGTGGAAGCGGTGCCGGGGTTTTTCATCGCCACGGGGTTTTCCGGCCATGGCTTCGGCATTGGGCCAGGGGCGGGGCGGTTGATGGCGGATTTGGTGGCGGGGGATACGCCGGTGGTGGACCCGGCGCCGTTCCGCTTCGGGCGGTTCGCGGATGGGTCGTTCAGGCAGTATGTTTGAGACCAAACACTGTTTTGGATAACGCATGGCCCAGCAAGGCCAGGGCGTCGCCGTCGCGGCGCGAAGCCGCGCCACGGGGACCCACCAGGGGCCAAGCCCCTGGACCTTGAATGCATGAAAATAAGTGGGTTTCCAAAGGCCGTCGGCCTTTGGTGGGTCCAGGGCAAAGCCCTGGGCTTGCCTTGTCACAAACGTCAGTTTTTTAGCCCGCGCGGCACTACTCCGACGGCAACAGCCCGAGCCGGCGCCACAGGCCCATGCGCTCGGCGAGCAGGCGGTTCACGGTTGCGGTCATTTCAGTGCGCGCGATGGCCATGTCGGTGACCGGCTTGCCTTCGCGCACCACCGAGCGGCCGGTGAAGGTCAGGCGGTCGAGGATATGTTCCGCCAGTGCGTCGGGGTCGCCGCGGCCGGCCTGCAGTTCCGACAGCATGAGCGTCTCGACGAAATCGACCCCCACGCCGCTGGCGATGACCGGCGAGGCCAGCACGCCCAGCGCGCCGCCCAGGCCGTTATAGTCGGCGATGGCGGCATTCAGCGCGCGCGACGCCGCTGCCGCCGCCGGGTCGGGGGTGGCCATCGCCGGGTGGGCGAGCCCGCCGGTGATCATGAAGGCGGCGGCCTGGAGCGTTTCGGACAGCGGCTGCTGGGCGAGCACGGGGGTGTTGCGCAATTCGCGGATGCTCATCGGCCCCTCGGCCATGCGGGCCAGGATCGGGGTGTAGATGTCCATGCGCAGGCCGAGTTGGCCGATGCCGGTGGGGATTTGGATGTTCGCCTCATTCTCCCGCCCGGTGCCGACGATGTGGAGCGCGTCGAGCATCTCGCGCTGCTCGCCCGACAGGGGCTGGTCGGTGCCGCGACGGTAGATATCGCGACGGAACGACCGGTTGGCGCCGAAATCGCGGATCATTTCCCGCAGGCGCTGGTCGGTGACGCCCTGGAGGATTTTCAGCGTGGTCGGCGGCACTGCCACGGCGTCGATGTTCTCGATGAGGGTGGCGCTGCCGATATAGCCGACCTTGGCGTCGCTCATCACGTCCTGCACCTCGGTGAAGGTGGTGGGGTCCCAGTTGGCGTTGAGGTATTCGTGGGCGAGGTATTTGGCATCCATGTTGGCGGTGGCATCGAGGCGGGCGCCGACGGCGGGATTGGCGGAGAAGAAGGCCGCGTCGCCCTTGATCATTTCGCGCATGTAGGCGATCGCCGCCTGGGTCACCTCGGCCGAGTTGCCGGGGTGGACGCGGGCGTATTCGCGCATGAATTTCTGCACGGGCAGGAGCGAGGCCCAGCCGGCCAGGGCGTTGTAGCTGATGTACACCAGGCCACCCGGGGCGAGGTAGCGGCGGATCACCGTTGCCATGTGCGCCCGCGAGGCCGGCGACACCCAGCTCCAGATGCCGTGGGCGACGATGAAGTCGAATTGGGGGAATTTTCCGTCGGGCGCCTCGGCCATGTCCTCGAACGACTGTTCGTGGAAATGGGCGTTGCCGAGGCCGGCGGAGGTGGCCAGCCGGCGGGCGTTGTCGACATGGGAGGGGTTGAAGTCGAAGCCGTGGAATGCGCCATGCGGCATGGCGGCGGCGAAGATGTTGGCCGACAGGCCGTGGCCGCAGCCCAGCTCGGCCCAGCGGAACGGCCGGGTGATGTCGGGCGGGCGGTGGCCCAGCAACATGGCGGCGGCGCTGATCCAACCCGGCGCGATTTCGCGATAGAATCCGGTCGTGTAGGCCACGTCGTGCACGTAGCCGTCGTTCCAGGCGGCCATGGCCGGCTCCTTCGCAAGTGTAGGCCACGCAGGGGCTTACGCCGCCACGTGATCGAGGGGGATAAACTACGGCAGGCGCTCGGCCGGCGCCAGCGGGGGGGGCGCCAGCGGGGGGCGATATCCGCATCATCCCAGTGCGGCGGGTTCATTGCGGCTGGTGGGCCGGCGGCAGTTCACGCTCTGGCCGAGGCTTGGGCGTGACGACTAGACTGGGTGCAGCAAACGCCCCGGGGACCCGACCGATGAGATTCTTCTTTGCCACGCCGGCGACCGAGACCAATACGTTTTCGCCCATTCCGACCGGGCATGCCGGGTTTCATGCGGTGGGGTATCACCGGCGCGATGCCAGCCTGCATCCGGGCATGCACGGCAACATCGCGCAGATCGAGTGGCGCCGGCTGTGCGGGCGCGACGGGCATGAGATTGTCGAGAGCATCTGTGCGTTCGCCCAACCGGCGGGGACGACGCTGCGGCAGGTCTATGAGGGGTTGCGCGACGACCTGCTGGCCGACCTCAAGGCGGCGATGCCGGTGGATGTGGTGCTGATGAAGATGCACGGGGCGATGGTGGCCTATGGCTACGACGACTGCGAGGGCGATACCTGTGCGCGCATTCGCGCGGTTGTTGGGCCGGATGCGGTGATCGGGCTGGAGTTGGACCTGCACTGCCATCTGAGCGAGACGATGCGGCGGGCCTGTGATGCCATCATCACCTACAAGGAATACCCGCATGTGGATGTGGGGCTGCGCGCCGAAGAACTCTATGATTTGTGCGTGGCGGCGAAGATGGGGCGGGTGAAGCCGGCGATGGCGTTCTACGATTGCCGCATGATCAGCATGTGGCGCACGCCGGTTGAGCCGATGAAGAGCTTTGTGGCGAAGATGCAGGCGCTGGAGGGGCATGGCGGCGTGCTGTCGGTGTCGTTCGGGCACGGTTTTCCGTGGGGCGACGTGGCCGAGGTGGGGGCGAAGATGATCGTCATCACCGACAACGACATGGCTATGGCGCAGGCGCTGGCGCAACAGCTGGGCGAGGAGATATTTGCCATCCGCAACGAGACCAACCCGACGCACGACACCATCGACGCGGCGATCGATCGGGCGCTGGCCGCACCGGCGGGCAGGCCTGTGGTGTTTGCCGACGTAGCCGATAATGCCGGCGGCGGGGCGCCGAGCGACAACACCGAGATTCTTGCCCGCATGGTGGCGCGCGGGGTGGGCAATGCCGCCATTGGCTGCTTCTGGGACCCGGTGGCCGTTGGGTTCTGCCAGGAGGCAGGGATTGGCGCGACATTCGACCTGCGCGTTGGCGGCAAATGCGGCGTGGCTTCGGGCGAACCGGTGGACGTGCGGGTGACGGTGATGGGGCTGTCGGACCACCACACGCAGGGTGGGTTGTCGGGCGGGCGGGCGGAGTTGGGGGCGGCGGCGTGGGTGCGCGCTGCCGTGGCAGGCGGGGGTGGCATCGACATCATCCTGAACAGCATTCGCAGCCAGGTGTTTCATCAGGACGCCTTCACCGGGCTGGGCTGCACGCTGGCGGACAAGCAGCTGGTGGTGGTGAAAAGCACGCAGCATTTCTATGCCGGGTTTGCGCCGCTGGCCGCCGAGGTGCGCTATGTCGCGACCCGGCATGGCGCGATCGGGCCGGATTTCGCCACTATCGCGTTCACCAAGCGCACCCTGCCGTTCTGGCCGCGCGTGGCCGACCCGTTTGCGACCAATAGTTGAGTGCGGCTATTCACGCCCGCTCACGCATTACTCCCGCTGGCTCACGCGCTTCTAACCCTTGTCACTTTGCATTCTGTTGCAGGATGGCAGCGGAGTAGCAAGGCTGGAGGCCGAAGATGAGCGATATGATAGCGGAATGGCAGAGTCCGTCGCGGCGGGCAACCGGGCCGATGCTGACCGCGCTGGCGCAGCCGCTGGTGTTGGTGGCCGAGGAGGTGGCGGTGCTCACGCCGATCATCGCCGATCTGTGCGCCTTTCTGCGGGTGCGCGCCGAGCACGTGGCGCCATCGGCTCTTGGTGCCGCACTGCGCCACCAGGGGCCGGTGGGCGTGCTGTGCCATGCGCCGCGGACCAACGGCGCCATCGCCGAGGTGCTGCGCGCCGTTATTGCCGCCGACCCGTCGCTGCCGGTGCTGGTGGTGACCGAGCACGACGCCTCCCGTGCGGCGCGGCTGGCGGTGGCGCAGGAGATCATCGGCCTGGACCACCTGGTGTGGCTGGACGAACTGCCCGACCTGCGGCGGATGGTCGATTTCCTGTTCCTGGCCGAACGGCGGGCGTACCGCGGTGGGATGGTGCGGGTGTGACGCGCTATCCCGCCGCGAATGGGCATTCGGCGCGGCGGCGCTTGCGGGCGGCGACGGCGTATTGGCCGGTGGCACGGTCGCCGCGCAGGGCCGGGCCGGCGACGCTGGCCTCATAGGCATTCCAGTCATCGGTGGAGAAATCGTCGAGCCCGGCGACGGTGTGCATCGCGGCCAGGGTTGCCTCGGCGTAGGCGGCGCGCGGCAGCGGCTGGACCTGGAGGAACGGGAGATCGGCGCGCAGGCGCACCGGGGTGTCGGTGCGGGTGAGGCGAATATTGGTGAACAGCGGGCCGAACCAGCGGTCGGCTTCGACGATGCCCTCATAGGCGACGTAGCCCGCGGCGGGCGGGAGGTTGGCGGGGGCGCGCACCAGCAGGCTCCAGCCAGGTGCGGTGCGGGCGAACAGGCCGGTCCAGATTTGCACCACGCCGGGTTCGGCCAGCGCGGTGAGGAACGGCGGCGCGGTGCCGCGCAGATGGGCCGGTGCTGCTGCGTCGAAGCGGGCGCGCAGATGGGGGAATTGGGCTGCGTCGAGCGGCAGCCAGGATTCCTGGCCGGCGTAGGTCCAGTAGATCTCGGCGCCATCCCACAGCAGGCTGATGGCCATCGGCGGATAGACCCACCAGCCGAAGCCGCTCGCCTGTGTGACCGCGTCGCAGTACTGCGCCGCCCGCACCGGCAGCGTGCCGCCGCCCGCCCGGTCGGCGCGCACCGGCAGCGGGGCCTGTTCGATGACGCGGTGGAACCGGACGAGTTCAGGGGGTATTACGGGGTGCATGTATTCCTCCTTCGGAAAGACGTGAGCAAGCCCAGGGGTGTTGCCCCCATAGGCATCAAGATAAGGACGTCGAGGGCAGAGCCGTCGCGGCGCGAAGCCGCGCCACGGGACCCGCAAAGGGTGAGAGACCCTTTGATCCCACTACCTTTAGTGGGCGAGCCAACTGCCATCAGTCGAAGGCATTTAACAATCTGGGGCTGCTGGTGCAGCCGACGGCCCTCATGGCGTTCCTAAACTATAACCTATTGAAACTATTAATTTTCCTTATAAAACAAGGTCCAGGGGCTTGGCCCCTGGCGGGTTTGGGCAGAGCCCACCTTGCCTAGTTCTAGCACCTATGGGGGTTGCCCCTGAACCCCGCCAAGGGGACCAGCCCCGATCTCATCGAGAACGGGGCTGGTCCCCGACCTCGATAAGAAAGGGGCTAGCCCCTTGGACCCACATAGGTGAGGGGTTAGCGTTTGATCGGCCGGCCAACCGCGGCGCCGATGCGGATCAGGCCGGAATCGGCCACCGCCGCGGGTGCCGTCACCGGCGGCAGGGTGCGGGTGGCGGCTGGCTGGGGGATGTCGTTGTTCATCGTCGTTGCTCCTGTTGTTGGGTGCCCTGCCCCGCCGGCGCCGTGCCCAATGCAGCGCGCCGGCCCCCAGGAATGGTGGGCCGGCGCGGTCGGATACGGCGGAACGGGGATGCCACCGGGCGCATCTCGCCCGTCGACATCGACAGCATGCCTCGACACATGTCCTAGTGTCAATATATTTTTTCCTATCATAGAGGAAATTTTGCCGGAGCTTTCCCTGCGGATCATTAACGATGTTGCGCACTGCCCGCTCGCTTTGCTAGCGGGATGAAACCGTGATTGGGCGTGCTGCAACCGCGAGGAAATTTCGCGATTCTGATCGTCGAGCAAGACGCTGCGGCCCCCACCAGGGCAAGCCCGCCGCTGTTGCGGGTGGGCCTGGTGGGCCCGATCGTCGCCACCGGAGCCGACGGACGCAGCCTGTTGCCGCGCGGGCGCAAGGCACGCGCCCTGCTGGCATTGTTGGCGCAGGCCAGCCCCGAGCCGCTGCGGCGCGCGCGGCTGACCGCCCTGTTATGGAGCGCGCGCGGCGACGATCAGGGCCGCGCCTCGCTGCGCCAGTGCCTGCACGAGCTGGCGACGGCACTGGGGCCTGCCGCCGGCCTGCTAGCCGCCGAGCGCCAGAACATCGCGCTGCGCGGCATCGGGCTGGGCGTCTGGCTGGACCCGGAGGCCCATCCGTCGCGGCTGATGGAGGATTTGGCAGGCATCGATCCGGCGCTGGACCGCCATCTGGCCGAGCGAAGACACGAGCGGCTGCGCGGCGCGGTGGCGCGGGGCGAGGCGGTGCTTTCCGCCCGCACCCAGCCCGCCCAGCGGCTGGCGGCGGCCGAAGCGCTGCTGGCGCTGGAACCGACGCACGAAGGCGGCTGGCGCGCCGCGATGCAGGCCCAGGCCGAGGCTGGTGCCACTTCTGAGGCCCAAGCCACCTATGACCGTTGCGTGGCGACCCTTGCCGGGGCGCTCGGCATGCCGCCCTCAGCGGAGACCCAGGCGCTGGCAGCCAGCCTGCGGGGGCGCGAGATCGGGCGAGATGCGCCCCTTGAAGCCGCGGCGTGGCCCGCCATCCGCCCGGCGCGCAACCGATTGGGCGTGCGGGTCGGGGTGATGCCGCTGCGCGCGTTGTCGGGCGGCGGCGGCAATCTGGGCGGGCTGTCGATGGGGTTGGCCGACGAGATCACCACCGCCCTGGCGCGGTTTCGCTGGCTGTTCTTGATCGCCAGCCCGAGCATTGCCGCAGTGGCCGGCGCGGCGCGCGGGCCGGGCCCGGACCACGATCCCGGGACCGGCTGGCGCGCGCTCGATCTCGATTTTCTGCTCGACGGCACCATCCAACAGGCCGGAGCACTGCATGCGCAAGCGGCATCCGGGCGGGTGCGCGTCAGCCTGCGCCTGCTCGACCTGCGCGGCGGCGCCGGGCCGATTTCTGGCGGGGCACCGGCCGGCGAGGTGGTGTGGTCGGGCCGGTTCGAGCGTGACGCCGACGACCTGCTGACCCTGCAGGACGAAATCGCCGCCGAGGCGGTGGCGCAGATCGACCCCGAGCTGATGCAGCACGAGAGCCGCCGCGCCGGGCTGCGGCCGGCCAGCTCGACCACCGCCTATGACCTGGTGCTGCGCGCCATTCCGGCGCTGTACCAGCTGGAGGAGGCCGCGTTCCTGGCCGCCGGGCGGGCGCTGGAACGGGCGGTGGCGCTTGATCCCGCCTATGCCGCAGCGCACGCCTGGCTGGCCTATTGGCATATTTTCCTGGTTGGGCAGG
>Ga0105049_10010197_pt1 | contig 10786 bp, 14 predicted proteins | sample MAT06_FD_78087 | JGI IMG/M metagenome (GOLD analysis project Ga0105049, IMG submission 78087) | Freshwater microbial communities from Lake Fryxell liftoff mats and glacier meltwater in Antarctica - MAT-06 | ecosystem: Environmental > Aquatic > Freshwater > Ice > Liftoff microbial mat | place... | reverse complement strand
TGCCCAGGAGCGAGCGACGAAGGCCCCGCGCGTCTCGCGAGCGAATTACGAGCCGCGACGAGGCCAACCTCATAGGTTGCCCAGGAGCGAGCGACGAAGGCCCCGCGCGTCTCGCGAGCGAATCAGGAGAGGATCTGCTGGAGCTTCATGGCCAGTCCAAAGTCGCCGTCGACCGCGACCTTGCCGAGCATGAAGGCCTGCATCGCGTCGAGCGTGCCTTCTTTGATGGCGATGAGATCGGGCCCCTCGACCGTGATCGTGACGTCGCCCGAGCCTTCGCCCTCGCGCACTTCGACCGCGCGCGTGTCGACGACGTAGGTGCCCGCGCCCTCGCCGGTGACGACGAACTTGAACGCCCCGTCGATCTCCTTGCTCTTGGTCGGGTCGGCCTTCAGGCGGCCATCGATTTCCTGGAACACGTCCTTGACGCTGCTCATCTCGACTCCTTGGAGCGACCCGGAAGGTGGGTCCATCTTGCCGCCGAGGGGGTCCCGGCACGCGGCAAACCCTGCTAACACGCGCCCGCGAGGCCCGTCAATCGCCCTCCGGGGCGCCGATCGGCCTTGCGCAGGACGCGGCGCGCGCGCTAGGCACCCACGCATGTCCGCCACCGCCAACGTGCCCGCGTCCGCCTCCAGGTCCTACAGCCCACGCCTGCGCGATACGTTTGCGCGCCTCGCGGCCGAAGGTCGCAAGGCCTTCATCCCTTACATCACGGCGGGCGATCCCGACCTCGCGACGACCGGCCGCATCCTGGATGCGCTGGCACTCGGCGGCGCCTCGGTCATCGAGCTCGGCGTGCCGTTCTCGGACCCGATGGCCGACGGCGAGGTGATCCAGGCGGCGATGTTGCGTGCACTCGCGGCGGGCACCACGTTCAAGGGCGTGCTCGAAATCGTGCGTGCGTTCCGGACCCGCCACACGACTCCGGTCGTGTTGTTCGGCTACCTCAACCCGCTGCACCGCCATGGCCTCGAAGAGGCCGCGCGCGACGCCGCAGCGGCCGGCGCCGACGCGTTCCTGGTGGTCGACCTGCCGCCCGAAGAAGCGCCGCAGCTGACCGACCACCTGCACGCCAACGACCTCGACTTCGTGGCGCTGTTCACGCCGACCTCGTCGGACGAACGCGTGCGCGCCATCGCGTCCGCGGCCTCGGGCTTTGCCTACTACGTCTCGATGGCCGGGATCACCGGCGACGCGCTGAGTGGCCTCGACGAGGTCGCACGCCGCACGGCCGAAGTGCGGAGGACGACTGGTCTGCCGGTCGCCGTTGGCTTCGGCATCCAGACCGAAGCCGACGCCGTGCGCGTCGCGAGCTTCGCAGACGGAGTCGTCGTCGGATCGCAGCTCGTCAAGGCCTTGGCCGATGCCGGAGCCGACGAGGCGCCAGCCGTCGCACTCGACTTCGCGCGCCGCTTCCGCGCAGCGCTCGACGGCAAACCGACCGAGTAACGCGCTCAGCCCGCGACGCAGATCGCGTCGATCTCGACCAGCACGTCGCGCGGTAGCCGCGACACTTCGACGGTCGCACGCGCCGGCCGATGCTCACCCAACGCCTCTGCGTAGATCGCGTTGACGGTCGGGAAATCGGCCAACGACTTCAGGTAGATCGTGCACTTGCAGATGTCCGTCGGCGCATGTCCCGCGGCCTTCACGATGGCGAGCAGGCTGGTCATCACGCGCCGCGTCTGCGCCCCGACATCGCCTTCGATGATCGTTCCGGTCGCCGGATCCAGCGCAATCTGCCCCGACACGAACGTCATGCCGCCCGCACGGATCGCCTGCGAATAGGGCCCTATTGCCGCCGGTGCGTCGCTCGTCGAAATGATGTCACTCATGCGCGTTGGTCTCCTCTGGAGTGGGGTCGTCAACGCCTTGCTAACATGCTCTGCGATTTTTTTGACCGTCCCCGGAGCCCCGCTTAGCTTGGCCGTCGTGAGGGTTCGCCCCCGCCCATCAGGACACAACGGATGCACGCTTCCAACATCGCCGGCCAGCGCCCCCAGACCCCCGCTTATGTGACGTTGACCCGTCGCCTCCGGGGCGCGCACGCCTCGGGTGACGCCTATCGCAAGGGACGTCACGGCTCGCTTGACGCGCAGACTGCCCATGCGCCCGCCGACCGCGACGTGGCTTGCATCGTCCTTCCTTTTCGGCGGCGCTGAAGCGTTGCCGCCCTTTCGGCGGCGCTGAAGCGTTGCCGCCCTTTCGGCCGCGCTGAGGCAGCCGACAATCTGGCCGAAGCGACCCGCCCCACGAGGCACCCGTCACCGGCCCTCCCTTCCAAAGAGCTGCGACCGCGCACCCCATCCTCCCCGACACCGATGCGTTGGTCGCAGCTCTGAGGATTCCTCCCGATTCATTTGCCGACCCAATCCTCGCGGAGCGAACACCACGCATGCGCCTCAATCGACTATTTCCGGGCACGCGTACGGGCGCCGCAGCGAGCGGCGGCACGTGGGCGCCGGTCGTCGAGCTCGATCGCTGGCAGCTGACGGGGCTGCTCTTCGGCATGCTGGTGATCGCCGTCGCGGCGTTTTTTGTCGGTCGCTCGGCCGGCATGAACGCCAGCCCGAGGCTCAGCGACAGCTCGATAAGCTCGCTCGCGCGCTCGTTGCCCATCGGCGCCTCGACCCGTGAACGCCAGATGGCGCTGGCCGAGGTCTGGCCCCCGACAAGCGGCATCGACGAGAGCCTGTCGCGTCCCATCGCCCAGCCCCTACCGAGCGACCCAACCGAGCGCGCCCGCGCCCAGGCCCACCTGCAGCTCCAGGAAGCCCGCTCGATTGGCCTGCGCGACGATGCCCCGCCGCAGGTCAATGGCAGCGCCTCGGCCCCGACCGTGACACCCCAGATGCCGACCAGCGGCAAGGGCGGCTTCACGCTCCAGATCTCACTCTTCGATACCCAGGCCGCCGCCCAGGTCATTGCGGCCCAGCTCGAGACGACGGGCTCGTCCGTCCGGATCCGCCAGGTCCGCACGACCGACATGCGCGACCTGTTCCGGGTCGAGGTCGGTGACTTCACGTCGAGCGAAGCCGCCCTCGCCTTCCAGCGCCGCTTCGAACGCGACACCGGCTACTCGGGCGTGCTGATCACGCTGTAGGCGAGAAGCTCAGCTCAAACCGCGGAAGTCCAGCGCCTCTTCGTCGAGCCCGAGGTAGTGCCCGATCTCGTGCAGGACGGTGATCTCGACCTGCTCGACCGCCTCTTCGGCGCTGTTGCAGATGCGCTCGATGTTCCAGCGGAACAGGTAGATGCGCGCCGGTCCGTCGATGACCGAGCTCACGCTCGACTCCTCCGGCAGCGGCGGTCCATCGAAGAGCCCGAGGATGCGCGGGTCCGCGATGTCGTCCGTGACGATCCACTCCTCCGGGTAGTCCTCGACCATGATGGCAACGTTCGCCAACGCGCGCTTGGCGACCGGCGGCAGCTTCGCGATCGTGTCCTCGACCGTCTTGATGAACAGCTCCTCGGACAGATACAGGCGGTGCTCGGGCTCGCGATCGTGCTCCAGCTTCCAGACTTCGTGGAACGCCTTCTTGCGCAACGGCTCCTTCGCGAGCCGCTCCGCTGCGAGCCCCATCTCGAACCACAGGTCCGCGTCCTCGGGGCGCGCATCGACGCCCGCCTGCAGCACGTCCAACGCCTCGTGCGAGCGCCCCAGATCGCTCAGGATCTGCGCCAGCTCGAGCACCCCGTCGGCGTCCTCCGGGTAGAGCTTGGTAATCGTCTTCGCCGTCTCGACCGCGTCCTCGTGCCGCTCCTCGAGCCACGCAAGGCGCCACGAGAGCGCGAGAAATTCGAGCGCGCCCATGCCCCCTTCGGGCAGGAGGGCCACCGCCGTCCGATTCTGCTTCAACCGCTCGAGGTCCTTTTCCTCGAACGCGCGCAACCCCAGATCGAAATGCACGTCGAGCGCCTGCGCCCTGGCGAGCCGGCGCCAGAGCTGGAAGGAACGATGCAGATACATCAGCTCCCGCCTTGCTCTTCGAGTTCGGTGTAGACGTCGGGCTTCTCGTCGCCGTCCTTGTCGACGCCGATGCGCACGAGCTTGCCGTTCTCGTAGAACTCGACCGTGTCGATCTTGCCGTCGGCGTTGGTGTCGCGCTCTTTGCGGGCCAGCTTGTTGGCCGTGTAGTACTTGACGATCGATGGCTTGCCCTCGAAGTTCAGCGCCATGTCGCGCCGATAGAGGACGCCGTCGCTGTAGTAGTCGACCGCGTCGAACTTGCCGTCGAAGTCGAGGTCCATCTCCTCGCGCACGACCGTGCCGAGCTCGTTGAAGTGGCGCCGCACGTCGATGTCGCCATCGAAGTCGAGGTCGAGATCCTGGCGCCCGAGGAGCTGCGTGCGCTTCTCGGGATCGTCCTTGGGACCGCGCAGCACGTAGATCTTGAACAGGTCCGGGTTGCCGTCGCCGTTGAGGTCGTACTTCTCGACGCTCGTCTCGCCGACGATCTCCATGCCGAGCAGCTGCGCCTCGGGCTTGGCGGGATCCTTGGTCTTTCCGGACGAGCCACAGGCTCCAGCGACGACCGCCATTCCCACGAACACTGGCTTGATCATAGATTCTCGCGCCCTCCGGCCGTCGCCGCGACGCGGGAGAATCGGCTTTGTCGCAGGCCGGGTCAAGCAGAACCCCCGCCGTGCAGCCCTCCCAGGTTGCCGAGCATCGGGGCCACCACGCCCAGCGCCTCGAGCGCGAGGAACGCGATACGCGCCGCCAGATCCCCATCCGGCAGGATCGCATCGGCGGTGTAGCGCAACTGGATATGGGCCTTCGCGAGCTTCGGCAGCGCCGCCTGGCACGCGACCGCGATGGGCCCCGTCTGGAGTTCCGACACCGCCATCAGGAGCGGCATCACGTGCACGCGCTTCACGCCGGCCTGCTGTGAGGCATGCAGGATCGCCCGGTACGTCGGCTCGGGCGACAGCTGCGCAACGTGCCCACAATAGGCGTGCGCGACCCCTGCGTAGCCATCGTGCAAGAGTCGCAGCCGCACGTCGTGCATCAGCTTCTCCCACTCCTCGTGGAAGATCGTCGAGCCATAGCCGACCAGCACGACCGCCTCGCGCGACGGATGCTGCACCTCGAGCGCCATGCGCCGGACGACGTTGCGGTGCAGGATCGGCGGCACATCTCCAAGCGGCACGAGGCGGATCGGCAGCCCCGGCGGCAGCACGCGATGTCCCTCGGCGACGAGACGCCGGCGAATGTGGGGCGGCCCGCCGAGCCCGAGGATGCCGGGCACGTCTTCGGTCTGGTGGGCGGAGGCGGTGAGAAACAGCGGCACCACGATCGCCTCGGCCGCGCCCGCCTTGAGCGACGCCTCGACCGCATCGGCCAGCGGTGGCTGCGACTCCTCGATGAAGCCAGCGGTGACCGTCGAATAGAGCTCGCGCACGCCAGGGCTTTCGGCCACGTGCTCCACCAGCTCCGTGATGGCATCGGCCCAGCCGCTGGCTTTCGAACCGTGTGCTGCGATGATGAGGGCAGGTCTCGAGCGTTCCATGCACCGTGGAGTTTGACACGCCGGCATGGATTTGGCGAAGAACGCGGCGCATGAAGACCATCATCGAGCCGTTTCGCATCAAGGTCGTCGAGCCCGTCCGCCAGACGACCCGCGAGGAGCGCGCCCACGCGCTGGCCGCGGCGCACTGGAACCTGTTCCAGTTGGCGGCCGACGACGTGCTGATCGATCTCCTGACCGATTCAGGCACCGGCGCCATGAGCCAGGAGCAGTGGGCCGGCATGATGCGCGGCGACGAGAGCTACGCCGGTGGCCGCTCGTTCGTGCGCTTCCAGGCCAAGGTGCAGGAGGTCTTCGGCTACGAGCACGTGATCCCGACCCACCAGGGCCGCGCGGCCGAGCGCATCTTGTTCTCGATCGTCGGCGGCCCAGGCCGCATCATCCCGAACAACACCCACTTCGACACGACCCGCGCGAACATCGAGTACGGCGGCGGCGTGGCGCTCGACCTGGTGCACGACGCAGCGCGCGACCCGACCCTCGAAGCGCCCTTTAAAGGTGACCTCGACCTGGGCCGCCTCCAGGCGCTCGTGCAGGCACACGCCGGCGAGCCGGGGCGCATGCCAATCGGCATGGTCACGATCACCAACAACGCGGGCGGCGGCCAACCCGTCTCGTTCGCGAACGCCCAGGGCGTCGCCGACATCCTGCATGGCGCCGGGATCCCGCTCTACTTCGATGCCTGCCGCTTCGCCGAGAACTGCTGGTTCATCAAGACGCGCGAGCCGGGCTTCGCCAACCGCTCGGTGCGCGACATTGCACGGGCGCTGTTCGCGCTGGGCGACGGCTGCACGATGAGCGCCAAGAAAGACGGCCTCGCCAACATCGGCGGCTTCCTCGCGACAAACGACGCGAAGGTCGCGGCCGAGGCGCGCAACCTGCTGATCCTGACCGAAGGCTTCCCGACCTACGGCGGCCTCGCCGGGCGCGACCTCGAGGCGATCGCCCAGGGCCTCGAAGAGGTCCTGGACGAGGACTACCTGCACTATCGCGCCGTCTCGACCGCCTATCTGTGCGACCACCTGCATGCGGCCGGGGTGCCGGTGCTGCGCCCCGCTGGCGGGCACGCGGTCTATCTCGATGCCGCGCGTTTTCTGCCGCACGTGCCGAAGGCGCAGTTCCCGGGTCAGGCGTTGGCGTGCGCGCTCTATCGGCACGCCGGCATCCGCACATGCGAGATCGGTAGCGTAATGTTCGGCGAGCACGCGCAGCTCGAGCTGGTGCGGCTCGCGATCCCACGGCGCGTCTACACCCAGAGCCACATCGACTATGTGGTCGAGGCGATCCTCGAGGTGTTCGCCGTGCGCCACGCGATTCGCGGCATGCGCATCGTGGAAGAGCCGCCGCGGTTGAGACATTTCACCTGCCACTTCGAGCCTCTGTGAGTGTGGCCTTGAGCGATGCGAACCCTTACGAACGCCTCCTCGTGAGCGGCGACGACGGCCACGAGATCCTGGTGATGACCTGGCGCGCTGGCGGCTTGTGCGCCGCTCACGACCACGGCGCTGCGGGCGGACAGGTCCACGTCGTAGCGGGGGGTCTGATCGAACGGCGCTACCACTTCGACGGCCGCGGACTCGAGGTCGTGAGCGAGGTCCGGGTCGAAGCGCCAGCCCTCATCGAGATCGGCCCGGGTGTCATCCACGACATGCACGCGAGCCCCGGCACCGTGACCGTTCATGTGTATCGCCCACGCGTGCTCGGCATGCGCATCTACGACCCCGAAGCGCGCGAGACGCTGGTCGTCAGCGACGATTGCGGCGCCTGGATCCCGCGCGATCCCAACGACATCCAGGCGCGCACGCGCTGGGCCCCGGTAGCGCCTTCGGCTGCCTTGGCCACGGCCTTCAGTCCAGGCTTCGCCATCCTGCCGAAGGCGTCGGCATGAGCTGGCTCGTCACGTTTACGACGCTCTACCGTGAAGGCGGTCGCGAGCTCGAACGCGCGGCGCGCACGATGGCGCGCGAGATGATCGAAGTAAGCGGGTTGCCAGCCGGCGCGGTGCACCTCATCCGCGTCGAGAGCAAGCGCGACTTCGTCGCTGCGATTGCCAGCGCAACACAGAACGGCGACGTGCTCGACGAGCTGCACTTCGTCGGGCACTCGGGCATGTACGGCCCGATGTTCCGCACGACCGCGATGCCCGAACAATTCAGTCCGCACGAGTGGCGCACGCTGAAGATCCCGTTTGCCCCCTGGGGTGCCGCGTACTTCCACGCGTGTCGCACAGCGCGCTGGTTCGCCCCGTTCTTCGCGCGCACGTTCGGCGTACCGGCATCGGGCTATCATTGGTACACGACGTTTTCAGCGCAGCCCGACCGCTTCGTCTGGGAGCCGCCGGTCCAACTCCCGGGTAATGCTGGCACGAAAGCCCGGCCGCTCTATCTCATCGGCTGTCGCGGCAAGAAGTCCGATGGGCTCGCGGGCTCGCTGCTGAAATACACGGGCCTCGTCAAACCCGAGGCGATGAAGCGCTTCGCGCCCGAGCCGCTGACCGGCGACCCGAGCTACGACGGCGTGGCCGAGCTCTACGCGGACGTGTTCTCTGACATCCGCGTACGCCGCGACGAATGGCACTGGTTGACGGAGCATTTGCCTGAGCGCCCCGTACGCGTGCTCGACATCGGCTGCGGCAACGGCGCCCTCCTGCGGGCGCTTGGCGAGCGCGTGAAGATCGGGGTCGGCGTCGACGCCTCGGCCGCCATGATCGAAGTCGCGCGACGCGAGAGCGGCAGTGAACGACTGACGTTCGCGACCATCAATGGCCCGACGTTGCCATTTCCCGACGCGAGCTTCGACGTCGTCATCTCGCTCTTGTCGTTCCGCTACCTCGACTGGGATCCGGTGATGAACGAGATCCGGCGCGTCCTGGCGCCCGGTGGCAAACTGCTGGTGGTCGACATGGTGACAGCACCGGTCGAAGCGAAGGACGTGCCGCGTCTCGTCGGTGATGGAGTGCGCGCCCGCTGGCAGCGGCTCGCCGACCCACGTTATCAGGCAGCCCTGGCGCGCCTCGTCGCGGACCCGCGCTGGCAGGCGATGTTGCGCTACAATCCCGTCCGCGCGCAGCACGAATATGTCTGGTATTTCGAGAGCCGTTTCCCCGGCCGCAAAGTCGAGACGCTCAATATTGGCTGGCACAATCGCGTGCTCGCGTTCGACTCGGGCCCGCTGGCCCCCGGCATGGTAGCCCCGCAGAGCTACCCGTGACATTTGCGGGTCCCCGCGCCTCACCGTCGACCATCGCAGTGCTCGACTGGGGCATCGGCGGCATCGCGACGTTGATACAATTGCGCGCCGCCCTGCCCGACGCGGCACTCGTCTACCGCTCGGACGCGGGCTTTACGCCTTACGGCAAGGTGCCCGCCGACGCGCTGGCAGCACGCATTACCAGCGTCGCACTCGACCTCGACCGGCGCTTCGGGCTCGCCGCACTCGTGCTCGCGTGCAACGCCGCGTCAACGATCTCCAAGGACCTGGTGCTGCCCTTTCCAGTCTTCGATACCATCGCACCAGGCATCGCCCTGGCCCTCGAAGCACAGACCCGCGGCGCCCTCCACATCGGCATCATCGGCGGCCAGCGCACCATCGCCGCCGCCATTCACGCGCGTGCGCTCCAACGCGCCGGCCTCAACGTGACCGCGGTATCCGCCCAACCCTTGTCAGCCCACGTCGAAGCCGGCCGCCTCGATGGCCCCGAGCTACTGGCCGATCTCACCCCCGTGCTCACGGCCCTTGGCGATATCGACGCCCTCCTCCTCGCCTGCACCCACTACCCGGCGCTAACGCCGGTCATCACCCGCCTTCGCCCGCGCCTGCCCCTGCTCGACCCGGCCGCAGCCCTCGTCGCACGCGTCCACGCCCACCTCACCGCCAGCGCCCCCACCCACCTCACCGCCAGCGCCCCCACCCACCTCACCGTTAGCGCCTCCGCAAACCCACCAGGTCCCACGCTGTGGGTGGAAACGTCAGGCGATCCAATCGCGACCGCGTCAAATGCACGTGCGGCCTTCGGGGTCGAGCTCGCCCAGGTCCATTCCGCCGCCTCTTTGGCGTGACCCGTCGCCCGCACGATCCTTTGGGGTCGGTCTTGGTCGATGCTAAACGGATGACTCTCGACCGAGATCCACCCAACGCACCACCGACGTCCGGGCGCTCCCTCCCTGCGGGCTTCGCCCGCTTTGATGGTCGGTCGCATCCCCGACGCTTTGATGGTCGGTCGCATCCCCGACGCTCGGTGGCGCTTCCCCGTGAGCGTCACTCGAGAGTCATCCGTGTAGAATTCGGCAACGACTTCGCATAGGAAGGTAATGTGGCAAGCGACTTCGAGATCATCTTCAAGGCACTGGCGGATGCGCAGGTCCGGTACCTTACGGTGGGTGGCGTGGCCGTCGTCCTGCACGGTTCACCGCGCTTCACCGTTGGTCTCGATCTCGTCATCGACTTAGAACCTCTAAACCTCGATGTCGCACTGAGAGCCCTCGCCTCGCTTGGATACCGGCCGCGAGCGCCCGTCGAACTCATGGACTTTGCCGACGCCGAGAAGCGAGAGGATTGGATAGCCAACAAGGGCCTCACGGTATTCTCGCTGTGGAGCTCGCGCTATCCCGCGACCGAGGTCGATCTATTCGTCCAACATCCCTTGCCATTCGACGCAGCCTTCAGTCGTGCGCTGCGCGCTGATCTCGGGGTCGCAACTGCGCTGGTGGTTTCCAAAGACGACCTCATCGCAATGAAGGCCGCCGTTGGTCGCCCCAAAGACATTGAAGACGTCCGAACGCTATCGCTAACTCGAGCAGCCTCAAGTCATCCAAGCGACGAAGGAAATGGCAATGAATGACTGGAGTTTTGTTGAAAACGAGCAAGCTCAGTTGCGAAATTGGTCTCAGCTAACCTACGCCGAACGTCTAGATTGGCTTTGGGAGGCCAAGATGTTCGCGCAGCGCGCGCTCGATGCAGCGAGGGCGCGTTCGATCGGCGCAATCACCCCCCTCTTCCAAGAGGGAACTCGGAGCGAGCCGGATGACTGTCACGTCAAAGACCCCGTTGGCGCCACAGTGATCGATGCGCCACAAATAGAAACGGGTGCAGCTCCTCCCAGATCAGCGCCGCACACGCCTGAAGACCGTGCCAGTCCTGGACGTGCGCATGGCTGAAGTAGGCGTTTGAGGTCGGAAAGATCGACAGAACGCGGAGCATCCCGCACGAGCGAGGCCAGCAAAAACCAGGGCTTCAGGAGGTACGAGAGGTCC
>Ga0105049_10010195_pt1 | contig 10787 bp, 7 predicted proteins | sample MAT06_FD_78087 | JGI IMG/M metagenome (GOLD analysis project Ga0105049, IMG submission 78087) | Freshwater microbial communities from Lake Fryxell liftoff mats and glacier meltwater in Antarctica - MAT-06 | ecosystem: Environmental > Aquatic > Freshwater > Ice > Liftoff microbial mat | place... | reverse complement strand
GCCCAATCGTATTGACGTGATCACCTCCACCGACGGCGTCGAGTTCGTCGAGGCGTGGAGCCGACGTCACCCCCTGCCATATATGGGAGAATCGGTGCCTGTGATCTCCAAGCAGGACCTCATTGTAAACAAGAGGGCAAGTGGCCGCCCCCAGGACCTGCTGGACCTCTCACGCCTGTTGGAGGATTGATGGCACTCACCGCAGAGGCCGACCGGCTGGAGATGGAGGCGTGGCGCGCCTGGCGCGAGCCGCGGCGTGGGGGGCGTTGGATTGAACTTCTGGGCGTTGCGATGGTAGCGGCGGCGTCGATAGTGGGCGGCGTGATCTGGCAGTCGTCGGGCGGCTTCTATCCGTCTCGTGCCAACCTTGCCACGGTTCCTCTCCCCGGACCGGGCGGGACGATGATCTGGAATCTGCCATCATGGACGGATCACCTTCGCCTGCTCCCGCAGCGGCGCCTGCTTGAACTCGGCACCGCAAGCGGCCTGATCGCGGTGCTCGGCCTTGTCGCGGTTATGCGCTGGTGGGGGAGGAGAGATACCCATTTGATGCTGGGGGAACTGCACCTTACTCCAACCCGCCCGAGCGACTGGGTGCTTGCGAGATTCCGCCCCCTGCGGACGTTGCTGGTGGGAGCCACGATTCCCATGCCGCTGGCCCTTATCCTTGTGAACTTCACCGCGGCTCCTCTGGGACTGCACTATCTTGTCTCGTGGGACTGGGTCGTTCTTGCCGGAATCAACACGCTATTGGCCGCATGGATCGATGTGCCGGCGTTGCTCTGGATCGCGCTGATGACGCGGCGGGTTCACTGGATCCTGATCGCCTCGCTTCCCTGGGTTTCGCTAAGAGCATTCGGGCTGCTTGGCCTCGGCATCTGGTTCCCCATGTTTCAGGAGGAGAGAATTCTCGTGCCCGTGCTCACCCTCATCGTCGGCGTCCAGGTCCTCGTGGGCGTGGCAGTACCGGTCGTGTTGCCGAAAATGATAGACCGCGTGGCGGAATGCCTCGCCTCGGCGAGCCACAACAGGGGACCAGCAAATTGAGCGCGACCCCTTCGCCCGGCCTCGCAGCCCATTGGCTGACGCCGTCTGTGCGCATTGCGCTGATCGTCCTGCTTCTGGCATCGGTCCTGTCAGTCCCGCTCTATGCATGGAAAATCACGATGGGTACACGATCGACTGTCGCGAGGGTGCGCGCCGAGATGCGCAACCTCGCCACGGCCATCGAGACCTACTATATCGACAACATGTGCTATCCCGCAATGACCCTCACACAGAGCGACATGCCCGATGGCAGTCACTACTCATCTGGTATGCCCGTTGGCAGGACTATGCGCGCTCGCCATGCAACACACCTACTGACTATCACCACTCCAATCGCCTACTTCAGCTCCTATCCCGTGGACCCCTTTGCACTCCCACATCGACTGACCTATCGCTACTACACCGACCAGCGCGGCTGGATACTTGGCTCTTTTGGCCCTGACCGGGACGTGATGGCGGGCGGCCAACTCCTTTGGCACGAAGGGGATATTGACGCGCCCGAAGAAGGCTACGGTTACCATCCGAAGGTTGTAGAGCCTGATTGCATGCTTGAGCGCACCTTCAACGGAAGAATCATGCAGCCCTCCCTTCTCCTCATCGGCGGGGGCGGGCGCAACGGGGCCTTCACCTACGATCCCACCAACGGCACGTGGTCGGCGGGGGACATCTGGCGTGTGAAGCAATGACGCCGCCCCCAATGACCCGGCGCGAGTTCCTGGTGGCCGTGGCGGCGTCCGCCGCGATGGTGGGATGCGGGGGCGGGGAGCAGCCGGAGGAAGCGCGCCCCGCTCTGGAGGCGTTACGCCGCGCCGCCGCCGCGCCCGGCCCCGCGATGGCGCGGCTGGCGTCGCTTGCGGTGTTGCCGCATCGTCCTCTGTACCGGCTTCCGTTTCAGCCGAGCGAGGTGCCGGGCTTCACGGCGGCGACGCATCGGGTACACTATGAGCATCACTACATCGAGTACTACTGCCGCTGGGTGGAGGGGGAGCGCCGCGTACTGGAGCGCGCGGCGGACTTGGCGGATGCCGGCGCGCGGGGCGAATCAGAGGCTGTGGATAAAGCGCGGCGGGCGGTGTGGGGGGCGCTGGAACAGATGCGCGTCTCGGCCAACATGGTCATGCTGCACGAGGCGTATTGGCGCGACTTCTGGGGCGGCACCGAGCGCGCGATGGCAGACGTGGCCCCGCTCGCGCAGACGCTGCTCCCTATTGCCGGGGGCTTCGATCTAACGTGGCTTGTGGCGGGGGACGACGCGCGTCTATATGTCTATAAAGATAGCGATTCGATCCCTCTTGGGCTCCGGCCGGTCGCGGGGATCGACCTGCCCGAGCATGCATGGGCGCTCGATTTCGGGGATATTGGCGTCTATATGGGGCGACTGCTCCGCAACGTGAGCCCCGCCTGCTTCGATGCCTTTACGGCGGCGAAGGAGCCATCACATCTCGCGCGGATTCCTCCACCCGCGGCGCCCACCACCGACACGGGTGACTTTGATTCGCAACTGCGCCACCTGGCCGACCTCCACCGGTTCCCCCGCGCCGACGTCGCGGCCGCCGGATTGCTTCTGGCCGCAGGCCCCGGTGGTTGCGCGGCAATCCTTCGCAGGTCGGGAACCGAAGATCGCACGCTGGCGATTCTTAGCGTTGATGCGCCGTCGGGAATCTGGGGACACGACTTGCTGAGCGTGCGCCGGAACGGGTGAATCGGATGGGCATGGCCGCAGGAGCCCCATGACCCTGCCCGGCTCCTTCGTAATACGCTCGACTCTCTCAATACGACAGCAATCCCTCTCCCTGCCTAGACCCCGTCGAGCAGTCGCCGGTGAGTACTTCCACGTACCACGAACCGACGTAGCCGCGGTGGCCCCCCGAGGTATCTTCCACGGAAAGCGTAAATCTCGTGCTCGCGGGGAGACCGTTGAAGGAGTCCAGGGGAGCGGGCGTCTCGTAGGTTCCTATTCCGGCGCCTGCCTCCGCGAATCGATACTCGTGCTTCTTGCCGCTTTCGGTGGATAGGGTAAGCAGGATATCGGAACGACGCGTATGAGAGACGACCGCCGCATACCGAACCCCGGTGATCGTCCCGGGACGATTGGATGACCCGGAGATCTGGACCGAGCCGGAATCGGGAATATTGACCAGGGTTTCGCCCTCGATCAGGTAAGAGTCGCGACGCGAGTACTCGATTGGCTCGCTGGTGGCGAGGGGCCCGGCATTGGAGAGGTCGCCCGAAAAGCCACCGCGAGCAATGATCCTTTCCTCGCAGCCATCTGGCGCGACGGTGAATCCCACGGTGATGGTCACTGATTCTCCCACGGGTATGTCGCCGACGGGAAACACGGATTGGTCCAGTACGGCGTTGTCCGCGGCAAAATAGAGTGTCTCCTCTTCACCGACGAAGCCGAGGCGATTGTCGATCGTGAACTCGATCTCTCCGCGTTCGCCCGCGCGGAATACGCCGTTGCCGTTGGGCTCCCTGATTACCACATTTCGGATCACCCTGTCACCCGTTCCCGTGATGCGGTAAATGCCGGTGGTGCTTGCGATCAATAGGTCTTGCGCGTCGAGATTCAGCCTACCTGGCATAGCGAGCACGTTACCCACGGATTGCCAGTAGGAGGAAAACTCGGTGCCGTTTATCGCGACCGAACCCGCCAGCTCAAACGCAGGATCCGGCAGTCCCTGATTGCCATAGACAGTATAGCGGCTTTCGGCGGAGGGACCAAGCACCATGTCGACGCGTCCGTCTCCGTTCTGGTCGAAGAACCCTGCCAGCGCCCCCGCTTCCTGAATGTCCGGAATTGCAGCCTGCTTCAGCACAAAGGCAGAGCCGTCTCCGCTGTTGATGGCAAAGCTGGATGGAGAAAGCGCCAAGTCGATGTCACCGTCTCCGTCGATATCGACAACGCTGGGGGGACTCTGGGAATGGTCGGGTGCCACATCGCCCGCATTCATGTCTTTCGCCGTGGTGAAATCGACTACTCTTTCCGTGAGCACAGGAGGGTTCCCTGGCGTCACGTCCAGGTACACGACTGAATTCCCCCTGATGAAGAAGAGATCCTGAACGCCGTTGCCTGTCAGGTCGGCCCGGATGAGGTTTCCCGGCTGCGGAGACAGGATCGTAAAGTTCCATTGTCCGGTGGCTTCAGGTCCAGGATTGCGATAGAATCTCCAGTCCGGTGCCCGCGCCAACACGTCAGTCAGGGAGTCTCCGTCAAGGTCCATCGTCAGTGCCCGGTCCCAGAGTCTATCGGTAATCAGCCGTCTTTCGGACCCCGGGACAAGCGCACCATTTTCAAGCTCAATCCAGAAGCTCCCGCCTGGTCCAGATATTAATCCGGAACCGAAAATGTCCTGGTCGCTATCGCCATCGAAGTCGGCCGCGCCCAAGGCTCGCGGGAACGGAATTCGACGCGTCTGATCGGAGAACAGGCGGACGACATAGCCCTCTCCTTCTGCGAGGCGATTCTCGTACAGATACACCTCAGAGGAGTATGCCGCCCCGATCAGGGCGTCCTCGTCTCCGTCGCCGTCGATGTCCAGGCGCTGGGCGGGCCAAATGACTTCATACCTCTCGAGCACTCGCTCCACCGCGAGCGGGATGGTCTGTGCCGGGGCGGCGCTCTGCGTCCCCATCGAAATCATCGCGGCAAGAATGGCACAGTTGCCGACAAGGGTCCTATTCCTCTCCATGTCCGTATCTCCTCTCCAGATTGGCCAGTGGTCCGCCTGACGGATGTCGATCTATCGTGCGACCAGCGATCTCCCTTCCGTCTCAAGCGAGACGACAGTAGCGTGGCTCCCCTATCTGCCACCGGCAACCAGTTTCGAGCATTCGCACTGCCTTTTGCGGTGGTCCTTGCGCCTCTGCTGTCCGCTCGGATTCCAAGCTGGGAAATCCAGTGCCCGATTGGGTCGAATTGTGCGTAGTTGAATGTAGCCGATCTTGCCCTGAAAGGTCATTGCCACCGTCCGCCGTGATTGCTTTGTTCCCTCCATGCGAAATTGGGCTCCCATCAAGACTGCCGGTTTGATTGTGGTCTTCGTCGCGGCGGGAACTTTCGCGCGCGCCCAGCCGCTCGACCAGCTCCAGCTTCCCGCGCGGCCCGCGGGTTCGCCGACGGGGAGCGAATTCTATGCGACGTTGCTGGCAGCGCCATTGGCTCAGCGGGAAGCCTTGATCTATGGGGAGTACCGGCGCGGCAACGTGCCCGACTTCATGCGTACCCTTAAGCCGGTGGTCATGACGGCGGTGATCTCCGGCACCACGCGGACGGGGACGATCTATGTGTCGCCGGACTACATGGCGGTTGGCAGCGACGCGGACTTCTTCCGCACGCCGATGTCGGCGACGCTGGCCCAGTGGGTGGCCGACGCGGCGACGTGCACGCTGACGACGCGCAAGATGACGAACTCCGTCTATACGGCGGCGACGGTGAAGCTGGCTCCGCAGACGCTCAATCCCAACGATTTCGATATCGATTCGCTGGAGACCATATATCAGCACAACACGCGGATCGAGCAGTCGCGCGCGGGCCAGCCGCTGGGCGCGCTGGTGGGCGGAATCAAGAAGGACGTGGTGCTAAGCCAGCGCCTGGTCACCCAGCCCGCGCAGGTAGCAATCTATGGCTGGCACCAGTTGAATGGCCAGGCAATCCAGCCGCTCTCGCTGATTCACGAGGCATCCTATGAAGACTACAGCCACGGCACACGGCTGGTGAATCTTAGGATGCTGCTGGATGGCGCGGAGACGAATGTGCTCGACGTGCTGAACGATCCCGTCCTGCATCCCATCCTCAGCGACGAGGGCCAGTTCACGGTGAGGCGGTATCCCAACACGCCGCCGCCCCCGATTGCCCAGGAGCTTCCCTTCACCGACGCATTTCCCTCCACGGGGCGCCAGCTTCCATTCTGGTCGGACCGCTTCCAGGCGCACACGGTGGTGGCCTACAGCCCGATTTCGCCGGGCGGCGATGGCTTCGCGCTTCGCGTGCGCGATACCAGCGGCGGGATCGACGCCGCGCGGCTTGGCTCGGGGACGGATCGGGACTATTTCGTTGAGTCGTATATACACTGCAACTATCGCCCCGAGCTGGCCGCCAACGGCACCGAGCGCGTCGGTATCTTCCTCCGCGACAACGGCAACGGCCTCTTCACGGGGTCCTCCGGCGCGGGAGTGCCGGGGAACTGCTATGGCATGACGTGGGATTCCAGCGACGGGCGCGTGCGCTGTTTCAGGACTGTCGCCGGCGTTCTCACCGACCTGCTTCCTGTGCCAGTCCTGCTGCCCAGCAGCGCGTGGCGTCACATGCGGGTGGAGGCGGTGGGAACGTCGCTTCGCTTCGTGATGGACGGTGAGGAACTCCTCCGCGCGACCGATGCATCCCACGCCCAGGGCCAAATGGGAATTGGCTACCACGATGTTTACACGACCAACGCCAACATTCTCGGCACCTTTGCCGACAATTTCCATGCGGATCGGCTAGACGCCCTCCCCGGCGAGCCGGAATCGTGGAGCCTCTATTGACGGCTGGCGGGCCGCGTTCTTGCTCCCTCAGTCGGTGCCACCATATCCAATCCGGGATTTCGCCATGACCGCCGCCGAAAACAAGCTCCTCACCCTGGGCCACTCCCCCGACCCCGACGACGCGTTCATGTTCTACGCGCTGGCGGCGGGAAAGATCGAGACGCCGGGGCTCGAGTTCGAGCACATCCTCCAGGACATCCAGACGCTTAACGAGCGCGCGCTCCGCGAGGAGCTGGACATCAGCGCCATCAGCGTCCACGCCTATGCCAGCGTGCTGGATAAGTACGCACTGCTTCCCTGCGGCGCCTCCATGGGCGACAACTATGGCCCGATGATCGTCTCGCTGAAGCCGTTTCCCGCCGCCGACCTGAAGCGAAAGAAGATCGCCGTGCCGGGCCTGATGACCTCCGCATTCCTGACGCTGAAGCTGTATCTGGAGACCGACAAGTTCGACTTCGTGGTGGTCCCCTTCGACGAGATCATGGACGCGGTGAAGGACGGCCGCGTGGACTGCGGCCTCCTGATCCACGAGGGCCAGCTCACCTTCGAGCGAGAGGGCTTCGTCAACATCGTCAACTTGGGCGAGTGGTGGTTCGAGCGCACCAACGGCCTGCCGCTGCCGCTTGGGGCGAACGTCGTGCGAAAGGCGCTCGGCAAGCCGCTTATCTCCCGTCTCAACGTGATCCTCAAGCAGTCGATCGAATACGCCCTCGAGCCCGCCAATCGTCGCGCGGCGGTGGTTCACTCGATGAAGTGGGGTCGCGGCATGGAGGAGCAGCTGGCGGACGAGTTCGTGGGGATGTATGTGAACGATCTGACGCTCGATTTCGGTGACCGGGGGCGCGCGGGTGTCCGGCGCTTTCTGGACGAGGCGCACCGACAAGGCTTCATCGCCAAGCCTGTGGCCCTTGAATTTGCCGAGTAGCGCGCGCCGCAAAACATTGTGATTATTCGACTTGGAACAAGGCAGTGGACGTTTTCTCACAAGCCGGGCCGCCGCTGCCAGATTGGGTTGACGGCTCGTTGCCCGTTCGGGGAACGTCTCCGGCCTTTGAGCGGCGGTTGGGCGACAATGGTCCCCCCGCAACAAAATGATGAATGAGTCGGCCTTCCCCTGAGAATGAACAAGAACTGGATCGTATTTATCGTCATCTGTGTGGCGACCTATGGCTGGATGTTCTCCCGCCAGATGGCCAAGGACCGCGAGTACAAGCAAGCGGTTCAGGCCTACTTGGTGGATTGGGCCGGTTGGGAGGCAAAGCGCGCCGAGGCCGAGGCGCGCAAGGAGGAGGCGCGCCGCCGCCTTCAGGAGGGGCTCGCGCCGGGGACCTCCGCCGTTAACGATGGCGCCACCAGCGGAACCCAAACCGCCGATGCCACGATTCCCAAGCTGACTTCCGCAGACCGCAAGGAGCTGTACAAGCAGCTCCTCACCGCGCCAGAGGCCCCGCTGGCCGTCGTCGATACTCCGCTCTACTATGTTGTAGTCTCCACTCTGGGCGCGCGCCCCATCGAGTGGGACATCAAGTCCGCGGAGGCCGTGCAGAACGTCCTCGGCTCCGACGATGTCACTTCGTCGGGCACGGTGCCGATGATTTCCCGCGCCGGCGATCCAGATATCCGCGACTACCCGCTCCAGTTCGTCGGCCCCACGGTGCGCGACTACAACGGCGAGCTGTTTACCTTCGCCCGGGAGCGGTCCGAAAACACCACAAAGCTCACCTTCACGAGCGATCCCGTGCACGACATGGTCTGCGTGAAGGAGTTCCTCTTTCGCGACGACAGCTACGTGGTGGACCTGACGGTGCGGTTCGAAAACGGACCAGAGACGCGCAAGCCGCTTGGCCGCGACCAGGGCTTCGGCATCGGCTGGCAGGCTGGACTTGGCGATCCCACCGTCACCGATAGATCGCACCCGCCGGTGGCGTCGGTCGTTGGCGGGGTCGAGACGATTCGCGCGCTGCGCCTCGACAGGGACGACACCGTGGATACCTTGCTCCGGCGCGCCGACTGGGCGGGGTTGGAGAAGAAGTACTTCGCAGCGATCATCGTTCCGTCCGAGGGCAATCCGGTGGACACGGTGCGCACGCTGCACGACCGCCGCAACGACTCGCCGGAGTACGCCCAGCGCGGCGCGGCGCCGCCGCTCAACGTGGAGCTGATGCACCCCCCGCGCGAGATCGCCCCCGGCGAGACCGTGTCGCTGGCCTACCAGCTTTATGTCGGGCCGAAGTCCATCGAGGCGCTCAAATCCCCCGCGTTCGTCCTCTCCGAGACGGCGGTGCGCCCCGCGGACCTTGTCTTCCACGAGGTTCCCCTTGGCCTCTCGTTCCTGCGAGGCATTTCGATCCTCATGCTCAACCTGATGCGCAAGCTGCACGAATTCCTTGGGGCGTGGGGCTTTGCCATCATCGCCACCACCATCGTCGTCCGCATCCTGATCTACCCGCTGACGCACTGGGCGATCAAGAATCAGGCGCGCACGATGATCGAGCAGCAGCGGATGAGGCCCGACATCGAGGCGATCAACAAGAAGTTCAAGAGCGACCCGATGAAGAAGAACCAGGCGATGATGGCGCTCTGGAAGGAGCACAACGTCAATCCGCTGGGCATGTTCCGCGGCTGCGTTCCCGTGCTCCTGCAGGCGCCGATTCTCCTGGCGCTCTATGTTGTCTTCGCGCAGTCGGTGGAGCTTCGCGGCGCGCCCTTCATGTGGATCACCGACCTCTCCGCTCCCGATCGCCTGATTTCGTGGAACACCAACCTGATCCTCATCGGGTCGTCGTTCAACCTGCTGCCGCTGATCATGGCCGCCACGAACTACATCCAGATGCGCGTGATGCGGATGCCCGCGGCGGACGAAATGCAGGAACGCATCCAGAAGCAGATGACCATCATGATGCCGATCATGATGCTCTTCTTCCTCTACAAGCTCCCCTCCGGCCTGATTCTCTACTGGATCGTCAGCAATATCATTAGCATCGGGCAGAGCATCATCACCAAACGGATCATCGCCTCCCACATGGCCGTCCACGAGGCCCAGAAGAAGAGCCAGCCGTCAAAGGAATTGCGCGAGGGCACCGTGGGGATCTGAGCCCCGCTGCACCCACGCACCCGTTTTCCGCTTATACTCCCGGCATCGCCGCATCATGGCGGCGTCAATTGGCCAACAGAAAGGAACCCGCATGAAGGAACTGGAAATTCTCGCAAAGACGAAAGAGGAAGCCCTCGCCAAAGCCGCCGAGGAGAAGGGCATTCCCGTCGAGTCGCTGGAAATACTCGACGAGTACGAGCCCGACGAGATCGACCTAAAGGACTTTCAAGAGAAGCACTCCCTCGCCGAGCCGCCGAACCCCGACGACGTCACGCTCTTCGTGATCGGCGTCGCCTTTGACTGGTACCTCAAGGTGGCCGAGGATTGGACCAGCGGCCTGATCTCGCGCTTCATCCCCGGCAGCACCGCAACCGCGTCACGCCTCAAGAACACGATCATCGTCCGGCTGGAAGTCCCGGAGACATCGATCCTCATCGGCAAGCGCGGCGCCACGCTGGACGCGCTCCAGCACGTGGTGGTGCGCGCGCTGCTGACACAGGAAGAGAACTTCCCCGATGTGATGCTGGACGTCGAGGCCTACCGCGAGAAGAAACTCGTTCGCCTGGAGAAGGAGGCGCGCCGCGCGGCGGATCGCGCGCTGCGCACGGGGCGTCGCGTCTCGCTTCCCCCCATGAGCCCCAGCGAGCGCAAGTTCATCCACAAGGCCCTCAAGGAAATCGAAGGCATCAAGACCGAGAGCAAGGGGTCCGACGAGGAGAGGCATATCGTCGTCGAGGCCACCGGGCCCGCGCGCGGCGGACGAAGCTTCGAAGGCAACCGCGGCGGTGGCGGAAATCGCGGCGGTGGCGGCGGCGGACGTTCCTTCGACGGAAACCGCGACCAAGGCAACCGGGACAATGTCGGCAATCGTGACAACGTCGGCAATCGCGCCGACGGAAACCGTGGCGGCGGCAATCGCGGCGGCGGGCGTTCCTCCGATGGGAATCGCGACAACATCGGCAACCGCGACAACGTGGGCAATTCGGCCCCGCATCCGGGCAACCGAATGGTCAGCAACCGGGGCGGTCTTATCACCGACGAGCAGCGCGCCCTCCTGTATGCCAGCTACACCGGCAAGGCCAAGGATCCCGACGAGGTCGAGGACACCCAGATCGAGGGG
>Ga0105049_10010194_pt1 | contig 10787 bp, 9 predicted proteins | sample MAT06_FD_78087 | JGI IMG/M metagenome (GOLD analysis project Ga0105049, IMG submission 78087) | Freshwater microbial communities from Lake Fryxell liftoff mats and glacier meltwater in Antarctica - MAT-06 | ecosystem: Environmental > Aquatic > Freshwater > Ice > Liftoff microbial mat | place... | reverse complement strand
GGGCGATCGCCTGCAATTTAGCGTGACCTTACAAGAGCGGCGAACCCAGCGGCGGCTACAAATTCAGGTGGCCTCTGGCCTAGAGGTGCTGGGAGGGCAGCGGTTGCGCTTAGTGGATCCAGCCATCCAAATTGATGGCCAAGCGGTTCCGGCTGAGCTGTTGGCTGCCTTTACCCGTGGGTCTGTGGTAGACCTGCAACGCTACGCCGACGATGGTTTTTTGGCGCGTCTCTTACAATTAGAGATAAGAGAAGACGAAATGGCGATCGCCGCTTGGGTGCAAGTCCAACCTCAAGTTTTTTCCGAAAACTAGGCACGTTGCCTTGTAGTTAGTTAACTGGGGGTATCTATTAGGCGTTGAAACGTTGCGATACAAACACGTTTTAGTCCTAGTTTTGTCCGTATCTGTTCTCTGGAAGGCGTCATTATGACAGACGAAATGACAGACGAAACACTGCATTCAAATCCGCTTCAGCCCGACCCCAAACCCAGTCGCCATCGCTGGTATCGTAATCTGCCCGTCAGCGCGTTGACGGCGATCGCCGCCGTTTTGCTGGCCACTGGCAGCGCCACCGCCTGGTGGACTTGGCAAACCATTAGCGCCCGCCAAGAAGCTGCGCAACAGCCTACCCCCGAAGCCGTCATCCCCATCACCCCCGACTCCGTTGATGGTGCCCCTGGCACAACGGCTTCGCCCCTAAACCCAGCAACCGAACCGGTGCCCAGATCCACAACTGAGCAAGTTTCGGTGCAGGTGTATTGGCTCAAAGACACCGGAACGCAGCTAGAACTGGTGCCCACAACGCTGATGCTGGAGGCAGGGCGATCGCCCGAATCTCAACTGCAGCAGGCGTTTGAGCATTTGCTCAATGACACCAACGCCACCGATGGCGCAGAGGAGGCTGGGGCGATCGCCTCTACCATTCCCGCAAACACCCACCTCAACTCCGTAGACATCGCCGCTGATGGCATCCATGTTGACCTATCTGCCGAATTTACCCTCGGGGGTGGCAGCGCATCGATGGGCGGGCGTTTAGGGCAGGTGATCTATACTGCCACAACCCTAGATGATAATGCCCCTGTCTGGCTTTCCATCGATGGCACCCCGCTAGAGCTATTGGGCGGTGAAGGGTTGATGATCAGCCAACCCATGACCCGTGCCGAGTTTGACAATGATTTCTCCCTCTAACGATAGGGAACTCTTTCCCTTATCGTCTGTATCACCGGCGCAGTGGCATCCAAGGCATCAAGCTTAGATGTCACCGCGCCGGTGATATTGTGGCTAAGGAGAGGTTGTGCCTGAGAAGAGGTTGTGACTAAGGAGAGGTTGTGACTAAGGAGAGGTTGTGCCTGAAGAGACAGGTTGGGGGTGGCGATCGCCCCAAAAATCTGTTAAAAATCAAAGGCTTCATCATGTAGTCGGTGCCTATGGGGTTTCAACGACCCACGTACGGCACAAAAGTTTTAGGAATGGCTGGAAAGCGCCCTAACTCGCATGATCGGCGCTGAGGTTCAGCGCCCTGCCCAATGGCCACCCTAACATCTGCTCAACTTTCACGATGTTTAACAGTATTACCTGTCTATGGCTCGCCGTCGTTCTGCTTCAAAGCTTCGTGCCAAGCAACCGCTGCCTTGGCGATTTATCCTCGATACCCTGGCGATTTCGTCGTGGGGGGTCTTGCTGTTGCGATTTTGGATTTCTGGCCGTATCAATATTCTGTTACACCCAGGCTATGTTTGGTTGGCGGTGGCCGCTGGATGCTTCCTGGTCTCGTTGGGGGTATTTCGGATTGTGCAGGGGATGCAGGGACGCATCGGTGCTGAAGCGCCTCAAATGGCTCATTTCAACCTCTTCCCACCCGCTTGGAGTAGTGGGCTACTGCTAGCGGTCGCTATTTTTGGCCTACAGTTTTCGCCCCAAGCCTTTACCAGCCAAGTTGCAATGGATCGCGGAGTGGCAGACACCCTGTCCATGACGCGCTCTAAACCCCAATCTTTTCGGGGAGGAACCCGGCCTGAAGATCGGTCGTTGATTGACTGGGTACGCACCTTGAATGTTTACCCCGAACCGGATGAGTATAAGGGGTTACCGGTCAGCGTAGAAGGCTTTGTGATTCATGCTACCGAACTTCCTAGTGATTACTTGATGCTGGCTCGGTTTGTGATTACTTGTTGCGCCGCAGATGTCTACCCCGTGGGGCTACCCGTTAAACTAGAGGGCGATCGCTCCCAATATCCGGCTGATGGATGGTTTCATGTAGCGGGAGAAATGACCACAGAGACCGTGAATAACCAGCGCCAATTAGTCATTTTGGCGGCTCAACTCGACTCAATTCCTGAACCCGAAAACCCATACGATTACTAATTCAAACGGTATGGTTAAGGAAGATAGCTTTGAAAAGCCAGATTCATTGTGAATAGCATGAAAACTGACTAGACCCTAGATAGGATAAGGGATCTATGAGGAAACCAAGGCAAACATAATGCTCTGCCTTTACTTCTGTCATGACCTTTTACTTCTGCCATGACCTTTTACTTCTGCTACGACAGTGCGTTGTGTTGTAGCTAGAGAATTTAAAAAACGAGAGACTGCTATCTACTGACCTTTCATCACCTGATATTTTGGGGATCTTCGCAACAAATCTTAATAAATAAAGTTTGTTAAAATGGTTTTTTTGCTTTCCACAAGTGACTTTTTTTAGGTATCCCTGCTACTGCTTTCCGATAGCGAGGTAGTCCTCAGCCTCTCAATTGATAAAGCGCCGTAGAATTCCTTGTTTGTCAGGGTATCTTAACGGCAGTTGGGTGTCTCTATCCCGGCTGCAATGTTTGGCTTCTGTGGCGATCGCCCTACGCCGCCACTAGACTGTCTTCGCCCCTTTGGAAGGTGTTTGAAATGCGGTTGCAAGATGCTTGTAATCCTCCGAATAATTGCGGATGTTATGGTAACCAAGAGTTAATTTACCGTAGTTGTTTCTAAAGAGGCGGATTATACTGATATCCGGTATTAGTGTTCAAGATTAATATCCTGAACAAGGCTAATATCCTGAATGAGTATTCGAGCAAGCTGATCGCGAGTCGTAACGTATTTCCCCTTCAGACCGATTCCCAATTCCCGCGTTCTAGGAAATCTGGTGTATTGATGAAATCGTTTCAGCGGCGAGTCCGAGATTTAGCGGGGCACCCCCCTCCTTTGCACGACCCAAAAAATGGGCACAAGCGGCTCATCTTTTCCCTCAGGGAAGGATTATCGCAGCCTTCTAATTTTTTCCCAAAACCCAAAGGGGCGGTTGCCCCAGATCTACCCTGGCCACAGCAGGTGAAGCAAACCCTAACTCGCTACGCCAAATTAGTGGTTTGTCCACCGCCTAAGCATCGAGTGGGCAAGGGCAAGCATCGATGTAGTTCTGTCGCTATTTTTGTGGTGGCCGTGGTGTCTCTCTCCAGCACCATTGGTTATCGACTTTATAACGAGCCGCAGTTGGCCGTCGGAACCCTTTCCCCACGCACTCTACGAGCGCCAGAGGCGGCTTCCATCGAAGATGCAGAAACTACCGAGAACGATCGCCAATCAGCTCGCATCGGGGCTATTCCTGTTTTACAGGTTGATACCACCGTTAACCAGCGCATTTACCAGCAAATTCAAGGGCTATTAGAAGAAGGTGAAGCCCTGCGGAACCAGGCTGGGACGTTCCCGGTTGTGTCGCCTTCCATCCTATCCACAGCGACCCAACGCAACCTACGGCAAGTCTCTGAGGCCGAGTGGCAGGCCGTGTTCAACCAAGTAGAAGCCCAAACCCGCCCCAATTCTTCAGAAGGTTCGTTTTCGACTGCCTTGGCGTTGGCGGTGGTAGAGCTACAAAATTATCGCCGCTATGCCTCAGAAGATAACTTTACATCGCTAAAACAGTCGTTTCAGCGATCGCGCCAAGCCTACAGTCGGGCGATCGCAGCGTTGGCACAAAGCCCCTCTAGCCCCTCTGTCAATCCTTTTTCCCCAGCCCTCCTCGACCTTACCGATGCAGCTTGGTTAGAAACCAAAACCTCAGTCCGTCGAATTTTAGAACGAATTTTAACCCAGGGGATTCCTCCTGGCTTGCCCAATGAGTTGCTAGAACAGGCCATTGATTTACAATCCCGCGAGCGCCTGTCGGCAGACTCTGCCAAGATCGTAAAGCAATTGCTGCTGGCCGTGCTAGAACCCAATCTGGTGCAAGATCCAGAGCAAACTCGGCTCTTGGCTGAACAGGCTGCCAAGGCCGTAAAACCCGTGGTTGTGAATGTGCGGCGCGGCGAAATTATTGTAGAGTCGGGGCAACCCATCACCCAACGAGAGTTTGTTGTGCTTGACCATTTTGGCCTGAGTGAACGGGTCATTGATTGGTTTGGGCTGATTGCGTTTGGGGCATTGGTGAGTGGCGGTATTATCCTTTTCTTGCTCGTTGAACGCCGCTTTTATCCGGGGTTGCGCCGCCGCGACTATGTTTTGGTGTTGTTGCTCACCCTCACCACGCCGTTACTGGTGTCGTTAGGGATTCCAGCCACCAGCTTACCGGCGGTGGGGCTATTGGTCGGCAGTTTTTATGGCTCAGCCTTAGGGGCAACGGTGGTGACGCTCCTGAGCATTGCCCTCCCCATCGGCATGGACTTAGGAACCCGGCATTTACTGGCCAGTGCGATCGCCAGTCTACTTGGAGCTTGGATGGCGGGGCGGCTGCGTTCTCGCGAAGAATTAGCATTGCTAGGCGGAGCGGTTGGTTTGACCCAGGGCATTACCTACCTCTTTCTGAGCCTTATGCTCAGCCCTTGGAGTTCGTCGGTGTGGGTCAGTGTCCTGTCGGCCTCCGTTACCCAAGCTCTCATGGGCATCACTTGGAGTGTGACGGCGCTGGGGCTCAGCCCCTACCTAGAGCAGTTATTTGACTTGGTTACCCCCATTCGGTTGGCCGAGCTTTCCAACCCTAACCGCCCCTTGCTAAAGCGGTTAGCCTCCGAAACCCCCGGCACCTTTCAACACACCTTATTCGTAGCAACCCTGGCAGAGGCGGCAGCGCGGCAGTTGGGCTGCAACGTCGAACTGGTGAGAGCCGGGACGTTGTACCACGACATCGGCAAAATGCATGACCCCCAAGGGTTTATCGAAAACCAAATGGGTGGCCCCAATAAGCACGACCTGATCAACGACCCCTGGAAGAGCGCAGACATCATTAAAAAGCATGTCACCTTGGGGATCTCGATGGCGAAGAAGTATCGCTTGCCCAAGGCGGTGCGATCCTTCATCCCTGAGCATCAGGGCACCATGCGCATTGCCTACTTCTACCACCAAGCCCAAGAACTGGTGAAGGCTAACCCCAGCCGGGTCGTGCGGGATCAAGACTTTCAATACGATGGCCCCATCCCCCAATCGCGGGAAACCGGCATTGTGATGGTGGCTGATTCCTGTGAAGCGGCCTTGCGATCGCTCAAAGACACCACCCCCGAAGAAGCCCTAGCCATGGTCAACCGGATTTTGCGCGCCCGTTGGCAAGATCAACAGCTAAAGGATTCTGGCCTAGAGCGGTCTGAGATGCCCATCATTGCCGAAATTTTTGTCAGGGTCTGGCAAGATTTCAACCACCAACGCATTGCCTACCCCAAGATTCCGCTGCCGCCCCCCGCCCCTTCCGCCCGGTAAACTGGGGTTCTATTACGAGGATCTCCATTGCCAGCCGCAAGCTAAACCACCAGCCTTTCAGATAGAATCTTCGCGCAGAGTCTGAAAGAGCCTATAAAATCAATATATTGGCTGCTGTTGGCCGTTCTCTTGATCGTTGGCTGGCTGGATCGTGGATCTCCTCCATTGATCGATGCATCTGTCTCATGATCGTCTGACTCATGATTTATAAATCAGATCTATTGCTCCGGTCTAATATCCACGAACTCTACCCATCGCCCTCTGTCCTAATCTATCGCCGTTTTCCTATCTCCGATAGCTGGCGCTGAAGGCTTGTAGTGGAGATCTCAAGGCATCTGTTAACGCTGGTATCGGGCGTGGGCTCAGGCTCACTCACCAAACGCCATTTTATTCGATTAGTTGGAAGCTTACTGAAAGCGCGATCGCCATGCTTGAATTACCTGACCTGAAGCGAGACATCGATCTCCTGTCGCAACGCCTGGGGAAAGCCCAGGACTATCTTTGACATCCCTGCCCTCACAGCCAAAATCTCAGACCTAGAGCAGCGCACTGCCCAACCCGAGTTTTGGGAAGAGCAGGCTACGGCTCAAAAGACCTTACAAGAGCTTAATGACTGCAAAACTCAGTTGCAAAATGTTGGGTCTTGGCGCTCGACCCTAGACGATGCAAGGGCTGTCCTGGAACTGTTGGAGTTAGAAACCGATGAGGCACTGCTCCAGGAAGCCCAAGCTAACCTTACCCAGTTAACGCGCAGCCTCGATCAGTGGGAACTGCAAAAGTTGTTGTCGGGTCCCTATGATGCGCGAGGAGCGGTGCTGAGCATCAATGCTGGGGCTGGGGGCACCGATGCCCAAGACTGGGCTGAGAGCCTATTGCGCATGTATACGCGCTGGGCAGAACGGCGGGGCTACAAGGTACACCTATCAGAACTTTCCGAAGGAGATGAGGCAGGGCTAAAATCTGTCACCTTAGAAGTCGAAGGGCGCTATGCCTATGGCTATCTTAAGGCTGAAAAAGGAACCCATCGCTTGGTGCGAATTTCGCCCTTCAACGCCAATGGCAAGCGCCAAACGAGCTTTGCTGGGGTTGAGGTCATGCCCATTCTCGACCAAACGGTTGAATTAGAGATTCCTGAAAAAGATCTGGAGGTCATTACCTCGCGGGCAGGGGGGAAGGGTGGCCAAAACGTCAACAAAGTGGAAACCGCCGTGCAGGTGCGCCACATCCCCACGGGGTTGATGGTTCGCTGTACGGAGGAGCGATCGCAGCTCCAAAACAAAGAAAAAGCCATGGCTCGGCTGAAGGCTAAGCTGTTGATTATTGCCCAAGAACAACATGCCCAGGCGATCGCCGATATTCGAGGCGACATCGTGGAAGCGGCTTGGGGCAACCAAATTCGCAACTATGTGTTTCACCCCTACCAGTTGGTCAAAGACCTTCGCACGGGTCTAGAAACCACTGACATCAACACCGTGATGAATGGGGATCTCGATCCCTTCATCGAAGCCTGTCTCCGCCAAGAAAACCAGATGATGGCTCCTACCAGCGTCTAGGGAGCAGTTTCAGCCCACTTTCTTGGTTCTACTGTCCATCCTGCTTGTTGAGGCTCATGACTGACTCCCAACCGACTCCATCCTCGACCCCTGACCGACCGACCAACCAACCGACCGATGCCATAACGACGCCCCCGATTCCCGTTGTGCTGGCAGGGGGCAACCCAGAACCCCCGCCCAGCTATGTCAAGCTAGCCATGCGCAACATGGTCAAAAAAGGGGGCAAGTCGCTGTTTCACTTCGCTTTGACTACTGTGGGGTTGCTGGCGCTCTTGGTCGGGCTGGCCTATTTTACCCATTAGTAATCACCCATTAGTAATCACCCATTAGCGATCGCCCATTAGCAATGTCAATGTCTCTTTCTCAATCCACCGTTGACGTTGAGGTTTTTCTTCAAACCCCATGGTTTGAGGGTGAGGTGCCCGCAGGTAGCGATGCTGCCATGATTGCGATCGCCGATCAAACGGCGTTGCTAGAAGCCCCTTGGCTACAGTGGTTTCAAACTTGGCTGGTGGCTCTAGAGGGGAAATGGGAGGCGATCGCCCCTTCCTTGCCCACGCCTGCACCCGGATACGAACTCACCCTCCGCCTCACCCATGATGCCGAGATCCAGTCGCTCAACGCCACCTACCGCCAGAGCGATCGCCCCACCGATGTGCTTTCCTTCGCAGCCCTCGAAACAGACGCTGCCTTTCTCCCCGCCCTAGAAGAAGATGCCCCATTGTATTTGGGGGACCTGATTATTTCCCTCGAAACAGCCCATCGTCAGGCTCAAGAGCGGGGGCATACCCTCCTAGAGGAAGTCGTTTGGCTGGCGAGCCATGGCCTTCTGCACCTGCTCGGCTGGGATCACCCGGATGAACCTAGCCTCACCCGGATGTTACAACAACAAGAAGATCTGCTACAGACCGTGGGGTTAAAAATTCAGTATGATTACCCCAAAGATGAATGTTAGGCTGATCCGGGAACGTTGCTGGCGTTTTGGTCGGCTGTGGTCTGTTCATTGCTGCTAATGAGGGTTCTCATGGACGATTTTGAGCTTCAAAGCCGTACCAATTTTGGGAAATCGATACCCCAAGAACCATCTCCGCCTCACTCTTCTTCGCCAGATTGCCCCATGCCGCAGCCCATTTCCACCGAACCCATCACCCCTGTCAAGTTTGGCAAACCCAATCGAGATTTAGCCTGGAAGGTGGCTCCAAGCCTGATTCTCAGCTTTGAATATGCCTGGGCTGGGATCGCCTATGCTTTTTTCACCCAGCGTAATTTTCGGGTACACCTGCTTGTGGGCAGTTTGGCGATCGCCCTCAGCCTTTACCTCGGCCTCAGCCGCGTCGAAATTGCCGTCATTGGCCTCACCATCGGAGCCGTCTTGACCATGGAGCTGCTCAACACCGCCCTCGAATCTGTTGTGGATCTCACCGTTAAGCAGAGCTTCCATGAGCTTGCCAAAACCGCCAAAGACTGTGCCGCCGGAGCCGTCCTAATTTCTGCCCTAGCCGCCGTCTTAGTCGCCGGGTCATTGCTGCTCCCTCCCCTTACTGAACGACTCCAAACCCTTTGGTGAAGCCAACCTTGGTATTCAAGCTCTAGCTAGCTGCCACCGCCCCATCACTGGCTGCTAGATACCCCACTTGAGAGTTCTTTGTTTTCCATTTCGTCCGTTTTGCCTAGCCTATTGCAGTTCCTCGCACCAAGAACCGAGGCAAGCCGCTAGCTCCCCACCCAAAATACTTCTAGCCTTGTTCTAGGATGCCCCCATCCACACCCTAAAATCTAAATCCCAAACTTGTATTCCCCATGATTCTGGTCATTGATAACTACGACAGTTTTACCTATAACCTCGTGCAATATCTAGGCGAACTGGGCATTGAGATACCTGTGGCCGCTGATATTCGGGTCTTTCGCAACGACCAAATTACCCTCGCCGAAATTCGTAGCCTGAGCCCCGATGCTATTGTGATTTCGCCAGGGCCAGGGCGACCCGAAGATGCCGGAATCTCACCCGCTGTCATTGCAGAACTCGGCCCCACCCTCCCTATCTTGGGGGTTTGCCTGGGGCACCAAGGCATTGGTCTGATGTTTGGCGGCACGATCACAACCGCCGCCACATTGATGCACGGTAAGACATCCCCCATCCATCACGCTGGCGTAGGGGTGTTTGCAGGGATTGAAACCCCCATGCTAGCGACCCGCTACCACAGCTTAGTGATCGACCGTGCCTCATGCCCCGATGTGCTAGAAATTACAGCCTGGGTCGAGGATGGCACCATCATGGGAGTGCGCCACCGCCACTTTCCCCATATTCAGGGCGTTCAGTTTCACCCAGAAAGCATTCTTACAGGGTCTGGGAAGCAGCTTTTGCGAAACTTTTTACTGTCGATTCCTCAAGCTGCGGTGCCCATGGTCAGTATGGCGGCTTCCTAAAATGGCTACTTCTTAGCCTAGTTTTAGGAATAGTTTTAGAAATGATTTTAGGAATAATTCTAGGCCGTAGTTTCACCGCTGCCGTACTTTCACCGCCATGATTGACATCTCCAGCTCGTAAAGCTGGCCATTCCGTTATTACCCTAGACAGGGCTTGTCGGCCTAACTTCCACCGTTCCAATAAGCTGCTTCCGCCTACATCGACACTAAAACGTTGCCCCCTATTCTTTCTAGACTTAGAACAGGGGGCAAAGCCATTTTTTTGGTTGTACCCTAGCGAGAAGTGTAACTAGCTAGTGCTGCATAGCCAACCAGTATTGCCACCCCCCGGACTATTGAGCCAAGGCGATGAAGCTAAGATTATCAATCCGGGGCGGCTAAGCCAAAGTGATCAATCTAGAAAGGCCATCCAGAAAGGCCATCCAGAAAGGAAATCGCTTTAGCTTACGCCCATGAACTTGCACTCCGCAGGGTTAAATGGCTTCTGGAGGGCGGGTGCGAATGTCTAAACCTTGCTCGACCTGCTCTAATTCTTTCCAGAGGACTTGGATCTGCTCAAAGGCTTCTGTCGGCGTCATCTTACCATTGCTGCCTAAGCAGGAAATAAAGTTGACGCGCTGGGAAAATTCTTGCAAGTTTGCATTGAAAACTAAGTTATCAGGACGGCTCACACCCCGATAAGAATTGTGAGGCAGCAAGAAATTTGAACGGCTGACCATAGGAAAATGCCTCCCACTGACAAGTTTTCTTAATCTAAAGTTAAACAAGATCTTTGATAGATATCATCCGCGAATTTTCTACAGAATGACTGTTTGCACCTAGGGAAACCCATAAAAATACCTAATCCAATGGCTATTAACCCTTTGCATAGATCTATGCACTACGGTTTAAGGTTGAACCAATATGGATCTTATCCTTATCTTCTTCTTAACTTGCTCTTAACCTAGCACACTCAGCCTGATCTTGTAGGTCATTTGAATGCGTGTCTTAGGCCTTGGCTTCCAACTGTGGCCTTGGCTTCCAACTGTGGCCTTGGCTTCCAACTGTGGTCTTGGCTTGCAACTGTGGTCTTGGCTTGCAACTGTGGCGACTTGTGTGCGGCCTCAATTCCATCAGAGTTAGGTGGTTTTTGG
>Ga0105049_10010191_pt1 | contig 10788 bp, 11 predicted proteins | sample MAT06_FD_78087 | JGI IMG/M metagenome (GOLD analysis project Ga0105049, IMG submission 78087) | Freshwater microbial communities from Lake Fryxell liftoff mats and glacier meltwater in Antarctica - MAT-06 | ecosystem: Environmental > Aquatic > Freshwater > Ice > Liftoff microbial mat | place... | reverse complement strand
TTTGCCGCCCGCCCTGGCGCGGTGGCTGCGCCCACCGCTGCGCTGCACTTTGACGAGCCGCTGCTGGCAGCGCTGCAACAGCGTGGCATCCACCGCGCCGCGCTCACGCTGCACGTGGGGGCTGGCACGTTTCAGCCGGTACGCGTCAAGCAACTCAGCGAGCACCAGATGCACAGCGAATGGTTCGAGGTCGGCGCAGCCACGGTGCAAGCCATCCAGCAAACCCAGCGCGCTGGCGGGCGCGTGGTGGCGGTGGGCACGACGACGATGCGGGCGCTGGAAAGCGCGGCCCGGGGCGGTGAGCTCAAGCCCTTCACCGGCGAGACCGACATCTTCATCACGCCGGGATTTCAGTTTCGTGTGGTCGACCAGTTGATCACCAACTTCCACCTGCCCAAGAGTACCTTGATGATGCTGGTGAGTGCATTTGCAGGGCACAGACATGTGATGGCGCTGTACCGGCATGCGGTGGAGTCACGTTACCGCTTCTTCAGCTATGGCGACTCGATGTGCCTGGCGCGGGCCGAAACAGCGTCCGGCTGAGTCGCCTCCAGCTGACCCGCGCCCGGCCGAGCCATACCCTGTCGAGCCCCGCCCTGTCGAGCCAAATGACGCGTGGTGCGAAGCCATGACAATCCGCGCATGCTGAAATTTGAACTGCTCAAAACCGAAGAACTGGCCCGCCGCGGCCGCCTGACACTGAACCACGGCGTGGTTGAAACGCCGATCTTCATGCCGGTGGGCACCTACGGCACCGTCAAGGGCGTGATGCCGCGCTCACTGCACGAGATGGGCGCGCAGATGATCCTGGGCAACACCTTTCACCTGTGGCTGCGGCCCGGGCTGGATGTACTTGCACAGTTTGGCGGCCTGCACCGCTTTGAAGGCTGGCACAAGCCGATCCTGACCGACAGCGGAGGCTTTCAGGTCTGGAGCCTTGGCAATGCCGACGGCAAAGGCCGCAAGATCAGCGAAGAAGGCGTCAAGTTCTCGTCGCCGGTCAACGGCGACAAGCTGTTTCTGACGCCCGAGCTGAGCATGCAGATCCAGACCGTGCTCAATTCAGACATCGTGATGCAGCTGGATGAATGCACGCCTTACGAGACCGGCGGTGTGCTGACCACCGAAGCCCAGGCCAGAACTTCGATGCAACTCAGCCTGCGCTGGGCCGCGCGCAGCCAGCAGGAGTTTCAGCGCCTGGCCAACCCCAACGCCTTGTTCGGCATCGTGCAGGGCGGCATGTTCGAGTCGTTGCGCGAAGAATCTGTGCAGGCGCTGGCTGAGCTGGACTTTCCGGGCTATGCCATCGGCGGCGTCAGCGTCGGCGAGCCGAAAGAAGACATGCGCCGATTGATGGCGCACACGCCGCAGCGCTTGCCGCCCCACAAGCCGCGCTACCTGATGGGTGTGGGCACGCCTGAAGACCTGGTCGAGGGCGTGGCCCAGGGCGTGGACATGTTCGACTGCGTGATGCCGACCCGCAACGCCCGCAACGGCCACCTGTTCACGCGCTTCGGGGATCTGAAAATCCGCAATGCGCGCTACCGTCAGGATGAATCCGTGATCGACCCTACCTGCAGTTGCCATGCGTGTGCGGGGGGGCCGGCCGCTGCCGCCGCGGCGCGCTCGCTGGACGAAGACAGCGGCGCAGCAGCTTGCGCTTCAGAGATTGACTTGGGCACTGGCTTAGGCGCCGGCGGCTTCAGCCGCGCGTACCTGCACCACCTGGACCGTTGCGGCGAAATGCTGGGCCCGATGCTGGCCAGCATCCACAACCTGCACTACTACGTCCACTTGATGGCCGAGCTGCGGCAGGCGCTGGACGAAGGGCGCTTCGAGCCCTGGCGACGGCAGTTCCATGTCGATCGGCAGCGCGGGGTGTGAACTTGCGTGCTGCCAACCCGCACCCGATGTTCGGCGAGCTTTCACGCAACAAGGGATCTCAGCTGCTTGCGGCATCCCTCGTCCTCTGCCCGCTCAACTCTTGGCTGACCTGTCCAGCGCACTCTTTGCGCCGTCAAACTGCCCCAACGCAGTGGCCAGGTAAGGCAGCAGCGGCTGCAACTCGTCAAACAAGGTGTGCGGTGGGTTGGCGACAAACATGCTGCTGCCCATCATGCCAAAGCCTTGCGCGTCGGCCTGGGCCACCGTCAGCCGCGCATGCAGCCAGCCTTTGGGCGCGGCGCTGTCGGCAGCGGCCTTCAGGCGCTGGGGCAGCTCTGCGGCCTGCACCAGTTGCACCTGCGGCAGCCACAACAGCACCACGGCCTGCGCGAAGCGCTGCAGCGCTTCGCGCAGCGCAGCCAGCGCACGGGTGTAGTCGGTCTTGATCTCGTAGCTGGGGTCGATCAGCACCACCGCGCGTTTGCTCGGCGGGGGCAACTGGCCCTTGAGCGCTGCGAAGCCGTCAATCATGTGGACCTCGATGCCGGGTTGATCGCCCAGATAAGAGGCCAGGATCTTGTGGTCGGTGGGGTGGATCTCGAACAGCCGCAACTGGTCTTGCCGGCGCATCAGCGCGCGCGCGACAGCGGGTGAGCCGGGGTACTGGCGCGGCGCGGGTGGCGCCTGGCCCGGCGCGATGGCCTTGTCGCTGTTGAACCCGTGCACCAGTTGCACCAGCTCGGCCAGCGGCGGCGGCAGGTCTGGCCTGGCCCACAGCGCGCCGATGCCTTGCTCGAACTCGTTGTGCTTGTGGGCATATTCGCCCTGCAGCGAATAACCACCAGCGCCGGCATGCGTGTCGATGTAGCGCCAGCCCTTGTCCTTGAGGTTCATGTAGCGCAGCACCAGCATCAAAACGGTGTGCTTGAGCACATCGGCGTGGTTGCCGGCATGGAAGGCGTGTCGATAAGCGAGCATGGGTGGACTGTGCCACGTCCTGGCGATGCCGGTCTCAACAGCCGCGCTCGCTGCTGCAAGCCAGTTGTCGTGGTGGATGCCTGCTGTTTGTGCCCACCCAAGCTTGCTGGGTTACGCTCTGGCGCTTGCTCTAGGCCTGCCCTGCGCCTGCCGTTTTCTCTACCCAGCCCTGTACTTCAACGATGCCCACCTCACTCTTTGACCCTTTTCAGGCGCGCGACATCGCGCTGGGCTGGCGCCGCATCTCCGATGCCGTGCATGCCGAGGGGGGCCGCATCGTCGTGCAGTTGTGGCATGTGGGGCGCGTCTCGCACACCTCGTTGTTGCCAAGCGGCCAAGCGCCGGTGTCAAGCACGGCGCAACCGGCCAAAGGCAAGACCTGCATTGCCGGCGGCTCTGCGCCTTGCTCTGCACCCCGTGCCTTGGCTACCGATGAAATTCCCGGCGTGGTGGCCGAGTACGAACAAGCCGCACTCAACGCCATCGAAGCCGGCTTTGACGGCGTCGAAGTGCACGGCGCCAACGGCTGCCTGATCGACCAGTTCTTGCGCGACAGCATCAATGACCGCGTTGACGCCTATGGCGGCGGTGTGAAGAACTGCGTGCGCTTCTTGCTGGAAGTGATGCAAGCCGTGGCGGGCGCGATTGGCGGCGGCCGCACGGGCTTGCGGCTGCGCTTGCGCCTGGGCGCAGCGCTGAATGCGCCGGACAACACCACCTTTTATGGTGGCGATGCCCACGGCTACACCGGCTACCCGCGCCTGGCCACGGCGCAAGCGTGACGGGGGTAAGCGCTGACTTGCATGAAGTGGAACGCCGACAGGGCCGCGCCCAGGGCTGACCCAGCCACCAGCACGGACCGCCCGACGCGGTCGATGACGGATGGCTGATTGGCCCAGACCGCTGCGGCTCGCACTGACCCTGCTGCTGGGCATTGTCGCGGGCGCACTGGCCGAGCGTTGGCGCGTGCCGCTGCCCTGGATGATCGGCCCGCTGCTCGCCACCGCCTGCCTGGGCGTCCTGGGTGCGCCCATGGCCGCTTCGGACCGGCTGCGCAACATCGGCCTGTGGTTGATCGGCATGGCGCTGGGCCTGTACTTCACGCCGCAGGTGGTCCAACTGCTGCTGCCGCTGGCCCCAGTGGTGCTGGCGGCGGTGGTCTGGGCGCTGCTGATGGGCTATGCCTTCTACCGTTTCTTGTGGCGGCTCAACGGCGGCGATCGCGCCAGCGCCTTCTTTGCCGCGGCCATCGGCGGTGCATCAGAGATGGCGGTGCTGGCCGAGCGCCATGGCGCGCGCGTAGACCGGGTGGCAGCGGCGCACTCGCTGCGTGTCTTGCTGGTGGTGGTGCTGATCCCGGTGGCCTACCAAAGCCTGGGCATCCACGGCCTGGATGCCAGCAGCAGCAACACCCACAGCTTCAACCTGCCGGGGCTGGCGTTGCTTCTGGCCGCCAGCGCTGCCGGCATGGGGCTGTTGTGGCGGCTGGGTACGCCTAACCCCTGGGTGCTGGGGGCGCTGCTGGTCACTGCAGCGCTCAGTGTCAGCGGGGTGCAGTTGTCGTCGCTGCCCAAAGCGGTGACCAATGGCGGGCAGTTGTTCATCGGCGTGGCTTTGGGTGCGCGCTTCAGCCCTGAGTTTGCACGCGCGGCGCCGCGCTGGCTGGCCACGGTGGCGCTGGGCACCCTGGTGATGATCGGCGCCAGCGCAGCTTTTGCCTGGGTGCTGGCGCAGTTCTCGGGCCTTCATCCGGCCACCGTGCTGCTCGGTACTTCTCCGGGCGGCATTGCCGAGATGTGCATCACCGCCAAGGTGCTGCAACTGGGCGTGCCGGTGGTCACGGTTCTGCACGTGGTGCGTTATGTGGCGGTGCTGACGCTGACCGCGCCGATGTTCAGGCGCGAGATGGCGCGGTTGGGTGCGCCGCAGGTCCGAGGCTGAAGCGACCCCTCGAGCAAGGGTGGCGGCCCCCAATCGACCCCAATCCGGCTGCAGACACGGGTCTTTCGCCTGTGGTTGTATTGAACACCGGTACAACGTTCAAATTTCTCAAGATACTGACAGCGTCAACAGCGTCAACAGCGGCATCTTTGATGCAAAAACCGGCAATGTTGCGCAGTTGCTCACCCTTGTACTTCGGCCACCACCCGCTCGGCCATGGATCATTTGGCAGACGCGGTCCGGATAAAAACGGCTTCTGGCTTCCGGCTTCTGGCTTCTGGCAGCGGGCGCTGGCTGCTAGCCACTGGCAGCCAGAAGCCGTAGACCGGATCGAAGTCCAGATTGCGCACCCAATGCGTCATCTTTGGGTATTCGACGATCGCCAGCGCGCAGCGCCACTCTTCGCTGCGAGCGAGCCTGAGCACGTCCGGATCGGTCGCGATCTCAAAGCGCCGCACTTTCCACGCCTTTGAAGACAGCCGCCATCGGCAGTGTCAGATCAATGGCGCTGAGCGCCAGTTGCTCGGCCTTGCTTTGGTCTGTGAAAAGCCAGGAGCCAGCATCTGTCAAGACAAAGACTTCGACCTGGCGAGTCGTCGGGTCGATGAGCGCGTATTCGCGCAGCGACGGCACCGTGCGGTAAAGCGCAAATTTGTCGCGTTTGTCATAGCCTTTTGTGCTGGTAGACAGGACTTCGATGATCAGCACCGGGTCCTTGATCACCTGCTCGTCGCCAGCCTGCTTCTTGCCGCAGGTCACCATCACATCAGGGTAGAGAGAGCCTTCAGCGATCTGCGCCTTCATGCCCTGAGATAAGACCTGACACTCGGTGCCATCCACATGCTGCGCAATATGTGCACCCAGATTCATGATGACGCGGTTGTGCCGGGCACTGCCGCCCGCCATGGCAAAAGTCTCACGACGGAAAAACTCGTGTCGTTCTGTCTGGAGGTCTTCCCAGGCAAGAAACTCTGCCAGGTTCCTTTTTGCAAGCGGCAATCCCATGTGCCACTCCCCATCCATTGCAATACATGCGTTTGATCCTATCGCAGCGCCAGACTGCAGAGCAAGTGTAGAAGTCTGGCGGTAGAAGTCGGGCTTGTCAGGCTCAATCCAGCTCAGCATTCAGCAGCCCCGCATAGGACTCGTAGGCATACACCCGCCCGCGCCTGCGCTCGCTGGTCTCAACCACGATGCCAGCCGCTTGCAGGGCGCGCAGCGATGTGCTTATTTCGGAAACGGGGGTCTGCACCGCACCCGGATCAGGAAGTCTGAAATTGGGTGGATTGGACTGCAGCGGTGCGGTGCATTCATGCAGTGCGTCAATGCAATGCGTCCTTGATTGAGAATGTCACACCATGGACCTCAAACTGCTTGAAGATCTGCTCGCCCTGGCCGATGCTCGAAGTTTTGTGCGGGCCGCGGAGAAGCGCAACGCGACGCACCCAGCCTTTGGCCGCCGCATTCGCGCCTTGGAGGTTTGGGCGGGCACACCCCTGGTAGACCGCAGGCAGAACCCGCTTCAACTCACGCCCGCCGGGAAAACGCTGCTGGCGCAAGCCCAAACCGTGGTGCTGGGCATGCGCCAAACCCGCCAGCATCTCAGCGCTAAAACCAATCAAGCCGGTCATGCGATGCGGCTGGGCACGGGGCGCACTTTGGCCCGAACCGTGGTGGCCGACTGGCTGGTTCAACTGGCTAAACCGAAAGGGCCGCTGTTTGAGCGGCCGGTGGAGGTTCGCACCGGCTCAATGTCCACCATGTCCGAGATGATGGAAAGCCGTGAAGTGGATTTGGTGTGTTGTTATGAGCACCCTGCCATGTCGGTCAAGCTGAGCGCGCAGCGGTTCAAGCACCTCACCCTGGTGCAAGACAAGCTCGTGCCTGTGTCCAAAACCACTGTTCAGGGGCAGCCGCTGCATACGCTGGAATCGGGGCCATTGATTGCCTATGGCGCTGCGCTTTCACTGAGTGCCTTGTTGGCCAGCCACGGCCACGCCCACTCGATTGACGCCCAGGCGCGCACCCGTTATGTCTGTGACTCGGCAGACGCGATTCAAGAGTACGCTTTGAAAGGCCTGGGACTGGCCTGGTTGCCCTGGTCGATGGTGGCTGCCAACTGCAAACGCGGCACCCTAGTCGCCCTGGGCAAACGCAGCGATCAAGTGCACTTTGAAGTGCGCCTTTATCGGCGAATAACGCGCCAGTCCGCCGAGATCGAAGCGGTGTGGGCGGCGGCCGACAAATGAGCGCAGCCGACGACTTCAGCGTGCGAGGCCCGCAAACGCCACCACGCGTTTGATGCTTTCACCCGCCAGATGCAGCGGCGTGCTCAGGCCCGAGCTGGAATAGGTGGTTTGGCCGGGGTGAGCGGCGGTGCAGCTCAAGAACTCGGGTCTTGACAGGCGATCGAACCCGAGAGCAAGGTGTAGCCGTCGGGTTCGGCCAATGCCACCTGAACGGCCGCAATCGCACCGCTGGCCCCGACCACGTTTTCCAACTTCACTGGTTGCCCAAGACGTTTGGTCAAACCTGGCGCCACCGCCCCGGCCACCAATTCCACACTGCCGCCATTGGCACAACCGACCACCAAGGTGATGGGTCTGTTCGGGTAAGGCCGGGCCGATGCCGAGCCATGCCCCCACAGTTCTGACAGGCCCACCAGTGCGAACAAACGAAGTTTGGCCAAAGGGCCCGTGAAATTCTCCGATTGGTTGAGTGACAGCGCTTCAATTCTTGATCTCGGAGTTTCCACAGAAATTGCCGAATCGGCACACGAGAGTGCCGATTCAGCACACACCGCCGCGTGGCGGTGACCACACTGTGGGCTGCCTCAACTCACTGAAAGACGCCCCATGAAACGCAGTCAACTTCTTGGCCTGGCTATCGCCAGTGCACTCGCTGTATCGGCGCCCGCCGCGCTGGCCCAAGCCGATTACCCGAGCAAACCCATCACGCTGGTCGTCGCCTACCCGCCGGGTGGCAGCACCGACTTCGTGGGCCGCCTCATTGGCCAGGAACTCGGCAAGCGGTTGAACCAAAACGTCGTCATTGAGAACGTTGGCGGTGCTGGTGGCGCCATTGGTGCTCAGCGCGTGGCCAACGCCTCGCCAGACGGCTACACCTTGCTGCTCGGCGCGAGCAACGAGATGGCCATCGTGAAGCTCATCAACCCGGCTGTGAAATACGACCCGGTCAAAGACTTCACCCCCATCGGCCTGGTGGCTTCGCAGCCGCTGTTGCTGGTAGCAGCGCCCCACACCAAGGTCAAGAATGTGGAAGAGTTTCTCGCAGCGGTGAAAGCCAACCCCGGCAAGTTCAGCTATGGTAGCTCCGGCAACGGCACGGCTTTGCACTTGGCGGGCGAGATGATCAAAGAGAACGCGGGTGCCTTCATGGTGCACATTCCCTACCGCGGCGTGGCCCCGTTGACCAACGATTTGCTCGGCGGTCAACTTGATTTCGGCGTGTTCGTGCTCTCTAGCGGATTGCCGCACATCAGGTCGGGCAAGCTCAACGCCATCGGTACGACTGAGGCGCGTCGCTCCGTGCAAACGCCGGACCTGCCCGCGCTGTCAGAGAACCCCGCTTTGCGCCGGGTGGACATTGGTTCCTGGTTCGCCCTCTTCGGCCCGGCCAAAATGCCGCCTGCCGTCACCGCGCGTTTGGGCAAAGCCTTGGCAGAAGCGATTGCTACACCGGAAGTCCGTAAGAAGCTCGAAGATGCTGGTGCGCGCCCAGCAACCGTCAGCAATGACCCGCCAGAAGTGCTGCTGCAAGCCTACATGAAGTCGGAATTGGAGAAGTATGGCCGCGTGGTGGACTTCGCGAAAATTCGCATTGAGTAAGAGCACCCTTTGAGCGAATTGATCTTTGAATTGCCAGTGCCCCCATTGGGGGCCTGGAGCGAAGGCAACACCGGCACCGAAGGTGTGTGGACCTTCAGTACCACTATCCCCGGCCCCAAGGTGCTGGTCACCGCCCTCGTTCACGGCAACGAACTCTGCGGTGCCTGGGCCTTGCTGCATGCGCTGCAAGCCAGTTTGCGGCCCCGGCGCGGCAGCCTCACCTTGGCGTTTTGTAATCTGGCCGCCTTTGATGCGTTTGATCCATTGAACGCTGATGCCACCCGGTTTCTGGATGAAGACTTGAACCGCGTATGGGGCGAAGGCTTGTTAGACCGCCCTGCCAGCCGCGAGCAAAGCCGCGCACGCGCCCTACTGCCGTTTATTGAAAAAGCCGATTGCCTGCTGGACCTGCATTCGATGCACGAACCCGGTGTGTCGCTGTTGCTCACCAGCATGCAGCCACGCAACGTCAACCTCGCCCACCAAATCGCCACGCCCGCCCATGTCGTGGTGGACGCCGGCCACAAAGACGGATGCCGTCTGCGCGACCACGGCGCTTTCGGTTTGCCCAATACCAAAAGCCGCGCCTTGCTGCTGGAATGCGGTTACCACGGCGAACTCATCAGCCGCGACGTGGCGACGGACATGCTGGCTCGCTTTTTGGTGGCCGTGGGCAGCGTCGATCAAGCCGACATCCCCGCCGCTTGGTCGATGCCGTTGCCTGCGGTTCAGCATGTGCTGCACGTGACGGGCGGCATCGTCGCCCGCAGCATGAACCTGCGTTTCGCCCAAAACTGGCCGAGCGGTCAGGTGATCGCTGAAGCAGGAACCGTCTTGGGCTGGAACGACGACGAACCCTTCGTCACGCCCTACTCCGACTGCACCATCGTCATGCCATCGCTGCGGCAATTGCGGCCTGGGGTGACGGTGATGCGTTTGGCCAGAGAGTTTCCCGTTAGCTGATTTTGCAACCACCTGAACAAAAGGAACTGCGTCATGCGCTCATTGGTCCTGAAATCCGCCACTTTGTTGTCAGCGTTGATCCTGGCGGCCTGCGCCGCGCCTCCCGCTGAGAAAGTGGCTCGACCCACGTTGAAAGAAATGGGCATCCACAGCGCCGGGCCCGGAAGCGCCTTCTTGCCGTACGCGCAGGGAGCGGCGACCTACCTCAGCGCGCAAGGTTTGAAAACCGTGGCGCTGGAATCCGGGGGCTCGGTGGACAACCTGAAAAGGGTACAGGTTGAGACCCAGCGCACAGGCTTGGTTTTCTTGGGAACAGCCTTCGAGGCCGTCAACGCCACCGCGCCGTGGACTGAGGGCAAGAAGCTCGACAACGTGCGCGCGCTGACGCCGATGTATGAAACATCCTTTCAATTGGTCGCCTTGAAGTCGGCAGGCATCTCCACCCTGAGCGAGCTTCGCGGCAAGCGCGTGGGCGTGGGCCCAGCGAAAGGGCCTGCTGAGAACTTTTTTGTCGGATTGACAGACGTCCTGCGGATCCCCTTCATCTTGGTCAATGGCACACCAGCCGCTTTGTCTGCCGATTTAAAGGCGGGCAAAATTGACGCACTGTGGCAAGGTGCCTCGGTGCCCATTCCGGCGATCAAAGATGTCGCCGACACCAGCGACGCGGTGGTGTTTGGCATGACCGACGCCGAGCAGCAGTCCATGCTGGGCAAGTTCCCCTTTTTGTCAAAGGCTTTGGTACCTGCAGCCACCTACAAAGGGCAATCACAAGCCATCAAGAGTGTGGCGGGTTGGAACTTCATGATCGCGCACAAAGATTTGCCCGATGCAGATGCTTATTGGATCACCCGCACCCTGTTGAGCAGCACCGACCCGCGTACGCAGATTCACAGCGCTGCCGGGTCAACCCGCGCTGAGAACGCCGCCAACAACACGGTCGTACCCTTTCATCCCGGCGCCTTGCGTTATTACCGTGAGCGCGGCATCACCAGCCTCAAGTAAACCGAGCACGGTTTAACGCATGGCATTACACACAAGTCCCAGCGAGGTCTGAGAGGCTGAGAGTCTTTCGATCATGCCCACTCATCACGCCAAAAGACGCCCGCTCGTCGTTGCAAATGCGCGCCATAGCCCGAGCTATGGCTGTGCTTTGCGCCTAGATCGGACGCCT
>Ga0105049_10010190_pt1 | contig 10788 bp, 7 predicted proteins | sample MAT06_FD_78087 | JGI IMG/M metagenome (GOLD analysis project Ga0105049, IMG submission 78087) | Freshwater microbial communities from Lake Fryxell liftoff mats and glacier meltwater in Antarctica - MAT-06 | ecosystem: Environmental > Aquatic > Freshwater > Ice > Liftoff microbial mat | place... | reverse complement strand
TTGGATTCTACAATTACCATTCCTGTTGTATTTCATGTTTTCCACACTTACGGAAGTGAACGTATTTCTGAAGCACAAATGAAAGATTGCATCCGAATTATGAATGAAGATTACCAAAAGAGAAATGCAGATACAACTCAGGTATCATCCGTTTTCAAACCGCTAATCGGAACTCCTCAAATGCGATTTAGAATGGCTAAAAAGAGCCCAACAGGAAAATGTACAAAAGGAATAAACTATATCTTTTCATATAGACATGTAAATGGAGGTGAAAACCTGAAGACTGAAATCGTATGGGATACCAAACGATATTTGAATATATGGGTATGTTCAAATATTTCATCAGGCGCTGGAGCTTATTCGTATTATCCTGGAACTGCACCAAGTCAAAATGCGGAAGGTATCGTAACCAGGAACTCGCAATTGGGTTCGATTGGAACAAGCTCAACATCCCTTAGCTCTGCCAGGACTATGCCACATGAAGTAGGTCATTTTTTTAATCTTCCGCATACATGGGGAAACAGCAACACTCCAGGCCTGGCTTCAAATTGTAATATTGACGACGGTGTTTCAGATACGCCAAACTGTACTGGCACTGTTGGGTCAGCGTGTGATATTATGCAAAACTCTTGTAATTCGACAGCTCCGGGAGATCTGGTTGATAATGTTCAAAATACTATGGATTATTCCTCTTGCCCACGAATGTTTACAAAAGGTCAGGTTTTAAGAATGCATGCAGCTGCCAGATCAAGCGTCGGGTTAAGAAGTAGTCTTTGGTCTGCTTCTAATCTCATTTTTACTGGGACAACAAATGACAGCCCCGGAGACGAGTGTCCGCCAACACCAGATTTTAAAAGTAATTTATCAAGAGTTTGTATAAATCGAGCTATTACATTTACACAATTGGCCTATAACGTAAATAATCTGAATGATATTCAATTCAAATGGATATTTGTAGGAGGAACACCGGCTATTTCAAATGCCAAAAATCCTACTGTATCGTATGCACAAGCAGGAAAGTACCCAGTTAGACTGGTGGTTTCTAATAGTGCAGGAGCAGATTCTGTTACCAGAAATGATTTTATTTCGATCTCATCGCCAGAGTCAGCATACCTTGAAAATGAAATAGAGGGTTTTGAAAATGCGACTTTTCCTGCCAATTCGACAGAGCCATTAAAAACCTGGGAAATAGATGGACAAGCAACTGCAACTACATGGAGGAGAAATACAGTTATAAGTTCTGGTGGTGATGCGTGTTTATTTGTGGCCAACACAGGAAATCCAGCGATTGGTTTTATAAGTACACTTTACAGTCCTGTTTTTGAAATTTCAGGACCAAACTCGGGCGCCAGAATTTCCTTCAAATATGCGTTCCAAAGGCGAACCACTGATAATTCAGACAGACTCAAAGTATCCTTTTCCACCAGTTGTGGTCTGAACTGGTTAGACGGTTTTAATAAAGTTGGTGCGTCTTTATCGACAACCACTGACGTATCAATTTCCACTTTTGTACCGCTTCTTTCAGAATGGAAACAAGAAAATTTACCTTTGTTCGGTTTAAGTACAAATAAGAAAATAATGTTAAGATTCACATTTACCGGTGGCGGGGGCAATAATATTTATTTGGATGACATTAAACTAACTAATTTGGTATCCGTTGGTCAAATGATTGATAATAGTTTTTCATTACAGGTTATTCCAAATCCGTCTGTTTCGCTTCCTAGATTGTTAATCTCCTCTGATAAAGAATCAAAAGGAAGTGTAGAGGTGATAGACGCAATAGGACGATCCAGCATATTTACAAAAAATGTAAGCTTAACAGAAGGTGAAAACGAGTTAAATCTTGATTCTGAATTCATCAAACCAAAATCTGGAAACTATTGGATCAGATTGGTTTTGCCAGATAGAGTACTGGTAAAGCAATGGGTTGTATTGCCTTAATTCTTATTGAAACTAATAAAACAGGGCTTTTGGCCCTGTTTTTGTTTTTAAACTACCTACATGGATATCCAGAAAATTTTTCCCATTTTGGGTTTTGTACTCTTTGTACTCGCTATTGACTTTTATTCCTTTCAGGCATTAAAAACCGTTTTACCTGTAACAGGAAATGGAAGGAAAATTGCTGGATTTATATTTTGGGGATTTACCATCTTCTCTATCATTAATTTTATAAGCTTCAGAGTTTTGGGTCAATCTCAAATGCCCAGACTATTCCTGTTGTTTACATTCTCCACCTTTTTTATTGTTTATTTTTCAAAGATTATTGTTGTCATTTTTCTTTTGATGGAGGACCTGACAAGGTTGGGAATTTTTGTATTTTCATGGTTGAAATCAATCGGTAATTCGGATAAAGTCTTATATTCTCCGGCAAGGTCCGCGGCTCTATCTAAAATAGCCATGGGAATTGCCGCTGTACCTTTAGTTAGTTTGGTGTATGGTATGGTGAAAGGTGCCCATAAATACCAAATCAAAAATATACGTCTAAATCTCAAAAATTTACCGTCAGCCTTTGAAGGTTTAAAAATTGTACAGATTTCAGACGTACATTCCGGAAGCTTTTATAACAAAGAAGCTGTAATGAAAGGGATTAAAATGATCGTGGATCAAAAGCCGGATATTGTTTTTTTTACGGGCGATCTTGTTAATAATGAGGCCGTTGAATTTGAGGACTATTTAGAAATATTTTCTGCAATAAAAGCACCTTTGGGTATCTTCTCTGTCCTTGGTAACCATGATTATGGAGACTATAGGAATTGGCCAACTGAAAAAGATAAAATTCAAAATCTTGCTCATTTAATGGATTTACAAAAAAGAATGGGTTGGCGTTTGCTCATGGACGAGCATGTGAAAGTAGAAAAAGATGGCGAATCAATTGGTATTATTGGTATTCAGAACTGGGGTGCAAAAGGACGATTTCCTAAATATGGAAATCTGAGTAAGGCATATAAAGGTGCTGAAAATTTACCAGTTAAGTTATTACTTTCCCACGATCCGAGCCATTGGGAGGCGCAGGTTATTGAAGATTTTTCAGACATAGATGCCATGTTTGCCGGCCATACACATGGCATGCAATTCGGTATTGAAATTCCAGGAATAAAGTGGAGCCCTGTTCAATATATTTATAAACAGTGGGCAGGCTTGTATGAACAAAACGGACAACAATTATATGTAAACAGAGGTTTTGGTTTTATTGGTTATCCAGGTCGGGTTGGTATTTGGCCTGAAATTTCAGTTTTTACACTAAAAAAAGGAAATCCATCAGTTTAGCAATTCTTTGAATAGCAATGGAATATCCAATGTTTTTCTAAATAAAATGTAATGTTTAAGTGGGTTATAAATCATTTTTTACCTTTGTGAATATTTATCAGTTTAAATTTAATTAAAATACGTGCCTTTAATAAAATCAATCTCAGGTATCAGAGGAACAATAGGAGGGAAGCCAGGAGAAAATTTATCTCCGCTTGACGTTGTAAAATTTTCAGCAGCCTTTGGCACAGTTATTTTAGAAAGTGCCACAGATAAAAAAATTGTCATCGGCAGAGATGCCCGACCGTCCGGCTCGTGGGTTTCGCAGCTTATTTCTACAACACTTCAAAATCTTGGTTTAGATGTTGTTGATTTGGGATTAAGCACCACACCTACTGTTCAAATGGCGGTTGTGGATCATAAGGCCGGTGGTGGAATTATTATAACAGCGAGCCACAACCCTGCTCAATGGAATGCATTAAAACTTCTAAATTCTGAAGGTGAGTTTATTTCTGCCGCTTTGGGTGAAAAGGTATTGAAACTGGCTGAAGATGAGGATTTTACTTTTGTAGAAAATAAAAAATTAGGTACATATACCCAAGATGAAACCCAACTTCAAAAACACATAGATGCCATTTTGAAAATAGCACTGGTAGATGTTGAAGCTATAAAGGCGAAAAATTTCAGAATTGCTATTGATGCCGTTAACTCTACAGGAGGTATTGCTGTCCCTATGTTATTAGAAGCATTGGGCGTATCTGCAAAGAATGTTATACAATATTATTGTGAGCCAAATGGTCAGTTTCCGCACAATCCGGAACCGGTTCCAGAAAATTTGACCTTCATTTCCAATGAGCTTAAAAATGGAAAATTCGATTTGGGAATTGTTGTTGACCCTGATGTGGATAGGTTGGCTTTAATTTGTGAAGATGGATCCATGTTTGGGGAAGAATATACCCTTGTTGCAGTTGCGGATTATGTATTAAAACATTCACCTGGAAATTCGGTCTCCAATTTGAGTTCAACACGAGCACTTAGAGACGTAACAGTAAAGGCTGGAGGTCAATATTTTGCAGCTGCGGTTGGAGAAGTGAATGTCGTAGAAATGATGAAGGCAAAAAATGCAGTCATCGGTGGTGAAGGCAACGGAGGCATCATTTTTCCAGAATTGCATTATGGACGCGATGCCTTAGTGGGAATAGCTTTGTTTTTGTCTCATCTTGCTAAATTTTCCGGTTCAACTTCCAGACTAAGAGCAACATATCCTAATTATTTTATGTCTAAAAATAAAATTGAACTAACCAAGGATATAAATGTTGGTAAAATTTTAGAAGATATTAACGAAAAGTATAAAAAAGAACAAATTAACACCATTGATGGTGTTAAAATAGATTTTGAAGATCAGTGGGTTCATTTGAGAAGATCAAACACTGAGCCTATTATTCGGATTTATGCGGAGGCAGATTCGCAAACCAAAGTAGAGTCACTCACCAAAAAGATCATAAAGGACATAAAGGAAATCATAAATCCTTAGCATATTTGATTTCAAATTGCACCAATTAATTGATTATGAGCATCTATCTTGACAATGCCGCAACCACAAAAGTAGATCCACTGGTTATGGAATCCATGCTTCCTTTTCTATCAGGAACTTATGGCAATCCTTCCTCCATCCATAGTTTTGGTAGAGAATCGAAGGCGGCAATCGAAAAATCACGAAAAAAAGTAGCTGAGTTATTGAATACTTCTCCTTCATCTATTTTTTTTACATCGGGCGGAACGGAGGCAGATAACTTCGCAATAGTTCGGAGCATTCAACAGTTTAAAATTAAAAAGGCAATTACTTCTCCACTTGAACATCATGCGGTGCTACATACCCTGGAGTATCTAAGTAAAATTGGTGAAATCGAACTTGAGCTACTGGAAACAGATCAAAACGGCAACTTAAACCTGGATCAGCTATCTAAAAGCCTTGATACAAATACGCCAACCTTTGTTTCACTCATGCATGGAAATAATGAGATTGGAACCATGTATCCAGTCCATGAAATTGCTGAAATTGTGAAGGCTAAAAACGGCATTTTCCATTCAGATACGGTTCAAACAGTCGGGCACTTTAAACATGATTTATCCAAATGGAAAACAGACTTTATGGTAGGTGCTGGTCACAAATTTCATGGACCCAAAGGAGTAGGATTTTTGTATGTATCTTCAGATGTTAAAATAATGCCTTTGATTCATGGTGGAGCTCAGGAACGAAATATGAGAGGAGGAACCGAAAATATTTCTGGAATCGTAGGTTTGGCTACAGCACTCGAATTGGCACATTCAGAAATGGATGCCCACAGAATTCATATTGAAGGATTAAAAACATTGATTATCAAAAGATTAAGTGAGGAAATACACGATGTTAAATTTAATGGGGAGAGCGGCAATCTTGAAAAAAGTCTTTATACGGTATTGAATGTGAGTCTTCCAGCTTCTGAATCAAATGAGATGTTGATTTTTAATCTTGACATCAATAAAATTTGCGCATCTGGTGGAAGTGCTTGCAGTTCAGGTTCTGAACTTGGTTCCCATGTTTTAAAGGGAATAAAAGCGGATCCATTGCGTGGCGCAGTCCGTTTTTCTTTTGGTAAGTTTAACACTAGCGAAGAAATCGAACTGGCCGTGCAAGTTTTGACAAAAATGTATGCCCGGAAAGAAGTTGTATTCCAGCCAGGTTAAGCAGGAAATTTTCTGGAAATCAATTCTGCAATTTGAACTGCATTTGTTGCTGCACCTTTTCTAAGGTTATCAGCTACAATCCACAGGTTTAATCCATTATCTATGGATTCATCCCGTCTTATTCTACCCACAAATACCTCATTTTTGCCATGGCTGGTTAATGGCATAGGGTAAACGTTGTTTTTTGGATCATCCTGAACAATTACGCCTGGTGTTTCAGCCAACAAGGATGAAATTTCCGAAATATCAAAAGATTTACTGGTTTCTATATTTACAGCTTCGGAATGACCACCAATAACAGGGATTCTCACAGTGGTTGATGTGAGTTTTATAAATTCGTCACCCATTATTTTTTTTGTTTCATTCACCATTTTCATTTCTTCTTTCGTATATCCATTATCTAAAAAAGAATCAATATGAGGAATAACATTCAGATCTATTTGGTGCGGATATGCTTTTGGGCCATCTACTCCTGCCCTTTCATTCTGCATTTGTTCTACAGCTTTGATTCCGGTGCCTGTAACTGATTGATAAGTAGAAACCACTACTCTTTTTATAGTATATTTTTTGTGTATCGGGTTCAAAACCAGAACCATTTGAATTGTAGAACAATTTGGATTGGCAATTATCAAATCTGTTCTTTCAATTTCTTCTCCATTTATTTCAGGCACTACCAGTTTTTTTGAAGGATCCATGCGCCATGCTGAAGAATTGTCTATAACCACAATGCCTGCTTCAGCGAACTTTGGCGCCCATTCCAAAGAAGTAGCCCCACCAGCAGAGAAAATCGCAAATCTTGGCTTTTGCAATATTGCTTCCTCCATTCCAATTACAGTCAATATTTTATCTTGATAGTGTACTGTCTTTCCTACAGATTTTGGAGAAGCTACAGCCAATATTTCTTCATTTTTGAGTGAGGATTCCGATAAAACTTTCAACATTTCTGTGCCTACTAATCCAGTGGCGCCAACTACAGCAATTTTCATTTTTTGGTAAATAATGATGCAAAGATGCAAAAGAGTTTTTAGCGAAATCACGCAGGTCATATTTTTCATTCCCATTTTTTTGATCGAAATCGCAGTTAGTTTTACATTAAATGAAAAATCCTATTTTAGTTTTGGGCGCAGGTAGAAGCGCATCCGCACTTTTGGGTTATTTGAATGACCTTGCTGAAAAGGATAATTTTCGTTTTACTTTGGCAGAGGCTCAGGTTGAATTACTCCATGCCAGGCTAAAAGATCTTCCTTATGCGGATGGAGTTGCCATTAACTCAACCGAGGTCTCAGATTTTATAAAAGCCATTGAGGGTCACAAAATTGTAATTTCTTTATTGCCACCACTTATGCATCCATTGGTTGCAAAGGCATGTTTAGAGTCTAATGCTAATTTGCTTACAGCCTCGTATGAATCGCCTGTAATGAGAGAAATGGCAAAAGAAATTGAGGCCAGGGGTTTGATTTTTATAAATGAATGTGGATTGGATCCAGGAATTGACCACATGTCGGCCATGGAGATAATAGATGATATAAAGGAAAAGGGTGGTGTAGTACATAAATTTCATTCATATTGTGGTGGATTAGTTGCAGATAAGGATGACGATAATCCTTTTCGATACAAAATTTCCTGGAATCCTAAGAATGTTGTACTCGCAGGAAAAGGGACGGCTAGATTTCTTCAAAATAATAGAAATGTTTTATTGCCCTATCACAGATTGTTTTCATCAGCGGAGGATATTGAAGTAAAAGACTGGGGGGGGTTTGAAGCTTATCCAAATCGTGATTCTGTACCTTATGCAGATATTTATGGAATTTCGGATGTTGCCAATTTGAAACGAGGAACATTAAGAAAATCTGGTTTTTGTAAAAGATGGGATGTTTTTGTTCAGTTGGGCATGACAGAGGATGAAACTGAACTTCATTTTACACAAGGTGCTACTTATGTTGATTTTATGGCTGTTTTTCTCCCCGACTACCTAAAGGTTGGAAATGCTGCTTTGAAAAACCTTATTGGTGATGAAACAATTTCAAGAGATATAATTAATATGGGATTTGATCTTAAAAATCCTGAGATTTTGAAAAGGAATAACGGAACTCCTGCCGATTTTTTACTAGATTTGATCGTAGAGAAATGGCGTTTAAAAACAAATGATAAAGATTTGGTAGTGATGATTCACCAATTTGAATATTCCTTAAATGGAATTGATTATCAATTGGTTGCCTCCTTTGGATTAGAAGGAGAGAATGCCTCAAACACTGCCATGGCTCAAACTGTAGGATTGCCTCTTGGAATTTGTGCTAAATTGTTGTTGCACAATCTTATCCGTCAAAAAGGATTAGTTTTGCCTCTTGATAAGGAAATATATAAACCGATTTTGAAAGAGCTCTCCAACTTTGGAGTTCATTTTCAGAATGTGTTAAATATTTTAAAATGAATCAAAGCGTTTAAATTTTAAAGGTGAATTTATTAAATATTATTTCTGTATTACTTGGTCCTGCAATAGCCATCTATATTGCTACAAGTTTTAGGAGTAAATTAAATTCGAGGGACTCCGGCATATTAATGAAGTGCTTTTTTCTTTCTATGATTACTGTTATTCCTGCATTAATTATTAAGTATGCTGCTTCAGAACTTGGTTTTACAGAACGGGCATATTCACTTTTTGGTAAAATTGGTTTTTCAGTGTTTAATGCCTTTGTGGATGAGCTCAATAAATATATTATTATCATTGCTTATGCATATAGAAAACGAGAGTTTGATGAGCCCTTAGCAGGTATTTTGGTTTGTGTTATGATAGGATTAGGTTTTTCTACGTTTGAAAATATCTGGCATATTCTTGACGATGATAAATTTGCCGGAACGTGGAGAATGATTACTGTAATTCCAATGTCTATACTTGTAGCAGTTATTCTTGGATACTATTCCGGACTAAGTAAATATGGTTTAGATTCGGATGATTTAAGTTCTTTTGGTTTACGATTAAGAGGTTTATTAACCGCAATATTTTTTCATGCCTTTTATAACTTCTTCTTATTTATGGAGGAATATAGATCATTGTTGATTTTGATAATAGTTGCAATTGCAATTGTTGTTGGGCAGGTAGCAGTTAATCTTTTCAGAGCAGACCGCCTGCATACCAGATTGAAGTATAGCAGACGCAAAAGATCTGGAACAAGTGAGGAGGCTGTTTTCTAGGAATGCTTTAATAGGTATTTCTTACAATTAGTAGGTTCAGGTCTTTACTTGTAAATTTTACAGGTGACATTGTGTATTCCATGACGGTACCAAAATGGGTAGTATTTTTAAACTCAGACCAATGCTAAATTTTCTTGATTTTCTACACCATAATTGCCCGCATAGAAAGCCTACTACCAAACTATTTGTATGCTAAGTTTGCAGTAACATTTTTAAAAAAGTTGGTTTTTTTAGGCTCATTTTCTGCGGCAAATGCTTTGAAACTGCCAGAAATCACAAACAATACGGCTCACAAAAGGATATGATTGAAATTAAATTTCATCTTGAAAAAAAATAAGGTTTTGATTTTTTTCAAGTTTGTCCAGTCTGTAATAGGTGGCAAAAGTTAAATATTTTTTTACTCTTTTTTATTTATGCCTAAACCAACAATCAGTTCTTTGGCTTTCATACTTTTTAAAAACTGTATTTACTGGTTCTCCATGAATTATTTTGTCACCAAAAGTAGTTCGGGCTACAAAATTAAAAACGCCCATATCTAAAGTATAAGCTGTAGTATTTGTATAAGAATAGTATTCGTGTGTTGCTACTATTTTGTCAATTAATAGCTTGATTACTGCAATATTTGCACCAATAATACCACAGTTTAGCAAGGGTTGATGTTTATTTAGTGTTTCATACATATTAAATTCAGGAATAGAACTTCGTAAATGGCTATTGTGATTTCTCATCCAATCATTATCTAAAATTTCAGGTTCATCTCCACAGAATAAATAGTCTGGATTTTCGAGAAATATGTTGCTTTCAAATGGATTGGTAATTACTTCCACATCTGTGATGTCAGTAACAAAAAGGTTACTTACATTTTTCAAGTTCTTTGTGAGATAATCGCGATACGCAAAGTACCGGAAAATATTTGGGTTTAGTCTCGTATCATACTCAATTTCAATAAATTGAACGTACTCATTTGTATATTTTTCGACAATATCTTTTGAAAAAGTATTATGAAAAACGATTGCATTTATTTGAAGTTTAACTATCGAATCGTACCATTTTTTTATGATCCGAAAATTATTTTTTTCCAAAAGTTCATCCCTGTTTACATCATAAACACCGGTGAGTAAAGAAGCGAAAATGAAATTTTTTGAATTGTAATTCCTGCTAATGTCAAGCATTACTTAATTTCAACTTAGCAGTAACACTATTGAAATGATTTCGATAATATATATAGGTACGCGTTTTTAATTTTGCCACCTTATAGTTTTTCGAAGCCTGTTCATAAAATTCACTATCAGCCGCATATTTATTTTGAAAAAAGTTTTGGTTAAAAACCTCCGATTTCCCAAAAAGTGTAGCAAATAGAATACAATCATCTACATGAATGTTCTTATCATTATTATTTTTATCTGGCACATAATAGTCTTCGAAACCATTCACAATGGTATCGGTATGAGTTGCTATTAAATCATGCGATGTCATTGCTTTTAAGCAGGTTGATAAGTGATTTGGTTTGTATTCATCATCGGCGTCGATAATACTAATAAAAGAACTACTACAAAGTTTAATTCCACGATTAATACTATTGGATTGCCCTCTATTTTTATGTCTAAAATAGCTTATTTTATT
>Ga0105049_10010187_pt1 | contig 10789 bp, 13 predicted proteins | sample MAT06_FD_78087 | JGI IMG/M metagenome (GOLD analysis project Ga0105049, IMG submission 78087) | Freshwater microbial communities from Lake Fryxell liftoff mats and glacier meltwater in Antarctica - MAT-06 | ecosystem: Environmental > Aquatic > Freshwater > Ice > Liftoff microbial mat | place... | reverse complement strand
TTGAACTGATACTTTGTTGCGCCTCAGTCATGGAGAGCCCGCTACAATCCTTCGTCGCGCCTAGTCTCATCTCAAAATAATCTGACCAAACTATCAAAGACTTCGTGCCCCTGCCACTAGTGTGTCTTGAGCCCCGAGTATAAAAAGCACCGGACATTTAGCCGCGCTCAAGGTTTGCTGGTGATCGCGGCGGGTCAACATGGCCTGAAGTGCAGCGGAGATACCTTCCGGACTTTGCCTTTTACCGTTGGAAATCAATTCGTCGAGGGTGTCTGGGTTTTGTTTTAAAAATTTTGGCGCAAACAGATTTGGAAAAAGTTGCGAAACATAAAGGTCGCGTTTGCCTGATTTCAAGGTGTCTATTCCGCGTAATCGGGCGGTTTTTCGCTCCGCAGAATCCTCAAACGGATGGGAATGAAAAAGTCCCAACCCTGCGAGCCTTTCCGGCCATTTTGAGGCGAACTCAAGGGCTGCATAGCCGCCCATGCTATGGCCGATCAGGATACATTGCTCAATTTTTTCAGCATCTAAAACTCCCAGAATAGCTTCGGAGTAGGCGGTCATATCTTGCACAGAAGGCAAGTCTGAGGCGCCAAATCCAGGTAAATCTATCAAAATCAGTGATTTGGTTTCCAACCGAACTAGGAGCGGCGACCAAACAGATTGATCCTCACAAAAACCGTGGACTAGCATTATTGGAGTATGCTCATGATAGTTGTGCACCATTGAATAGGCCACGCGATTGCCTGAAGAAGCATTGCAGAATTTCATGGGGCTAAAGTATGCCGAAATAGCAATCCATTTTTTTTTCCGACTTTTGCTGCTCAACCAACATGACTCATCCCGAATTTTTCTTTTTTGATTGACGAATGTTTTCATACAACACATGGATGTCTTTTCTTCACTAATTCGCGATATTTCCCGTGCCCTGAGTCCTGATTTACCTAAGGACCTGGGTGACCTGAATTCGCACCTCGATTTTATCCTCCCAAAGGTGATTCCTTATGGCGAAGACTTGCGTGAAACGAAATTTTGGCTAGACAAACGCTGGAAAGAAATAAGGGAAGCAGAAGGCTTTCACGAGGCATTGCTGCATATTTTTGGAAAAAATGGAGAGTATATGTTGGCCCTGGACGGGAATCTCGAAAATGGAACCTGGCAGCAATTGGGAGAGGAGAATGCGCTTATTCTTCAAATAGGGGTTAGAAAAGAGCTCTTTGACCTGCGCTTTCTGAACAACGAGTTTATGATCCTAACCAAGCATGGTGATCAGGCCCGCAAGGGCTTACCTCGTTTTGTGATGCTGGCGCACGAGCCTGTAACCAGAGGCCGAGATGGTGAGCTGGATTGGCGAAATATTATGGAAAAACTATTCAACGTCTGGCGTGAAAACAGCCTTAGTATTTGGGCGTGGATTTTCTTTTTGGGCCTGCTAGCGGCGATATTGTACTATTCTTTTAAAGCCTAAAAATGCAACTTTTAGATTGGGCCGTCCTTATTGGCACGCTTACTTTTATTGTTTTGTATGGTGTCTGGAAAAGCCGTGGGGCTTCATTAAGCGACCCTGACGATTTTCTTGCGGGCAAACGAGACCTGCCCTGGTGGACTATAGGCCTTAGTATTATGGCCACACAGGCTAGTGCAATCACCTTTTTAAGTACGCCGGGCCAGGCTTTTTCCGATGGAATGCAATTCGTGCAGTTCTACTTTGGGATGCCTATTGCGATGCTTTTTTTGGCTTTTTTCGTGCTGCCTATATATTACAAATTGAAGGTTACAACGGCCTATGAATATCTGGAGCAACGTTTTGATTTGCGAATGCGCTCGCTCACTGCGGTACTTTTTTTGATCCAACGGGGTATGGCGGCTGGCATCAGTATTCTTGCTCCGAGTATTATTTTATGTGCGGTATTTGGCTGGAACCTCGCACTCACCAATTTTTTCATGGCGGTTTTTGTGGTCATTTACACCACTTCAGGAGGCAGTGCAGCCGTGAGTCGTACGCAGGAACTTCAAATGACGGTAATGCTCGGTGGACTAGTATTGGCTTTCTTTCTGATTCTCAACGAATTGCCGCATGGCATGGGCGTTTCCGAGGCTTGGCAGATTGCGGGTGCAACGGGCAAAACACAGGTGTTAGACTGGAGTTTTAATTGGAATGATCGCTACAATGTTTGGTCGGGGGTACTGGGAGCTACCTTTCTTTTTCTTTCTTATTTCGGAACGGATCAAAGTCAAGTTGGCAGGTATCTATCAGGAAAAACCTTGCGTGAAAGCCGTATAGGATTGATTTTCAACGGATTTATAAAAATCCCAATGCAAATGCTTGTGCTGTCTGTTGGGGTGATGGTATTTGTTTTTTATCAATTTAGTCAGCCGCCACTCCATTTCAATCAAGCCAACCGCGCCAAATTAGTTGGCACGCCACAAGCCGCGGAGTATGCCAAGCTGGAAGGGGCTGACGCACAAATTTTTGGAGAAAAACAGCAAGTACTCGAATCGCTAAAACAGGCGCGTCAAAAAGAGGATCCCGCTGGCACCCAAACGGCTATTGGCCAACTAAAAACGCTGGAAATACAGCGAAGCGAGCTGCTTGCCCAGTCCAAAACCTTGCTTCAAAGTACAGGTGTGAAGGATACCAACGATAAGGATTATGTGTTTATCAATTTTATTCTGAGTCACATCCCTGTTGGTCTCGTGGGGCTAATGCTCGCCATGATATTTTGTGCGTCGTGGAGCACCACGGCCTCTGAGCTCAGTGCACTTTCGGCTACTTCGGTTTCTGATATTTACCGCCGTTCGCTGGTGCCTGGAAAGTCCGATGCCCATTATTTACGCGCCTCCAAAATTGCTACGGTCATTTGGGGCGGTTTCATCGTCGTTTTTGCCATTTTTGCTTCGCTTTCAGAGAATTTAATCCAGGCCGTCAATATGATAGGCTCGATGTTCTATGGCACCATTTTAGGCATATTTTTCACCGCTTTTTTCTTGAAAAGGGTGAAAGGTCGCGCGATTTTTTACGCAGCGCTGGTGGGCGAAGCTATTATCTTAGTTTGCTTTTGGCTCAATAAAGACGCATATCTCTGGTATAACCCATTGGGCTGCGGACTGGTCATGGGCATGGGCTGGCTATTTGAAAAAATGAGCATAGGTAAACTCCGCCCATGACCCAGCCGCATTTCGCAACAGATTTTCGTATTTAGAAATCGTAATCCTGCAAGAGAATTCATGCATCGGGTTATGGATGCTCGTGGGGAAATGAAGGCAGATCGCACAAAAAAATACAGCTGGACGTGTATTCAGTCGCGAACACTAAGTTAGGCTACAAATTATTGGTTATCAAAATCATATAGGAATAATCAAGAAAGAATTGGCCCGAAAAAATCTAAAAAAGTATGCACAACTGTCGGTGCTTTTTGAAAATCCCACCCCCACCTTTATCTTGTCCAAATGGAGGCTGATATGCAGTTCTGTAAAAAACTATAGGCCCTTACACATGATTCATCAGTTCTAAAAATTCTTTTTTTATGAAAAAAATGCTCCTCCTCGCGCTTGCTTTCTTTTTTGCCGCACTCGCTTACAGCCAAAGCCCTTCCAAAGAAAGTGAAGAAGGGAAATGGGAACTGGGCTTTGACCTTTACGCCGCGTTTTCGGGGAAGAAGAAACTCAATGAGTTTTCCATTAAAGAACTGTTGCAATCTACACAGGTAGCATCGGATCTGCCCATATTTCGGCACGTATTTATTGTGAAACGGCAGTTGTCGCCCAAGCAAAAATTGCGTGCGCGCATTGGCTTCGTGTCTGAAGAAGCACGTAATAGACCGAATTATTTGCCAGAAACGGATTTGATTTCAGGCGGGCCCTTAGGTGGCTACCTGTCTTTCGGCTTAGAGCGTTATCTGCGCATTGGCAGGGTATCCGCCTTTTTTGGGGGCGAAGCATTTGGGTATTTCCTTCGCTATGTTGATAGAGTTGACAGCCAGAATGTGGGTGGGCCGGGTTATACAAGCCGCACTGTGCGCGACACTTACACCGATCAGCAGTATGGCTTGCGCCCCTTGTTTGGCATCAATGTTCGGCTGTTACCGCATTTGCACCTCTCTGCTGAGTCATCGGTTCGTTTGGCCTATCGTAGGCAGTACAATTATTACATAGAATATTGGGATCAAACGCTCTACGTCTCAGGAGGGCGAACAATCAAACGTTTTACCTCCAGCGTCGAACCCATCTCCGCCATCCATTTGATTTATCACTTCTAAAATTTCATCATTATGCAAAACACGTTCATTGCCGCGGCACTCTTGCTATCTGTGGCCCAGAGCACCATGCTCTCCGCTCAACTCACCATCAGCCCCAAAAACCAAACCGGGAACGCTGCCTGCCCCGGCACAGTCATCACTTAGACCATTTCGGGCTTGCCTTCAAATTGCGAACCAATCATCGAGGTAACTGCCGATTCGTATGAGTCTTTCAACCGCACCGAAAAGAATAAGGTTGAAATCTCATGGAAAGACATCAGCCAAACCGCCACGATTACCGTGAGACCGCCGTCAGGCAGTGGCAGTTGCCCTGCTCAACATGATTTTCCCATCCCTGTTCTGTCGGTCAAAAATTCAAAACCATTTGCCTCCAACTGCCCCGGTCATTGACGATATGCCTGATTGTTTTGTCCCAGGCTCAAATGAGCACTTGCATGCTACCTCGATCGGCGCATCGAGTTTTAGTTGGAACTTCCCCTACTGCGGCGTCACATACGACCCCACCGGGAACGACCCTTTCCCACAGGAATGCTGGTACAATTACACCGGCAATGGCTCGGCTTCAGGCGCGGTATTCGTGCACGTAGGCGTAAACGGTGGCAGCGTAAGCGTGTTTGCCAGCAACGGCTGCGGAACTTCCTCTATCAATCGTCCGATCACCTTTTGCGACAGTGAACCAGGTGGCCCTGGCTCTACTGGCGGCCCCATTCATCCATTGATCGGAGGCGGTAGCGGTGCAACAACCTACGGGCAAATTTATCCCAACCCGACTTCGGACTTCCTCAATCTGTCGTTGGTTGATAATTATTTCAATCCGGCCCTCGAAAAACAAGTGTACATCAAAACGCAGTCGGGAAACCACGTTGGGTACAAGGCTTTTACATCCAATCAGCACCAAATTGGCGTTTCTAATTTGCAGCCTGGCACCTATTCGCTCTATGTTGTTACTCAAGAAAGGGTGGTTTACGTGGCTTTTGTGAGAGCGAAGTAAAACTTCCCACTTTATGCACCTTTTTTGGGAATGTCTGTTAACGACATTAAAAGAATTGACATACAGGGCACGAAACTAAAGTTGGCTTCGTTTTTGCACTATATCAACTTGATTCTGAACGAAGCTTTTTCACCAAAAAAATCTAATCCTATGGTTATCCTCACATGTCTCCTGCTCCTGCTCCTCGTTTTTGGCGGTCGTTCTTTGAAAGAAGCCAGATAAAAGGAGTGAACTGGCGAGCTAATGGTATCAAATATCAACCTTTCGCTGCCCCAATGCTTACAGAATAAAGAAACCTCCCGTCGCAATTTTGTCGCGGGAGGTTTTTTTTATGGGCAGTTGGCTACTTTTGCGGCGTTCTAACCTCACTTCATCCTTGCAAACCATCACGCATGAACCCTTCCATCGCCCGCGCCCTTTCCTTTCTGGGCCATCCCTTACTGGTGCTGACCTACATGTTAATTTTGATGTTAATCATCAACCCCTTTGCTTTTGGGGCGCAACATATTGGCGATAAACGAACGGTAATCTTGTTTTTCTACGTACTATCTACCACATTTATCATTCCGGGACTCGGTGTATCCTTGCTCAAACCATTAGGACTCGTGCAAAGCTTCGAGATGCGCGACAAACAGGAACGGATTGGCCCCTACATCATTACCGGGATTTTTTACCTCTGGATGTATAAGAATTTTGCAGATGGGGTAGTACCTACCCTTTATGCCAAGTTTGTCCTTGGGGCTACTATCGGGTTGTTCTTCGCTTTTTTTGTCAACATATTTTTCAAAATTAGTGCTCACGCGACAGGCATGGGCGCCTTTGTCGCCATGGTTTTGCTGCTCTCTTTTGAGTGGGCGGGTTCGACGTTCAACGTTGGGCCAATTCTACTGAGTCTCAATGGGGTTTTGGCCCTTGTCATCATTTTGGCCGGGATAATTGGCGTAGCGAGATTATCGTTGAATGCACATACGCAGCTGGAGCTTTTGCAAGGATATGTGGCTGGTTTTGTAGCCGTAATCCTGGCGAATGCGATCTTGTAGCCATGCCCAAAATCCTCGCTCAGCCGAACTACCTTTGCATTTGCTCAACAACATAACATTTATCAGTTAACACTTACCACTTCAAAAGTGCAATTACGTTCCGCGCTTATCTCCGTTTATTCCAAAGACGGTCTCGAACCCATTATCCGCCGACTACATGCCTTAGGCGTTCAACTTTACAGCACAGGCGGCACCCAATCCTACATCGAAAAAATGGCTATCCCAGTTACGGCAGTCGAATCGCTGACGGGCTATCCGAGTATTCTCGATGGACGAGTGAAAACACTTCATCCTTCAATTTTCGGTGGCATCCTCGCACGCCGAGAGCCTGGGCACTTAGCCCAACTGGAGGCCTATAATATCCCTGAAATGGATTGTGTGATAGTAGATCTATATCCATTTGAGGAAACCGTAGCAGCTACAAACGATTCGGCTGAAATCATTGAAAAAATAGATATTGGCGGCGTTTCACTCATTCGTGCAGCAGCCAAAAACTGGAAAGATGTGGTGGTGGTGGCCTCCAAGGACGAATACAAAATGTTCCTGGATTTGCTCAATGATCAGGAGGGCGAATTTTCCTCGTACAACTGCCGTGAGTTTGCCCGAAGGGCATTCAAAGTCACGTCCAATTATGATGTCGCGATTTACAATTGGTTCAACGAAGGCACTGCTGATATTTCGTTCAAACATAGCATCCACCGTTCTGACATTCTCCGATATGGTGAAAATCCGCATCAAAACGGGGTGTTTTTTGGAGATTTCGAGCAAATTTTTGACAAAATACAGGGTAAAGCCATCTCGTATAACAACCTCGTTGACATTGATGCGGCTGTACAGTTAATGCGCGAATTCCAACTTGGAAAGCCAGCGTTTGCCATTCTAAAACATACCAATGCTTGTGGTATTGCACGCCGGAATACCCTGCTCGAAGCCTGGCAAGCAGCCTTGGCTTGTGATTCGACTTCGGCATTCGGGGGCATTTTTATCACGAATACTAAGGTGGACGTGGCCACGGCTCAAGAGATCAACAAACTTTTTTACGAGGTACTCATTGCACCCGATTTTGAGCCGGAAGCACTGGAACTTTTGAAAAAGAAGGAACAGCGCATTTTACTTAGAATCAAAAACTTTGAGCTCCAAAAACGCGCCTTCAGAAGTCTGTTGAATGGGGTAGTGGAGCAAGATGCCGATCTGCGCACCGAAACAGAAGCCGACCTGAAAACAGTAACCAATCGACAACCTACCCCAAAGGAAGTAGGTGAACTGCTTTTTGCTGCCAAATGCGCTAAACACCTGAAATCAAATGCCATTGCGCTCGTGAAAGAGCGTCAGCTCATTGGCATGGGCTGTGGCCAGCCAAGTCGGGTTGATGCACTGCGCCAGGCTATTACTAAGGCTAAATCTTACGGTTTTGATTTAAACGGTGCGGTGATGGCCAGTGATGCATTTTTCCCCTTCCCGGATTGTGTGGAAATCGCGCATGAGGCAGGTATAACGGCGGTTATCCAACCAGGAGGTTCCATGAAGGATCAGGATTCAGTGGATGCCTGCAACGAACGTGGTATGGCCATGGTGACTACTGGGTTGCGACATTTTAAGCATTGATCGTCATTCGTCATTGATCGTCATTCGTCATTTTTACCCGCCGAAGCCTTAGCGGAGGAGGGTCGCCATTGATCGTCATTCGTCATTTTTACCTGTATTGGTCTGAAGTTGATTGATATTTTGTAAATTTGTCAGGAGGAATCAAATAAACACTTCCTTTAAACATGAGTTATATTCCTATTGACGACTTGAAAGTTTATCAAATGGCTATGGAGATTGGTGAGGAAGTATGGGCGGTTGTGGACAAATGGGACAAATTTCAAAAAGACATTATTGGAAAGCAGTTTTGCGAAGCAGCGGACTCTATTGCAGCCAATATTTCGGAAGGGCATGGCAGGTTTCACTATAAGGAAAACAAGAATTTCTGTTTTTATGCAAGGGGTTCATTGTTAGAAACCAAGACTTGGCTCAAGAAGTCTTACAACAGAAAATTCGCTGATGAGCCTACTTTTACACGCATTTCGACTTTACTGCTTCGATGTCATCAGATGTTGAACAAATACATTAAGTCGATAGGGTCAATAAATTCAACCAAGAATGAATTACGAGAGCCTGAGATTCCCTACGGGTTTAATTCTGATATGGGAGACCTACCCTTTTAGGCAAAATGAATTTGCCGGACTCCCTCCTTCGCTAATGCTTCGGCGGGTAAAAATGACGAAATGACCAAAATGACGAAATGACAAAATCCGCCAACATTCAGCAAATCCTAAACAACCTCTTCCCTGAAACCCCCATACCACTCCAGCACTCGGATCCATACACCTTATTAGTTGCAGTGTTACTCTCTGCCCAATGCACCGATGAACGGGTAAATCAAATTACCCCCAAACTTTTTGCCCGTGCCAATAACCCTGCCGACATGGCGCAGGTGCCCATCGAAGAAATCCGGGAAATTATCAAACCCTGCGGGCTTTCTCCGGCAAAATCAAAAGGAATCAGTGGATTATCAAAAATAATCATGGAAAAACACGGCGGCCAAGTCCCCGAGAGTTTTGAGGATTTAGAGGCCATGCCTGGGGTGGGACACAAAACGGCTTCTGTGGTAATGTCTCAGGCTTTTGGTTGGCCAGCTTTTCCTGTGGACACGCATATTCATCGTTTGGCCACCAGGTGGGGACTTACTTCAGGAAAAAATGTGGAACAAACTGAACGTGACTTGAAGGCTATTTTTCCAAAAGAAACCTGGAATAAACTCCACCTGCAGATCATTTTTTTTGGCCGCAAGTATTGCCCGGCACGGGGACATAAGGCAGAAGAATGCCCTATTTGCTCCAGGTTCGGCAAGGATCTCATAACGCATAACTCATAACTCATAACTAATAACTCATACCTCACTTACATCCTTTCTCCGCTGCTTCCACCAGTTCTCGGACCAATTCAAGCTCGATTTTAATAGGTTCATTTTCAGGGTTCTGGAGCTCGTTTTCTAAGGAGATTGTGACCTCATTAAACTGCTTTTTACTCAAAGCTAATTCATATTCGAACAGGTGCGCACGCCTAAAATTGTGCAATGCGGTGAGGTGTGCATCTTTAGGTTTGAGTTTTACATAAATAAAACAAAGCAGGAGAGCTGTTACAAAACCACCTAAACCAGACAATAAAAGCATTTTGAAGCCAAAACCAGCTTTTTGAATGCGGAGATTTTCATAACCATGCTGGAGCTGGTGGTTTTCTTCGCGCAAGGTTTTGTTCTGGTCAAATAAGTCGGACCATCCTGTTTCAAATCGCCGACCGCGGAGTTCGGATTCGGCAAGCGCATGTTGGAGCAACTCGACATACTTTTTTTGTTCTGGGTTTAACCCTTGCAGAATTTCGTTGTTGGGAGGATCTTGTTGCATAGTGTCCAAAGAATTGTTTGGGCAAAAGTACTTCGGACTTTCTACCCGCCATAGGCTTTACAAACCTTAAAACCCTTGAATGATAGCATCTGAATTATGACAAAAATAGACATCTTGGCCGTAGGCATCCATCCTGACGATGTGGAGTTAAGTTCAAGCGGCACCCTGCTCCGTCATGGCTCAAAAGGGAAAACATTCGGTATTTTAGACCTGAGCCAAGGCGAGCTCGGCACCCGGGGTACAGCTGAAATCCGGGCCATGGAGGCTGCAGATTCTGCCAAAATTTTAGGTGCTTCGTTTCGAAAAACTCTCGATATTCCCGATGGACTTTTCGAAAATAAACCTGAAAACTGGCTGAAAATCGTAAGCGTAATCCGCGCTTCCAGGCCAGAAATTGTCCTTTGCAATGCTCCCGACGACAGGCATCCTGATCATGGTCGCGCGGCCAGAATGACGCTGGACGCTTGCTTCTATGCAGGCCTGGAGAAAATAGAGACCTTTGGCAGTGCGGGCGTTAAACAAGATAAATGGCGGCCCAAGGCGGTCTATCATTATATTCAAGACAAGCAGTTGGATCCCGATTTTGTGGTGGACATCACGCCGTTTTTCACCAAAAAGATGGAGGCTATTTTGGCATTTCGATCCCAATTCTTTGATCCAACTGGAGAGGCGCCAAACACGCCTATTTCTGGCAAAGATTTTCTCGACTTTTTGGAAGCGAAAGGGCGGGTATTTGGCCGACCCATCGGGGCACAATACGCCGAAGGATTCATTTTTTCTCGTACCCCGGGCGTAACTGATTTGTTTGATTTGGTTTGAGTCTTGGGTGACAAGTCTTTTTTTGACAGGATAAACAGGATTTAAGCGGGGTAAATCCTGTCAAAAAAACAGTCCCCGCTTAAATCCTGTTTATCCTGTAAAAAAAACTCAGTGTGCCACAACCACTTTCCGACTCCCCAGAAACTGCCCTTCGTGCCAGAGCTCGGCCCAATACAGACCTGAAGGCAAGTTGCTTACAGACATTTCCAGGCTATTTCCTGTGCCGTTTTTTGT
>Ga0105049_10010186_pt1 | contig 10789 bp, 4 predicted proteins | sample MAT06_FD_78087 | JGI IMG/M metagenome (GOLD analysis project Ga0105049, IMG submission 78087) | Freshwater microbial communities from Lake Fryxell liftoff mats and glacier meltwater in Antarctica - MAT-06 | ecosystem: Environmental > Aquatic > Freshwater > Ice > Liftoff microbial mat | place... | reverse complement strand
CTATGCCTGGACAAGGTGAGGTCTTTACCGGCTGATTCTTAACTCTTTTTGTGCCGAGTTCGACATTTCTCTTCTTGACTACCCGGTTTGAGACTCTATTTCTTAAATAGTATGAAAAGACTGGTCTTTCATGTTTTTAGTTGGCGTGTCCCTTCCATCCCTTTGGCGTTCATCTGTTCTGCTCTCTTGATGAGTTGCCTCCCCAGTGCACGGGGCGAAAATGAATATGCTGGTAGGCCAATCCTTTCTCTGGTCAGGGACAATCTCACGGAAGACGAGGCGCTCATCATGATCGACAACGGGGCGGACATTCAGTCGGAATCGCCCGGCCAGTATCCCCTTCCTTTGATGTATTTTGCGGCGCGTGGACAGACGCAGGTGCTCGAGGGACTCTTGAAAAGAGGATTGGACGTAGATTCGGCTCCCGCGACGGGTCGAACCGCCCTGATGTCCGCCGCTGAGCGGGGGCAAAAGGAAGCGGTTGAGATGCTCATCGCAGCCAAAGCTAATGTGAATCTGGAGGATTCCCACAAGCGCACAGCCATCTTCCATGCTGCCTCCAACGGTCACATTGACATTGTCGAAATCCTGGAAAAAGCGGGAGGCGATGCGGGGTCCAAGTATGTGGGCGGGTATAACGATTTGATGTTCGCCGCAATCCGAGGCGACATCGGAGCTGCGGAAAAGGCGCTGGCAGACGGCGGCGATGTCAATGGCGCCACAACGAATCCTCCCGGCTTAACCGCGCTTCACATGACGGTCATGTTCAATCAACCCGAAATGCTGGCTTGGCTCCTAGCAAAAAAGCCCGAAGTAACGCCGAAGAGCTTCAATGGCACGCCCCTAGCCATGGCGCTCGCGCAAAAACGCACCGATCTGGCCGACCAATTGCGTGCCGCAGGGGCGAAGGAATAGTTTTTGTTCTTTCTATGAAATACCTAATAATGATACCCGCCATCCTCGCCACCGCCGTTACCACTGGATTTCCCCAGGCAGACAAAAATCCCGGCCATCTCAAGATGGGCCTTGTCAACATCAAGGTGCAGCCCTCTGACAGCGCGGACGTGGAGGCCAACAAAAAAAACATCCAGGCCAATCTGGACCGCCACGCCTGGTTTATCGACAAACTAGCGGCGGAAGGCGTGGAGTTCATCGGGTTTCCTGAGTGTTCCATTAACGGCTACCAATGGAGCGATAACATGACGTGGTTGAGTCTGGACGGCCCCGAGGTGGCACAGCTCAAAAAGAAGGCGAAGGAAAAGGGTGTCTATGTCGCGGCCGGCATGGCGGAGCAGGATCCCGAGGGCAAAAGATGGGAAGTGCATTTTGTGATCGGGCCGGACGGGGAAATCGTGGGCAAACACCATAAGATCTGGCTGACGAAGGAAGAGGGCTTCATCGAGTCCGCCTATGAGCACAATGTCTTCGACGTGAAGGGGGCAAAAATGGGTATGCTCATCTGCGCTGATGGGTCGAATTTCAACAATCTCAAGATCCTTGCCGACCGCGGGGCGAAAATCATCTATGGCCCCCACGCCAACACCACGGGGGGAACGATTGAGGGCTGGTATAATTTCCGCAAATCCTGGAGCGGACAGTGGGACGGCAAAAAGGTGGAATTTAAGGCAGTTGACGCCATCGGATCGAATCCTTCGGGCGGATGGATTTCCCAACTCAAAGTGTATGCGGCGCTGCACAACCATGCGGCCCTCTACAATCCCGATTTCAAGCCTCCGATTCCCGTGGAAAGCGACACCAACTCCCGGTGGGCCAGCGGTGCGTGGTTCATCGGTCCAGACGGCGAAACCCTCGCGCAAATGCCTGTCTCCACCAATAAAATGGACAGTAAGGAATACGTCCTGACCCACAATATTCCCCTCGACGGAAACTAAGGCGTGTCACCGTCGCGTTCGGCGATGGTTGTGAAAGAAACATGACCAGACCATAGCGCGCGACGAGGAGGCTCACAGTCACAAACGTACCCACGAACATTACGGCGTGGTCCGCTTCACCATACACACCAAAATGGCAAAACTCATGAATCAAACTGAAGAACGGAACTCCGAGAGCCGGATGCGGCAAATCAGCAAGTCCGCATGATCACAAAAACATCCCCCTTAGTTGCTGCCAGTTTGCTCATTTTTCCCTGGATGATTCAGGGGGCCGACCCCGTCCCGAAGGATCATCTCGCCGGCGGTCCGCTGGCAGGGATTCCGTTACCGGTCTCGCCGCAGAACACTGGCGACGGACCGGAAGTCGAGCTTTTTCCCGGTTCGGTTGAACATTGGCGGGGCTACATGATGAAGTATGTGCCGATGCGCAGCTTCTTCGACGCGCAGAGCCTGCTCAAACGCTGGGTTGCGGCGGATTTGCCCGGCATCCCGCAGGATCGCATCTCCGAATACGCCTCTCCGGTTTACAATCAGCCCAAAAATGGCGAAGCGGTCAACACCGGCAAATCGCGGTCGGCGGTGAAGGTCGTCAGCTTAGCGCTCAAGGATCCGGCGATGAAACTGGATCTGGGCGAACTCGACCCCGGCCTCTACGCCCTGCGACTCATCGGAGCGGTCCCGACTGACAAGCTGCGCCCGTTTCGCTCTCCGCTCATTCTGCGTCTGAAAATCAACGACCGGCTCGACGGTTCGGTTTCCGACTACCGGGTGGTGGCCGGATATGTGGATGAGTTTTACAATGTGGCCACTTTTTATTTCCACGCCCTCGATCGCCGGAAATTTTCCGCTGAAGTTTCCGTCGAGGAGGGCAGCGAGGTTGCTCTGATGCTGCATGACATCTGCCTGGATGATGTGCTTGCGGGCACGCAGCGCCGTCCCATTAAAACCAAGCGCACGCTGTCCCTCATTCCGGAAAAAACGGACAATGCGGATGAGGCCGTCCCCGCAGACGCCGCCAGCCTGGATCCCAAATCCGCCGCTGCGAAACTTCCCGTGCTAACCCCCGAAGAGCGGCTGGCCCGCGACGAGGCGCTTTGGAACTGGCTGCCTCCGCTCAACGCGACGGCCGCGCTCGTGAGTACCGCCATTCCGAAAACCATCGTGCCCGGCGCGGCGGGTAAATCGCTCGGCGCAATCGAAACCGAGTTTGGTGCCTGGGAAGCGGCCGGGCATCGCGAAATGGGACTCAGCGATCCTCAAACGGGATTTCCGCGCGATCCCAAGCTCCAAAACGCTTTTCTCGTCAATAAGAAATTGGGTTTGGAATACACTATGGACGACTTGCGCGCCGGTAAGGCCTTGCCTGCCCCCTATCCATTCAAGGATCGCGGCCAGGGGCTTTATTTTTTGGATCCAAAGAAACCCGCCGCCGGAAATTTCCTGGCACCCATTGCCGAGGGAATCGGCCGGCGCTACCGGGCTTCGACCGCTCCGGGAGGTGGGAGCTTGAAACTTTGGAAAACCAGCGGCAATCCTGATTTTCAGAGGGATGCGGCCATTTCCCTTATTCGCTACGCCTTTCAATTTCCCACCATCGAAACTGGCAACTTTCTCGATTCCGTCGTTGGTATCCCCCAGTTTCAAGGCCGGGACAATGCCTGCCGGATGCGGGATGCCTACGCCTTTTGGATGTCTCATTACCCAGAATACAACCAGTCCCTCTCCGTTTACGACGAACTTTTCGATTACATCAAGGGCAACGAGGAACTGGCGAAATCCGTCGGGCGTTTTGTCCCGTGGGTCAAGACGAGTCAGGATGTCATCGAACTCCTGGATGTCTATCTCGCGCAGACCACCGCCAAGAGGATGATGCGCTATCATTACATTAGCGGCCCCACCAAAATTGCCGATGTCGCGATTCTGTTGGTTGATCCCAAGGTTACGGCTCCCATGATGGACTGGTTGTTCTCGCGCACCTGGGTCTATCTGCTCGAGCCGGCGGGGATTCAGGATTTGCTCATCTCCAGTTGTGACCGTTCGGGTTTGCAATACATCGGCTCCCATTACTATGCCCAACTCGAAGGGGCGGCCATCTTTGCCGAGCCGCTCATGCGTTACATCGAGGCGGGCGGCGACCCGAAGTATTCGCTTGCCAACACAAAAGATTTTCCGAAGTCGCTGGCGCAGGCCGACTGGCAGATTGACACCATTGTTGGAGGACAGGATATCCTGCGGATCGGTGACGTGACCGGACCGGATAAAGTGCCCGGCGCCGGCATGACTAACTTTCTGGATGAAAACTCCCGCATGGGCTGGAAGCTATCCCAGAACCCTCGCTTTGCCTGGCCGCTGGCGAACGTGTTTGGGCGCAAGACGGAATCTGACGAGGACTGGAAAAAAATCACCCAGGCCGCTGCCACGCTCAAGCGCGCGCCGTGGCTCGATCTACCTTCGCGACATATCGAAAACTGGGCTGCGGTTCTCGAGTCGGGACTCGCGCATGACGATTACCGCTTTCGCCGCGCGGCGTATCTGCGCACCGGCGTGGGCTACGGCCACGCCCATGCGGACACGCTCGACCTCCAGTTTTTTGCGCACGGCCTGCCCATGACGATTGATGGCGGACAGCGCAGCGGGTATTCAAAACCCAACGACCGCTTCTCCCGAATTCACAACACGGTGGAAGTGAACGGAGCCGGCAGCGGTGAATATGGCTTGGACCGCTATGCCTGGGTCACAGCTCTAACAGATGTCCCCGGTGTTCGTTACATGCAGGCCACGGCCATTCCGCCCGACGGCGCGAGGGTTTTCCGGCGTCAGGTGGCCTTGATTGATGTGGACGAGGGCACGGGCTCGGAGCCGCTCTCCCTTGAAAAACAAAAGCCGCGCTCTGCCCTCAAAGCTGGTGTGGTGACGGCGAATAGTTATGTTTTCGATGTCTTCCGCGTCTCAGGCGGCTCGCAGCACACGTATTGCTTTCACGGACCGGTGAGCGAGGACTTTCAATGGAACGCCTCCAACCCGAAGCCGGTCGAGTCACCAGCGAAAGAGGCAATCGCCCCCGGCAGCGAGGCCGCTTATCTCGAAATCTTTTCCTTGTCGCCGGAAAGCAAGGCGGCGGGCGATGCGCCTGAGACTTTCCAAGCCACTTGGAAGTATCTTCGTAACGGCAAAACCGGTTCGGAGCAAGCCATGCTGGGCAAGAGTTTTGATGAGGCTTCCGCACCCAAGTTCACCCGTCTGACTTTGCTCGGCTCAAAGGATGTTCGAGCTCTCAAAGCCGATGTGGTTTGCGTGAAGGAACCCGTCACCTATCGCTTCACCAACACCATGCTCCAGCGCAAGGACGCCGGTGGCAAACTGGAATCTGCCTTCACCGCGATCATCGAGCCTTATGCGGGCGAACCTTTCGTCAGCTCGTCGAAATTGCTGACAGTCGCGGACAACGAAGACGACGCGATGAGGGCCGTGGCCGTGGAAGTGCAAACGAAGAACGGCCACACCGACATGGTCTTCGCGGATGGCCGGCCGGAAAAAATGCGAAAGGTTCAGGGCACTGAAATTTCCGCTGAATTCGCCTGTCTTTCCAAAGATCAAGACGGTCTGCGGCTGGCGACCCTGACCGGCGGGACTTTGCTGCAGAGCCCGGATATCACCCTCAAAGTTACCCAGCGGGAATTCACCGCCACCATCATCAAGGTGGACTACCTCAACAAGATGCTCTGGACCGACAAGCCGCTGCCGGTAGCCTGCACCGGGCGGGTGGTGGAGATCGGCCTGCCGGGGTGCCCGACAAGTTACACCATCGCGTCAATCGTCCCCGAGGGAAGCGGTAGCCGCATAACTTTCACTAAGTCGGCGGATTTTTATCGCTCCGAGATACGGAAGTTTAATCCCGGGGTTCCGGGAGTGAACGGCACGCTCGGCCTGCCTTACAATCGCTCCTCCGAGGGCATGACTCTTTCCAACGATTCGCTGACCAAATTCTGGCGCGTGAAGAAGCCTGCCGAAGGATGCATGTTCCCCGTCGAGGGCGAAATTGCCGAGGCTGACTTCGGCTCCTCGAAGGTCATGCGCATTTGGGAATATGGAGTGGGAGACACCATCCGTTTGCCGGGCATGGTGGCCGTGAATCGCGTCCAGCCCGGTGTGTTTGAAATGCGCGGTGACGTGGATGTGGAAGTCACCCTCGGAAAAATCAAACGCAAGGTCAGCGCGGACGATTTTAGAAAGGCAGGAGGCGTCATCAAACTATGATCACAAAAACAGCGCGCTTAGCTGCCGCAACCCTTCTGGCGTCAATCTGTCTTTCTTATGCCGAGCAACCAGCCAAGCCGGAGTATCTTCCCGGCGGCCCGCTGGCCGGTCTGGTGTTGCCGAAATCCAAGCAAAATACCGGTCCGGGTCCCGAGATGGAACTCCACCCCGGCAGCGTGGAGCATTGGCGCGCTTACTTCATGAAGTATCTGACCACGCGCAGTTTCTTCGATCAGCAAAGCCAGTTGAAAAACTGGGTTGCGCCGGAAATCCCCGGGGCCAAGCCCTCGCAGGTCGAGCAATATGCCTCCCCGGTTTACAGGCAGCCGGATAGCGGTGACGCCAAGGACACGGGTAAGAAGTTGGATCCGGTTCCAGTCATTCGCTGCAAGGTGGGAGATCCTGCTTTCAAACTGGATCTCGGCACACTTGAGCCCGGAATGTATGCGGTCCGTGTGATCGGGGCGGTGGAAACCGCGAAACTCCGGCGCGTGCGCGAGCCGCTTTTCCTAAGCATGAAGGTCAACGACGGACTGAAAGGCGAGGTGAATTCCTACCGTATCCGCCCCGGTTACGTGGATGAATTTTACAGCGTGGGAGATTTCTATTTTCATGCCCCGGAGAAGCGAGCCTACACGGCGGAGCTTTCGCTGGATCAAGGCACGACCATTGAACTGCTCGTGCATAACATCACGCTCGACGACGTGCTGGCCGGCACCACGCGGCGCGCGATCAAGACAAGGCGGACGCTCACAACTGACGACGAGATCGAGGCAATCAAAGCCGAGGTGAGTGAGAGCGCAATCAAGGCCGTGGAAATGGAAAAACCTTATACGCCGGAAGAGCGCCTAGCCCGCGACGAGGCAATTTGGAACCGCATCCCTCCGCTCAACACTCCTGTGCAATGGCTGGACGGGGTCGGTCTCGATCCCGCTGATCTCGGAACCGCCGACATGACCATGGAGCAAATTGAGGAAAAATACGGCAAATGGGAGTCGGCGGGAGGACGCGAAACCACAAACATGAATCCTACCCTCGGAGTCATGAGCCGCGATCCGGAACTGCAAAATGCCTTCCTGGTGAATGCCAAGCTGGGACTCACTTATACGATGGACGACTTGCGGGCGCGGAAGTCGCTGCCTGATCCTTATCCATTCAAGGATGACGGGGCCGGTCTCTATTTCCCCGATCCTAAGGATGTCACGAAAGGCCGTGCGTTCTTTCCCATCGCCAGAGAGTTGGGCCGGCGCTACCGCCAGAATACGTCGCCTGCCGGAAACGCTGCCGCGATCTGGTTGAAAACCGGCAACGAGGACATCGCCCGCGACGGGGCGGTATCTCTCCTGCGCGCCGCCATGCAATTCCCGTCGATTGACTCCGGCAACTTCCTGCAAAATGGCGTGTTCATGCCGCAGGCCCAGGGACGCGATCTATTTTGCCGTCAGCGTGCCGATGCTGCCAACTGGCTCTCGCATTACCCGCTATATATGGATTCCGTCCGGGACTATGATCTCCTCTTTGACTACATCAAGGGCAACGAGGAACTGGCGCAGTCCATCCATCGTTTTGTGCCGTGGGTGAAGACCTCGCAGGATTTGATTGAGTTGCTTGACGTCTATTTGCTCCAGACCACAGCAAAGCGGATCTTGCGTTACCAATATTACAGCAACCCCACCGAGATCACTAACGCGACGATTGCGCTTGGCGACACGACGGTGACAGATCCCTGGATGGAGTGGCAGTTTTCGCGGACGTTTGTCTATCCGCTGAACACGGCCGGTTTGCCGGATCTGCTGATTAGCGGACAGGACCGTGAAGGAGTGCAATACATCGGGTCCAGTTATTATGGTCAGGGACAAGGGTCGCGCCGTCTGGCGGAAACCCTGGATCGTTATATCGCCTTGGGCGGGAACCCGAAGTTCCAACTGAGCGACCCGAAAATCTTTCCCAAGGCGCTGGCCCAATGTTACTGGCAGTTTGAGCAAATGATCGGTGGCGCGGACTTGCCCCGCATCGGGGATGTGGCCGGCCCGGACAAGTCACCCTTCGGGCACATGTCCCCGTTTATGGACGGGGCGGTTCGTTCGGGTTGGAAGTGGTCCGGCGATCCGAAATTCGCATGGATCGTGAAAAATGTATTCGGTCAGGGCGATGAGTCTGCCGAAGACTGGACGAAGCTCGAGGCGGCTGCCGCCACGGTGAAACGCGCGCCATGGCTCGACCTCAAGTCACGGCATGTGGAAAACTGGTTCACCGCGCTGGAAACCGGTCTACAGCACGACGATTACCGCTTCCGCCGCACGGCCTACCTCCGCACCGGCATTGGCTCCGGCCATGCCCACGCGGACACGCTGGATCTCCAGTTTTTCGCCCATGGTCTGCCCATGACGATTGATGGCGGCCAGCGCAGCGGCTACTCGAAACCCAACGATAAATTCTCCCGCATTCACAACACGGTGGAAGTCAACGGGGCGGGCAACAGCGAATACGGCCTGCAAAGCTACGGCTGGACGACCGCGCTCTCCGACGCCCCCGGCGCGCGCTACATGCAGGTTACGGCCGACCCGCCCGATGGCGCGAAGATTTTCCGTCGTCAGCTTGCCCTCATTGATGTGGACGAGGGGAAGGGCTCCGAGCCATTGACCACCGACCAGCAAAAACCGCGCGCGGTCCTCAAGGCGGGAGTGGTCACCGGAAACTCCTACATCTTCGACGTGTTCCGCGTCTCGGGCGGCTCGCAGCATACGTATTGTTTTCACGGCCCGGTCAACGAAGACTTCCAGTGGAACGCCGCGAATGTGAAACCGGTCGAGACTCCCGCTAAGGAAGCGCGGGTGCCGGGCAGCGATTCCGAATATCTCTGGATGTTTGCCAGCTCGCCCGAAAGCAAGGCTGTGGGTGATGCACCTGAGACTTTCCAAGCCACCTGGAAATATCTTCGCGACGGAAAATTCGGCTCGGAACAACAGATGCTCGGCAAAAACTTCGAGCCCGCCTCGCCGCCCAAGTTCACGCGCCTGACCTTGCTCGGCTCGAAGGATTTGCGGGCGCTTAAGGCCGACATGGTTTGCTCGAAGGATCGCTTGGTTTATCGTTTTACCAACACCATGCTCCAGCGCAAGGATGCGGGCGGCAAACTCGAATCCGCCTTCACGGCCATCATCGAACCCTACGCTGGCGAACCATTCATTGCGTCTTCAAAATTACTCCCCATCGCGGACAACGAAGACGACGCCCTCCGCGCCGTGGCCGTGGAAGTGCTCACCAAAAACGGACACACCGACATGGTCTTCGCCGATGGCCGGCCCGAAAAGACGCGCCAGATTTCAAGTCTCAAGTCTCAGGTTTCAGGCGAATTCGCCTGTCTCTCCAAGGATAAGGACGGATTGCGGCTCGCCACCCTTACCGGCGGAACGTTGCTGCAAAGCCCCGATGTCACGCTGGCGGTTGCACGTCGCGAACACACCGCAACCATCATCAAGGTGGACTATCCCAACAAAACGCTCTGGACCGACAAGCCTCTGCCGGCGGCGTGCGCAGGCCGGGTGGTCGAGATCGGATTGCCGGGTAGTCCTCTGGCTTACACCATGGCAACGATCCAGCCGGACGGCCCGGGCAGCCGCGTGACTTTCACGCGCGGGGCGGACTTCTATAGTGCGAGAATTACCGCATTTTTGCCGGACAGGCCGGGTGTGAATGGCGGGCTCGACTTGCCTCCCGGTCGTTCGACCGAGGGGATGACGCTTTCGAATGACACGCTGACAAAATTCTGGCGGCTGAAAAAGCGTGGTGATGGCTGCAACTTCCCGGTGGACGCCCCGCTGGCCGAGGCGGACTTCGGCCCTTCGAAGGTGATGCGCGTCTGGGAATACGGCGTCGGCGATACGCTTCGCCTGCCCGGCATGGTCGCGGTCAATCGCGTGGATGGCGGGGGATATGAGATTCGCGGCGACGTGGATGTCGAGGTGACCCTCGGCACAATCAACCGCAAGATCAGCGCGGACGAATTTGCGAAAGATGACGTAGTCAAGTTGAAGTAAAGTGGCGGAGGATTGCGGGGAAATGGGGATCTCTTTCGCGAGTAAAAACAGCTTGTCATTGCAAGTTTCTTACACCTACACCTCATCTTTCCAGGTGCAGGTGTAAGTGTAAGTTTTCTGATGGTTATCGCCTGTCCGCCGGATAGGGGGCGAGAACATTGTTTTCTGCCACGCTTTGTTTACCAACGGTCTCGACCAACTTTTCCAGGGTGCGCCCATTTTGCGGCCACCAATGCGGGGCGCAGGCGTTGAAACGGATCATGCTGCCGTTACTTGATCCCGTCTCGCGCGCGGCTGTGAGGCCCATGGGGTCATAGGTTTCGTCGCAGATGCGGTTTCCCTCAATGAATGTTCCTGTAGAGTCTTGCATGAGCACACCCGCGCCGACGGACGGGCCGTTGCGCGAGGCGTTGAGGATGACGTTGCCGCAGATCGATGCCTTTTCCGCGTGGGCCAGCCGGATGCCGTTTTCCCCGCTGTCCGCGATCACATTGCCGGAGACCTGGCTGCCGGAAGGCGGACGGTTGAGGGCGACGCCGTTCTCCCGGTTCAGCCAGATGATATTGCCGAGGACGCGCAATTCACCGGTGAGGTCTTCGG
>Ga0105049_10010182_pt1 | contig 10793 bp, 6 predicted proteins | sample MAT06_FD_78087 | JGI IMG/M metagenome (GOLD analysis project Ga0105049, IMG submission 78087) | Freshwater microbial communities from Lake Fryxell liftoff mats and glacier meltwater in Antarctica - MAT-06 | ecosystem: Environmental > Aquatic > Freshwater > Ice > Liftoff microbial mat | place... | reverse complement strand
TGTAGCCGACAAAAAGCAGGCTGGCTCACTGGGCGCGGTTGCTTTCGATGATGAAGGTGTGCCGGCCAAAGAATGGGATTTGATCAAAAACGGTGTGCTGGTCAATTATCAGGCGATTCGTGATCAGGTGTCTATTCTGGGCGAAAAAGAATCGAACGGCTGTTGCTACGCCGACAACTGGGATTCGGTGCAGTTCCAGCGGATGCCCAATGTATCCCTGCGTCCCAGTGCAGAAAAACGGTCCGTAATGGATATGATTAAGGGCGTTGAAAAAGGAATTTATATTATTGGACGGGGTTCGTATTCCATTGATCAGCAGCGCTATAACTTCCAGTTTGGCGGTCAGTTGTTCTACGAAATCAAAAACGGCGAAGTAGTTGGTATGCTCGACGACGTGGCCTATCAGGCCAACACGCAGGAATTCTGGAACTCTTGCGTCCAACTGTGCGACAAAGACGATTATCGCATGTTTGGTTCGTTCTTCGATGGAAAAGGCCAGCCTTCGCAGGTAAGCGCCGTATCGCACGGAAGCCCTACTACCCGTTTCAATGGTGTCAACGTCATCAATACCGGACGGAAAATATAAAACATCATTAAGGCTGCGGGCGCAGCGTTATGACCGTTCAAATAACCACTTAATGACAATCAGCAACGCATGGCTATTTTAAGCAAAGAAGAAGCAAAAAGTATAATCGACAAGGTGTTGAAATACGCCAAGGCCGACGAAACAGCGGTTAGCGTTTCGGGCGGTCGTACGGGTAATATTCGATATGCCCGTAACTCAGTGTCGACGAGTGGCGAAAGTAATAATCTGGCACTGGCCGTAACGTCGGTATATGGCAAACGCTCTGGCACGGCAACCATCAACGAATTTGACGATGCCTCGCTGGAGAAAACAGTTCGCCGGGCCGAAGAGATTGCCCAGTTGGCCCCCGAAAACCCGGAATACATGCCGATGCTCGGGCCACAAACATACCTGACCACGAATCCGTACTCCGAAAATACGGCTAAAATAGACCCAGAATACCGGGCAAAAGCTGCGTTTGATAGTCTGGACCCTTGCCGGAAAAAGAACTTGACGGCAGCTGGTTATATGGAAGACTCAACCGGATTTTCGGCTATTGGTAACAGCAAAGGGTTATTTGCGTACAACCGCGCAACATCAGTCGATTTCACCATTACTGTTCGGACGGCCGACGGTTTGGGTTCTGGCTACGCCATCCGCGACGTAACCGACATTTCGAAGCTCAGCACCAAAGAAGCAACCGAGATCGCCATGCAAAAAGCACTGGCATCTGTTAGCGCCAAAGCGTTGGAGCCGGGTAAATACACCGTTATTCTGGAGCCAGCCGCTTCGGTCGATCTGCTTCAGAACATGATGGGTAGCATGGATGGCCGTAGTGCCGACGAAGGCCGTAGCTTCCTGAGCAAAAAAGGGGGCGGCACCCGCCTGGGCGAGAAGCTGTTCGATGAGCGCGTTACGATTTACTCGGACCCTACCAACCCCGAGATTCCAACGTCGGCCTTTGGTGGTGGCGGGGGTGGCCGTTTTGGTGGTGGTGCCGACGGTCGTCCGCAAGAGAAAGTGACATGGGTTGATAAAGGAGTGATAAAAAACATGTACTACTCCCGTTTCTGGGCCGACAAAAAGGGCGTAAAGGCAACACCGCCACCCGCTGCAGTCATTATGCAGGGAGGAACGCAGTCGTTGCTGGATTTGATAAAAAGTACGGAGAAAGGGATTCTGGTTACGCGCTTGTGGTACATCCGCGCGGTTGATCCGCAAACGTTGTTGTACACGGGCCTTACCCGCGACGGAACGTTCTACATTGAGAACGGTCAAATCAAATACCCCGTCAAGAACTTCCGTTTCAACGAAAGCCCGGTTATCATGTTAAACAACCTCGAGGCAATGGGGGCACCTGTTCGCATCAGTGGTAACCTGATTCCGCCCCTGAAAATTCGGGATTTCACGTTCTCCAGCCTGTCGGACGCGGTTTGACGAGGCTAAAGCCTCTTTAGAGCTACAACACGGAGGTTCACAGAGAATCTCCGTGTTGTAGCTAAGAACCGATACATCAAAAAGAGCTTTAGCTCTAAAACCTTTCGTTTAACTCCCCAAATGAACCGTCGAAATTTTAATCAATTATTAGGCATGGGTACCGCCGGGCTGATGATACCTTCGCTGCCTGCTTTTTCATACGCCGTATCTTCAGAAGAACTGATCGGTAACTGCATGGATGTTGCCGACAAAAAACGCCTGGCCGATGCCGGACTCAACGCGGCCAAGTCGATGGGGGCAACTTACTGCGATGTACGCATAGGCCGTTACCTGAACCAGTTTGTACTCACCCGCGAGAATAAAGTACAGGGCATCTCCAACACGATGTCGTACGGCGTTGGCATTCGGGTGATTGTCAATGGGTGCTGGGGTTTTGCTGCTATGGCGAACCCAAAAGACGAAGCAACGGTGGCGAAATGTGCCGCCACTGCCGTATCGATCGCCAAGGCCAACGCCCGGTTACAGACTGAGCCAGTGCAACTAGCCGCTCAGAAAGGTTATGGCGAGGTGAGCTGGAAAGCTCCCATCAAAACAAACGCCTTTGAGGTTCCAATCAAAGATAAGGTAGACCTTCTGCTGACCGCCAATGCTGCGGCCATGAGCAATGGCGCCAACTTTGTAAATTCGGTAATGTTTATGGTCAATGAGCAGAAGTATATCGCCACCAGCGATGGAACCTACGCCGACCAGGACATCCACCGGATTGGACCCAACTTTAACGTTACAGCTATTGATACGCAAAGCGGAAAATTCTCGACCCGAAACTCGCTGAATTCGCCCATGGGAATGGGGTACGATTACCTGCAAACCAACCCGAGCGACAAAGTTGGTGGCGTTACTACCCGCTACAACAAAGGCTACGATATGCTGGAAGACATTACGTTGGCCGCCAAACAAGCCAAAGAGAAACTGACAGCCAAGTCGGTTGAGGCTGGCAAGTACGACCTTGTACTCGACCCCTCTCACCTCTGGCTGACTATCCACGAATCGGTTGGTCACCCGCTTGAACTCGACCGGGTGTTGGGCTACGAAGCCAACTACGCCGGTACGTCGTTTGCTACCCTTGAGAAATTACAGTCCAAGAATTTCGCTTATGGCAGTAAGGAGGTAAATTTAGTGGCTGATAAACAACAGGTTGGTTCACTCGGAGCGGTTGGCTATGACGACGAAGGTGTTGGTACCAAAAAATGGGATTTGGTACGCGATGGCATCCTGGTAAACTACCAGGCCATTCGTGATCAGGTACACATTTTGGGCGAGAAAGAATCGCACGGCTGTTGCTACGCCGACAACTGGAGTTCGGTTCAGTTTCAGCGGATGCCCAACGTATCACTCGAAGCAGGCAAAACGCCTTTATCGGTGCAGGACATGATTAAGGATGTCAAAAAAGGCATTTACATCATTGGAGACGGTTCATTTTCGATTGACCAGCAACGGTACAACTTCCAGTTTGGGGGCCAGTTGTTTTACGAAATCAAGGACGGGCAAATCGTTGGTATGGTGAAAGACGTAGCCTATCAGGCAAACACGCGTGAGTTCTGGAACTCCTGTGCCGCCGTTTGCGACCAGAGCGATTACCGGTTGGGTGGCGCTTTCAACGATGGCAAAGGGCAACCTTCACAATCGAGTGCCGTGTCGCACGGTAGCGCAACGGCCCGTTTCAACGGGGTCAACGTGATCAATACGGCAAGGAAAATTTAGTCTACTATTCTCTTTAGCTATTACGCAGAGATGCACAGAGAACACAAGAGATTCGCAGAGGGAGAATTAACATCTATTGTGATCGGTCGTGCTATTGATGTGCATCGGGCTTTAGGGCCTGGGCTGTTAGAGTCAGCTTATCAGGAATGTTTAGCGTATGAACTGCAACAGGCGGGATTATACATTGAGCGCGAAAAATCATTGCCTATTGTATACAAAGAGGTCCGTTTAGAACATGGTTACCGGCTTGATTTACTTGTTGAAAAACAACTGGTGATTGAATTAAAAACGGTAGACGTTTTATCCGAGGTTCATACGGCTCAGATTCTAACCTATCTCCGATTAGGTGGGTTTCCACTTGGCTTGCTTATCAATTTTCATGTAAAAATGCTCAGGGAGGGTATTCGTCGCTTTGCTAATACCTCTCTGTGAATCTCATTTTTCTCTGCGTATCTCTGCGAAACAACTCACAAATTTAACTAATGAATCGCCGACACTTTAATCAACTGTTGGGCCTGTCAACCGCTGGGTTGCTACTCCCCACTATCCCTGGTTTGGGCCGCTCTGTGGATCCGGCCGCACTACTCGAAACCGGCCTCGATGTTGCCGTCAAAAAACGGCTGGCCGATGCTGCCCTTACTGCTGCCAAAGCAAAAGGTGCTTCCTACACCGACGTGCGCATTGGTCGCTACCTGCGCCAGTTTGTCATCACGCGTGAAGACAAGGTGCAGAACATTGTGAATACAGAAAGCTACGGCGTGGGCGTTCGCGTGATTGCCAATGGCTGCTGGGGTTTTGCTGCCATTGTTGATGCAAAAAACGAGGCCGATATGGCGCGTGCGGCCGAAGAAGCAGTAGCCATTGCCAAAGCAAATGCCAAACTGCTGAAAGAACCCGTCCAACTCGCTCCGCAAAAAGGTTATGGCGAGGTGGAATGGAAGGCCCCGATCAAAAAAAATGCCTTCGAGGTTCCCATCAAAGAAAAAGTAGATTTGCTGTTAGGTGTGAATGCCGCAGCGATGAAAAACGGAGCCAACTATGTGAACTCGGTTCTTTTTATGGTGAACGAACAGAAGTATTTTGCCTCCACCGATGGAACCTACGCCGATCAGGATATTCACCGGATCTGGCCCATTTTCAACGTAACCTGCATCGACGCTAAATCGGGTAAGTTCGAGACCCGCAATGCGCTTAGCGCACCCATGGGGATGGGCTACGAGTATCTGCAAGTGAACCCGTCCGATAAAGTAACTGGCGTTACAACCCGCTACAATAAGGGTTACGATATGCTGGAAGATGTTACGGCGGCCGCGCAGCAAGCCAAGCAAAAACTTTCGGCCAAGTCGGTGGAAGCGGGTAAATACGATCTGGTTCTCGACCCCTCGCACCTCTGGTTAACGATCCACGAATCGGTTGGGCACCCTACCGAGCTAGACCGCGTGTTGGGCTACGAAGCCAATTTTGCGGGTACATCGTTTGCCACACTCGATAAATGGCAGTCAAAGAATTTCCAGTATGGCAGCAAGCTAGTTAACCTGGTTGCTGACAAACAGCAGGTTGGTTCACTCGGAGCTGTTGGTTACGACGACGAAGGCGTTGGCACCAAAAAATGGGATTTGGTACGCGACGGTGTGCTGGTGAACTACCAGGCCATTCGCGATCAGGCAGCTATTATTGGTGAAAAAGAATCGCACGGTTGCTGCTACGCCGATTCATGGGGAACGGTTCAGTTTCAGCGAATGCCCAACGTATCGCTCGAAGCGGGCAAATCACCTCTGTCGGTGCAGGACATGATCAAGGATGTCAAAAAAGGCATTTATATTGTAGGCGATGGCTCGTTTTCGATTGACCAGCAACGGTACAACTTCCAGTTTGGGGGCCAGTTGTATTACGAAATCAAAGACGGGCAAATCGCCGGCATGCTCAAAGACGTAGCCTACCAGTCGAATACGCAGGAATTCTGGAACTCCTGTACAGCCATTTGCGACGAGCGTGACTACCGGCTTGGTGGCTCGTTCTTCGACGGCAAGGGTCAACCCAGCCAGAGTAGCGCCGTTTCGCACGGATCTAGTACTACGCGTTTCAATGGGGTCAATGTGATTAATACTGGACGGAAAATCTAAATGGCAATCATACTATCCGAAGCAGAAGCCAAGGCCCTGCTCACTAAAGTTCTTAAGTACTCGAAAGCCGACGAGTGCGAGGTCAATCTGTCGGGCGATGTGCGCGGCAACATCCGCTATGCCCGCAATGAAGTCTCTACCAGTGGCTCACGGGCCAATCAGAACCTGGTGGTACAGTCGGCATTTGGCAAAAAAGTAGGCACGGCCACAGTCGATGAGTTCGACGATGCATCGTTGGAAAAAGTGGTACGCCGGGCCGAAGAACTGGCTCGACTGGCTCCCGAAAACCCGGAATACGTGAGTATTCTGGGGCCACAAACGTACCTGAAAAGCAACGGCTATTTCGACAGCACGGCCAAACTAACGCCCGATGCCCGCGCTGATGCTGTAGCCAAAAGCCTCGAGCTGACCCGCGCTCAGAACCTCACAGCCGCCGGGTTCATGGAGGATACGCATGGTTATCAAGCCATCATGAACTCCAAGGGTCTGTTTGCTTACTATCCCAGTACCAACGTAAACTTCTCGTTAACCGTCCGCACGCCCGACGGCAAAGGATCGGGATACGTGATACGGGGCTACAGCGATGTAAACAAGCTTGATACGGCAGCCGCCACGCGCATTGCCAGCCAGAAAGCAGTGGCTTCGGCCAGCGCCGTTGCCCTGGAACCGGGTAAGTACACGGTTATTCTGGAAGCGACCGCTGCGGCCGTACTGATGGAACAACTCTTTTTCTCGATGGATGCTCGTTCTGCTGATGAGGGACGCAGTTTTCTAAGTAAGCCTGGCGGCAAAACCAAACTGGGTGAGAAAATTGTGGATCCCCGCGTAACCATCTATTCCGACCCAGCCAATGCTGAACTACCGGGTTCACCCTGGGCGGGCGATGGTCAGGCGCAGCAAAAAATGATCTGGATCGACAAGGGCGTGGTGAAAAACCTGGCCTATTCGCGGTATTGGGCCCAAAAACAGGGCAAAAAACCGATTCCATTCCCGAGCAATGTAATTATGGCCGGTGGCACGGCCTCGCTCGAAGACATGATCAAAAGCACCCAACGGGGTATTCTGGTAACGAAACTCTGGTATATCCGTGAAGTAGATCCCCAAACGTTGCTCAATACGGGCCTCACCCGCGATGGAACGTTTTATATCGAAAACGGAAAAATCAAGCATGCCGTGAAAAACTTCCGCTTCAACGAAAGTCCGGTGATCATGCTCAACAACCTCGAAACACTCGGCAAACCAGAGCGGGTTGTTAGCACAGAATCAGATAACAACTACCTGCTTCCTCCGATGAAAATCCGGGAGTTTACATTTTCGAGTTTGTCAGACGCCGTTTAGGGCAGAAGCAACTCAAGAAAATAAAAAACGCTGGCACTATCTACTTTTGAGGAGATTGCCAGCGTTTTTTATTTTTCAGGCTTATGATAACACGTAAATGCTTTGTGCTGGTGGTAGGGGGCGTAGCACTGAGTGTACTCCAGGGTTGCCTTCAGGGAAAGGCTTCCTCGCCCGCTGAGAACACTCCCCTTGCAACCACTAGGCCGGTGATGCAGCAGTCCGACCGGGCACCCAATATCATTTTCATCCTGGCCGACGACATGGGCTATGGCGATCTGGGCTGTTATGGACAGAAGAACATCAAAACACCCCACCTCGACCGGATGGCCACCCAGGGTATGCGGTTCACCGATTTCTACACGGGCAGCACCGTTTGCGCCCCCTCGCGCTGCGCATTGATGACCGGCCAGCATACAGGTCACGCGCAGATACGGGGCAACGGCGAAAAACCGCTGCGGCCGGAAGACGTAATTATTCCCGAACTGCTCAAAAAAGCGAACTACACCACAGCCATGTTTGGCAAATGGGGGCTAGGAATGCCCAATACAACGGGTACTCCACAACGGAAAGGCTGGGATGAATACTATGGCCACGTCAACCACGAACAGGCGCATTTTCAGCAAAACCCATTTCTGTGGGAAATCAAAAACGGCGAAACGGTAAAGGTCAATCAGCCTGCCGGGTCGTACAACAACGAAGCCTTCACCCAGAAGGCGCTGGCGTTTCTGGACCGCCAAAGCACGAAGCCATTTCTGATGTATCTGGCGTTTACGATACCCCACGCCGAGCTGCACACACCCGACAAGTACCTAAAACAGTACCGGGACGCGTCTGGAAAAAGCTTATTTCAACCCGAAAAACCATGGCCCGCCGGGAATCATTACGGCGAACAGCCTGAACCGAAAGCGGCCTACGCAGCTATGGTTTCGCAGGTGGATGATTACGTGGGACAGGTGCTTAAAAAGCTGGATGACAAAGGGCTGGCCGACAATACACTGGTGATTTTTGCATCGGACAACGGCACGCACATTGAGGGGGGACGCACCCAGGCGGATGTCGACTACTTGTATAGTGCGGGACCGTTGCGGGGTGTAAAACGTGATATGTTCGACGGTGGCATTCGTACTCCATTCATTGTTCGCTGGCCTGGTCACGTTAAGGCCGTTTCAACCAACGGGTTTGTTGGCGCTTTTTACGATGTACTGCCGACTTTGTGCAACCTAACCGGCACCAAGCCCCCAGCCAATATCGATGGTATCTCATTCGCTCCCACGCTGTTGGGGCAGAAAGGACAACAAAACCATCCCTATCTGTATTGGGAGTTTATGGAACGTGGTTTTAGCCGGGCCGTTCGGAGTGGGTCGTGGAAGGCCGTTAGCCTGGAACCCAAACAAGGCCAGGAAGAGTTTTTTTTGTTCGACCTCAGCAAGGATCTGGGCGAACAAACCAATGTGGCCGCTCAACACCCCGACGTGGTTGCCAAAATGAGGAAGTACATGACCGAAGCCCATACCAATTCAGAACTCTTTCCACCTAAATACGGCCAGTAGGCCAACTGCCCATGAATACCTAAGGTTAAAACTCTTTATCCCCAAATTCATTACCCGGCAATTTGGCCCGCTTGCTGATCTGCCGGAAGGAGTAGCTCAGGTTGATCAGGAAAATATCTTTCTCCTGAATATAATTGGTGGAGGTAAAAAAGTCGCGGCCCCGAGTCGTGATCCGTTGTTCGTTGGTTGGCAGAAACCCAAGCGACATATTCTGCCACTGCGCCATAATGGTCAGGCGGGCACCCAGCAAACTTTTTTTCACCGACATATTGGGAATCAAAAAGCGGGAGTCTTCACCCTGTGCTGTAATACGCCGGGAAAGATAATTGACATTGGCTTGTAAGCTTAGCGTCTTACTGAGCTGCACCGTCGTGTTCGCGTTGATCGAATATACCCAGGCCGCCCGGTCGAAGACAACATCGTTCTGAAACAACCGCCCAGCCTGTGTGTACCGGTAAAGAGTGCCACCCACATACATCGTCCAGGCTTTGGTTAGCTTCAGGTTGGTAGCCAGTTCAATGCCTACGCGTTGGGCAAAGCCAGCATTCGTAAAAATGCGACTCAATATGGTATCAGCAAATACCCGATTAACACGGTTGATGGTATTTTGAACGCCCTGGTAATACAGTGTGGCCAACAGGGTGCTTGCGCCCACATCCTTACTGATTCCCAACTCGCCAAGGTTCACAAATTCGGGCAGCAAATTAGGGTCGCCCTGTTCGAGCGTCTCGGAGTGTTCGCGTTCGGGTAAAGGGTTCAGGGCAAAGTTGCTGTTACGCTGCACCCGCCGACTGAATCCCGCCCGTAACGCCAGACCCGGCTTTGGTTTATAGAACAGGTTGAACGACGGGAACAGGTTATTCAGCGTCAGCTTGTAGGTCTGATTTACGGGTAGCGACAGCACCGACCGGGTAGCGTGTTCGTAGCGAAGGCCCAGCGTATATTCTACCACTTTTACAACCGCCCCAAACTGCCCGTACCAGCTATGAATCTGGTTGGTGATGGCAGTGCGCCCCGTGAAGGAAGGCACCTCCAGCAGGGGCAAGCCGTTTCCATCCTGCTGGTGGTAACGATAATCGCCCGTATCATCCTGATAGCGAAACTGATAGCCGACTTCAAGCTTTCCCCCCCAAATCGGAATACTGCCGTCGATGTTAGTCCGAATATTCTGGATGGGCCGTTCGGTGGTCGTGAGTGAGTACTGAAGCGTGTCACGATAGTTGGTCTGGTTAAGGTTTCGGTTTACGGTAAAGCCATCGATCAGATCATACTCGTATAAGGCTCCCGCGCTCAGGGTCGCTTTGTTCGTAAACGTATGTGTGTAATCGAGATTGGCCGTATAAAATCGCCCACCCTTGCGAACCAGATTACTGTTGAAATAAGCCCGTTGTCCAATCAACTGCCCCGTAGTCTTATCCGTTGCAGTGTTTGAATAGAAAATATCGGCGATCCGGTCTTCGGTGCGTTTGCTCTGGTACAGACCCAGATTCCAGGTGTTGGCTTTGTTGGGTACATAGGCCACGGCCAATCGGTTCGTAACCGTGTACCTGTCGAAACTCCGCTCGCCGACCGACGGGAAACGGGTAATCCGACTACCAATGGTTGTTTGTACATCACCCTCTCGCCGACCGGCAATATCGTTCCGTGTATAAGCCGAACTGAGGGCAATATCCCATTTTTCGGACCGGTAGTTTAGCGTCAGATCGGGGCTGTACCGAACGGGGTTCCGGGCATTGTCAAACGCATTGATGCTGGGGAACCCGATTAGTCCGTTCAACTGCGCCGACCAGCCGTTATCAGTCCCTTTTTTGGTTACGATGGCTATGATACCCGCTTTTCCATCGGGATCATAGCGGGCGTTGGGCGTCGTGATCACCTCCACCGATTCGATGCTATTGGCGGGCAACTGGTTGAGTAACGTACCCAGATTAGCCTGCACGGGTTTGCCGTTGAGCAGGACCAGAAACCCATTGGCTCCACGCAAACTAACCTCGCCCTCGGCATTGATCGCCAGGCCAG
>Ga0105049_10010181_pt1 | contig 10793 bp, 13 predicted proteins | sample MAT06_FD_78087 | JGI IMG/M metagenome (GOLD analysis project Ga0105049, IMG submission 78087) | Freshwater microbial communities from Lake Fryxell liftoff mats and glacier meltwater in Antarctica - MAT-06 | ecosystem: Environmental > Aquatic > Freshwater > Ice > Liftoff microbial mat | place... | reverse complement strand
TGTTCGCGTTGGATTGGACCGCAGCCGTAGTTTGCGGCCGTCTAAAGGGCGATACCATCACTCCGGATGCGTCAGCAATGCGAATGATCTCGATCTTGTACTCGCCGCAGTAGTCGCGAGCGGCTGGGGTCAATACGCACGCTTGCAGTATCTCAAGTCGATGGATGCCTTTCAGCTTGTTCTTCAGCGATTGCACACTGATGACTCGGTCTAGCATTCGCAGGATGCCAGCGTCAACCGCGCGTGCATCCATTCCGAGATTGCCACCGCTGCCTTTCTCGAGCGATTGCGGATCGCTAGCGGTCAAGGTAGCCAGTACTTGGCGAACGATTTTTTCAATCTCGGAACTTGTCATGGAAGTCGTTCGTGTAAGTCGTGTTGCACCGAGCCAAAAACCTATCTTTGGTCATCGATCAGTCCCAGTACCGACCAACGGATTGGGCTGTTCTGTATTTGGAATCGTTCGCGAAGTGTCGCACCATCGCTGGTGATCATAACCGTTTCGCCGTGGCCAGCCCCCAGCAAGTCGACCACCAAGAGGGGCGGGCCATCGGGTGAGATGCCATCGTTGAGCCACGGCTGACAGACGAGCAGCTTGAGGTTGTCCAAGCTCGCATGCTTGATCGTCGACGTGGCATTTCCAAGTACCGTTGCGGTTTGCATGGTGTTCAGACCACCCTCAAATCATCGACCATAGAGCAGCGTCGTTCACGGGTAAAAGTCATTGGTGTGGTAACCCCCTCACCCGTCGGACCTGCGATTGAAAAGGACAGGTACCCCTCGCCCCCCAGCCCCAGAGCTGCCATACAAGGTCCATTCTTGACGAACAGTGTGGTGTCCATGGCTTTGGCCATTTTCGTCATATTGCGAACGTTTCGGGAGTGAATGAGGCTGGTGTGTCGGTATCCATGCTCGGCTTGCTGGGCCTGTTTCAACGCTTCGTCAAAATCGCGGCAGCGTACAAACGGAACAAAAGGCATCATCTGTTCGGTCTGAACAAACGGATGCGCCGCAGTTGTTTCGCCGAAGAGCAGATCGGTTTTTGGCGAAACGCTACGGCCCGCGGCCGCGGCCAGTTTGGCCGGATCCTGCCCCAGCAACGCTTTGGAAGGCACATAGTGTTTGTCCGCTCCGTCGCCGGAGATCGTGAAAGCGGCCTTGGTCAAACGTTCGATCTCGTGCGACGAGAGGCGAACGGCACCCGCGCGGTCCATGGCCGAAAGCATCGCGTCAAAGACACTTGCCACGACAAACACTTCCTTCTCGGCGATGCAAAGCAGATTGTTGTCATACGACGCACCCTGGATAATGCATCGCGCAGCCAGATCGAGATCGGCGGATTCATCGACGACGACGGGAGGATTGCCTGGCCCCGCCACGATAGCGCGTTTGCCACTGTTGAGAGCGGCCCTTGCGACAGCCGGACCACCCGTCACACAAATCAGAGCAATGCTCCGGTGTTTGAAGAGCTGCTGAGCGGTTTCGAGCGTAGGTTCACATATTAGGGAAATCAGATTGTCGATCCCGAGATCAGCGTGAATGGCCTGATTGAACCGGCGAACTCCTTCGGCTGCAACTCTTTTGCCGCTGGGGTGCGGATTGACGACGATCGCATTGCCGCCGGCGATCATGCTAACGGCGTTACCCGTGATCGTCGGCAGAGAATGCGTGACCGGCGTTATCGCGCCGATAACTCCGAACGGTGCATGCTCGATGATGGCCAAGCCATGGTCGCCGCTGTAGCATTCGGTTTTAAGAAATTCGACCCCCGGAGTTTTTTCGCCCAGTGCCCTAAGCTTCGCGATCTTGTGCTCCAACCTGCCGACTTGAGTTTCCTCCATCTCCATCGTGCCCAATTCGACCGATTGCTCAATCGAGATCCGACGAATATGGTCGATAATACGTCTCCGTTCCGCCAGCGTTCGCTCACGCAACTTTTCGAACGCGGCCCTCGCTGCGTGTGCGGCATCGTCCACGTTGGCAAAAAGCCCGAATCGCCCCAAGGCGGGCGAAGGAGCGATTGATTCCGACACGCGAGGGGGAGTGGCGGCGGCGTTGCTCACTTCGCTCAGCACTTGCGCGACGACGGATCGGATCAAGTTTTCGTTGATTTGCATAATGCTATTGCCGCTTGTAGACGCTGTTCTTCTCGATATGAACGGTATCGACGATACCCACGATGACACAGTCGATAGGTAGTTTGCTCGTCTCGGGAGTGAAACGTGCGCTGCTACCCTGAGTGATGAGCACCATATCCCCGACTCCCGCCCCGAGCGTATCCACCGCAACGAAGGTGCGACCGGTCGAGATCAACTCCGTTCGCTTGGTCGGCTCCAAACGAAACGGCTCTACGACGAGGAGTTTCTGCCCCACCATCGTCTCTACCTTTTGCGTGGAGACAATGGCTCCGGTGACTTTGGCTACGAACATGTTCTAGATCTCAGTGAAAGTGATTCAAGGCTGGGTTGATGGCTGGGTTGATGGCTGGCTCTGAATGGCCGCAACCGTTTGACGGGCGACGATCAACTCCTCGTTCGTGGGTACAACCCAAACTTGGATTTTGCTAGAGGCGTCGTGGATGGCCCGTTCGGCATCGCCCGATGCATTCAATGGGCTCGAAAGCCGAATCCCCAGGTCGTCCAGTTGGTCACAAACAGCTCGACGAATACGAAAGCTGTTCTCACCGATCCCGCCCGTAAACACGATGGCGTCCGCTCCGCCCAGGGCTATGAGCATGCCACCTAACTGCCGGCGGATATCGGCAACGTACACCTCGAGAGCGAGTCTCGCATGATTGTTACCATGATCGGCAGCATTTTCCAAATCGCGAACGTCTCCGGAGAGACCATCGGAGAGTCCGAGCAGACCGGCTTGGGTGGAGAGCATGTGCAACACCTCTTCCAGGTTCAATCCGGTGTGTTGCATGATGAGGGGCAAGCAGTAGGGGTCGAGATCGCCAACGCGGTTGTTTTGCGGCAATCCGCTTTGCGGGCTCATGCCCATGGTCGTGGCTACGCTTTTTCCGTTTCGAATGGCACACAGAGAAGAGCTGCCACCGAGGTGGCACGAAAGGATACGTGCGTCCGCTCGACCGAGCAGCTCAGCGGTTCGCCCAGCAATGTAGCGATGCGAAGCGCCGTGGAATCCCCAGCGTCGAATCGGCAGTGCATCGGCTATCTTGGCCGGAATGGCATACCGAGCCCAAGCGTCGGGTATCGTCTGATGAAAATCGGTTTCAAAGGCAGCTACGAGGGGAATTTTCGAGGACATACTGGCCAGCTGCTTCATGGCGGCCATGTAAGGAGGGTTGTGCGCTGGCGCGACTGAGTTCATTTCGTCCATCGCGACCAAGATGTCTTGATCGATGCGTTGAACGCCTGAAACACGACCACCGTGCACCGCTTTAAAACCGATTGCCGAAATCTCAGATGCGTTGAGGAGGCAACCTTGTTCCGGATCGGTAAGCTGCGCAATACAGGTATCGACCGCAGCTCCATGGTTGAGGATCGATTGAATCCTTTCGCCACGATGCTGACCGATTTCAACGAAGCAGCGGCTTTCGGAAGACCCGATGCGTTCGACACCACCGCGCGCGAGTTGACGCTCGACCGTCATGTCGAACAGTCGATACTTAAAACTCGTGGAACCTAGGTTGGCAACGAGAACCTTCATGGCTTATCGATCATTCCCTTCAAGTAGTATTACTGGAAGAACGCGGAGATAAGTCCTTCGGCCGGGCGCGGGATGATATGGCTGCTGACCAACTCACCCACCTGTGCCGCCGCTGCAGCACCCGCTTCGACCGCTGCCCGGACGCTACCGACGTCGCCGCTAACCATGGTGGTAACGTACGCGCCGCCGATGTCGACGCGTTTTACAATTTCGACGTTGGCGGCTTTGGCCATCGCATCGGTAGCTTCGATGAGGGCCAAGAGCCCTTTGGTTTCAATCAATCCAATTGCATTGTGCATGTTGATAAGTCTCGTGGAGGATAGGAGGAATAACGTAGTGAACTAGGTCAGGACTGGCTTAGGGGCCAACGGCTTCGCCGGTTAAACGGTGGGGGCAGTAACTCGGAGGACTTTGTGCAGGTCGTCGTGGGGGCGAGCGATGACTTGCACACTGACGACTTGCCCGATTCGGCCCGCAGCCGCTGCACCCGCATCGGTGGCTGCCTTGACCGCCGCCACGTCGCCGGACACAAACGCCGAGACCAGGCCGCTGCCGACTTTGTCCCAGCCGAGGAACTTGACGTTCGCCGCTTTCATCATCGCGTCGACCGCTTCGATCAGCGCGACGAAACCTTTCGTCTCGATCATGCCGAGCGCTTCATTTACTTTTGCCATAAGACAGTTCTCCAAGGGGGGTTAGAAAGAAAATAGTTGTTGTTGAAAAGGACGGAACATACGCTAGTAGTTGCATGGACATGCCTGCTGTTTTCGAATTTCGATCGACGATGCGCGATCGAGGTCGCAGGCATTTCCCTCGTCGGTATCGATGTGAACTTCCAGCTTGGCATTGGCATCTTCGCGAACCAGTAGATCTTCGAAGGTTACCGAGCACATGTTGGATTGGACATGGAGGGACATGAAGTCACCGTTTGCGACTCCGTAGTGAGCCGCATGCCGTGGCCCCAGGTGAACATGACGCGCAGCCCGGATCACACCCTGTGAAAGTTCGACCGCACCGGCCGGTCCAACCAAAACGCAGCCAGGAGTCCCAGCGATATCGCCGCTGTGGCGAACCGGTGCGTCGATGCCGAGCGAGATAGCATCCGTCAGTGCCAATTCCACTTGACTCTGTAGGCGAGTGGGGCCCAGAACGCGAACGTGAGGTAACATGCGACGCCGAGGACCAACGATCATGACCGTTTCGGCTGCGGCAAAAAATCCATCTTGGTAGAGCGATTTCTCGTGGGTCAACCGCGCCCCGCGCCCGAATAGCTTTTCAACATGCTCATCCGTCAAATGGACATGTCTGGCCGAGATACTCACGACCAATTCTGGTTCCTCGGAACGCCGGGGGGCTGATGCGCCGCTGGGACCACCTCTCGATTCGCTTTGCAAGGCTCGCTCCACAGCGGCGCGAACCAAAGCTTCGACCAGTCGAGCATCTACCTTTGTCGGGCTTGTGTTCATAATGCCACCTCACAATGGGTAGGGGCATTGAGTGCTGTCGATTCCATCGCATCGGCTTGCTTCGATTCGTCGCGAGCGAGCACCAACTGCAAGCCAGCCTTGTGAACCGTCATTTGCCAATCATCGCTGAGCTCGTTGTCGGCCACGACCGTCTGCACCTGCGACCATTCACACAAACGTGTTAGGCTGGAGCGCCCAAACTTAGAACTGTCAGCCAAGACGATCGTTTGATCGGCGCATTGCATCATCGCTCGCTGGGTCTCGACCATCAGCATATTGCTATTGAAGAAGCCTTTGCTGTTGATTCCAGCAGCGCTTAAAAAGGCTTTTTGAACATTCAGACTTTGCAACATTTGGACAGCATAGCTTCCTAGGATCACGCCGGTACGATGGTTCAGTGTTCCACCCAAAAGAATCAAGTCGACACAATCGCTGGATGAAAACAAGGTTGCGACCGGGAGCGAGTTGGTCACGATTTGAAGCGGACGTCCAGAGAGCCGGCGGGCCAATTCGTAAGTCGTACTGCCACCGTCGAGCAGCAGAGTGTCATGATCCTCGACGAGCGTGGCAGCTTCGGCCGCGATGCGACGTTTCTTTTCCCACTGATCTAGATTCCGGTTCGAATCGAACTGTGGGGTGGCGATGGTGGCTCCCGTCGCGAACACCCCGCCATGCGTCCGTTTGGCCTCCCCCAGATCTTCCAAAGCTTCCAAATCTCGGCGAATCGTCGATTCGCTTACGTCCATGGCGTCCTTCAAATCGGGAATCGAAACGAACCCATGCTCGCGTATCAATTCTCGCAGTTTCGCGCGTCGAACGATCGAACCGTTCAAATGGTTGGCGGGAATCATGGGTGGAGCGATCGAATTCAGTCAGATAGAGGAGCCCATTGCAACAAAAATTCTCCGGAATCAACCCCAGTATGAGCAAAGAAAGAACGATTTCAACCACTCATCGAGCCAGCGTGAAGATTTTCTTTCAATTATTTGCGCAAAACCCTGATGGCTTTCTGGCTCCACTGGCTGTTTGGCACTCGGATTCCGCTCCTTGAAAACGGAATCGAACCTGAACCCCTGCCAGACCGTACATTCGCAATCAGAGCCATGGTCCTTGGGTAGAACAGGAACGCGGTTGCAGGTATCCTATGCACACGTCGGCGACTGGGCCTTTCGAATTTGTTCCCTTGAGCGTGCTAAAACATCCATGACAGAAGTATTAATGTCCGCCGAGTCCGATGAGATCGCTGAGCCTTCGAACTTTTCTCCGACGGCTTTGATCGGTTTCCTGTTGGCATGTATTGGTACTTTTTCTGTTCAATATGTGCAGGTGACACCTGTTGCGATCATCGGCGGTTTCCTCGGGGCTGGTGCTTTGCTGCTCAGTCATCGTTATCGGCTGGGTGCGTTTTCGCGAATACTGGCGGCGTTAGCGGTGATCGTTGGGCTGACTGTGGCATCGGCTGGGGTATCGAACCGATATTTGATGAACAGTTACGAGATGGGCAATGTCCGAAGGATCGCCGATCTCTACTTGGAAAGCTTATCCCAGGGCGATACAGCCAAGGTGAACTATTTAATGGGCTTTCCGAATAGTTTCGAAGAGAAAGCTCCCGGTGCTCCCAATGCTCCCAAGGCAATCGAGGAACCCGCATCCAAGAAGGCCGCGAAACGGCTCGACCAAGATCCCGCGCACGTCGAGATTCGCGGTCGAAAGAAGCCAGCGAAATGGACTTTCGTTGGGCTGGAGAACGACTTTCCAGGCCAGGGGCACACCTACAAAGTCATCTATCGTGACGATGGCCAACCCGGCCAGCCGCAGTATTACGTGTTCGTTCGGAAGAACAGCGACAAGAACGATTTGAAGAAGCCTAGCGTCTCCTGGTTCGTGGATAAAATCGAGTCAGTCCGACAGTAGAAACCAAAGACGCATGCCGAGAACTCTTGTCAGTCTTGGAGCGAATCTCGGCAACGTACGCGAGTCGATGCTAGCTGCCAAACGACTTCTGGTCGACGAATTTGGCGAGTCTAATGTTCGATTGAGTCGCTTGTACCGGACGCCGCCCGTTGGTGGCCCTGTTGGTCAAGGAGAGTTCTTGAACGCGGTCGCAGCCCTGGAAACGGATCTATCTATCTGGCAAGTATGGGAGTCCATCAAGTGGATCGAGACCACCTTGGGGCGACAGCGCCAGCAGCGATGGGAAGCCCGCCGCATCGACATCGACTTGTTGCTGTACGATCAACAGCGAGTTTGGACTCCCCATCTCAAAGTTCCCCATCCTCGAATGTGTATGCGGACCTTTGTGCTGATCCCGGCCGCAGAAATCGTTTCTGATTGGATTGACCCCGTAACGCTTTGGAGTATCGCCCAGCTTCGCGATCACTTGAAGACCTCCGAAGGGACAGATGCCCCCATTCGGATTCTATGCGAAGATGAAGATCTTCAAGCGGCGCTTCAAAGAACACTAGCCAATGCGAAAGGAACCGCTCGCATTCCGGTGAGCTGGGAAATCCGGAACCGAGTTCAACTGTCGACAGCGAACGCCGGCTCCAGCGTGACCAAAGTCCCTAGCAAACTGACGATTGCTGCCGTTGCGTCACCCGATCCTGAAACGATCCTTTGGGAAGACTACAGCCAGCCGTGGCTGCCTCTGCTCAATCTCAGTCCTACCTCGCACGTTGACAGACCGATCGCTCTCGGCTCCATCGACGGCCCTCGTTACCTCATGCCGGCCGACGATCCAGTGTGGACCGTCCACGAAATCCTGGCGGCAAATTCGGCGATGCAATGCCAGGTGAATCCGCTCTGCGATTTCTAGACTTGAGTGCCGCCAGGATCTATGAGCAGCGTCTTCCGTTTCAAGCTGGAAAGCGTTCTACCGATTGGAACGAATGAGCCGATTGTATCGCTCCGCGATTTTTTTCTTAAATCTCTACCTCCCAAAGAAAATAAAGCTACAGTTCAAAAAGTCAGGTTAGCTCTGTGGTTTTCGAGTTGACCTTTGCATAACAGGTAGCCATCAGGTGAGGTGTATTTATGAATTTCAAGTTTCGCAAACTACTTTCGCTCGGCTTGGTATTTTTTACCACAGCGTCATGGTCTCATGCAGGTACGCCGGCTAGCCCTCAAGCGACGCCCGTCCCATTGAATTTGCCAGTGATTGGCAACGTCCAGGTAACCGGTTCCGATTCGCGTGCAGCGTTGTTCAACAGTCAATGGCTAGCCAGCTTCCGAACCATTATCAATAACAACTTGTCCGAACAAGTGGTATTCACCAATGCTACAGGTTTTCAGTTGGACTCTTCGAAACTCTTTCTGCGTCAAGAAGCGGTCGAAACGATTCGTGTCTATTTCCTCGCCGAAGGTGCAGGTTATAGAAACACTCTCGGCTTCGCCTTTACACCTGCCGGAAGCTCAACCCCAGGCACCCCACGGGTAATTTTCCCGAACGCTTCGATTGGGACTGGAAACCGAACCGTGAATGATCCCATTCGCGAGGGGGACTTCGTCGATTTAGGAAAGGGAGGAAACGGTTGGCAACTCGACTTTTTCCTAATCTCGGATGGCTTCAATAAATGGCGAAACTCCAATCAGACCAATACCAACCTGACCTGGCTTTGGAATGACATCAGCAAGAATAGTGACGGGCTACAGCACGTTGTCGCCTTTGCGATGCCAAATTCCCCTTACATTTTGGTTGGTTTCGAAGACATCGTCGGCGGTGGTGACCTTGACTACAACGATGCTCTGTTCGTCGTTGACATCGGCATGGAAAACGCGCTCTCGTTGACTGACAATCCCTCTAGTTTGCCACAGTAGTTTTTGGTTTCTCTGCTTCCACCCTCTACGAAATTGCATCATGAAATCTCGAGTCTCCAAACTAAGAAAGGGTTCCCGCTACCGAAGCGGCTTGGCAAGTGTCGAGCTCGCGTTCGTACTGCCGGTGTTGCTCATTCTGGTTTTGGGCACCATCGAGGTTTGCCAAAGAATTTTCCTTAGGCAGTCAGCGGTCATCGTCGTCTATGAAGGCAGTCGAATGGCCGCTCGCAGTACCAGCAGCAACGCAGACGTCATGGCACGATGCCTGACCATGCTCACTCAACGCCGAGTCAATGGCGCAACGGTGACCATCACTCCAGCAGACTTGCTCTCCCAGCCACCGGGAACACAAATTCGCGTTCGCGTTTCCGTGCCGTGGGCGAACAACTCCCCGACCCGATTTGTATTACAAGACCAAGGCAGTATCGAAGTCGATGCCTACATGCTTCGAGAATAGAAGGCAAACATCATGAAAAACTATCGCATTCCCCCATTCCGAAAAGGTAGTCGCAGTCGCAGCGTTCACTCGCGAGCGCGGCGTGGCTCGATCCTATTGCTCGCGGGCGCAGCTTTCTTTACGTTGGTCGCTCTAGCTGGCCTGAGTATCAATATCGCTTACATGGAATTGGTTCGTTCGGAGCAGCGACTTGCAATCGACGCGTCTGCTAAAGCGGCTCTGGTCGTGCTCGGTCAGTCCCAGTCATCCGCGCAAGCCCGGCAAGCCGCTCGGACGATCGCTGCCTTGCATCGTATCGGTGGCAAACCGGTCTTGTTGACCGATAGCAACATTCAAATCGGCACCTCGATAGGCAACCCGAACGGCACCTACACATTCTCTCAAAGCAACTCAAACTCGAGTGTGGTTACCAATTCGGTACGCATCCAATCCAATTTGTCACAGGTTCAAGGTGGCAGCGTACCCCTAATCATCCTGCCATCCATGATGGGTTTGAATTCCTTTGTTTCCGAGCAATCGGCAGTCTCGACTCGTATCGATATGGATGTGTGTTTGGTGGTCGATCGTTCTGGTTCCATGGCCTGGACGCTCGGTTCCGTTCCGTTCACGTATCCAGGTAACTTGGCTGGAAAATCTCCCATCCAGAACTACTTCCAACTTCCCCACCCTACTCTTAGCCGTTGGGCTTCGCTCACTTCGTCCGTGGGCGTGTTCTCCAACGTGCTCAATGAAGCACCGATCAAGACCCGCGTCGCCCTAGCCTCCTATTCGAGCAACTTTACCTTTGGAATATGGACATCGGTGGTAGCCTCCGTAGATCAAAAACTGACCACCAATTACACCAGCCTCACCCAAAAACTGAATACGTTGGCGACTCAGCCACTTATCGGAAACACCAATATATCAGCCGGTCTGCGGGAAGGGGTCAACGCGCTTACCGATCCGACCCTGACTCGAATCACCTCTTGCAAAAGTATCATTCTGCTCACCGATGGCATCGTCACCCAGGGTGAGGATCCGGTTGTTTTGGCGACCACAGCTCGAGAAATGAACATCCGCATCCACACGATAGCGTTTAGCGCCCAAGCGGACGTGGCGTTGATGCAACGCGTCGCTCAAGCAGGTGGTGGCCAGTGTTACGTTGCCCCCAACGCAGCTTCGTTGGAGGCCGCTTTTCGGACCATTGCCGCAACCCTTCCTAACATGCTCACGGAGTAGCCATGATCCAGAACTACCGCGGCAGTCGCCGACATCAAAGAACCGGAGCGTTCACCGTAGAGTTTGCTATCTGCAGCGGCATCTTTTTTACGGTCCTGCTGTCCGGTTTCGAATTCGCTCGCTTCATGTACGCGCGGCACTCGGTCGAACAAGCTGCCTATGAG
>Ga0105049_10010179_pt1 | contig 10794 bp, 12 predicted proteins | sample MAT06_FD_78087 | JGI IMG/M metagenome (GOLD analysis project Ga0105049, IMG submission 78087) | Freshwater microbial communities from Lake Fryxell liftoff mats and glacier meltwater in Antarctica - MAT-06 | ecosystem: Environmental > Aquatic > Freshwater > Ice > Liftoff microbial mat | place... | reverse complement strand
TTTTGAATGCTTATGCCGCAACAGTTTTAATCAACGAGATTGCACCGATCACTTATTTTTAGACAAATAGCGAATTTTTTGGATTATTGGTTGACAAAAATAACAAAAAAAGCCACAATAGGAAAATCAATAGATAAATTAACCAAAAAGGTTAACTTTTTATGGCTTTTGACCCATCTTTTCAGCAAGTAGTTGATGATTTTTCTTCTGTTGTCTCTGATGACTTACTTGTGAATATTTGCTCTTTGATCATGTCTAGTTATGACGAATCAAGAGATCCTATTTTTACTTCACGATTTCATCCAAAAATCATAAAACAATATCGTCCTCTTATAAGAAAAGGATTTATTGACACTGATCTGGAAGCATTGGTCGGTGGTTCCAATAAGATTGAAGGAGGTGTTAAAGAAAACTGTAATCGCAGTCATTTGTATACGGAACTGATAGTTGATGAAAAGATAATTTTGACTTCATCGGTTGTTAGTAGCCCAAAATCACTACCTCGTAAAAGTATATTTAGGCTCGAAGCATCCAAAAACAACCCTGTGGTTAGACAGCTCGATTGTATTGATGAGAACGTTGTTCGTGTTGACTTCATTAACAAAAAGGTAGATATAAAGAAGTTATACGCAATTATTTTGCATGGTCCCTCAAAAGGTTCTGCTCCTGACTTTATAAAGATTGCAATACCTGATCATGATTATAGAACTTATCTAAGAACGATTGATCTTCTGCCTATGTATAGCCAACGTCAAACTGAGCCAGATGTCAATTTAAATACTGAAGAGATGGTCATGCCAAAAATTCGACTCAAAAGAGTAGTTGACGAGTACATTGAAGATGAAGATAGGATCGTTGGTGATATAAATATTGAACAAAACAGAAATGGAGAGAGAAATGAAACTTAATACGCCCGGATTTATTGGAGATAAATTGAAAGAAGCTAGGGAAGCTAGAGGACTTATTGCTTCCAACTTAGCAGATTTAATACAAGTCTCAAAACAATCTGTATCTAAATATGAGTCAGGTCTTCAATCGCCTTCACCAGAAGTAATGGACGAAATTTGTAATACACTTAAACTTCCTTTGGAATTTTTTGTTTATTCAAGAAAGCGTCAAATTGATAATAATGCTCCTATCTTTTTTCGTGCAAGAGCAACGAAAACTGACATTCAAGTACACAAAGCAGAAAAAATATTTTTGTGGTTCCAAGATATTGCATCCTACTTAATGCAATATGTTGAATTCCCAAAAAATAATTTACCCGTTTTTGACGACATCCCTGACGACCCTTTATTAATTACTGATGATTTAATTGAAAAAGTTGCCATTAGGGTTAGGAGATATTGGGGATTAGGTGATGGACCAATCAGTAATATGATTTGGCTCCTAGAAAACAACGGAATTATGGTTGGCTGTTATAGTTTTGAATACAAAAATTTAGACGCATTTTCTCAAATGGTCTTTGATAGACCTCATATATTTTTGAGTACTGCAAAACTCTCAACTGCTCGAATGAGGTTTAGTGCAGCTCACGAATTGGGGCATTTAATACTCCATAAAAATATTTCTAATAAAACATTTGAACATGGTAAATATTTTTCTCTTCTAGAAAAGCAAGCTGACAGGTTTTCTAGTGCATTTCATCTTACTGCTGAAGCTTTTGCCAAAGAAGTTTCAACTGTAAGCTTAGATGGATTTAGAGTCCTAAAAAGCCGATGGAAAATTTCAATAGGCGCTTTTATTCATCGTGCCATTAGCCTTGGCTATATCAATGAAGAAGAATCCCAAAAGTTCTGGAGAAACTATACTAGAAGAGGTTGGAGAAATTGGGAACCTTTAGACGACACGATTTCCCCTGAACAACCAATGCTTATCAAGAACTCTTTTGATGCAATTCTAGAAAATGGTATACAGACTAAATCTCAAATTGTTTCTTCTCTCCGACTAAATCCACGGGATATTGAGCAAATTGCCAGTTTACCTGAACATTATCTAAGACCAACTGTTATTCCTATGCCTGAGATAAAAAACAAGTTCATAAAACGGGAAATAACTGAACCACAAAAAGATAATTTAGTTTATCTTTTTAGTGGCTCAGAGAGCTTATAGAAGAGTCTCTGTAGTTCTATCTTCTAATCAAGGTTATTTCCGAGAAGTGTAACTTGCTAGATCCAATTGTTCTACATATTATCTATAGCGGTTTTCAGTTGAGTGTGGGACAAAAATGTAGGGGCAATTCATGAATTGCCCCTACATTTTTTGTTTTTTCTGTGCGGTGGTCATTTGAAAACCGCTATAACTCTGGTGCGATCGCGCTCAACTGGATTAGAATGAAAATAGCTATTTTGCGATCGCGCCGTTCAACTCTAGAAAACCTTAGTCAATCCTGCCTGTTTCAAAACACCATTAGCAGTATGACGAGACAAAATCGAATTATCAACAACAAAACGGCGATCTGTGATTGGGCTATACCAAATTTCATGATCGCCTTTACCCGCCCTTTCAAAATAGCAATTTGCTCCCACCAGTAACTTTTTCAACTGCGGAGTAAATGATTTTGGCATAAAATTTAAGCTACCTGAATTAACTCTTGGCGATGGGTAATCAATTCAAAAGAGATGATTTTTCGACTATCTGTCGAGATTGAATGATTAGCAATGAGCAATTCAGGAATCATTTGTTTAAGCTTATCGGTTAATTTTTCAAGGGTGTCAGCTTCTGTCGCTAAGCCCAGAATATCGGTACTTTCAGCAACCCAGACTAGCGCCTCCCGATCCCAAAAAGCCTCTATTTTGTACTGATCGTGCATAATTAATAATTTATCAATCTAGATTACCTAATTAATTCTATTCTAGACTATGGGATCGATAAAAGGCGATCGCAAAATTTTCAGGCTTGATTTTTAAGATTAGATATCCATTTCTCTCTCATACTGGGCGATCGCATCCTCAATTACATCATTACCAACATCCGAAGAATAGCTATGCATCAATTCCTGTCCACATTTCAGATAGAGGAATAGTTTGTCCATCTAAAGCCTCATAGAAACCCTGACGAATGCCTTGAGTAACAATTTTGGTAGATGTTTCATTAACGTCAATTTCGCCATCTTCAGTCATCAAAGCAATTACCCGAACGCGCTGTGATTTTGTAATTCCCAACGATTTATCGAGCGTAAGGTATCCACTCTCATCGATTGTTGCTGTAGTTTCCAATGCTTTCATAGTGATTGTCAGTAGATAATAGGGACTTTACCAAAAACTTAAGCTACCTGAATCAACTCTTGAATTGAATGATTAGCAACGAGCAATTCAGGAATCATTTGCTTAAGTTTATCAGTTAAATTTTCAAGCGCGTCAGCTTCTGTCGCTAAGCCTAGAATAAATGATGCAATTGCATATCTAGATTAAACGTTTGGGCGAAGGTTTGCGCGATCGCTTGTTGTACATTTGCAAACTGAATATCTGGCACAAACTGACTCAAATTACAAACTTGGCAGTCGCTGATTCCACAAGGTACGATTTGGTCAAAGCCTGATAATTCCATATTCACATTCAGCGCGAATCCATGCATCGTGATCCATTGACTAACTTTGATCCCGACTTGGGCGATTTTTTGCTTTTGTCCAGCGTTATCAATCCACACTCCCGTTAAGCCCTGAATCCTTTGGGAATTTACGCCATATCTGGCTAGCACCTGAATAATCACCTCTTCAAGTTGGCGTAAGTACCAATGCAGATCGCGTTGATGTCGTTCAAGATTGAGAATTGGGTAGGCGACCAATTGACCGATCGCATGGTGAGTAACTTCGCCACCTCGCTCAATACGATGGCACTCAATATGTGGGTCTTCAGGATTAAACTTCAAAAACTCCAGACTAGAGCCTTGCCCCAATGTATAGACAGCAGGATGCTCAACTAGGATTAAGGCATCAGGTAAATATTTACCATCGCGTTTTGCTTGTTTTCGTTCGGCAACTAATTGCTTTTGCCATTGCCATATCTCTAAGTATGGCATCGGGCGATCGCATTGATAAAGTAAACAAGTTCTAGTCATGGTTGAGATGGCAATTTTTAAGTAAAAAGCTATGAAAGCGCTGCTAAGCAGCGCTTTCATAGCTTTTTATGGTTTTGCATTATGATGCCGCGTTCAAAATTGAGAGGGCTGCCACATACTGAGGATCTTCATTAGTACCGAGTTGCTTGCGGGTAATTGCCTCTGTGAGCGTCACTTCAACATCAGGAATAATCCCGCGTTTGTGGATATTGTGATGGAGAGGAGTTTCATATTTGGCGATCGTCACCGCTAAGCCCGCACCGTCTTCTAATTCATATAGAGATTGAATTAAGCCTTTGCCATAAGTCTTTGTACCGACAAGCTGAGCGCGATTATTTTCTTGTAAGGCTCCCGCAAGAATTTCGCTAGCGCTTGCCGTGCCGCCATCGGTAAGGACAACTAATGGATCATTAACTAGGGCTGCCCCGCTCGCTTCAAAGCTTTCTTGAACTCCATGACGATCAACGGTGTAGACCACTGTGCCTTGAGGTATCCACATTCTGGCTATTTGTAAACCTGCATCAAATAGCCCCCCAGGGTTACCACGAAGATCTAAAACATAGCGATCAGCACCTTCTGACTTAAACTTTTTGATGGTTTTCTCCATGTCAGCGGTGGCATTGCCATTGAACTGGTTGAGGCGAATGTATCCCACTCTGTGGTTTTCTTCTTGGTTGATCTTGGCGATGATCGGATTAACGGCAATGCGATCGCGTTTAATCAGAACATCTAGTTTCTCAAAACCTTTACTATTGGCGATCGGACGCTCTAGGGTCAGCTTTACTTCTGAGCCGATTTCACCACGCATTCTGGTAGCGCATTCATCAAGGCTCAAGCCCTTGGTGGGGATGTTGTCAATGCCAACGATGCGATCGCGCGATCGCACTCCCACCATATCCGCAGGTGAGCCTTCAATGGGCGCAATCACAATTACATAGTTGTCAGGTTCATCCACAGCAATTTGTAAACCTACGCCAGTCAAAGCACCTGAAGTGCTAGTCTGTATACTTTTGAACTTGTCTGGTTCGAGCAGTCTCGTAAATGGATCATCAAGGGTTGTCAGCATTTCGCTAATAGCTTGGTAAGTATCTTCGCGACTATTAAATTTGCGATTTACAAACTGTCGGCGCACTTTGTACCAATTTTGGTTATTGAAGCTGTCATCAACATAGGAACGATTGACGATTTGCCATACATTAGTCAGAAATTTTTGTTCTTGCAGGTAGTCGGTGACGGCAGCATTTGCACCCCCGATCCAAAATAACTGCGAAGCGATCGCCATCAAACCAATCAATAGCCAAGACCAAATTCGATGCTGCTTTCTCATGCTTGCTCTGCAAAACCCAATTACAAGAAATATTCTCTCTATCCTAACCAATCATGCTTTGATCAAAGGCATAATTGGCGATCAGTTTTGGAGATTGTTGAGAATATTGGGCTTCGACTCAACAAACTTTAGTAGTAAATTGCAAAACCCGTACTATGCAGCTTTGGCAAAAATTTCACGCAGCCTTGATTTTTTATACCTGTTTTCCTGTAAGCCCGAAGGCAATTCTTAACTTTCAAGGAATTGCTCTATTTGCTCCTTTAATCGGTATCTTGATCGGTGGTGTGCTTGGCTTGGTTGATTTGGGCTTATCCGCACTTAAACCAAGTTTAGACTTTATCTATTTGCGATCGCTGCTAGTGATCTTACTGGGATTATTGATTACAGGAGGTTTGCATCTTGATGGCGCGATGGATTCGGCGGATGGCTTAGCGGTTACTGATCCCAGTCGCCGCCTTGAAGTGATGTCAGATAGTAATACAGGAGCTTTTGGTGCGATCGCCGCGATCGTCATTTTGCTACTAAAGATGGTCGCTTTTGCCACGATTAGCGATCATCGATTGTGGATTTTGATGAGTGTTTGGAGTTGGGCAAGATGGGGGCAACTGCGGGCAATCATGGCTTATCCGTACCTCAAAGTTTCGGGAAAAGGCAAGTTTCATCAAGCAGACTTACATCAATGGCAGGTTTGGTTAGTGGCAGTTTTATTAGTATTTATGAACTTAGCGATCGCTTGGTATTGGCAAGCATGGACTTTGGGGATGAGTTTAATCGCGATTACTCTTAGTATTTCATGGCTAACTGGCGCATGGTTTGCCCGACAGCTAGGTGGTCACACTGGCGATACCTATGGCGCGATCGTGGAGTGGACGGAAGCCCTGAGTCTATGCGCGATCGCCTATTTGCCATAAAAAAGCAAAAAAGCTGTGGCGCACGCGCAGCGTGCGCCACAGCTTTTTTATAGCAATAAACTACTTATAGAGTTTGTTCGTTATTGGGACGGGGACGAACGCGGCTGGGCGAGGTATCTGGCTCTGGCAGAGGCGTATACTGGTTGCCCGTAAAGTCCTTACTAACTCGTAAGCGTTGGCTGGCGATCGTAATCCCAGACTCACGAACTAGTACTACCGAAATCCAGCGATCGCCTGAGCGGAAGGGAGCCTGTCCAATCTTAAATACTCCGCCTGCACGCAAAGGACGCAAATTGATTGTGTTTTCTTTGAGATAGCGGTCTGCTTCCACAGGTTCTTCGATCGCAGCGCCTAGCAATAAACTCGTCCCCAACGGCTCAGTGACAATCGCGTCAAGTACATATTGACGACCAACGCCAATTCGTTCAGGGACTTTAAGCTGGACTGGCGGTGGAGCTTCGCCACTGCTGAGTGAAGACTGCTCGGAAAGGACTGTTTGAGAGACAACTTGTAACTGACCATTGACACTCTTATAAGTTTGGGTGGAAGTCACCCGCGCATCTAGCTTAAAGTCATCATTTTCATTACCCTTTTTGCCCTGTACCGTCGTTACAGTTTCCGCAGTAATCAGATCACCTTGCTTTTCCCATTTAGAGATTTCTGTGCGATAGCTCAGAGACTTGTAACGCTTCCACAGTTCTCCAAGCACTTGTTTATAGCGATCGCGCGTAAACCCATCGGAGTGATTGAAGGTCGGAGCGTAATATTTCATCACCGCTTCGATGTTTTGGCTATTTGCCGCCTTGTCTACGGCAAGCACGACATTGGCAAGCTCTGGGGGAGCAGGCTTAGATGACTGCGCCGCAAAGGATGGCTGGACTATAGGTGTGGCTAGTGCCAGAACTGCTGAACTAATTAACAGAGTGACTCGTTTAAACATTCGTAACCCTAAGCGAATACCTGTGACGATGAACCCAAGGGTCGTCATAAGTAAGAAACAATCTCTTATTTATACGTCTTGATTGATATAGTGTCTCATTTATTTCCAAAGTTTTTAACATCGCATGGAATGAATATCAATAATTTCTTTACAGGGTTTTGCGCTTTCTTAATATGCCGAATCCAAACCCAAGAGAGGATGGCGGCGCTTCGCGCCGCCATCCTCTCTTGGGTTTTAAGCCTAGCGACAGCTATAAATTGCTGAAAAAGTTGGTCAGTTATTGCTTTTCAACAAAATTGATGTACAATCCCCCTCGTTCTCTCTAAAGCAAACTCCTCACTATTCGCTACTAGTTTTAACTACAAAGCTTTTTTGTGCATTTCTGTATTGCTTATAGCTTGCTCTCAACTTTCCTACTAGGCAATATCTTGATGCAATATCTTGATGCAATTTCTTGATGCAATTTCTCAATACAAAAACTAATGCTCTCTCTTCTTTCCCCACAAAAATATCTCAAAGATTCACCAAACTATCTTAGACAGCCCAATATTGTTAGATTATTTCTAGCTGTGTTGAGTGTGTCTGGCAGTATGGCGATCGCTACGCCAACAGCACAGGCAAACCGTCTCGAAACCTTTGTCTATGACTTAAACGATAGCAAAATCCAATTTTCTCTCAAAAATGATATTGAGCCAAAGGGTGTGGTGATTAACAATCCCACCAGAATTGTGATTGATTTGCCAGGGCTAGTCTATCAAGGTCCAACAGTGCGGCGGCGCGTGGGGAGAGGCGTACAAGCGGTGAGAGTCGGACAGGTTGACGCAAATACGACTCGGATGGTGGTGGAGCTATCGCCTGAAGTGACTCTCAATCCGCGAGATTTACGGCTTAAGTCCGTGAAACCTGGGCAGTGGACAATGCAACTTCCTCAAAGTATCGCGGCGATCGATTTAAATAGTGTGACTAACTTTGCGTTGCCGATTACAGGGGCAGTAATCAGTTCGGGTTTTGGTTGGCGGGTACATCCCATTACTGGCGAAAGGAGGCTGCATAAAGGAGTTGACTTTGCGGCTCCCACAGGTACGCCAATATTTGCATCGGCGGATGGGGTAGTCACAGAGTCAGGCTGGACGGATGACGGCTATGGGAATATTGTTGAGTTACGTCACAGTGACGGAACCCTAACGCTATATGCCCATACCAATCGGGTATATGTGTCTAAAGGACAAGTGATTAGTCAAGGTCAGGCGATCGCCGAAGTCGGTTCTACAGGACGTAGCACTGGTCCGCATTTACATTTTGAGATTCAACCTGATGGCAGGACTGCTGTTGATCCGATGGATTATTTGCAAATGCGTCAAGTTACTCTTGACTTAGCATCAAGTAGCTTTAAAGACTAGATTTCCCAATAGAGAGTGGCGGCGCTTTGCGCCGCCACTCTCTATTGATATAGCTACCCAAAAAGCTGTGGCGCACGCGGAGCGTGCGCCACAGCTTTTTGGGTTTTATGTCCTAACGGGACTGGCGGCAGCTATATTTATCCTTGACGTTGCCTGAGAATAAATTCGGCGATCGCCAGATCTTGAGAAGTTGTCACTTTCAGGTTAGTTTCTTCACCCATCACAATCTGGACAACTAAGCCAACTTTTTCCAATAGAGCCGCGTCATCGGTAACTTCCCAGCCTAGCTCTTGGGCAGTTAAGTGAGCATTTTTGATTAGATCGGCTTGAAAGCCTTGAGGAGTCTGAGCCGCCCAGAGTTGATCTCGATTAGGAGTATCGATAATAGTTAATCCATTAACAATTTTAATCGTGTCTTTTACGGGGACAGCCGCAATAAATCCCTGCATTTTTTGCAGCGCAGTATCACAGCGATTAAATAAATCGGGCGTAGCCAGACATCTCGCTCCATCATGGATCAGCACATGGCGACAATCGGGCGGCAAAGCAAGTAAGCCATTAAATACCGAAGCTTGGCGAGTGATGCCCCCTTGGATCAGGCGGATCGGCTTAGATGTATTGACATTATCAAAAATTGCTTGAAAGTCTTCATAGTCTGCGGGTTGTGCCATCACGCCAATCCAATCGATCGCGTCAGAAGCGATCGCCACTTCTAGAGTCCACTGCAAAATTGGCTTACCCAATAGGGGAAGTAGCAGTTTGTTGCGATCAGCACCCATGCGCTTACCACTCCCCGCCGCAGGAATTAACAAGTGACAGGACATAAATTAGTCGGCTAATTGCCACCATCCAAAAGCTGGTCCCACAAAACGAATCGTAATCCAAATTACGACCATCGCACCAATGCCATACCAAGCGCCTTGGGTGGAGACTTCAACAAACTTATTAGCTTTTTCTTTGGTTAAAAATGGAATCCAAGAAGCAATTGGCTCTCCCTTGCCATACTCTTCTCCCATTGTCTGCTTGCGGCGCTTTGACTCGCCCATAGTTTACGCTCCTAATCTGGTGATTTAAAGGGTGCAGGGAAATTTTAAAAAATTTCTCTGGGTTTTACAAAAGCGCAATGCACTGTAATACCAATTCACAAAAGTATAGCTATAATCGCTTAGCTTTATTTTTTAAAATATTCTCTTCAACTGGACTAATCTGCACTTCGCCTAGTCTAGTGGCATAAGCGGGAAAAGGAAATCCAACTAATAGCGGTGATGGCACTTCGGGCTGATGGATAAACATACTGCCAGACTTTAATAGCAGCGATCGCTTGCGACAAGCGCCAGTCAAGAAGTTATATTCAGGACGTTCTACTTCCGCCGAGTCAAGACGACCAACTACCCGCACCGCCGCCTGACCAACCACACGCCTCTCCACTTCTGAAGCAGTCTGCTGTGCGCCAATCAAGATAATTCCTAGCGATCGCCCCCGTTCAGCGATTTCTACCAACAAATCCTTAATTGGGCTACGTCCTTCCTTCGGCGCATATTTATTCAACTCATCAAGGACGATAAAGATGACAGGATATTGACCACGTTTTTCCTTTTCAGTAAATAGTTTTTGGAGCAGCACGCCCACTACAAATTTTTGGGCTTTACTGCCAAGTTTATTGATGTCAGCGATCGTTAGTTGATACTCAGCCGCAAGTGGATCAAGTTTATACTTTTGCAACTCTTCCGCAGGAATGTCTCCACGCACCAAATGTCCAATTTCATCAGCAATGCCCCAAAGACGGCGAGTTAGAGCTTCGGCAGTGGCGGGAGCATTTCTACCCATCCATTTAGGATCAGGGTTTTCCACTAATTTATCTTCGAGAAATTCGATCAAATCTCGAAAGGTTTCCACCTTATCTTTGCCTTCCTCGCCATAGTCATCATCAGGATCTAGGCTTGCTCTCGGCAAAAATCCCATTTTCAGATCATGCTTGTCATTGTCGGCGGCTAGCCTCGCCAAACGTTCTTCGACAATTCCTGCCAAAAAGCCCATATTCCCGCGCTCTAAATCATCACCTGCAAACAAAAATCGAAAGAGGCGATCGCGACAAAATTCCCGCATACCCCATAAGTAAGCCGAAATATGATCAGAACGTTGATCAAGATGGGGTTC
>Ga0105049_10010178_pt1 | contig 10794 bp, 10 predicted proteins | sample MAT06_FD_78087 | JGI IMG/M metagenome (GOLD analysis project Ga0105049, IMG submission 78087) | Freshwater microbial communities from Lake Fryxell liftoff mats and glacier meltwater in Antarctica - MAT-06 | ecosystem: Environmental > Aquatic > Freshwater > Ice > Liftoff microbial mat | place... | reverse complement strand
AGCGGAACCGGATTACAAACGACTCGACTGCGCGAAGATGCCCGAGCGATTATTAAAGCCGCCGTTAACGCGGACGAGGACACCGCGGTCATTTTTTGCGGATCCGGATCAACCGCAACGATCAACAAGTTGATCGGAATCATGAATCTGCGACTGCCAGCGGACCTTGATGCGAAGTACCACCTCTCTGATCACATTCCGACAGCGGAACGTCCCGTCGTGTTTATCGGCCCATTTGAACACCACAGCAACGAACTTCCTTGGCGTGAATCGATCGCGGATGTTGTGACAATCCGTGAAGATGGCAACGGGCAGATTGACATCACCCAACTCGAAGCCGAACTCATCACTTATCAAAATCGGTCGTTACGAATTGCCTCTTTCAGTGCCGCAAGCAACGTCACCGGAATAATGACCGACACACATGCGATCACGCAGCTCGTCCACGCATACGGGGCATTGGCCTTTTGGGACTTTGCTGCAGCTGCTCCGTATGTTGATATTGAGATGAACCCGCGGTGTGATTCGCACCCGTCTGCGTACAAAGATGCAATCTTTTTGTCCCCACACAAATTTATTGGCGGGCCGGGGACACCCGGTGTGTTAATAGTTCGCAAGGAACTCCTGCGCAATACCGTCCCTGAAAGTGTCGGCGGTGGGACGGTCACATACGTCAATCAAACGGAACACATGTACCTCGAAGATGTTGAGCACCGCGAAGAGGGCGGCACTCCCGCGATCATCGAATCCATTCGAGCCGGACTTGTATTTCAACTCAAGGAAACCGTTGGTGTTGAGGTAATCCGCGCCCATGAGCACGATCTCGTACGGCGGGCAATCCAAAGTTGGGCGCCACACCCCAATATCCACATTCTTGGGAACCTTGATGCGGACCGGTTGAGCATTGTTTCGTTTGTGATCAAACACCCTGATGGTAAATACCTGCACCACAATTTCGTGGTTGCAGTTCTTAACGACCTCTTCGGAATTCAGTCCCGTGGCGGGTGCAGTTGCGCCGGCCCGTATGGGCATCGTTTATTAGGAATTGATCTTGAAACTTCACATGAATACGAGCGTGAAATCAGTCAAGGCTGCGAGGGGATTAAGCCGGGCTGGGTGCGGGTCAACTTCAACTACTTCATCTCCGACCCCGTCTTTGAATACATTGTCAAAGCGGTTCGACTTATCGCCGACCACGGTTGGGCTTTACTCCCCCAATACCGATTCGATGCACTCTCGGGTCGGTGGCATCACCGTGATGGCGCCGTTGAGCCACCGCTACGGCTGTCTATGTTGAGCTATAGCGAATCTGGAGAATTGACCTACCCGATTCACCACGATACTGCACCCGAGAGCGCGTTAGCCGACTATTTGACAAGTGCCCACACATTGCTACATGCTCTTCCCGCGCCAGAACTGTTGTCCGGAGTGAGCGGCTACAGCGAGGACTTTGATCAACTTCGTTGGTTCGACCTGCCGGTTACCTAACTTGACTCGTTAACCCGGTTACGTAATGTAATTGTTTGAGTCGACTACTTGATTCGAATGACAAAGATTGCCGAGATTCCCGCGCCAATCCCAGACTTTGCTTTTGCTAACACGCGGAACGTGTATTTTCCTTTGGCTAAGTTCGCTTTCGTCTTGATCACAATCCGACCATTTGCCTGTGTTTTGGTTGCCGTGATCTTTTTCCACTGAGCACCGCGTTGGACCTGCAAGACAACCGGTTGAGCGCTCACTGCTGGCCTCACCACGGTGGGGACTTTGATGGTGGCGCCACGCGTGACGCTCTTGGCCTTTGATCGCGCCGAAACAGTTGATGTCACCGTGATCGGGAACTCCGCCGAAACAACTTCAGGCGTCGTTGGCGTCGACCGGATCACAATTCGAAGGGTTGCGCTCGTGTTAAGGGCGAAAGGGATGCCGACAGCGCCGTCCACGCCGGTCACGCCCGACGCGACATCAACCCAGGTGCCCTTATCCGATCTTTGCAATACCGCAGTGGCGTTAATAATAGGAGAGCCGTTAAAAGCCGCGGAGGTTGTCAAGCCCATTGGTTGACCAAAGACGACGGCGGGTGGGGCAGCAACACTGACCGTGGGAACAACGGGTGCAAGTGATTGCGCGTAACCACGAATCAGTGGCCATTGGGCCGGATTGTCTCCACCAATTGTCCAGTAAGCCGCCGCGTTGATTCCGAATTCACCAACGAGTTGGGTTCGAGCTAGAACTCCATCCGGTCCGGCAAACCTCAAGATCTTCGCAGCGGTGCAGGTTTGTGAAGCCCCACTGGAATCGGTCCAAGTGAGGCTTTTGTTGTAACGGAAAGAACTTTCCTTACTCGTGTTATCCCAAACAGGCGCGCCGCCTTGGTTAGCCATGAATGCTGGGATATTGGCGTCGGTCATCGAGCCGCGGGCAGTTAATGAGTTGTAGCCGGCCTTTTCGGCTCCGCTACTTGAACTACTGGGGCAAATCCCGGTCAGGTTAAAGGCGCCGTTCGACTTCTTTTCGGTCCAAAAACGACCATATGTTGGGACACCGATTTGGACTTTGGAGGGATCAATGACCGAGGCTGAGTATGCAACGATTGCTCGCACCCAGTTATAAGGTGCGAGCGGGCCCGACAACGAGTAGTCGTACGCCATGATCCGAATCCGATCAACAAATGGAGCAATTCCGATCATGTTGTACACGTGGTACCCGGTTCGGGCGTTGCAGATGCTACTCATCGAACATGGTGGCGGAATAGTGACAATTAATTGCTTACGCTGTGCTTTGAGTGCAGTTCCGAGCTCGGACACAAAAGCGGTCCAATTGGGTTGGGTTCGATCCCAACTCGCACTTCCATCGGAAAAAGCGAAAGTTTCGTAATCTAAATCAATACCGTCATAATTATTTGAGATGACGATATTAACGATGTCAGCCACATGAGCGCTTCGCTTTGTCGGATCCGCCAGGAGATTGGCCATTGTGTTTTTACCCGAGGCGTCAGCGATCGCAGGAATCACCGGAATTCCAGCAGCTCGCAGTTGAGCCAGGGCCCAGGCGGAGTTGGCGGATGCATTTCCATAGTTGGCATTAAATCCGACTTTGACGCCTATGGGGCCACCCTTCGTTGCGGAGTACCAAAACGGGGAGACGTCAACAAAAAGATCGCGATTCGCCACAGCGGTCATCACGCCCTGTGGAATGGTTTGGCTTGACATCCAGTACGGAATCCAACCGCTGACAATTCGACTGGGTGGGGAGTCAGCAAATGCTGATGGTGTGAAACTCAGACCAAAAAGTGTGGCGAGGACGAAGGCAATGGCTCTCAATGAAGAGCGTGATCTTGGGGAAGGCACACTCCATTGTGCGTTATTCACCAGAATTGATCAAACCCGCACTGCACCTGGCGTGTCACGGTGAACACACTTACATCAACATTCGTGAAATTTCTTGGGCGGTCCGGGTAATCCGGGCGCCAAATTCGGCTTCGGCGAACTCCCTGGAGGAAATAACTCCCACACTTGCTTCAAGACCCGCTATTGCGGTGAGTGGTACCGCCAAACCATGGGTGCCGCCCTCGAGGTTGGCGACCACCCATGGTGGATCAAGGGGTCGACCGGCGGCGGTTCGGGCTGCTAAAATGGCGCGTCCACCGGCACTTCCCTCCAACGGTGACCTGGCGCCAATTCTCATGGAGACATGCATCTCACTACGATTTGGCTCGGAGACCAAGGCAACTAATCCGTCATTTGCATCAGCGATCATGAGGTATGCGGTACAACCGAGGGCCTCCGCCAACATGCGTAACGCCGGTCCAGATGCCTCACGGACGAGTGGCTGGATTACGCGGGCGAGCGCTAGTAGCCCAAGGCCTAGCCGACATTTTCCATCGGTTGATCTGCGTAGCAGCGAATGCGCTTCGAGCGTTACGACTAACCGGTAGGCCACAGTTCGACCGACACCCAATTTTTGACTGAGTTCGGTGACGGTCAAACCCTCCGGGTGTTCGGCTAATACCTCCAGCACACGTAACCCACGATCAAGCGTCTGCGAGGTTTCCTTGGTCACCTGACAACTTAACCATTGCAATGGGGAAAAACAAAGTGCCCCTTAACTTCGAGGGGCACTTTGTTTGACCTAACGATCATCCGAGTAATGGTTAAGCGACCAGTTCCTTGGTCCTGCTGCGAACAACGAATGCGGCAATGATCTCGTAGATTCCAATAACAATCAGCCAGATGCCGACGACCCATGCGAGTGTCAGGAGGGAAAGTGCCGGCTGGGCCAGGATTACAATGCCACCGATCAACATGACGATTCCGAAGAAGATATTCCAACCACGGCCTTCTTTGGAATCAAACCCCATGAAGAGGCTGGCGAAACCGCGGAAGAGGAATGCGATACCGATAAATATTCCCAGAAGTTCAACGGCGTTCAACGTGGCGCTGCGGATCGCGAAGACACCCAGAATCACCGAAAGCACCCCGGTGATCAAGAGAAGTACGCGAGTACCACCGGTGAGACCGGAAGAGAATGAACGCACAATCTCAAAAATACCTGAAATGATCAGGTAAATGGCGAACAGGATTGCTATAACGACGACCGTTTTACCTGGCCAAGTGATGGCAAGAATTCCAACCCCAAGGCTGATAATTCCACCAAAAAGCAGTAGCCACCAGACACGACCGAGGGCTGCCAACATGTTTTCGTCGGCTTCCATTTCAAGTTGGGATGACATTAATTACCTCCATTTAGGTGCCTCAGTTAGGCCATACAGCAAACGACTCGACTGTATTGCACCTTGGCGAAAATCTGAGACAGACAGGCCGGAAATACTCGAACTAGGTCACTCTGTGTAGGAAACTCTTCGTTTCAGCGTGCTGTGGCGCTTCGAACACTTCGGCTGCGGTACCTGATTCCCACACGACACCCTCCCGCAAGAAACACACTTGGTCCGCGATCTCCTTGGCAAATGACATTTCATGGGTTGCCATGACGATTGTCAATCCGCCGGCGCGAAGTTCGCGTACCGAGTCAAGCACTTCTCCAACGAGCATTGGGTCAAGGGCTGACGTGATTTCGTCGAAGAGCATTATTTCCGGTTCCATAGCGAGGGCTCGCACGATTGCGACTCGCTGAGCCTGGCCACCTGATAAACGGTCGGGATAATCAAGTGCTTTGGCTTCAAGTCCAAATCGGGCGAGTAACTCCATCGCCGCCGCAACGGATTCCTCTTTGGATTTTTTGAGAACACGAGTAGGTCCCAGAGTGATGTTTTCTAGGACTCTCATGTGCGGGAAAAGATTGAACGACTGGAAAACAATGCCGATTCTGCGGCGGATTGCATCAAGGTCGGCGCTGAAAGCTGTTACGTCAAGTTCCTGGTTGACCACGATCTGGCCGGCATCTACCGTCTCCAAAGCGTTAATGCAACGCAGTAATGTCGACTTCCCCGAGCCTGATGCACCAATCAGTACCGTGGCCGAGTGCCGGGCAACCTTGAGTGAAATACCCCGCAAAACTGGATGTGCGTCGAAGGATTTCCAGACACCATCAACACTTATGAATGAACGCGGGCTCACGCGACGCCTCCGGCTCGCCTCTTGCGAGCCGAACGGGCCGAAGCCCAATCAGCAAAGCGAGTCATAGGGATAGTGAGGGCAATAAAGATTAACGCCGCTCCAACATACGGCGTGTAATTAAAATTAGAAGAAGTATCAATTTGGGCTCGCCGCAAGACCTCAATTGGACCGAGCACCGCAACCAGGGCCGTGTCCTTTTGCAGTGAAATAAAATCGTTGAGAAGTGGCGGGGTCACATTTCGCACGGCTTGGGGTAGCACGACGAAACGAGTGGTTTGCAATGAAGAAAGCCCCAATGAGCGCGCTGCCATTGCCTGACTTGGGTGAACCGATCCGATTCCGGCCCGGAAAACTTCGGCCACATACGCACCGTAGGAGAGCACAAGAGCAGCCGTTCCCCAAAAAATCGCGTCACTGGGAACGCCGGGAAGTTGTAGTGCCGGCATGCCGAAACCAAGGAGGAAAATCACCAAGATGGTCGGTACACCGCGAAAAATGTCAACATAGAGGGTTGCCAGGACCCGCACCGGCAGAAAAATTGGTGACTTGAGGGTGCGGGCGAGAGCGACCAACAGACCAATGATCAAAATAAGGGGCTCGGCAATCAAAAAGATTCGAACGTTGAGCCAAAAGGCTTGTAAGAGCCCGGGAAAGGACTCGACAAACTGGTCACCATTAAAAAAAGTTTTTTGGACGGTCTCCCAACCTGAACTGCGACCGACTAACAGAACGATCACAACGACAAAGCCCAGCAGGCTGGCCATTCCGACGAGCGCATCCCGGCGGGCCTTCTTACGCGAACGCTCCTGGCGCAGCGGGTCAATAAAGACCATGTCTGCGCCAGGAGCGGGAGTGTTCACGTGGTAATCGAAACTAATTTTCGCGGTGTTTCGCGACTAGTCTCTTATTCCTTGAAGTAGGGAGCGGTTGTTCCCGCCAACCACGCGTCTTGGATCTCCTGCAACTCACCGGAGTCCTTGAGAGTTGTGAGTGCTTTGTTGACGCAGGTGACCAGTGGATTTCCTTTTTGGAGGAGCAATCCGAATTCTTCGCTACCGGCCGTGGACTGGAATTGACCGACAATCTTGCTGTTCTCAAATTCAGCCGCGGTGACGTAGTAGGCGGTTGGTAGGTCAACGACAATTCCATCGATCTGTCCATTTTGCAATGCACTCTTGGCGTCATTGGTGTCGTTGAAGACATAAGGCTCGTTGGTGGGCTGCACGACCTCGGTGACGAAATCAAGGCTCGTTGTTCCCACTTGAGCTCCGAGCTTTGCCTCTTTGAGTTCAGCGATGGAGGTTGCCCCAGCAATCGGTGAATCGTTGAAGGCAACAACCGCCTGATTTACGGTGTAGTAGCCGTCGGAGAAGTCAACGACCTTTGATCGCTCGGGAGTAATTGAGATCTGGTTAACGTCGAAGTCAAAGTTCTTATCTCCCGGTGCGTAAGAAGTATTGAAAGGAACCACTTCCCACTTCACATCGGTTGGCGCAAATCCCAACTGGGAGGCGACCGCGTAGGCGACGGCTGATTCAAAACCTTCACCATTTGTGGGATCGTCATCAACAAAGTAGGGAGGGTAGGCAGGTGTGTCGGTGCCAATTGTCAGCATTCCAGGGCTGATCGTGGTGAGGTTCTCAAAAGCACACTCATCGGTTGCAACGCTTTCGGAGGCACTTTCTTCCATCGAGGTTTCCGCTGCCGTTGTGTCGGTGGCGGCGTCTTCACTTGATGAACAAGCCGACAGCACAAGGCTGGCAACCGCTAATGCTGCAACGCCAACGAGACGAATAGATTTTCTCTGCATGAATTTTCAATCCCATCAAAAAATAGTTAGGTAAAGGCGCGCTGGTTTGCGCGCACGAATTCTCTCATCTGGAACACCGGTCCGAGGAGTAGCCCCACTATTCGCCACCCTTAGGAAGTGACTTATGGATTTTTTCACAATCAGGGCAAATAGGGAATTTGGAAGGATCACGATTCGGGATCCATTTCTTGCCGCATAATGCCTTGACAGCTGAGCCGGTTACAGCGCTTTCCACAATTTTATTTTTCTCAACGTAATGAGCAAATTTCTCATGGTCACCATCCTCGAAGTTCTGGGTTCGCTCTTCAGTCAGAACGCTGCCGAGTTCTTCAAGTTCTGGGGCAGCGAGCGGGGTAGCAAGTGGACCGCTCACACGTGGGGTACTCATGGGCCAAGCCTACTTTCATCTGGCAGCAGCCGGTTGAAGTCTCCGAATTTTCTTGATCAGTGGATACCCATAGGGTATAAATATGGCTACCGTTGAGTTAACAAAATCCAGTTTTGCTGACACGATTAAGTCAAGCCCGATTGTCCTGATCGACTTTTGGGCCGCCTGGTGCGGACCGTGTCGCAATTTTGCACCCGTATATGAGAAGGCCTCCCAGGCCAATGCCGACATTGTTTTTGCCAAGGTCGATACCGAAGCGGAGCAAAGTCTGGCTGAAAGTTTCGACATTTCATCCATCCCTACCCTGGTAGCTATCCGCGACGGCGTGGTTCTGTATTCGCAAGCCGGTGCCCTACCCCAAGAAGGTCTAGACAACTTGATCTCTGCCATTCGCGACGTTGACATGGACGAAGTCCGCAAGCAGATCACACAAACCGGTGAACCGGAAACTGGGGACTAACGAGCGAAATAGAGGACCAAAGTCCCGCCTAGGGCACTACCCAATGTGGCATACATTTGGCTTACGAAACATGAGACGGGACGGAAAAAAAATGCCACAGCAACCGCTCGCACAGGTACCCCTAGATTCGAAATGGCACTGGCAGGAGCTCGGCCTGTGTCGCAGTGTCGATCCAATGCTCTTCTTTCACCCACAAAATGAGCGCGGCTCTTCTCGCTCTCGCCGCGACCAGTCCGCTAAAAGGGTGTGCGCCTCGTGCCCGGTGAGATTGGAATGCGCGGACTACGCAATTCGGGCTCGTGAACCTTACGGCGTCTGGGGCGGTTTGACCGAAGATGACCGAGAGGCGATTTACCGGAAAATGGATCAACCAAAATCGGCGCACCTTCGCAGTGTTCCTGGAACCGGCATTGCCGCTGCAATTATCTTAGATAACGAGGCGATCTCCGAGAAGGCTTTGGGAATCCACCTTTTTTGAACTCGGGAGGGCGGACTCCTAGACTCGGGTGATGGATCTGGGTAACGGACGCAGCGCATGAAGGCTGAACTCACGGCTGATCACGTACGCTCACTTGGCCTTGGTGGACGAGATTTTTTGCGTGAGCTTGACTTTAAAGCGGCCGAATTGACTTCCTTACTTGATTTGGCAGGTCAACTCAAAGCGTTGCGGCGAGAGCACCGTGAACCAGAGTTACTCCGGCGCAAGAATATGGCCGCGATCTTTGAAAAATCGTCAACTCGAACTCGAATTTCATTCAGCGTTGCCATGAGTGACCAGGGCGGAAGCACCACGTTTCTTGACGGAGCATCAGCTCACGTTGGCCATAAAGAATCCCCCGCCGACACGGCCCGCGTTCTCAGTCGTATTTTCGATGCAATTGAGTTCAGAGGTAGTGCGCAGTCTGTCGTTGAGGAACTCGCCGAGTTTTCTTCAGTACCGGTCTACAACGGGTTGACTGACCAATGGCACCCGACTCAAATGCTGGCCGACTTCCTCACCATGCGCGAGCACCAGATCGATCCGAGTGAACAACTTACCTACTGCTATCTGGGTGATGCCCGCAGTAACATGGGTAATTCACTGTTGATCATGGGCGCAATCATGGGAGCTGACATCCGGATCGTCGCGCCACAGGAGTTGTGGCCCGAGCAGACCGTTGTCGACCAGGCACATGAGCGGGCGCAAGAAAGCGGCGCAAAAATCACGATTACCGAAGATGTCTCCACAGGTGTAACCGGCGCCGAGTTTGTGCACACCGACGTTTGGGTGTCTATGGGTGAACCCACGGAGGTTTGGCAGCAGCGCATTGAACTACTTGCGCCGTATCAGGTGAACCAAAGGGTGCTTGACCTTGCCGGAAACGGCGCAAAAGCAATGCACTGCCTACCGGCCTACCACGATGCCAAGACCGTTATGGGGGCTCAGATTGTCAACGATTTTAATCTCCAAGGCGGAATTGAAATTACCCACGATGTCTTTGAATCGCCGGCGAACATCTCATTTGATCAGGCCGAGAACCGGATGCACACGATCAAAGCAATCCTCGTGGCAACCCTTGCCTAATTGCACTAAGCGTTAATCGTCAAGAGTTGTTCAAGCGATCGCGTAATCCTTGCAACTGTGCATTGAGCTCCGCGGGGACCCGGTCACCAAACTCGGCGTAATACGCCTGGGTCAAATCGGTTTCGGCCAGCCACGAATCGGCGTTCACCGCGAAGAGTTCCGCCAGTTGCGCCTCGGTGATGTCAAGACCCTCGGTGTTGAGTGCGCCCGGCGCTGGGATGCGGCCAATTGGCGTGTCGACCGCTTCAGCTTTGTCGCTGAGACGATTGACAATCCATTCGAGCACTCGTGAATTTTCACCGAAACCGGGCCAGATGAATTTACCTCCGGTGTCTTTACGGAACCAGTTCACCGAGTAGATGCGTGGCAGCTTCTCAGGACTGGTGAAACCACCGATCTTCAACCAGTGGCCCCAGTAATCGGCCATGTTGTAGCCACAGAAGGGCAGCATGGCGAATGGATCCCGGCGCAACGCGCCCAATGTTCCTTCTGCTGCAGCAGTCTGTTCACTAGAAACGGATGAACCGACAAAGACTCCGTGGGCCCAGTCGAATGCTTCAGAAACGAGCGGAACGTTGGTTGCCCGACGACCGCCGAACAGGATCGCATCAATGGGAACTCCGGCTGGGTCTTCCCAGTTTGGTGCGATTGAGGGACACTGACCGGCTGGAACGGTGAATCGTGAATTCGGGTGACTCGACGGATTAGCCGAAGCTGGTGTCCAGTCGTTACCCTTCCAGTCCATTAAGTGGGCGGGTGCTTCTTCACTGAGGCCTTCCCACCAGATATCGCCGTCGTCGGTGAGCGCAACGTTGGTGAAAATCGAATTGCCACTGAGTGATCGAACGGCATTAGCGTTTGTGTTCATGCCCGTACCTGGCGCTACACCAAAGAAGCCCGCCTCCGGGTTGATGGCATAAAGCCGACCATCTTCACCAAAGCGCATCCAGGCAATGTCGTCACCGATGGTCTCAACCGTCCAACCTGGGATTGTTGGCT
>Ga0105049_10010174_pt1 | contig 10796 bp, 12 predicted proteins | sample MAT06_FD_78087 | JGI IMG/M metagenome (GOLD analysis project Ga0105049, IMG submission 78087) | Freshwater microbial communities from Lake Fryxell liftoff mats and glacier meltwater in Antarctica - MAT-06 | ecosystem: Environmental > Aquatic > Freshwater > Ice > Liftoff microbial mat | place... | reverse complement strand
CCAAGCCGAACAAACGGGTCCACACCCGGCCGCGATGCCGCGCCGCCTCACCCCCGGCGACCGGCGCGTCCGCATCATCAACCTCGGTGCCATCATCATCCCCTTCCTCGGTCTCGCCACGCTCGCGTGGCTCTCCTGGGGCACCGGCTTTGACTGGACTCAGTTTGGCATCATGTGGATCATGGGCATCACCTCCGCCATCGGCGTGACGGTCGGCTATCACCGCCTCTTCACCCACAAGGCCTTTGCCGCCCCGGCACCCGTCCGCTACGCACTTGCCGCCATGGGCTCCATGGCCGTTCAAGGACCGGTCATTGAGTGGGCCGCCACCCACCGCCGCCACCACCAGCATTCCGATGAATCCGAAGACCCGCACTCCCCCCACGCCCACGAGGGCGGCACTTGGGGCGACGGCATTCTCGACACCCTCCGCGGGTTTGCCCACGCTCACTTCGGCTGGCTCATCGAAGGCCGCCAGCGCGGCGGCGGTCGCTACAGCGTTGACCTCCGCGCCGACCCCGTCCTCGTCGCCGCCAGTCGCCACTTCAAACTGTGGGTCCTCATCGGCCTCGTGGCCCCGGCCGTCATGGGCGGCCTCATCACCATGACTTGGTGGGGCGCGTTCCTTGGCTTCCTCTGGGGCGGCATGGCCCGCGTCTTCGTGGTCCACCACGTCACGTGGAGCATCAACTCCGTCTGCCACCTCTGGGGCACCCAGCCCTTCCGCAGCCACGACGAAAGCCGCAACAACGCCCTCTTCGGCGTCCTCGCCCTCGGCGAAGGCTGGCACAACAACCATCACGCCTTCCCCACCAGCGCCCGCCACGGCCTGCGCTGGTGGGAGCTTGACATGAGCTACATGATCATCCGCGGCCTCGGCCTCGTCGGCCTCGCCCGCGATATCCGCGTGCCATCGCAAGAGCGAATGGACGAGAAGCTCAAGACCAACGAACGCTAAGCGAGCGCGGCAACTTTTTTGTAGCGGTCCACCACTCAAACCGGCAACGTGATCTTCGGCCACAGCCAACTGAACGTCGTCGCCGTCAGCAGCGTATACACCGCTGCATCAAAGAATGCGCCCGGCAGGTGCGACCACGGCCGGCCTTTCCAGATCGAATCGGTCAGCATGCTCCCGCCGTGTGCCAGCATGGCCACCGTGCACACGATCTGGAACACCTTCATGAACTCCGTACCTTGCGGCAGCGTCGCCGCCGCGACATAGGCGATCAAGACCGTCACGACCGTCAGATTGAACACCCACGCCCCCAGCATTTTGCCCATGTTGGGCACACCGGGCATGATGCAGACAGTGCCAAACGGTCCCGACTTGAGCAGTTCGGCCCGCTCGGGCGAAGGCGGCGTTTTGCTGTGGTCGTTGTAGGGGAACATATAGAACCCCGGCTTCAGCCCGCCCGAGCGAACCAGGTCGAGCATCTTCCCCTCGTGCTCGCCGAGGTTGCCATAGTCCTTCTTGTGGATCGGCAGCATCATCCAGATGACGCTGCTTGCGACGAACAGCGCCGCCACGGTGACAAGAATCGGCAGCCAGAGTGAAACAAGCGAAATGGCCATAGAGAACCTCCAGGCAAAGCCCTGTTAACGGGTGAGCGGGCGGGTACAAATCAACTTCCCGCGGCTGTGCGGCCCGCAGGTAATCCTTCGATACTACCAGATTCTCGGCCAGAACGCGACAGAACCATTACAGATGAATGAACGGTCGGCAGCCGGTTTTCGCTCCACTACCGAAGACGCTCACGGATGGGTGGTGAACAAGGGTCAAGCACCGCCGCGCAAGCCTCGCCAGCAGCGTGCACGGGTTTGAAATACCATATCTTCCGCATGGCTTCCCTCCACTCGCACGTTATGGCAGTTCATCGCGTTGAAGAACGTCTGAAGCGGGTCACGGCGGCGCTCAACGCGGCCGGGGTGCCGTACGCGGTGGTCGGTGGCAACGCGGTGGCTGCATGGGTCGGCAGTGTCGATCCCGGTGCGACGCGGGCAACCAGGAACGTGGATCTTCTGGTCCGTCGCCTCGACGCCGACCGCGTCACGACTGTGCTTGAATCGATCGGGTTTGTCCGCGAGAATCTGCGCGACATCGTCCTGTTCCTGCTGAGCCCAGCCGCAAATCCGGCGTCCATCTGGTCTGGGCGGCCGACCGGATTCGCCCCTCATACACCGTGATGTCCCCGGATATCACCGAGGCGCAGGCCGTATCAGAAGGCTTCACCGTGGTGTCGCTGCCGGCGCTCGTGCGGATGAAGCTCACAAGCTTCCGCGATATCGACCGCGTACATGTCGCAGACATGCTCTCGGTCGGGTTGATCTCGCCCGCCGTTCGTGCGAGCCTGCCTGCTGAGTTGCTGGCCCGGCTGGATGAGATCATTCGGTCGGGAGAAGATGGACGCAACTGACGCACCCGGGTCATTCGAGCAGTACGCTTGTGCCCATGAACTCCATCCGTCCCGCCACGCCTGCTGATCTGCCGCTCATCCTCGATCTCATCGGTGAACTCGCCGAGTATGAGCGCGAGCCGCAGGCCGCGGTCGCGACGATTGAGTCGCTGTCGCAGCATCTGTTTGGCGCGGGGCTCGGGCAGGGGCCGACGGCGCGGTGCGTGATCGGCGAGATCGATGGGGAGCCGCAAGGGTTGGCGGTGTTTTTCCATAACTTCTCAACATGGAAGGGCAAGCCGGGTGTGTATCTGGAAGACCTGTTCGTGCGCCCCGCGGCCCGTGGCAGCGGGCTGGGCAAGGTGCTGCTTCGGCATGTCGCCAAGGTGGCCGTTGCGCTGGGTTGCCCGCGCATTGAGTGGGCGGTGCTGGACTGGAACGAACCCGCCATCGGGTTCTACAAAGCCTTCGGCGCGATCGCCATGACGGAGTGGACGACGTTTCGCCTGACGGGCGAGGCACTGGCGAACTTTGCCGCCGGCGAGGCGTGATGTGCTCGGTCGGATTAGACCTTGAGCGACGCCATATCGATCACGGCTTCCTTGCCTTCGCTCAAGGCCTTGCATGCTGCGAGCATGACGACGGCGGTCTTGAAACCTTCTTCGGCCGTGCACGCGGCGGGCTTGCCGGAAGCCGTGGCCTTGATGAAGTTCTCAAGGGCGTAGTAGAGCGGGGTCTGCTGCAGGCCCACGCCGTCTTTAAGCTTGCCCTGGCTGGCGAGCTGGGTGGCATCGGCGATGAGCGTGATGCCGGTGTCGGTGTGGAAGGGCTGACGGTTGGCGTAGACCTCCCAGCCCTGGGTCGGGGCATCGCTCTCTTTGAACATCCAGCCGTGCGTCCACGCGAGCTTGATGGCCGAGGCCGAGCCCTGGAAGAGTTCGTACTTGCCTTCGTAGGAGTTGGCGAGGGTTGCGAAGCTGGTGGCGTGCGCGCCGTCTTCAAAGACGAAATCAACGTGGACGGTGTCGGCCACTTCGCGGCCGTCGGTATGGAGGCGAACGCCGCCGCTGGCGCGAACGCTCACGGGCTGCTTGCCACGGTACCAGTGGAGCACGTCGAGCTGGTGCGAGATGATCTCGCCGATGAGGCCGGTGGAGACCGCCTTGTCGAGGCGCCAGTTGAGCACGGCCTCGCGGGCGGAGTCGCTGGCGGCGACGCGCCAACTGGTCTTCTGGGCGTAATGGGTGCGCATGGCGGCCATGTCTTTGAACGCGTCGGTCTTGAAGAAGGAACGGGCGAGGCCATAGACCGGGTTGCTGCGGCCTTCGTGGCCGACGGCGAAGATGGTTTTGGAACCGCCCCCCCCACTGCCGGCAGCCTTGGCGATGGCGCGGGCGTCTTCAACGGTGGTTGCAAGCGGGCCTTCGCAGTAGACGTGCTTGCCGGCGGCGGCGCAGTCAACGGCGGGCTCGCGGTGCATGTGGCTGGGCGTGGCGATGATAACGGCGCTCAGGCCCTTGGCCTTGTCGAGCATTTCTTTGTGGGTTGCGTAGCCCTCGGACCCCGGCGCGCGGCCTTTGGCCGATTGCAGGCGTGTCGCATCGGTATCGCAGACGGCGACGACGGTCACGGCCTGATCCATCTTGGCGAGTTCGGCCAGAATGGCCCGGCCCTGTTTGCCACAACCGACAAGCCCGACCTTGAGCGGGTCAGCAAAGCGCGGCATGGCGGGCGCAAACTCGGGGAGAATGGCAACGGCGGCGAGGCCACCGGTGGCGACGAGGAACTGGCGACGGTCGAGATTGTTCATGGTGCCTTTCAGGAGGTAGAAAGTTTACGCGTTGCGCGAGCGGGCAGGGTGGGTGGAGGCTGAGGGGTTACGCGGATTGCGCGGGGAGTGGCAGGGGGCCAGAGCAGCCGGGGACGGGATGAGCCACAGAAATTCCCAGTCGGTCCAGACAGCGTTTTGGAGGACGGTGGCGGGATGGAAGGTCGGGGCGGGAGCGGCGAGGCGGGGCTGGCGGCTGTGTTGGACTGTCGTTGAGCGTGGGATTTGAGACGGGATTGAGACGACACGACAAGTTGGTGCGGTTGTGGTCGGTGCCATGCACCGAAGTGGGATTGGGACTTGGAAATGGTTATTCGGACGTTGTGGTCGGGCTGGATTCTCAAGTGTCAAGTCTCAAGTTGACCAGAATTATCCCCACTTCAAGGGTCGAATCCCGGTCCCGGTCTCAACCCAACTTTCACGCACGCCAATCACGCCGCCGAACCCTCATCCCTCTGTCCTCCTGTCCTCCTGTCCTCCTGTCCTCCTGTCCTCCTGTCCTCCTGTCCTCCTGTCCTCCTGTCCTCAAGCCTTCTGTTTTCCGTTTTCCGTCTGGGCGGGTTTGGGCCGGTCTATGGCAAAACTCCCTTCCCGTCCGTGCCTACACCCACCTCGTACCATCCCCAACCTGCCTGTCCGCCCCCATCACCGCCCCACCACATACACCCGTTTCTGCGGCCCGGAGTTGAGTACCCCTAACACCTCCGGTGCCAGCGGAGCCAGCGTCTGTGGCTTGTTGTCCAGTGCCACCAACGCCACGACCGTCAGCGGTAACTCGCCGGTGTTCTGCTGGAACGACAGGTTCCGATCCACCGTCACAAACGCGCCAAAGCCGTCCACGGCCGCGGCGGACAACAACGCTCCGTTCTCGAGTTTGGCCCAGCCCATTTGGAATGTAGTGCGTACATCATGGTCCACCACCAGGCGGCCGAACGGGCGCGGCGTGCAATGGTCCAGCAGAACTTTCACGCGGCCTTGATCCCGCTGTCAACCGTCTTGCCCGCCAGCCGCAGCACCGCCGCGAGTTTCTCCCGCGGCACACCCTCAAAGTCATCGAGAAACTGCTCGATGCTCAGCCCGCCCTCCAGATACTCAAAGAGCACTCGCACCGGCACGCGCGTGTCACGAAAGACCGGCTCCCCGCCCAGCCGCTCGGCATTTACCGAGACGAACGGGAACCATGGGTTGGTCGAGTTGATCTGCTCCACGATGTAAGTATACGGCAAGCCCCGATTTGGCGGATGTTGGCGTGTCAGCCCCTCTCCCCCTTCGCCCCCCTCACACCCCTCACACCCACCTCGTCCCATCACCAACCTCCTCACGCAGCTTCTCCAAGGCCCGCCCCAAGAGCCGCCGCACCGCATCCGGTGTTCTACCCAGTTCCGCCGCCACCGTCTCCGTCGTCGCGCCGTCCAGATACACCCGGCCCACCACCAATCGGTAGTCCTCCGGCAGCGCCGCCATGGCCGCGATGATGCCCCCCGCCGCCTCACGCTTGCGGATGATCTGGCTCACCCGTTCATTCACCCCCGGCAATCGCTCGATCAGCGGCGCAAACCGCGACCGATCGCCACCACCCCCACCACCCGGCGGCCCCTGCCCGATCTCGCGCCCCGCATCGCGCTTCTTGCGCCGCAGCATCCGCACCCGGTCGATAAACCGCTGGTCAGCAATCCGTGAAATCCACTGATAAAACGAGTCCTCGCCCTGATAGGTAAACTTGCCAATCGTCGGATACGCCGCCGCGTACGCGTCCTGAAGCACGTCCTCGGCATCGATCTTTGAGCGAAAATCCACCCCCACCCGCCGCGTCACAAACGCCAGCAGCCGCCCGTGATGCAGCACAATCAGCCGCTGCAGCGATCCCGAATCGCCCGCCGCGGCCCGCGCGCACAGGGCCTCGATCTCGGTCTCGTTCGCCGGGTTGGGGTTATTGGAAGGAACCGTCACGCTTCCTAAGGATAATAAAGGTATAGCCGCACCGCCCAGCACACGCCCGCGAACGCCCGCAAACGAATCGGCCCAGTCCCTCAACCCCTCACGGTAAGCATTCGGCCCGCAACACCGCCAGCAACCACGTCCAACCCTCCCGTGCCCCTACCCCCACACCAACCCGCGCCGCCCAAGTCACCCGCCGCGCCCGGGGCCGACCAAACCATCCACCTCCCCTACGACCTGGCGCCCGCCTCCAACCAAACCGGCCCCGCCCGCCCTCACGCGAACCCGCCCAACGACCCCAACGACCCCACCGATCTGCCCGAGATCCCCGGCTACGACCTCCTCGCCCAGGTCGGCGAAGGCGGCATGGGCGTCGTCTACGAAGGTCAGCAGCGCGCCACCGGCCGCCGCGTCGCCGTCAAAGTCCTCGGCGCGCACCCCGGCTCGCGTGTTGCCCTCCTTCGTGAACGCTTCGAACGCGAGATCGAACTCGCCGCCCGCCTTCATCACCCGCAGATCGTCCAAGTCCTCGACGCCGGCACCACCTCGTCCGCCGGCCGCCTCATGCTCTACTACGTGATGGAGTTCATCGACGGCGTCTCCCTCGACAAGCACTGCCACCCCGGCCTCGGGTCCGTTCGCAAAGCCGCCGCGCTCCTCGCCTCCATCGCCGATGCCGTCGATTACGCCCACGAGCGCGGCGTTCTGCATCGCGACCTCAAACCCAGCAACATCCTCATCGATGCCCGCGGCCTTCCCCACGTGCTCGACTTCGGCCTCGCCAAAGCCATCGACCCCGACGCCTCCTTCGCGCCCACGGCTCCGGGGGCTTACGCCGCCGCAGCTGCCTCGCGCATCCGCGAGAACACGCTCAGCCAGCCCGGCCAACTCCTCGGCACCCTCGGCTACATGCCCCCCGAGCAGGCCCGCGGCCGGCATGGCGAAATCGGCATCCGCTCTGATGTCTACGCCCTCGGCGCCATGTTTTATCAGGTCCTCGCTGGCCGCATTCCCATCGACGTGAGCGGTCCACTCGGCGATGTGCTCGACAAGATCGACTCCGCCGACCCGCTCCCGCCCTCAGCGCTCCGGCCTTCGCTCTCACCAGATGTCGATGCCGTCCTGCTTCGCGCCCTCGAGAAAGACCCCCGCGCTCGCTACGACTCCGCCTCTGATCTCGCCGCCGAACTCCGCCGCATCGCCGCTGACGAACCAGTCGAAGCCCGCACCATCTCCGGCCCCGAGCGCGCCGTCCGCTGGGTCCGCCGCAACGCGCTCATCTCCATCCTCGCCGCCTCCGCCGCCATCGGGCTCTGCTTCGCCTTCGGCAGCGGCATCGTCAGTTACTACCAGCAAAAGCACGCCGTGGCCACGGCCGAGCAAACCCGCCGCGCTTCCATCATCGATACGGTCATCACCACCGAGGCTCTGTTCTTTGAATCTGCCGAGGCCCTCCGCGCCACCCGTGGCGGTAATGCGGTTCGCGACCGCCTTCTCGACCGCGCCGTCTTCACCATCGAACGCCTCACGCCCGAAGCCCACGCACTCGGCATCGCCGACCGCCTCGGCCCCCTCATGGGCAAGCTCGGCGATGTCCTCGCCGAGCGCGGCGACACTGCCCGCGCCGAGCGTCTCTGGAAAGACTCCCTCGCCATCGCCCGCGCCCGCGTCGCCGCCATCACCGCCGCCGAAACTGAAGCCCGCCCGAACTCATCGACCGTAGCCGATGATTCCGACGCCTCGTCAACGGCCGACCCTTCCGCCGCGCTCCCGCCGCAGGCGCCAGCGAACTTCGATCTCGGCCTCGCCATCCTTCGCGCCGCGCCCTTGCAGACCACGCCCGCACAGCGCGCGGCCCAGTGTCAAGATGCTGTCACGCTCTTGAACCAAACCGCCGTCGAAGCCTCCACCAGCCGCGGCAGCGGCCCCAAACCCATCAGCGATGATGTGAACGCCCTCCTCGCCCGCGCCCGTCTTGCCCTTGGCCGCGCCTGGGCCGAGGCCGGCGACCTTCCCCGCGCCCGCACCGAACTCTCGGCCGCCCTCGCCCTCTCGCGCTCGCTGCTCTTTATTTCAGGCCTCGACCCTGCCGCCCGCGCTTCGCGCTTTGATGTCACGCTCGGCCACCTCCGCCAAGTCAGCCGCACAGCCGATGAGTCCAAGTCCGCCGAGATCGCCTCGACCGTCTCAAATCTCTGCGCCGAAATCAGTGCGCAGGCCGAGTCACTCGCCGACCCCGACGATTCCATCCGCCGCTGCCGCGTAGATACCGCCGTGCTCCGCGCCCAGATCCTGCTGCGCTCCGGAGCCGTTGGCTCGGCCGATGATGAACTCACCCGCGCCCGCGTGCTCGGCTCCGACCTGCTCTTTCGATCCGGTGATGATCCTCGCGCCCGCCTCGCCCTTACGCGCCTGCACGCCATTCGGGCCGACATCGCCACCCGGCAGGACCGTCACCCCGAGGCCTGTGACAACGCCGCCGTCGCGCTCGACCTCATCCGCCCCGCCTGGAACGCCGCGCCCCGCGAACCGCTCTATCACGCCGCGTTCATCGAAACCCTCGACCTCGTCGCCACCAAGGCCAGGTCCGCTGGCAAGCCCGCCGTCGCCGCGGCCCTCAGCGATGAATACCTCACCGTCACCGACGAGTCGGCCGGCTATCCGCCCTCGTCGGCCTTCCGCCGCGCCGAGATCGCCCTCACCCGCGCGGCCGAGGTTCAGGCCGGTGACAATCACCGCGCCAAAGTCCTCCGCGAACTCGCCGCCGTCACCCTCAGCACCGCCGCCTCACGCCGCCCCCTCACACCGCAGGAACAACTTCTCGTCGAACGGGCCAAGTAGACGGGGCGGGGGGAGCGGGGGGGAAAGGGCGGTTCACAGCACTTCACTTGCCGCCAACGTCGCCACCAATCAGCTCATCCTGGTCCACTTGGCACTGCTGCTCGCGCTCTCCACCACCTTCTCGATGAACGCCACACCCTTCGCTCCGTCATGCACACCCGGGTAGTCAAACTTCTTCGCCGCCGCTTCTCCGCCTGCGCCCGCCTCCATCGCGCGCATCGCGCTGGCGTACACATTCGCAAACGCCTCAAAGAACGCCTCGGGATGGCCGGCCGGAAGCCGCGTTGCGCTCTTGGCCGCTTCGCACAGCATCCCCCCGCCGCGCCGGTAGATACGCTCGGGGCCGCCATCGGGCTTCAAGATGAGTTGGTTCGGGTCTTCCTGTCGCCAGTCGAGCGAGGCCTTGGTGCCGAACACGCGGATCCGCAGGTCGTTCTCGCAGCCGACTTCGATCTGGGACGCAATCAGCACGCCCTTGGCCGCCACACCATCGCGCAGGGCAAAGCGAAGCAGCACGTTGGCATCATCATCCAGCCGCCGCCCCGGCACAAACGTCGTCAGGTCGGCACAGATCGCTTCCATCTCAAGCCCGGTGATCACACCGCACAACTGCTCGGCGTGGCTGCCAATATCGCCGATCGCGCCGCCCAGGCCCGAGCGCGCCGGGTCGGTCCGCCAGTCGGCCTGCTTCTGCCCGCCCTCTTCGAGCTTGTTGGCCAGCCATCCTTGGTTGTACTCCACGATCACCTTGCGGACCGGGCCGAGTTCGCCGCTCGCCACCATGTCCCGCGCCTGCTTCACCAACGGGTAGCCCGAGTAGTTGTACGTGACGGCGAACACCGTACCCGCCTTCTCAACCGCCCGCGCCAGCTCGGCCGCCTGCGCACTGGTGTGCACCAGTGGCTTGTCGCACACCACATGAATCCCCGCCTGAGCAAACGCCTTCGCGACGGGAAAGTGCAGGTGGTTGGGCGTCACGATCGACACGAAGTCGATCCGCTCATCGGCCCGCCCCGCGGCTGTCGGCGCCGGCCGCGCCCGCTCGCGCTCAAGCATCGCCTCCCACGTGGGATAGTTGCGGTCATCGGCCAGCCCGCCTCCGCCGCCAACCCCCAGCTTGCCGCTCGCCAGCGCCCGCTCGGGCGTGCTCGAGAGGCACCCAGCCACCATCGCCGCTCGCCCGTCCAAGCACGCGGCGATGCGGTGCACCGCCCCGATGAACGCACCCTGCCCACCACCAACCATGCCCATCTTCATCACACGCTTGCTCATAAGGTCTGAGCATAGAGGGTCTTCTCGCGCCACGCTGAACTGTCACTGCACGTTGCCGAGAGCCTCACTCCCTTCTGCGCGACCGCGATGCCCTCGACCATTGAGCCTCGGCCAATCCTTGCCAATCCTTGGCCACAATGGTACACTTCTTTTATGGCCAATCCAACCTCCATCACGATGAACGTCTCCCTGCCCGAGCCACTCAAGCGCTACGTCGATGGGAAGGTGTCGTCTGGCATCTACGGATCCGCCAGCGAGTTTGTCCGCGAGGCCATTCGCGAGAAGCTCCTCAGGGAGCAGGATCGTGAGCACGCCAAATCTGTCCTTGCGTCCAAGCTGCTCGAAGGTCTCGACAGTGGCAAGCCTGTCGTCTTCACCGACAACTACACCCCGGCAAAGAAGCGGGCTCTTCGTGCCCGCATGAAGAGCAAAGGCGCGAAGCCATGACGTACACGCTTCGGATTCTTCCCGCCGCCGATACGGACATTGATGAAGCAGCACTCTACATCGCGCAGGACAGCCTT
>Ga0105049_10010173_pt1 | contig 10797 bp, 9 predicted proteins | sample MAT06_FD_78087 | JGI IMG/M metagenome (GOLD analysis project Ga0105049, IMG submission 78087) | Freshwater microbial communities from Lake Fryxell liftoff mats and glacier meltwater in Antarctica - MAT-06 | ecosystem: Environmental > Aquatic > Freshwater > Ice > Liftoff microbial mat | place... | reverse complement strand
CGGTCTGGCCAGCGGGCGGTGTTGGCAACGCCTTCGCAAGTTCCTCAAAGTCGGCACGAATTCGGTCAAACACAGCGCGATCCCACCCGACAAGGTCCATCTTGTTGATCGCCACCACAAGATGCGAGACCCCAAGCAGCGCTGCAATAAACGTATGTCGTCTGGTCTGCTCAACCACACCCGTTCGCGCATCAATCAAAATAACTGCTAAGTCCGCCGTGCTTGCCCCGGTGGCCATGTTCCGCGTGTATTGAACGTGCCCCGGCGTATCCGCCATAATGAACTTCCGTCGCGGCGTGGAAAAGTATCGATACGCAACATCGATCGTGATTCCCTGCTCACGCTCAGCCCGCAAACCATCCGTCAGCAGGGCAAGATCCACACGCTCATCGCCGCGCTTCAGGCTCGATCGGTGAACCGCTTCCCACTGGTCTTGATGAATGCTCTTGGTGTCATACAACAGCCTGCCCATCAGCGTCGATTTGCCATCATCAACCGAGCCGCAGGTGATCAGCCGCAGCAAGCCCATCTCAACAGATGTGCTCGCGCTCCCGCCACTCGCCCCTTCACCACTGACCGCGACGTGCGACATCAGAAATACCCCTCCCGCTTCCGATCTTCCATTGCCGCTTCCGAGACCGTGTCATCAAGTCGCGCACCGCGTTCGCTCGTGCGGGCCGCCGCGATCTCATCGATGATGTCTTGCACCGTTGCCGCCGGCGACTCAACCCCCGCCGTACACGTCATGTCGCCCACCGTGCGAAACCGCACAGTTCGACGCACCACGCTCTCGCCCGCGCGGGCCGGAAAGAAATCCGACACCGGGCAAATCTGTTTGGTCGGGCCACGAAGCACAATGTCGCGCTCGTGCGAAAAATAAATACTCGGCATCCCAATCTTCTCGACAAGTATGTATTGCCACACATCAAGCTCGGTCCAGTTTGAGAGCGGAAAAGCGCGGATGTGCTCACCCCCCCCACCGCCCGCGCCCCCCCCACCGCCCGCGCCCCCCCCACCGCCCGCGCCCAATGCACCATCGCCCGCCCGACGGATTCGCCCGTTGTAAAGGTTCCACAACTCCGGGCGCTGACTGCGCGGCTCCCACTGCCCGAAATCATCGCGGAATGAAAAAATCCGCTCCTTCGCTCGAGCCTTCTCTTCATCACGCCGCGCGCCCCCAAAGAGCGCATCAAACCTGAACTCTTCGATCGTGTCCAGCAACGTCGGAATCTGCGCCCGGTTCCGCGAAATGTTCGCACCCGTCTCTTCCGTCGCACGCCCCGACTTGATCGAATCTTCGACATACCGCACGATCAGTCGTTCGCCAATCCGCTCAGCCATCTGATCCCTGAACTCGATCGCTTCCGGAAAATTGTGCCCGGTGTCGATATGCACCAGCGGGAATGGAAACCTCGCCGGCCTGAACGCCTTCATCGCCAGGTGAACCATCACGATCGAGTCCTTGCCGCCGCTGAACAGCAGCGCGGGCCGTTCAAACTCGGCCGCGACTTCGCGCATGATGTGTATGGATTCGGCTTCGAGAATCCGCAGGTGCGTCAGGGTTTTTTCGATATTCGCGGTCACGGGCCGAGTGTATCCGCCCCGACCCTTCTCGACCCAGCACGACCCCACCTCATGCAGCTTGACGCATCCCGACGCATCTGAAAATGGCTAGAGCCGGACTTGAACCGGCGACACCCGCATTTTCAGTGCGGTGCTCTACCAACTGAGCTATCTAGCCGACTTGTCAACCCTAAGCCTATCAGCCCACGATCATCGGTCAAGTCCAAACCCTGCATCGGTTGAAGTCCACCCTTCCTCTGACTTCATGGTCCACTGAGCCGTTCTGGTCCGGAAACTCCAGCTTCCACCTCCAACGCACTCACCCGCTACCCTCTGCCCATGCCCGAAGTCATCGCCGAACAGTCGCCCGCCCAGGCCCTTCGCACCTCAGACGCGGCACTGCTCGATGTCAGCGACCTCAAGACGCATTTTCCCGTTAAATCCGGCCTCCTCCAGCGCACAACCGGATTTGTTCGCGCGGTCGATGGCATCAGTTTCCAGATCGCCCGCGGCGAAACGCTCGGCCTCGTCGGTGAATCCGGCTGTGGCAAGACCACCGTCGGTCGCACCATCCTCCGACTCATCCCCGCGACCGGCGGCCAGGTGCTCTTTGCTGGGAAAGATGTCTATCGCGCCAAAGGAACCGGACTCAAGGCTTTGCGCCGTCAGATGCAGATTATTTTCCAAGACCCTGCCGGCAGCATGAACCCGCGAATGCGCGTCATCAACATCGTCGGCGAGCCGCTCATGGTTCACGGAATCGTCAAATCCAAGGATGAACTCCGCGAGCGTGTCGAGACCAACCTCGTGCGCTGCGGCATGCCCAAGGCCGCGGCAGATCGTTACCCTCACGAGTTCTCCGGTGGCCAGCGACAGCGCATCGCCATCGCTCGCGCGCTCTCGCTCGAACCCAGTTTCATTGTTTGCGATGAGCCCACCAGTGCGCTCGACGTCAGCATTCAGGCCCAGATCCTCAACCTGCTTAAAGATCTTCAACGCGACTTCGGCCTCAGCTACCTCTTCATCTCACACGACATGGCCGTTATCCAGCACATGTGCGACCGCATCGCCGTCATGTATCGCGGCAAGATCGTCGAATCCGGACCCAAACTCGAGATCATCAACACCCCGCAACACAAGTACACGCAAAGCCTGCTCTCCGCAGTCCCCATACCCCGCCCACCCATCGCGGGTCAGAAGAAGCAGCGCGTGGTTTTCGAGGGCGGGGCCACGTAGCACCCCGCCCTGCTTCGCTCGGTCTTCGCCATCCAACCGCGCCGCACATCATCACGAGCGGCGACGACGCACCGCCAGCAATCCACCCAAGCCCAGCAACACGCACGCGCCCGGCGCGGGAATCGCATAGAAGTTGTTCGCGATCACCCAGTTCGCCACCAATGCGCCGCACTCTTGCCCAGCAATGTTGTCGAAGTCAAAGTGAATGCCGCCGTAAATCCGGCTCAGCCCTGCCTCGTTCGCCGCCCCGTTCAGGCTCGTCAGGTGGCGCACTTCGCCCGCATCACCCTGGAACATGATGTTGATCGCATCCGTTCCCAGGAAGTTTGCCAGAATGTCCGCCGCAGCGCGGCTGAATGTCGAGTGTCCCGAGGTGTACGTCGGGAAGTTGGGCGTAACCAGCAAACTGCTCCACGCCGAATCGCCCGTCGTCCCCGCATTGCCATCCGTGTCGCCGTTGTTGATCGCCGTGATCGGCCTCCACATGTCGTAAATGTACTTCGCATCCCAGCAGGCAATCGCCGCATCCGCCGATGCCACGTTCAGCATCGCGAACATCCGCGCATTCTCGGAGACCGAGTTCGATCCTGCAACTTGCTGCGCGATCCGGTTCCACGCGCCGGGTGGCGTGATGGTCCCGCCGCCAAACGCCCACGCCCGCGCGATCGATGTCTGATCGGCGGTTCGGGTCGAGCCGGTCGCCGCGCCCAGAACCTTCACCTCGTTGTACGAGGCGGCATACTCCGCGCTGCCCACCGCGGGCGGCGCAACAGGCCTGAACTGCGCGTTAGAGGTGATTGAAAACGTCCCAACCTGCCCCCACTGCGTCAGCAAAGCGCCTGCATTCGCCGGCGGTGTCGGTTGCCACAGCCCGACCTGCGCCGGATTGCTCGGCGCGTAGTTTGAGATGTTCGTGGCTCCGTCGATTGCCCGCTCGGCAAGGATCCTTGCGCCCGCGCCTTGTCCCGCCGTGATGCCCATCGTCTTCGCTGGTCCAGCGGCAATCGCCCCAAGGTCTGTCGCAAGCTTCGCATCAAAGATCGCCTGTCGCGCCGGAAACAGCCCCACCATCACGTCACGGGCTGCCTGCGCGGCCGCCGCCTCGCGTGATCCGCCCCAGTTCGGTGCCCAGTAGCGATAATGCTGGTGCGTGCCGTCGATCGAGTTCACCGCATCAAAAACCGCCGTCGAGACCATCGCCATCGCACGGCTCGCCCGCGGCGGGGGCAGCGGTGTCGCCGCCACGGAGTTCAGAAGTTCATCGTTCCAACTCGTCACCACATCCGCCGACGCTATGCCAAGACCCATCGACAGTCCGGCCAGCGCGGCCAAACCTTGTACGTAATTCGAGCGCATGTACAGTCTCCTCCCATTCCCCGGCAAAGTTGTGCAAACACTGAGAGACCAACCCCGGCCTGACGGCCGACGACAACATCAAGTTAACTCACCGAGCGGGGCGTGGCAAGGAATATTTGCGCCACAATCGGTGTTATCCCTGCAATGAACGTAGCCCGACTCCCGATAAGCTCCCTGAAGCCGCCAAGTTCACTCGTACTTCCTGCTGACAAACAGCGAGAAGTTGTTGATCGAACGCACCGCTTCCGGTTTCGCACGCCCGACGTTGCTGTACCTCGCCGTCAGAGCCTTGGCCGCAGCCGCGTCCGCACCTTCAACCGCAAGCTCAGCCAGTTTCGCCCACTTGTGGTTCAAAATACCCTTCAGGTCCGCCGTCGTGTTACGCGCGTGACCACCGGGATACATCACCAACCCAGAGTCGTGCCGCTGCCCAGCATCATCGGTGATCGCGATTGATGTCGGAATCCCATCCGGATAGCGCCGGTCATACTCATCGCCACCATGCGCAAAGGTCATCTTCTCCATGAGTGATCGCGTTCGCTTGTCATGGATGGCCTCGTGCGCAAAGTCCTCCGGCAGCAACATCAGTTCCTTGAACCCAAGCTGCCCGGCCCCTTGCCCGTTCCGGCTTCGTCGAAGGTCAAGGGCCTTCCGCAACTTGGTGCAGACAAGGTAAAGCATCGAGTGGTCCGCGCTCTGCCGCGTTTTCGGGTCACGCTTGGCTGGGTCGCCGATTATCCCAAACGCGGGCTCATACGCCGTCACTTCGATCTTCTTGATCTTCCCCCCGCTCGCATCATCAAGCAGTCGCGGGTTCTTGTTCAACAAATCGATCAATCCCTGCAACGCGCCCGCGCTCTGGTGTTCATACAACCCGAGCTTGAAGTGCATGCCCATCACCGCAAAGTCACTCCCCGCACGCCCAAGCACCAACTCAAACGGAGAGGCATAGCTCTTCTCCGTGTTCGCCTTGGTCGAGCCAACCTTCTGGAACATCTGCCCTGGACCCTCGAAGATCCGAAAGATCGCCTCCGGGTTCCTGAAGATGTCTCGCGGGCCCATAAACCCCATCATGCTCCGCTTCATCGCGAGGATCGCCGCCTCGGTGCTGATCGCCGCGCTCGCTCCCTTGCTGTCGCTGAGCTGCTTGCCCGCCCTGATCGCGCGGAACGGAATCGAGTGCGCCACCATCATGCCAATCGCGCTCTCGATCTGCTCGGGTGTGGCCTTGAGCATTGCGCCAAACGTTGCCGCGCTGGCAATCGCACCATGCACAACGTGATCGATCTTGTACGTCTTCAGGCTGAAGACCTCCGCCAGTCGCCCACGAATCTCATCCAGCAGAACCATTCCCCGCACCGCAAACTTCCCGTCCTTGCCCATCATCTGCGCCGCCGCGATCGCCACCGGATAGAAGTCGTTATGCCCAAACTCACCCGCAGTGTGTCCGAGCACAGGGTTAAACCCGAAGTTGGTCCCGTTGCTGTCCCACTCGCGCACCGCCGCGCTGTTGGCCACGATGGCCTTCTCCGGTTGAACCGCTACATTCGATCCAAACACCGTCGCCCCATGACGAACTGCCGCGCCCAGCGGTGCAAATGCACCCGTGCCACCCGCGGCAACGCCGTACCCCAGCGCCTCGCGCCGCAACAATGTCGGCGCGTTCGTGCCCAGCGCAAGCGCGGAAATGCCGCACAGACACGCATCGGTATGAAACATCTCCGTGCGCTCTCTGACCGATTCATCCGGATCCGCGCCACCGCTCTCGGGTTTCTTCCACATGAAATCCAGGGCATAGTTGGCAAGCCCGACGGCTTGGTTCGTATCAGCGGCGAGCGTGATCATTTCAGTGGCGGTGACGGGCATGAATCAACTCCTTTGTGCGTCGATCGGTCCCAACAATACGCCCGGCCAGCCGACTCAACTACCGCCCCACCGCACCACCATAAAACCACCATCCCCACCCTATCGTAAAGATCGCGCACCCGTACAAAGCGTGCTCGATCCACACCGCCGCGCACGACCGCGACCGTTCAAACGACCATGCGAGCACCAGCCCCGCGCCAGTTGAAAGCAGAACGGCAAGCCAGTTGTGCATGATCAGGTGCGCCATGCCAAACACGCTCGCATTGACCAACAGATATGCCGCCTCACTCTTGAACAACTCTCGAAACCGATGCCGAAAGTACACTCGGAACGCAAGCTCCTGCGGATACGCACTCAGCAGCGGATATCCGACCATGATGATCGCCCAGATCTCAGGCCTCTCACGGATCAGGCCGAAAAGCCGGTCGGGCGCCCAGAGCCATAGTGCAACCAACATGGCACCACCAACCAGTATCACCCGAGCCAGTATGCCACCGTAGATCGGGCGGCCCGCCCGAGTGCCCTTGCCCCACTCCCCCACTCCACGGAAACTCCAAAGCTCACGTCGATTAAACGTCTTGTCGCCCAGCATCACCACCAGACACACCAGCCCGAGCAGCAGAATCGCCGGAATGACCCATCGCCCATGAACGGTGTACGCCACAGCCAACGGCGCAACCCCGAACATGCCCACCATCTCGAGCCACCGTAACTCTCGTCGGTTCATGGTCTCCACAGTATCGAGTTACACGATACTCGCGGCCTAAAATATCCCGTTCCCACCTTTCCATCTTTGACCTCATCAGACGAGCCCCGCACATGACCGCCAACCCCGTCATTGTCTCCGCCAAGCGCACGCCCATCGGCAAGTTCTTCGGCGGGCTGAGCAGAGTCCCTTCGCCCATTCTCGGTTCATACGCGATCAAAGCGGTGCTCGACGAAGTTCCCGCCATCAACGGTCAGGTTGATGAAGTGCTCATGGGCTGTGTTCTACAGGCCGGCCTCGGTCAAAACCCGGCACGACAAGCGGCGTTGAAAGCCGGGCTCCCCGACACCATGTCGGCCATGACCATCAACAAAGTCTGTGGTTCGGGACTCGAAGCCGTCATGCGTGCCGCGTCCGCGATCAAGGCGGGCGATGCACACTGCATCATCGCCGGTGGGATGGAGAACATGACCGCCGCCCCCCACTTCGCCCGCATTCGCGAAGGTGTGAAGTATGGCCCGGCACAGATGGAAGACCACATGGCCTTCGACGGGCTTCGCTGCGCGTTCGAGGCCTGCGCGATGGGCGACAGTGCCGAGCACATTGCCACCAAATACGGCATCTCGCGCGCCGAGCAGGACCGTTTCGCCGCGCAGTCACACCTGCGAGCCGCCGAGGCAACCAAGCAAGGGTGCTTCAAGTCCGAGCTTGTCACGCTCACGGGCGAACAGTGTCTCGACAAGAAGTCGCCAGGAGTCAGCGCGGATGAAGGCATTCGCGCCGAGTCAACCGCCGATGGTCTCGCCAAGCTCCGCCCCGCCTTCGGCAAAGATGGCACCATCACCGCCGGTAACGCCAGCCAGATCTCCGACGGCGCGGCCGCCGTCTGTGTCATGTCATCGACCAGGGCCGAACAGATTGGCCTCAAGCCCATCGCCCGCATCATCAGCTACCACACCAGCGGAGTGGCACCGAAGGACATCTTCGCAGCCCCGATCACCGGCATCAAAGGTGTGCTCGACAAGGCCAGACTCACCATCGCCGATATCGATCTCTTCGAGATCAACGAGGCCTTCGCCGCACAGTTGCTTTGCAACATCAAGGAACTCGGCGTTCCCGAAGCCAAGCTCAACATCTGCGGCGGCGGCGTCGCACTCGGCCATCCGATCGGTGCCAGCGGCGCACGCGTACTGACCACGCTCATTCATCAGCTCCACCGCACCAAGGGCAAGCGCGGACTCGCCGCTCTATGTCTCGGTGGCGGAAACTCAGTAGCAATGATTATCGAAATCTAATCCCCCCTCCCGGAGGGAGGCGGTCCGAGGGCGGGGTCATGCCTTGAATTATCCTCCCCAGAAGATTGCTATGCCTTGCAGAGTTATCCCAGCAGCTACCTCACCGGGTACTCCCACTCAACCCCGGGCTTGTACCCAATGAGTCGATACAACTCCTCCCGCGTTTGCATCTGCGAAAGCAATGTTTCCGCGCTTCCTACATTCTTCAGCACACCAAGAGCCTTCTCCACCGCGCCCATCGCGATCCGCAAAAGCGTGACCGGGTAAATCACGCAGTTGTACCCCATCTCACCGAACTTCTGAGCCGAGATCATCGGGGTCTTGCCGAACTCCGTCATGTTTGCCAGCAGCCAGCACCAGCGGCTCGTGCCGAGCGAGCGGCGGAGCTGAACGGCGAACTCCGCGAACTCCTTCTCGGTTGCAAGCCCTTCAGGAAAGATCATGTCCGCGCCCGCGATCACATACTCCTTTGCACGCTCGACCGCCGATTCAAACCCATCGACCCCGCGCGCATCAGTCCTTGCACAGATCACAAAGCCAGCCGTGCTTCCTTCGCACTTCTTCGCGGCCATCGCGGCCGCACGGACCTTCTCACACGCATGGTCCATCGGCACCAGCTTCTTGCCATCCAAGTGTCCGCACCGCTTGGGGAAGACCTGATCTTCGATGTGCAGGCCCGCCGCGCCTGCTCGGGCGTATTCAACAACCGTTCGCCGAACCATCTCGCTCTCGCCGAAGCCGGTGTCGGCATCCGCAATCATCGGAAGCCCGCTCGCATCGTGCGCTTCACGGATCACGCGGCAGAAATGTTCGAGCGTCAGCAACCCGACATCGGGCACACCGGCACTCACGCTGGTGGCCGCGCCGGAGATATACGCACCCTCAAAGCCAGCATGCGCAATCGCTCTGGCACAGAGCGCGTTGAATGCCCCGGGCATCATCAGGCATTGGCCTTGCCGCGCCAGCAGGGCGCGAAGGCGATTGCCCGGCGATTGTGCATGAACTACATGACCGACGGAACTTCGCTCTGATGAACTCATGCCGATATCATATTGTGCCTCTCGACCGGTGTCATGCCCGATACTCTTGGTCGATATGCGAAGCCCCACCACCATCCTCACCGGCGCGGGCTCGGGCATCGGTCGTGCCGCCGCGGTGCTGCTTTCACGGCTTCAGCACAACCTCGTGCTTGTCGGGCGACGGCTTGATGCGCTCGAGCAAACGGCCGCGATCTGCTCGTCGTTGTCACTCTGCATCTCCGCCGATATCGCGGAACCGGCTTCCGCCGAGCAGATCGTGGCCTCGACACTCAAGCGTTTCGGCCGGGTCGATAATCTCATCAACAACGCTGGCTTCGCGCCGTTGGTCGAGATTGATAAGACCAAGCCCGCGATTGTTGAGGAAGTCTTTCAGATCAACGCGCTCGCGCCAGCCAGGCTCATCGCTCGGAGCTGGCCGCACATGCGCACCCAGCGATCCGGGTGCATCATCAACCTCTCAACGCTCGGAACTCAGGATCCGTTCCCCGGCTTCTTCGCGTATGCGAGCGCAAAATAAGCGGTCAACCTCATGGCCAGATCGTGTGCCAACGAAGGGCGTGAGCACAACATCCGCGCCTTTGCCATTGCGCCGGGCGCGGTCGATACCGATATGCTGCGCGGCAACTTCCCGGCCAGCAGTGTGCCGGCGGATGTCTGTCTTTCACCCGAGTCCGTCGCGCAGATGATCGTCGATTGTCTTGTGGGGCTGCATGACGCACGCAATGGCGAAACACTCTTCATGTCGAAGCAGCGAGGTGTGTGGTAAGAAATCTACAATACTCATTAGTTGCCATCCAACACGCGTCCCAGTCCTCCGAGCACGCTGCCCTCTTCTCGCGAACGACCGCCCGCGCCCGGCGCTGCGGCGATGATGCGGTCAGCAAGCCTTGAGAATGGAAGTGTTTGCAGCCAGACCGTTCCCGGGCCGGTCAACCGGACAAAGAACAGCCCTTCGCCGCCGAAGAGTTTGTTCTTGATTCCCGGGACCATCTGAATGTCATAATCCACGGTCTGCTCGAACGCAACAAGACAGCCGGTATCGACCCGAAGGCTCTCACCCACACCAAGCACCATCGGAACAACCGTTCCGCCCGCGTGCAGAAAGACTTGCCCGCGACCTGTATCGGGGTCGGCGGTGAGCTTCTGAAGAATGAACCCTTCGCCGCCAAAGAGTCCGGCACCGATGCGCTTGGTGAACGCGATCTTGACATCAACGCCGCGCGCGCAGCAGAGGAATGAGTCTTTCTGGCAGAGCAGTGTGCCGCCGAGCTCGCCCAGTTCGAGGGGAACAATGTGACCGGGATAAGGCGCGGCGAAAGCAACATCGCGCCGCTTGGGCGCATTGTTGACAAAGAGCGTGATGAAGAAGCTCTCGCCGGTGACGGCACGCTTGCCGGCCTCGAAGAGTTTGCCGAAAAGGCCCTTATCATGCTCGTTCATCGAGAGGTGCGTGCCCATCTCGATACCGTCCTGCATGTACATCATCGCGCCCGCCTCGGCGACGACCGCCTCGTTGGGGTCGAGTGTGATGACAACCGCTTGCAGGTCTTCGCCGAGGATCTTGTGGTCAACAGTGTCAATCGCCATTGATGCGTACCTCCGATTCAAGCTGGGCGGGTTCGTCGCGGCCCACGATTGCCGCGATCACGAGGTCACCAGTCACATTCGTGACGGTGCGGCACATGTCAAGAAACCGATCAACCCCCAGAACAAGCCCCATACCTTCGGCGGGAAT
>Ga0105049_10010171_pt1 | contig 10799 bp, 10 predicted proteins | sample MAT06_FD_78087 | JGI IMG/M metagenome (GOLD analysis project Ga0105049, IMG submission 78087) | Freshwater microbial communities from Lake Fryxell liftoff mats and glacier meltwater in Antarctica - MAT-06 | ecosystem: Environmental > Aquatic > Freshwater > Ice > Liftoff microbial mat | place... | reverse complement strand
CAGAGGCAGAGTTAGACTTTCTACTTCTATTGCCCAACGTAAAAAGGATAACACCATTCTATCATTGGAATCTGATAACTGCCGATGTTGATGATAATAAATTTGTGGACTGTGCTGTTTCAGGAAATGCCGACTTTATAGTAACTCAAGACAAGCATTTCAACGTGCTGAAACAAATAGATTTTCCCCGAATTAAAGTGCTTGATGTAAATGGGTTTAAAACCTTGCTGAGCAAATAACCTTAAAAACTACTTCACCAATCCATCAAACAACTCAAACGATTGCTTCAACCTTGCAGTGCTTTTTTCTTTACCCAGCAGATGCATCATATCAAACACAGGAGGACCTTGCATGGTGCCAGCAAGCGCAATGCGCAACAGCGGCATCACTTCACCAATCTTTAAGTTTTTTGCAACAAGAAAGTTCTTAACCTCAGCCTCTAAAGATGAAGGAGAGAATTCTTCGTTGGCAGAAAGCTCGTTGGTTAATTCAGTAATAATATTCTTCCTGTCTTCATTCCAACGTTTTTTGATGTTTTCGGTATCAAAGGTTTTAATGTCTTCAAAGAAATAATAGCCTTGTTCGAGCAAGTCGTTGATAAAAGTTGCACGCTCTTTCATCAGGCGGCAAAACTCTTTGGTAAATTCAAGATTGAACTCAAAGCCCTTGGCTTCAATTTGAGGTTGAATGATAAGCGCCAACTCCTCATCGCTCTTAGCTTTTAGATATTGTTGATTGAACCACTTAGCCTTTTCGTAATCGAAACGCGCCCCGCTTTTATGTACTTTATCAAGACTGAAAAGTTTGATTAACGCTTCCTTATTCATCAATTCAATGTTACTGCCAGGATTCCATCCAAGCAAGGAAAGAAAGTTGATATAAGCTTCAGGAAAAAAGCCACGCTCCTTGTAACCAATAGAAGTCTCTTTGCTTTCAGGGTCTGTCCAGTTTAAAGAGAAGGATGGAAAGCCTAAACGGTCGCCATCGCGCTTACTTAGTTTGCCGTTACCATCGGGTTTAAGAATTAAAGAAAGGTGCGCAAATTTCGGCATCACATCTTCAATGCCCAGCGCACGATAAAGTAGAACGTGCAATGGCGCAGAACTCAACCACTCTTCACCACGAATAACGTGCGTGATTTGCATAGTGTAATCATCCGCCACATTCGCTAAATGATAAGTAGGCATGCCATCACTTTTGAACAATACTTTATCATCCAATTGCGAAGTATTGAACACCACCCATTCGCGAATTTCATCATAGAACTTAACCTCTTCGTTGCGCGGCATTTTAAAGCGAATCACATAAGGTTGATTGCTGTCCAAACGCGCTTGTACTTCATCGGCACTCAAGGAGGTTGAGTTCTTCATGTATTGACGCGTAACAGAATTGTAGGCAGCATTCGGCACACCTTGCGCTCCAAGATTAACGCGCATTTGTTCAATCTCTTCTGTTGTGTCAAAAGCATAATAAGCATGACCAGAGGCAAGTAATTTATCAGCGTATTCCTTATACAAATGTTTGCGCTCGCTTTGGCGGTAAGGTGCATGAGGACCATCGCCAAAACCAACACCTTCATTCGGCTCAATGCCACACCATTTTAATGAATTGATGATGTACTCTTCGGCACCAGGCACATAGCGATTTTGGTCTGTGTCTTCAATACGCAAAATAAAATCACCGCCTTGTTGTTTTGCCAAAAGGTAATTGTACAAAGCAGTACGCACGCCACCCATGTGCAACGCGCCTGTAGGACTTGGTGCAAAACGCACCCTCACTTTTCTTTCACTCATATTTTAAATATTGGGAGTGCGAATGTAATCGGAATAAATGCGTTTCGGAAACTTACATTTGCCATTACAAGAACAATGAATAAAGTATTTCCACTTTGGGTAAAAACACCGCGTAGCATTCGCGCTTTAATGCCCGATGTGTTGTGGCAAATGCCAACAAAGGATAAAGTACTTTACCTAACCTTTGATGACGGACCTGTACCAGAGGCAACATCTTTTGTTTTTGCACAATTAGAAAAGTACAATGCCAAAGCAACTTTCTTTTGCATTGGTGATAATGTGCGCAAGCATCCTGATATATTTCAGCAAGTTGTAAATGCAGGACACACCGTTGCAAATCATACCATGCACCATATCAGCGGTTGGGAGCTTTCGGAGGAAGCATATTTGGAGGAAGTGAAGCTGTGCCAAGAGATACTCAGCCAGTCTTTAGCCGCAATGGCAAATGGCGGAACTAAAAAGTCAACTAAACTATTCCGCCCACCTTATGGCAAACTCAAGCCTTCACAATACCGAAAGCTGAAGAATAGCTATCAAATTGTGCTTTGGGATGTTTTAAGTTATGATTTCGATTTGAATCTTTCGGGAGAAATAGTAGCCGATAGTGTTATTCAGAATGTTGAACAAGGATCCATAGTTGTGCTACATGATAGTGTAAAAGCATTCCCTAGATTACAAGTAGCGCTGCCTAAAATACTTCAATACTATGCTGAAAGAGGCTGGAAATTTGCCAGTATAGTGTAGCCAGATGTGGCAAGGTAAGATACTGTGATTCCCCAAACCAAAAATTCCTGTACGTTTGCCGCCTAAATTTTTGAATAACCGATGAACATTATAATTCCAATGGCAGGCTGGGGAACCCGCCTTCGTCCTCATTCACTCACTATTCCTAAACCAATGTTGCCAATTGCAGGTAAGCCGATAGTGCAGCGTTTGGCAGAGGATTTAATGAAAACTGTAACTGAGAAAGTTGAGAACATTGCCTTTATCATCCGCAGAGATTTTGGAAAAAAAATCGAAGAACATCTGATTCAAGTTGGGAAGGAATTAAATACTCCTGTTCATATTTTTTATCAAGATGAGCCGCTTGGAACTGCTCATGCAACACTCTGTGCAGGCGATTTGCTTTCGGGTAAAATAATTGTTGCTTTTGCTGATACACTTTTTCGTTTCAACAAACAGTTAGATACCAATCAAGATGGAATAATTTGGGTGCAAAAAGTACAAGACCCAAGTGCATTTGGTGTAGTCAAAATCAATGCCGAAGGAGCAATTACAGACTTTGTAGAAAAACCTAAAGACTTTGTAAGTGACCTTGCTATTATAGGCATCTACTATTTCAAGGATGGAGTAAAACTGCGCAGTGAAATGCAATATCTGATAGACAATAACATTCGCGAAAAAGGAGAATATCAACTCACCAATGCGCTTGAAAACCTCAAACAGAAAGGTACAAAGTTTGTACCCGGAGAAGTAAGCGACTGGCTTGATTGCGGCAATAAAAATGCGACTGTAGATACCAATCACCGCTATCTTGAATTCATCAAAGGGGAAAACTTAGTGAGTGAAAATGCAGTAATAGAAAATAGTGTAATCATACAACCAACTTTTATTGATGAAGGTGCACGCATTGTGAATAGTGTGGTTGGTCCTCATGTTTCTATTGGTAAAAACACAGTTGTAGAAGATTGTATTGTGCGCAATAGCATCATACAATCCCAATCTTCTGTAAAAAAACAGTTAATTCACAACAGTATGGTAGGTAACTACGTTAATTTGCAAGGCAAGTTTACCGACTTGAGTGTTGGCGATTACACCGGAATATCAGAATGAAGATTCAAAGAATAATTATTGTATTGATTGCAGCAATATTGCTGACAAATTACAGTGTAGCAAGTCCCAAAGACAAATCAAAAAAGAGCAAAAAGAAAGCAACTTCTGATGTTATTGACAAAGCCTTGCAGGAAAAAACCGAAAGGTTGTTCTTGGATGCTCAACGCGCTAAAATGATTGAGGACTATGAAACTGCTCAAAAGCAGTTTCGTGAAGTGCTAATGCTCGACCCAAAATGTGCCGATGCACATTTTCAATTAGGACAAATTTATCTCAGTACAGGGCAGATACAGCTTGCACGCGAAGCCGCAGAAATGGCAGTTAAATATGACCCTTCAAACAAATGGTATAAAGATTTTCTGGGAGGGATTTTAGCGCGTACATCTCCCAAAGATGCGATTGTACTTTATCGTGAGTTATTAAAACAGAATCCAAACGACCCAGATTTTTATATGAGTTTGGCTTACCTGTATATTCAAACCAAGCAGCCATTAGAGGCGGTAAAAGTGTATGACCAATTTGAAAAGGTGTTTGGTATTGACGAAGGCATCATCTCTCAAAAAAAAGGACTTTACCTTGCGTTGAATCAGTTTGACAAAGCAATAGCGGAATTAAAAAAGTTAGAAGATGCTTATCCCGATGAGCCAGCTTTCATGCTGATGCAGGCAGACCTTTATGTTGCTAATAATATGCGTGATAAAGCATTTCCAATTTACAAAAGAGTGCTGGAAATTGACCCCGAAAACCCACAGGCATTATTGGCTGTTGCCGAGTATAGTTCTAAGCAAGGTGATACTACTGCGCGCAGAGAAACTTTCAAAAAGATTTTTGCTAATCCGAGTTTGAATGTGGATGCAAAAGTCAAAATGCTTTTCCCTTATGTCCAATTATTTGATATTAAAAAGGAGAATCGCGAAGAAGCATTAATGCTCTCTGATATTTTGGCACAAACCCATCCAAAAGAATCAAAGACACATGCCATTCGCGGTGATTTATATTATTTAGATAACCGCTTAGATTCTGCTTTGTTATCCTACAAACGCTCTTTGGAACTGCAAAAAGATGTATATAATGTATGGCAGCAATTGTTTTTCATCTACAACCAACAGCGCGATTGGAAGACATTAAAAGATATAACTACTGAGTCGTTGGAATTTTTCCCCAATCAAGCAATAACGTATTTGTTTAAAGGCTTGGCAGAAAATCAACTTAAAGAATATGACAGCGCACTTAAGAGTTATGGCAAAGGTGAAAAAATGAGCTTGGATAATGAAAAGCTGCGTGCTCAGATTTTATCAAATATCGGAGATGTGTATCACACCCAAAACCAACACACAGAATCGGATGAAGCGTTTGACAAAGCATTGAAATTAGACCCTGATAACGCTACTGTTTTGAACAACTATAGTTATTATCTTTCTCTAAGAAAAGTGAATCTGGAAAAGGCAAAGCAGATGAGCGCCTATGCGAATAAACTGCAAGAAAATAATGATTCATTCTTAGATACTTATGCGTGGATTTTGTTTGAGATGGGCAGTTATAAAGAAGCAAAAGAATGGCAGGAGAAAGCTATTAAGTATGGTGGAGAAAAGAGCGCAACCATACTTGAACACTACGGTGATATTCTCAGTAAATTAGGCGACAACAAGGGTGCTGTTGACTATTGGAAGCGCGCAAAGGAGAATAACAGCGAATCAAAGACGATTGATAAAAAAATAGCTGAAGGAAAATATGTTTCAGAATGAAATTATAGAGTGTAAATCCTTATTGACAAAACACTTTTTATACTTTATCCTTTTCGTTTTATTTATTTCCATTCTTCCTTCTTGTAAGTCAAAAAAGTCATTGGAAAATGGCAAGTATAAGAAAGTCGAAAACGCTTCTAATACATCTGTTAGCGATACCTTTTTTAATTACACTATAGCTTCTATCAGATCAAAGCAATTGCAGTTCCGCAGTCTTTCCATGCGCTGCAAAGTATTTTATGATGATGGAAAAATGCAACAGGATTTTACTGCAAACATTCGTATCAAAAAGGATAGTATTATATGGCTTTCGCTCACGGGCATTTTTGGTATTGAAGGCGCAAGGCTAGTTGTTACCAGAGATTCTGTTCTGTTACTCAATAAACTTACCCGAGAGTATCTGGCGCGCCCTGTTTCCTATCTCAGTCAAATCATTCCACTAAGTTCGGGTTATGATGCCCTTCAAAATTTATTGATTGGGCAATTGGTAAATGTAGAACCTGCCGAGCATCGCATTTATGAAGCGGATTCATTGTTGATTTTGAATTTTCAGAATACGAATCTTCGCCAAACGGCTACGCTTCATCGTCAAAAATATACAACGCTTGATTTGTTGTTGGCAGACCAACTCATAAAGCAAGATTTGAAAATTACTTTTGGCGATTACAGGGATTTAAGCGGCAGCTCATTTTCATTTTTACGTTTCATTGAGGTAAACCGTGGTTTGCAGAAGATGAAAATCAATATGGAGGTGCAGCGATATACGATAGACGAGCCGCTTACGTTTCCATTAGAAGTAAATGATAGCTACAAGCGCATATAACATTCGGGTTCTGCAAAAATTTCTGCGGTTTGCGTTGCTATTAATTTTATTAAATTTTGCTCATACATCTTTTGCTCAAAACACCCAGCAAAAAAAGAATCAGTTGCAGCAGCAAATGAAGCAACTGCAACAGGAAATCAAAGAGATTGAAGCTATTATCAATTCAACTTCCGAAAAGAAAAAGCAGTCGTTGGGAGAGTTGCAATCATTGCAGGCTAAGATAAAATCGCGCGAAAAATTGATAGATAACTTGCGCTTTCAGTTGCGCGAAATAGAAGGCGATATTAAGGAAACACAGCGCGATATTGAAGTGCAGAATATAAAGGTGCAGAACATGAAAGTAGAGTATGGCGAGATGCTGCGCAAAGCATATCACAACCTAACTTTACAAAGCGAGATGCTTTTCATTTTATCGGCAAGCAACTTTAATGAAGCCGTATCGCGCTATAGAATTCTTCGCAAGGTGGCTGATTTCAGGCGCATACAAGCCAAGCAACTGCAAACAGAAGTAGCTGCATTAGAAGTGAAAAAGAAAGTGTTGGAGGTAAACAAGAAAGAGCAGTTAGAAGTATTTTCTGAAGAAAATAAACAACAGGAGGTATTGATTCGTGAAAAGCGAGAGCAGACCAGCATTGTTGCAAAGCTCAGCGACCAAGAGAAGAGGTTGCGCAGACAGTTTCAGCAAAAGCAGCAAGCCATCCGCAACCTCAACAAAAAGGTTGAAGTTATTATTGCCGAAGAAATCAGGTTGGCAAGAAAGAAAGCTGAGGACCTTGCAAAGGCAAGTGGCACAAAGGTGGAAATCCCTCCTTCAACAAAAACTGATTATGAACCCATTCCGCTCACGCCTGATGAACGGGCATTAAGCAATGATTTTGTGAGCAATCGCGGCAAGCTACCTTGGCCTGTTACGCGCGGTCACATCATTTCGGGTTTTGGTAAGCAAGAGCATCCAACATTAAAAGGCGTTATAATCGAGAACAATGGCATTGATATTAAAACCACAGTAGGCAGCGATGCACGCGCTTTGTTTGATGGAACTGTGGTAAGCGTATTCTCTTTGCCTACAACAAATACTTGCATCATTATCAAGCATGGTGATTACTTCAGTGTTTACTCAAATATCGAGGACGCTACTGTCAGAACCGGGCAGAAAGTGACTACAAAACAATCGCTTGGCAAGCTTTATAATGATGAGGAAGACAACATCACTAAGGTGCATATTGAAATTTGGAGAGGCAAAGAAAAGATTGACCCTGAGTTGTGGCTTGCTATTAGGTAGCGTTGAATTTATAAGCGTTCCAACCATCTCGACATAAATACATCAAGCAGATAATAACCTTCTTCTGATTGGACAATCATTTCTTTTTGAACCAATGCCTGAAGGCTTCTTTGTATTGTGCTTTGAGCGCCCAGTTCATACTTTCGTATAAACTCTTTTGCCATCGGCTGCAAAACAAATTCTTCTTTTGCAATTGCGCGTAAAAGCTTCCATTGGCTATCACTCAACAAGTTTCTGAAACTATAATAAACATGTTCGTTTTCCTGCAAAGTATTAAAGCAGGTTGTAGTTATATTTTCTAACGAATAATTTTTTATCGGCAGGTAAAAAAGTTTGTTGCAAAGCATTTGAACATACCACGTATGTGTTCTTGTCCATTCCAGTACATAGTCCATGCACTCATCAGGAATGGTTTTGCTTGTTTTCTCAAAATGTTTTTTGATGAATTTTTTATAAACGTTTTTTTCAATTTTGTCCAAATACATAATATCCGTACTTTTAAAAAAAGGGCGATTGTGTGTGCCAAACATTGCATTTAAAATATGAGTGCTGCTTCCTGAAAAAATAAAGCTGATGTTTTTTGATTGCATAAAATGTGAGCGAAGCAGCTCTTCTATGCTTTTTTCATCATAGCTTTCTACCTGCTGAAATTCATCAATAGCTATCACAATGTGCCTCTTTTGTTTGTCTAAATATTGAATAATCTCTTTTAATGTTTCTCTCTGCTTTCCTTTTCTTACAATATCAAATTCCACCGAAGGCTCACCTGTAAGTGAATCTACAGAAATGGTTGGTCTTAAATTTGAGAGAAAAGTTGAAGCCATTTTAATTGCTTTCTCCGGAACGCTATCTAATTTTCCAATGATGCCGTCAGCCATCATTTTCAAAAAATCATTTAATGAGCCTGTTGAATGAATATCAATATAAAAACATGCGTAGTCTTTTTGCTTTTTCAATTTATAGAATACATGCTTTAATAAAACTGTTTTTCCTATTCTTCTTTCTGATATTAAAGTAAGATGCCTTCCACTTTCAATAGACTCTATGATTCGTGCACTTTCTTTATCACGATTGCAAAAGTATTCTGGTGAAATATAGCTGTTTAGTAAGAAAGGATTTTTGACTTCCATTATATTTATTTTCAGTACAAATGTACAACGCAAAGTGCGTAACGCAAAATGCGTAACGCAAAAGTAAATAGCCGTAAGTGTTTCAATAAATTGATTGCTTACGGCTTTAAATAAATATTGGTTGAAAATTTAATTACTGCTGCCCCATTGCTTGCAGCGTTCGCGCATTTTTTCTTTAAAATTCTCGCGCTCTTCGGGTGTCATGCAATCAATTTTTTGCTGCATTTTTTCTTTGTACTTGTTGCCACCCCATTTTGCTCTCACGCTTCCAAACAATAATTTGCTAAGCAACAACAAACCCAGTGCCTGCCAAAAGGTTATAAGTTTCAAGCCAAATATTTCTGGCATTAACCAGTTCCATAAAGCCATTACTACATATCCTATAAGTGCAAATGCAATAGGTGCGAGTAAAATAACAGCAACGACTTTTTTAAGTATAATTCGTTTCATCCTTCTGCTATTTATTTAGTTTACAAACATGTCTTCGTACAGATGCTGCATGCGCTTGCGTAGGTGCATCACTGCATAGCGTTTTCTACTTAATAGCGTATTGATTGGTGCGCCTACTATCTCTGCTATTTCATTAAAACTCTTGTCTTCAAACTCGTGCATTATAAACACGTTGCGTTGCTCTTCGGGCAATTCGGCAAGGGCTGCGGTGAGCGCATCCATAATCACTTCGCGCATCATTTCACGGTCTTGCGAAGTGCCGCCCGATGGCAAAAAATCAGCAATATCTAACCGCTCGCCATCTTCTTCTCTTATGGCAAAGTAACCTTCCAAGCTCTCTGGTTTTTTCTTGCGAAAACGGTCGGTAATTTTGTTGCGCGCCACAGTAAACATCCACGAAGCCATTTGCTCCACAGGTTTCATTAGGCGATAAGTATTTACCAATTCGTAAAACACATCTTGCAGCACATCCTCCGCATCCTCGGTGCTGGGCACACGGGTGCGTATAAAGGCAAATAGCCTTTCTTGTTCTTTGCGAAACGTGTCGCGAATAAGATCGTTTTGTATCTCAGCCATGCTGAGTGAGAGTGTTATTGCAGCGTCCTTCATTGAACACTATGACGAAGGTGCGTTAAAAATATTGAGCCGCTGCTACGTATTTTGCTTTTTAAACATTGGCTTTAACATCCATTAAGGATATGTTATTTCTGCTTCAAGAGTTTTTGAAAACTAACATCACCATTGCGGAACATCGTTTTAAACAAATAGATGCCGTTACTGCAATCAATTGGAAAAGTTATTTGGTTGTTTTCCGTTTTCACCTGCACTTCTTTTCCTGACACATCAAACACCTGAATTTTATTAACCTGATGCAGCAAGTCTGTGTAGCTTACGTTTTCCGAGAAAGGATTTGGCGCAAATATCATTTTCTGAAAGCTCTTTTCTACTATGCTAAGCCAAGTTCCGCAGTTAAATTTTCTTGTGTTCCACTCATCAATAAAAGCTGAATAGTTATAACTGTCCAAACAATTATTGTAGATGTGGCAGTATTCAAAGCCGGAAATTCTTCCTGTAATAATACTTTTACGCACCCATAGAAGATTAGTGTTACAGGTGAAGCCAACTGCACGATACTCGCCAATTTCATCCCATACATTTTTGACGGTATCAATTCTGTTTAATGAAAGAATAACGGTGTCGCCCAACGTGCCATATCTTGCTCTGTTTTCTTCGCTGCACATGTTGTAGGGCGGGGCTGACAAATCAAATACCGTAATTGTATCCCTGCTTTCCGTGCCATTTAAGAGGGAGAGTATTTTGAAAGTTGTGCCTGTAGAAAATGTGTCAATTATTTGCGCACTTACTGAGATGCTGAAGCCACTATAAGCATTGCAAAAACTTATAGTAGGAGAACAACTACATGCAACAACAGATTTTACAGTTAGGTAGATTGAAAATGTGAGCAAAAAGTGTTTCATATCTATTTCAATTATTGAGTTATGTAAACATCAAACTTTTTATCTAACGATAAATAGCCTACTCAACAAAGGTTACACTTTTTTTGCCAAAAAGATAATGCTGTAATTTAGGTTGCAAGGGAGACTTCGCAATCACTGTAGGTGTAAGTTATTGCAAAGCTTTCTTAGATTCTGAACTTAAGAACGGCAACACCAGAAAAGTGTAAACATAGCAGCCAACACAAAAAGAAAGTGCAGCTTCTAAAAAGGCACACACCAACAATAT
>Ga0105049_10010169_pt1 | contig 10799 bp, 10 predicted proteins | sample MAT06_FD_78087 | JGI IMG/M metagenome (GOLD analysis project Ga0105049, IMG submission 78087) | Freshwater microbial communities from Lake Fryxell liftoff mats and glacier meltwater in Antarctica - MAT-06 | ecosystem: Environmental > Aquatic > Freshwater > Ice > Liftoff microbial mat | place... | reverse complement strand
TGCTGAAATGCTGATGTGCTGAAATGCTGATGTGCTGAAATGCTGATGTGCTGGAATGCAGATACTGAAATGCAGATACTGAAATGCTGATATGCTGAAATGCTGATGTGCTGGAATGCTGGTATGCTGGAATGCAGATACTGAAATGCAGATACTGAAATGCAGATACTAAAATGCTGATGTGCTGGAATGCAGATACTGAAATGCAGATACTGAAATGCTGATGTGCTGAAATGCTGATGTGCTGAAATGCAGATACTGAAATGCAGATACTAAAATGCTGATATGCTGAAATGCTGATGTGCTGATGTGCTGAAATGCTGATGTGCTGATGACGCTAGCTTGAACTGTTTTCTTTAATTGTTACTTTGGGTTTAAGTGCAGATGTATTGCTGATTCAAGATGATTGAAGACAAAAACTGATGTGTAAATAGGCAATTTGAGGAATAATCTTCGCGCGACTCTAAGGGGTTCTACCTCACTAAAGAATCAACACTTTCTTTGCCAATGGTGCCCTATCGATTGTAAGATTTGCCGCTCACGCAAGCGAATCAGCATATCAGCATTTCAGCATATCAGCATTTCAGCATATCAGCATTTCAGCATTTCAGCATATCAGCATTTCATCTTCTGCATTTCATCTTCTGCATTTCATCTTCTGCATTTCATCTTCCTCCCCACTTCTTCTCCAGCCACTCCTTCACCTGCTTCTCTTTGGGATTGTCACCGGGGGTGTAAAAGACTTTACCGCTGAGCGCATCGGGCAAGTATTCTTGCTTGACAAAATTACCTTCGAAGCCGTGAGCGTATTGATACTCGATGCCATAGCCCAGATCCTTCATGAGCTTAGTGGGCGCGTTGCGCAGGTGCATTGGTACAGGGAGATCACCGTGGGCTTTGACGGCAGCGATGGCGTCATCAATAGCCAAGTAGGCACTGTTGCTTTTAGGAGAAGTGGCGAGATAGATTGCGCATTCGCTGAGAATAATTCTGCTTTCCGGCCAGCCAATTACTTGCACGGCGCGAAAGGCTGAGTCGGCCATAAGCAATGCATTCGGATTGGCCAATCCGATATCTTCTGCCGCCAGAATGAGCATTCGGCGAGCAATAAATTTCGGATCCTCACCTCCCTCCACCATGCGGGCGAGATAGTACACCGCAGCATTGGGATCACTGCCTCGCATGCTTTTGATAAAAGCTGAAATGATATCGTAATGCATCTCTCCTGTTTTATCATAGAGAGCCATATTCTGTTGCACCACATTCTGCACACGCTCATTCGTAATCACCTTCTCCTCTCCGGGCAACGCGGCCACCACGAGCTCCAGCACGTTCAACAACCGACGGGCGTCACCGCCACTCAGCCGAAGCAATGCCTCATATTCCTCAACACGGATCTGTTGCTTTTTGAGTTCACTATCACTCATCAGGGCTTTGCCGATCAGATCGATCAAATGGGCTTCGCTTAAAGGCTTCAGCACATACACCTGACATCTGGAAAGCAATGCGCTGTTTACTTCAAACGATGGGTTCTCGGTAGTCGCACCGATAAGCGTCACCACTCCCCGCTCCACCGCATTCAGCAGAGAGTCTTGCTGACTCTTGGAGAAGCGATGAATTTCATCAATAAACAAAATAGCACTTTGGGAAAACATTCCACCGCTTTTAACGGATTCGATTACTTCTCGCACATCCTTCACCCCACTGTGCACTGCTGACAAAGAATAAAACGGTCGCTTCAGCGATTGGGAAATGATGTGTGCAAGAGTTGTTTTTCCAACACCAGGCGGTCCCCAAAAAATCATGCTTGGAATAGAGCCTGATTCAATCGCGTTGCGAAGCACTGCACCGGGACCGGTCAGATGTTCTTGCCCCAGATAATCATCCAGGGACTGCGGACGCATGCGTTCGGCGAGTGGAGCAGACATGGGTTAAAGGTAAGGAAGGGTGTTGGGATGAATGATATGCAGGTGATGAAGTGCTGAGGACGTTTGCCCGAATAGTTTGCCCAATTGCTGAGGACCATCACCTGCGAACGGAGCACTGGCACTCGTTGGCTTTTGAACACAGCCACAAAAAGTAAGGTTTCAAACGTAGCCCATTGTTCTCGCTCTGCCATCCTCGAACCCCTTTGGGATGACAACCTGTATCCTTAGGGAGAACCGGAGGATAATACAGAGGCATAAGTTATTCCATTGAACTGATTAAAATAATCAAATCCTTCACGGTCACCACTCCATCGCCGTCGATATCTCCTTGGCAATCATCGCCAACACACCCGCAGATCCCTACCAATATGAGCAGGTCCAACGTTGACACTTGCCCATCGCCATCTATATCACCCGGAACGGTGATAGCAGGTAATTCAAAAGCCCCAATTGCCGGTGATGTCACATGACGCAAATTTCCAGAAATATCACGCAAGACCCCCGTTACCCCGTGCGATTGGGTTCGCTCCACATCCGTTCTTTATTTCACCATCATAAAGCATAGCGCGACAAAGCCTGAGAAGATACATACGCAGCCCATCGCTCGACCACACCTTCTTGCTCTGCCATTCCGGAGCCCATTGGGGCGGGATATCTCTAGCCTCCTGCAGGGACGATGCATAAAGTGAAACCCCGCGGGGTCTGTGAGCCCCAGCGGGGCGCATCAAATCAACCGTTTGAATATCGGCAGGTGAATTGGGATTTCCATTGGATCAGGTTGTGAGATATGATTTGGTGATCCGATGATCCGTTTTGAGAGTATTTGATTGGAGAGGGAAAAAGAAGGGCTTACCTAAGAAATCATAGTTACTCGTATCGGGAAGAACTACTATTTAATTATATCCAACCTTCTCATTTTTTTTTATTTTTTCTTAGAACCTATTATATTCGCACCCAAACCAAGATCAATTTCCCTTTATGGAACATGTACGTTTCTCCTTTTCACGAATTCCGCTGCTTTTTCTAGCAAGCATCGCAATGATGGCACTCATCGTGTCGTGTGGCGAACCGGAGCCTATGGAAATACCAGACAACTGGCGCGAAGGCAACGATCCTTGTGAAGATGGCATTCAAAATTTTGGGGAAGATGGCATTGATTGTGGAGGTGATTGCGCTCCTTGCGGCGGTCTGATTGTGCCCTGCTCAGTGCCTGTCAATAGAATTGTGTATCAGGGCGTCACTTTTACGGTTACGAGCATGATCGTTCTATTCGACGAAGTATTGATTCAAACCACAGGACCGGATTTCACTATACGCACTGGAAATGACATTGCCCCTGGGATAACTTATGCCCTCACTGCGGCAGTCAATCCTTCCGGTCTCAATGCTCACGTGCTATTGGATGATGGATTCGACGACTTCCGCTCACAAAACGGCTCCGGTGCGCTCTATGTGGAGGGAACATCGAGCAGCATGATCCTCACTATCTGTGATGCAAACTTGCGTTTAGTCGGCGGTTCCACCATCCGTTCATTTAAATTTAAAGGTGTAGAATAATTCTCTTTCGAAGTATGAAATCCAATCTTATCCTCTTCCTATTCCTCGGCCTGACATTCGGTTCGAGCGCTCAAGTAAACGTGAGTATTGTTAAAGATTCACCAGAAGATCTGAGCATTTATCGCATTAAAATTCCGCTTTGGTGTGGGAATTTAAACAACTACAACACAAGCATATACGACTTTCGCTTGGGTGTTGACATCCAGCCAATGGACAAACTCCTAATCAGCGGAGATTATAGCATAGGTATCGGTGATCAGGTATTGCCTGAGTCTTCTGCTGGTCTTGCATCTACGGGATATCCTGTAAGCGGAATTATAGTTCCTCAAACGGTGATGGCCAGTTCACGCCAACTCGATGTGCAGGGAACGTACTTCTTTTCATCCAAAATCCGCGAAAAGCAACTCGCCGTCACATTAAAGTCTTCAGGTAATGTAGAATATTATACCACCGTGCCCGGTCAAGAACTTGTGCGCTATGGTGTTCGGTTGGGAATGCGCGGAGGAAGCACCTGGTACCACATGGGTGATGCAGATATACAGTATAGCGAAGATCTTCCTCAAATGGGTGAAGAGGCTGTTCAGGATAAAAGCACGATGTTGCGTTACAGGCAATTGCGCGTGGGTTTTGCGTATGCTCGAACAACCAATTTGTGGGTTCAAGCGGAAGGCTATGGAATGCGCTCCAACACGGGTACACTGATGTACTACGCCGATTTATTTGTGGGTATGAAGAGTGAAGTAGATGATGTCTACTTTTTAGAGCGTGGATTTGGCAGCGAGGATTCCAACGATTACTACTATTACGCACTCGAGATCAATGAGCAAAATGAAAAGTCCAAGTTGGGTTTTGAAATAGGATTACAATTGCTTCCAACTGCTGGTCTTATAGGCTATACCGTTGCACTCGGAAGGATTAATGGAATCAAAGGGTCAAGCAATGGATATGTTCAATTTGGTCTTTTCCTGAGCCTTGGTAATCGGGAGAGGATGAAAGAAGGATCCGGCGAATCAATTCGTGAATTCGATTCGAGGCCAAGGAAGTAAAGAGTTTCAGCATTTCATTTACAGCATTTCATGGCTCTCCCAACAAATCCGGTCTGCGCTCTCGGGTTTTTTTCATCGCCTCATCCATTCGCCAGTCTTCAATTTTTTTAAAATTGCCGCTGAGTAAAATCTCCGGAACAGCCCAGCCTTGATAATCCGCCGGACGAGTGTAAACCGGCGGAGCGAGCAAATCGTCCTGAAAGGAATCAGTGAGCGCGCTGGTTTCGTCATTCATCACACCGGGAATCAACCGTACAATCGCATCGGTGAGCACCGCAGCAGCGAGTTCGCCACCACTTAGCACATAATCGCCAATCGATACTTCGCGCGTTACGCAATGGTCGCGTAGACGCTGATCAATGCCTTTGTAATGGCCGCAGATCATGATGAGGTTTTTGCGAAGCGACAAATCATTGCACATCCGCTGATTCAATCGCTCGCCATCGGGCGTGAGATAAATGATTTCGTCATACGCGCGATCTCTATTCAACGCGTCAATGCAATCTGCTATCGGTTGAATCATCATCACCATGCCTGCACCACCTCCAAATTGGTAATCGTCTACCCTCTTGTGTTTGTCGGTAGAATACTCACGGATATTGTGCAGATGAATTTCACACAAACCGCGTTGCTGTGCGCGCTCTAGAATGGAGTCGGCAAATGGTCCGTCGAGTAGGCGGGGAAGTATGGTGAGGATGTCAATGCGCATGGTGCTTATCAATACTGCGGATGACGCGGTTTGTTGTTCAGAATTTCTTCAATCCGCGCCATCACTTCAGGCGTGAGCAACGGCACTACTTCCGCAGATGTAATGGTTTCTTCCAATTGCTCCGGTTTACTCGCGCCTAGAATAACAGTGCTTACATCCGCATTCTTTAAACACCATGCAATGGCCATTCGCGGCAACGAAATGCCAAGATCATTGGCAAGCGACAGCAACCCCTTTACTCGAACATAATTTTCTTCGACCAATAAACGCGTTGCCATCCAGTCGAGCTCCTGTCGGCCCAAACGCGTTTCCTTCGGCATACCCTCGCTGTACTTTCCCGTGAGAAAACCAGAGGCGAGCGGACTCCAAATGGTGGTACCAAGACCGACCGTTTTATAAATCTGCGCGTATTCAACTTCCACTTTTCGGCGCTCCAACATATTGTATTGAGGTTGCTCCACTACCGGACCGATGAGGTTGTTGCGCTGCGCCACCATGTGCGCTTCCATGATCTCCTGTGCACTCCATTCGCTGGTGCCCCAGTAAAATATTTTTCCTTGTTCGATAAGATGATGCATGGACCATACAGTCTCCTCCATTGGAGTTGATTTATCCGGACGGTGACAGTAGAATAGATCGAGATAGTCCACGCGGAGCCTTTTGAGTGCGGCATCACAAGCCTCACGCAAATGTTTGCGGTGCAAACCGCGCTGGGTTGGAAGTTTGCCGCCTGCACCAAAAAAAGCCTTGCTGCTGACTGTATAGGTATCACGATCCCACTTCTTTTTGTGAAGAATATCACCCATCACCTCTTCGCTTTTACCTTCTGCATAAACTTCGGCATTGTCAAAAAAATTGACCCCGTGCTCATAGGCAATGTCCATCAGTCGTTCGCTGATGCCGTTCTCTACCTGATTGGCAAAGGTGATCCATGATCCAAAGGATAGCTCGCTAACCTGCAAGCCTGTTTTTCCTAACCTGCGATAATTCATTGCGCAAAGAAACGACTTACTTCTTCGCGCCACCGACTAAACCGCTTCTAGTCCTCATCATCGTCGTCAGCCACAAGAGAAAGCCTCTTATAGGAAGTGTCCAGTTCCATACTGGAAATAAGCAATTGATCGATCATCTCTTTCACTTCAGGTTTGTGATGATCCAACACCGCCAGCAACTTGGTGATTTGCATGATGCGCGCGAGCGGGCCTCTGAGTCGCTTGGCGTTAAAGTGAAGAATTTTGCGGAGTTCCTCATCCTTTTCCTGCAAGCGAAGCTCCGCGTTGTTTTGTCGGGTGAGGTCAATCATTCCGCCGATCATTCGAATCACTTTTCCGTCGGCATCACGCTCGAAATATCCTTTATCGCTCACGTAGGCATACGTTCCGTCGTGCTTGCGAAAAAGATACTCATCGGTCCACACTGAATCTCCGCGGTCCATTGCCTGCTGCATTCCCTCGAACACATCTTCGCGATAGGAAGGATGCAGATTTTCCGTCCACCATTCGATAGTATCCGCAATCTGCGTGGTATCGTGTCCAAACAACTTAGTCATTCCATCGCTCCACCAAAGATGATTTCCGGGAATATCCCAGTCGTACACAGCATCATGCGTAGCGCGCGAAATGAGAGCAAAACGCTCCTCACTGAGGCTCAGTTGCTCAAAAACTTCTTTGGAATCGGTGATGTCCTGTCCAATTCCCCAAGTGTATAAACCTGGAATAATGGGATTTTCACGGTAGCGAACGGTCCAGGAAATATGCTTTATGCTACCGTCCTTGCAGGCTATTTCCATGTTCCAGTGACGCACCGAATTGTCTTCGCGGCTATTCCACTTTGAAAGAATTTCATAGCGGTAGCGGTTGCTGGGAAATAAGAGCGCAAGTGCGTTGGGATTGTCAATCATTTCGCTTCGTGAGAAACCCGTAATTTCTTCGCAGCGCTTGTTCCAAATGCGAATCAACCCTTCGTTATCGGCAGCAGAAATCATGAGTGGAAATTCGCTAATCACCCGATCGAGTAGGCTGTCGCGCTCTGCGAGTCGGGCCGACAGCTCCGCCTGTGGCGTAATGTCATTCAACACCAGCATATATAGCTCATGTGAATTAGCGGCAAAAACTCCCAGGCGACATCGAAACACGCGAGAAGGCGAAACGCCCAATCGCACGGAAAGCGTAAATGGTTTTTCCTGAGCCGACTCCACCATTTCATTCCAAAGCAAGGATTTGTTGTAGTTGGCAGAACTGAAATCGAGAAAATCGGCCTGACAGTTTTCCTTCATGGCAGGATCAGTGATTCCGGCGAGATTCAGCAATAATTCATTGGCATAGATGCAACATCCTTCCTTGTCGAAAACACCACAGGCATTGCTGGAAATATCAATCATGCGCTCGATCAGAGCAGATTCAAGAGAGTTCATGCGTTTTTCAGTTAGCTAAAGAGAATCTAAAGGTATGTAGTGACGCTCTGGACAGGCAAGATTTTTTTACTCACCTATGAGTTCATCACTTGCCTCGGGGATTTCCCTTAGTGCCACTGATTGTCCTTTTTATCCGTGATAATGAAAAGGGCGCGTAACTTGCTTAGATCGTCCCGTATTTTGCCTCCGATATGAAGTCATTCACACTCTTCCTCCTTCTGCTGCTTTCAGTTCCTGTCCTTGGACAAGACAACTGCGTTTACGAAGCCTCTCCGAAAATCGAAAAGTTACTTGCACAAAGTCGCGACACCAAGAAATACGATCCTGATCAGCGCATGGGTTTTCTAGAGAAAAGTCTGGATGAAGATCCGAACTGCCTGCCTTGTCTATTTCGCATTGCGGAGATTAATTTTCTGCGATCTAAACGCTCTGGAGGAAGTTTTGGTCCGGCAAAGGAATATCTCGAGAAAGTGGTAAGCATTTGTCCGCTGTACCACTCCGAACTGTACTACTTTCTAGGAGCGATGAGCTATGCCAATAAAGAGTACGATCAGGCCAAAACCCAGTTCGAACAATTCATGCGCTTTCCGGATGATGACCCATCGAAATTTGAGAAAGATTATCCCAAAAAGTACGACGAGGTGAAGGAAGCCCTCGTGAGTGTGGAAGCCTATGCCGAAATCTATGCCGACCAGCCGGAATATCTGCCCCGGAAAGTGGGCGGTGTTTCTTCCGACGTAGATGACTATTTGCCGCTGATTTCCCCTGATGGCGAGATCATGTTTTTTACCCGTAAAAAATTCACCCGTGCGAAGGGCGATTTTGAAGATCGGCTGCAGGAGGAATTCACATGGTGTCGCCGCCCGGACATCAACAGCAATTTTGATGGCGGTAGCGCTCTGCCTGAGCCATTCAATATGGGCGATAATTATGGCGGGGCTACGGTGTCGGTCGACAACAAAGAACTCATCATTGCCAAGAAAAATCCGGTGGCAAAAAACCAACAAAACATCGACCTCTACTCCACTCGATACACACGCACCACCGATGCCGCGGGTAAATCAGTTTACCTATGGGGTGAACTCGTCAATATGGGTCCGCTGATCAACACACCCGATGGTTGGGAAGGACAACCCTCTCTGAGTGGTGACGGCAAACTTTTATTCTTCGTAGGCGTTCGCCCGGAATGCCTGAAAGACGCCGTAGGAAATTTCACGCACGATATTTTCGTGAGTGCCCGCAATGCCGATGGGACATGGGGACAAGCCTTACCAGTGGCCGGAGCAATCAACACCCGCATGCACGAGAAAGCTCCCTTTATGCACAGCGATAGCAAAACACTTTACTTCGCTTCTAACGGACATACAGGAGTGGGCGGATTGGATATTTTCTACTGTACAATGAATGACGACGGCTCCTTTACCACACCAAAAAACCTCGGATATCCGATCAATAGCGAGCAAGATCAGTTGGGCATCGTTGTAAGCAGCGATGGGGAGTTAGCGTATTTCGGAGCCAATAAATTGAATGGCGAAAAAGGCTGGGATGTCTATGAGTTTAAGCTGCCAGAAAAAGCGCGTCCGGAACGCGTCACCATTCTCAAAGGAGAAGTAAAAAACGAAGAGGGAGATCCCGCAGCGAATGTGCAGGTCGAAATCAAGTATGCGCAGAGCGGTACGTTGGAACAAGTGAAAGTAAATGCCGACGACGGGTCGTATGCCGCTGTGGTGCGGATGAAGCAGAAGGAAGACATCATTGTTCAGGTGAAAGGCGACGACATTGCATTCAATTCGCGCGTTATTGCGCGCAAAGAAGATCCTGCTCCGGCTGTAGTGCTAAAACTCGCCATGGAAATCCAATCCGTGAGTGAAAACAAACCCTTTGTAATCAATGATATTCAGTATGCCACCTCGCGTTCGGAAATTGAAGAATCATCGATTCTTATTCTTGATCAGTTTGCCGAATACCTCCTCGAGCATCCGGGCATGGAAGTAGAAATTAGCGGACATACCGATAATGTCGGCAACGAAAAAATCAATTTGGCGCTGTCCAAAGAGCGGGCGTTTGAAGTGTTGAACTACTTATCATCCAAAGGTGTGGAGGGCAGATTGCTCAGCTACCAAGGCTATGGCTCCAGTCGTCCGGTCGCGGACAATGGAACAGAAGAAGGACGCGGAAAAAACCGTCGAACTGAATTTGTGATCCGCAAATTTTAGGAGTGAAGCATTGGAAATGAGTATTTTTGCGCACTCATTTTTAAACACACCATGAAGTACTCTATTTTCTTTTTTGTCGCTGCCGCCTGGATGGTGAGCTGTGGACCCTCTGCTCCTGCAGAGAAACCAGTTGAATTCACCTCGTACGGCGCCGCGTTCGATAGCACAGGCACAATTCCGATTGCGCAACTGATGAAATCAATGGAAGGCCAAGACAGCTTGCTTGCCAAAGTAAACTGCACCATACTCCAGACATGCACCAAAGCGGGTTGCTGGATGGACGTCGAAAATCCTGCCGGAGGAGAAGCGATCACCATCTTCATGAAAGATCACGCGTTTAGTGTGCCACTCAGCGAGTGCTCGGGATTGAATGCAATTGTAGATGGCAAAGCGTATTACGATACATTATCAGTTGACTTCCTCCGCCATCTTGCAGAAGATGCCGGAAAGTCTGCAGAAGAAATTGCACTGATCAATGAGCCTCGCGCTGTACTTGCTATTGATGCGAGTGGCGTTATGATCAAAGGATATAAAGGCACCGCAGCGGCTGATGGCCATGAAGGACATGATCATAACCACGAAGGGCATGACCATGAAGGTGAAGAAGGTGCATCGCACTAAGATTTAACTGAGAAATCGTACAAAAAGGTTCGACAGTGTCGAACCTTTTTTTTGCGTCATATCAAAAGGCTCTTCAGTTCTCTAAATTCAATTCTCATCCTATTTTATTCTCTCCGCAGGAGAGGAATAAATAGTTAGCCATTTGTTTTCAGAGCCCTGAAGGGGCGACATATCTATAACCGATCCGCATCACAGGAGAATAGACGCTCGCGTTTGCGCATTGAGCCCTGAAGGGGCGACATATCTATAACCGATCCGCATCACAGGAGAATAGACGCTCGCGTTTGCGCATTGAGCCCTGAAGGGGCG
>Ga0105049_10010168_pt1 | contig 10799 bp, 9 predicted proteins | sample MAT06_FD_78087 | JGI IMG/M metagenome (GOLD analysis project Ga0105049, IMG submission 78087) | Freshwater microbial communities from Lake Fryxell liftoff mats and glacier meltwater in Antarctica - MAT-06 | ecosystem: Environmental > Aquatic > Freshwater > Ice > Liftoff microbial mat | place... | reverse complement strand
CCGCTCAACATCCCCGTCAGCCGCCGAACCATCCGGATATCGCGCGTGAGCGTCGGTTCCACCGCCAGCAAATCGTTGCCATTTACACCAAGTACCTCACCTCGTACGGCTGCACGATCACAAACCCCTTGCCCTCAAACCGCATCTGCAGCGATTCCCCGCTCCCCCTGCCAAACAGCGACTTTAACTGGATGTCAGTCTTAAGCTCAGGCTCAAGCCCGCTCGACCAGCCCACCGTCGCCTGCGGATCCGTGCACACCGGGCTTTGCGGGGTAACTTCCAGCACCATCGGCTTGCCGTGCGTGGCGATGACGACGGCCCCCGTCCCCTCTAGCTTAACATTAAACAATCCGCCGCTCAACATCCCCGTCAGCCGCCGAACCATCCGGATATCGCGCGTGAGCGTCGGTTCCACCGCCAGCAAATCGTTGCCATTCATAAAAAGTGCCTCGCCGGCAAGTTTAATTATCGTAAGCAGCCGTGCGCGGTTGGCCAGGTACAGCTTGCCCGTCCCCGTCGCTTTGGTAAACACCGCTCCCTCGCCGCTAATCACCTTCTTCAGCACGTTGCCAACCCCCTGCTCCAGAATCCCCTCGCGCGCGAACGTAATATCACCCCGGTACGCGACCATCGAGCCTATCTTCATGAGCACCATGGCCGAGCGCAGATTAACTTCAAGCAGCCGCTCAGATTCCAGCTCAAAGAAACCCTGGTTACGGTTCTGCTCGCTGTGCTCGCTTACGAATGAAGAGAGTGAGGTCATAGAACCTAGCGTAGGATGCCACACCCTAAACGGCCCTTCAGCCCGTTCAAGGGTCGGTGGGCGTAGGCCGCGATTCCAACCGGTCTGCCGTGGCCGTGCCCAGGAGTGCCAGCACAACTCCAGCCGCGAGGATGTACCACCGCTCGCGCGGAACCTTAAGCCCGAACCAGGCGTCCGGGCTTGCATACGCCGCGATGTGGTACGCCCCCAGAATCAGGCAGATGCCCACCACAAGCCGCGACGCGGCGGTCAATGTCGCCCGCCAAACCACCAGCCGCCGCCAGCCGTTACTTATGTGATGTCCTCTCGCGCCGTCCCTTGGGGAGCTATCACTCTTCGCGTCCCCCTGCTTCGCGTCCAGTCGGTTAAACGTAACAAGCCACAATCCCAGGCCCGCAACAGGAAGGCACAGAACGTATACCGCAATCAGCCACAGGGGGATCAACTCAGGGGCCTTTCTCATGAAGGGTTGGCGGGAGGCGAAGTGGGAGAAGTATACCGGGCCGCAGAGGGGAGTACACTCTACCCCGAATGATCGAAATCCGCAACCTAACCAAGCGATTCGGTAAGCTCACCGCCCTGGATGATCTTACGTTGTCGATCGGCCCCGGCGAGATCTTCGGCTTCATCGGTCCTAACGGCGCTGGCAAGAGCACGACGATGAAGATCCTGGCCTGCCTCATGAAGCCCGACAGCGGTACGGCCGCCGTCGCTGGGCTTAACGTGAGCGACAACTCCGATGCGATCCGCCGCCAGATCGGTTACATGCCCGATTTTCTGGGGGTCTACGACGACCTCACCGTGGACGAATACTTGCAGTTCTTCGCTGCGGCGTTCAGCATCCCGCGCAAACGCCGCCGCGCCACTGTTGATTCCGTGCTGGAGCTGACGGATCTTACATTCAAGCGAGACTCGCTGGTTGATGCCCTTTCGCGCGGCATGCAGCAGCGGCTGGGCGTGGCGCGGGTGCTGGTACACGACCCCAAGGTGCTCTTGCTCGACGAACCCGCGAGCGGGCTTGACCCAAGAGCCCGGATTGAGATGCGCAGCTTGCTCCTGGAGCTTGGGCGCATGGGCAAATCAATTATGGTCTCCTCGCATATCTTAAGTGAACTGGGGGAGATGTGCGGGTCCATCGGGATCATCGAGCAGGGCAAGCTGCTCTACGCAGGCTCCATCGCCGATGCCTTCGCACGCACGCGTGGGACGCTGACGGGGGACGTGCTCAATATTAAGCTTGAGAACGGCGCGGCCGCCGTTGCCGCGGCCTTGAGTGTGGATGCCCGGGTGCTGAGCGCGGTGGCCGATGGCACCGCGCAGAGTATTCGGGTTATACTTACCCCCGGGGTCGCCTCGCGGCACTTCATAATTGAGGTGTGCGTAGCGTGCGGGGCCGGCGTTTCGGCCATGGCTCCCGAAGAGGTGCGGCTTGAGGATGCCTTCCTCAAGTTAACGAAAGGGTCGCTCCAATGAGCCAGGCCCCGGTCGCTAGCCAGGCGCCGTTGCCTCCCCGGGCGCGGCGCGGGAGAGCGTGGGGGGCTGTCACCCGCTGGTCGGGGTGGCTATGGCCGGACGCCATCGTTATGATGGAGTTACATTCGCTGGGCCGGAGAACCTCAACTTATGTCGTGAGGGGTGCCTTCGCGATACTGTTGACGGGCATCGTGGCGATGGTCTTTTACGAAGCGGCTTGGGAGGACGGCAGCGACGGCAGCGACCGCGGGCAGGAGTTTCAGAGCCTCGCGCCCGTGCTAGGTTCTATTATCATGTGGTTTCAGATGGTCTGCCTCCCTCTGGCGGCTGCGTCGCTGTGCGGCGGCGCGATCAGCGACGAGCGGCGTAAAGGCACCATGTCGGCGTTACTTTCAACGCCGCTTACATCATGGCAGATCGTGCTCGGCAAGTTGCTGGGGGCGGGGGCGCAAGTATTACTATTATCTTCGGTGTCGCTGCCGCTGCTGCTGGCGATCCGCATCTTCGGCGGGCTGCCCGCCTCGCTGGTGTTCAAGGCGTATGCGCTGGCGCTTTCTACCGCGTTCCTCACCGGGGCCATCACGGTTGTGTGCTCCATATCCGCAAAGCGGGCCGCCTCGGCAACCGCGATGGGCTTGTTCATCACTCAGGTAGTTCTGTTCGCGTACCCCCTGGCTGTGGTGCTGGGGTTGGTGCGCGGGTTAACGGGCCCCGGTGGACTTATGTTCAGTGTCTCCTCGCCGTTGGCGTTGGGAGAGCTGACCGCGTCCATTTTCACTTCGGTGGAGGCCAACTCCTGGCGGTCGGCAAGTATACTTACGTTCGTGCTGGGGGTGATGGCGCTCCTGCTTGCGTCGTTAGCGCTGCGCTGGTCGATTGTGCGAGAGTCCGGGAGAACATCGGGCGGCGCAGCACCGGTTGTAAGTCACGCCCGTACCGGAGGTGCGTTAGCGGCGGGGTCAGCGGAGAGCCAATCTGAGGAAGATGACGAAGAGATGGTGACGCTGGAGCTAGCTACGTCAGGGCCAGTTACATCAGGTCCAGTTATGGCAGGTCCAGTTACATCAGGACCAGTTACATTACGTCCAGTTACATCAGGACCAGTTACATTAGGCCCTGTGATAGTAGACCCTGCGACATTTGAAGCGAGCGTAGTCCAAGAAGTAGATAAAGTGCCGCAAAAGCGACGCTTTGAGGCGATCCGCGGGTCGAGAGTGGTCTCGGATTATCCGGTGCTGTGGCGTGAACTGCACCCGCGTAAACGTACCAATGCGTGGCTTGGTGTGTTTGCGGTGATTGGGGTGGTGGGCGGACTGCTGTACTTATATTATCGGGTGGGTGTGAGCGAGACCGTCGTTCATGTGGCGCTGGCAATCATTGGCACGGCCGTTATTATGGTCGCCGCGATCAACGGTTCGGCAGGGGCTATTTCCCTCGAACGTGAATCTCGCACCTTGGACGTTCTGATGACCGCGCCGCTCACCGCCTTTGAGATTATTCTCGGGAAGTTCGTCGGGGGAATGCGCAAGTTACTTTGGCCTGTTGTCGCGACTTTTAGCAATTTGCTGATCTTCGGTGTGATAGCAGGCGGTATACAGCCGCTCGCGCCGCTCCATCTGCTTTTGGTTGTGCTCCCGCCCGCCGCGTTCTTCACGGCCACCGGCGTATACTTAAGTTGCTGGTTCAAACGGTCGCGCACCGCGATCTGGCTTAACATGGTGCTGGCTCTGGTGCTTTACTTGGCACTCCCCCTGCTGATGATGTTGGCGGGCCACCGGTCGCGGGCGTTCACTCAATGGGTCGAGTCAGCGTGGGCCATTATTACACCTTTCTATCAGACCGCGATTGCAGTGAGCGGGGGTTCGACGCGGGCCGGACCGTTATATCTTGGTGCTGGCAGGGCGATCACAGTTTCAGCCTTCGCATACACGGGGGCCATGGCGGTTTACGCGGCGGTTTACGCCGCGGCGACGTTCACCGTGCTCGTGATCGCCGCGTGGGGCCTTGGGAGGGCGACTAATCGGCGGCGATGACGGGCTCGGTCGCGGTCCGGTTTGAGCGGAATGGCGGACGAGGTTGCTACTGTGTGTTCACAATGAAGATTAACGAGCATCAGGGTCGGGATTTGCTGGCGGCCTATGGCATTCCGGTACCAGCGGGCCAAGTAATTGAAAGTCTCGAAGGGGCGGCGAGCGCCTTCAAAGCGGTGACGGGTGGGCAGACCAAGCCACTGGCGGTGGTCAAGGCTCAGGTACACGCCGGGGGGCGGGGCAAGGCCGGATTTGTTAAGTTGGTGGGGACGCCCAAGGACGCCGAGGATGCCGCGCGGTTTATGTTCTCGAACCGGATGATAAGCCCGCAGACTCCCGCGGCGGGGCTCGAGGTGACCCAGTTGCTCGTGGCGAGCGCGGTGGATATCGCTGATCGGCCAGCGGAGGGGACGCGGGCGGCGGGTAAGGAAGAGTTCTATCTGGCGATTACGACCGACCGTAAGTCAAGCCGTAACATATTGATCGCCAGCCGCGAGGGGGGCGTGGATATCGAGGTGGTGGCTCACGATCGGCCCGAGGCGATCATTAAAGAGCCCCTGCACCCGCTGATTGGCCTGCAAGAGTTTCAGGCGCGGGCCGTGGCGGTCAAGTTGGGGCTTAAAGGTAAGCACATTGGGCAGGCGGCCTCGGTGATGATGAAGCTTGCAAAGTTATATATCGAGAAGGACTGCACGCTGGCGGAGATCAACCCGCTGGTAGTTACATCCGCGGTGGGGGACGTGGCCGGAACGGTGACGGCCATCGATGCTAAGTTTTCCTTTGACGACAACGGGCTCTTCAAGCACAAAGATATTACATCGTTGGCGGACCCCCGCGAGGAGAACCCCGCCGAGCTGCGGGCGCAGAAGTTTGGTTTGACTTATATCGCCCTGGATGGTAACATCGGGTGCCTGGTGAACGGCGCGGGTCTGGCCATGGCGACGATGGACATTATTAAACTGCACGGGGGAGAGCCGGCCAACTTCCTCGATGTGGGCGGCGGCGCGACCGAGGAAGCAGTGACCGAGGCCTTCTCGATCATCTTAAGTGACCCAAGCGTGAAGGGCGTGATGGTGAACATCTTCGGCGGGATCATGCGGTGCGACATCATCGCGCAAGGAATTATCAACGCGGCGACCAAGTTCAAAAACGCCGACGGCTCGCTGGGATTCAAGGTGCCGCTGGTGGTACGGCTGGAAGGAACCAACGTGGACGCGGGCCGGGCCCTGCTAGAAGATGCAAGGTCGCGAATTCCCACCATGCAAGCCGGCGCGGACCTGAGCGACGCGGCGAGCAAAATCTGCGCTGCGGTCGCGGCGGGAAAGTAAGCGCTGCGGCGTAGAGAGCGATTAAGCCGGACGCGAGCTGCGCGGACTTACGATCCCTGATCGTAAGTTGGAATGCATGCTCGTAAACCTGATAAGATGGTCCACTGGCCCACTCGTTTCGGGGCGAGGTACGTCCGGGGGGGGGTTGCATTCTCCGCAGCTAGACCGGTCAGGTACGTTGCGGGTGGGATGTAAACGATTACATGCGCAATAGGTATGTTTATCTCACCTTTGGTGCTCTGTATGCTTGACGCGAGGGGGGGGGCTAATATCCGGCTGCGTCGGTCATAGTTAGATTCTTCGTGGCAAGTCTCGCGAACCTACAGCGAAGGCTTGGATCGAGAGAGAATCGAGTTTTCTTATGCGGAATCTTCAACCTGTTCGATTCGGCGTGCTCACTCTCACGTTGGTGGCGTGCGGATTTGTGATCAATGGGTGTGCCAAGGAGGAGGAGATCAGTTCTGTTGAGCTTTGCGAGAAAAATGTCCCGGCCAGGCCCTTTCTTGGCAAATTCACATGTTCTAAGCCCGCATTCAAATCCAAGGAGTATATTGTCGGAGAGCCTTACACTGCGGAGCATGTCATCACCGTCAAAAAGACGGATCAGGATGTAGCAGAATATCGGTATGCCGGAGAGTTTCCGATCCCGTGTCATTGGCGCCCCCTGAGCCTGACTAAGGAACTCGGAGAGGAGATTTCTACGACACACACCATGAATGTTTCCGGTACGGCTCAAGCGGATGGCTTAGTTTCCACGGAGGTGGAAGCCGGACTTAAACTCGCGCTTGCAGAAAGCGCGAGAACAGAAGCTCGGGCGTTGGTTGAGCCCACAACTGGCGACAGTTTGCAATCGTCGGTCAAGATCATCAGTACGACGATCATACCCGTCCACGTCTGTACGCGCTTTACGCGAGATGTTGAATGGGACGTGATTCATCATCAAAGCCGACAGCCGCACGGCTACAGGTTGACGTGGGAAAGTGAATGTAAGTTTTCAAACCCAGATTTAGATGAAGAGGTAGCGATCTTGTCGCAAACCACCGAATGCTGGACAGGCGAGTATGTCGCAAAGGCCAATGGACATGGTGGAACCACTGAGGTAATCTCGGCAATGGCGATACAACAGCCGTGTGTGATGGATTGTCCTCCTTGAGTCTTGCCGCACGACCTGCTCACCCTTAAAGTTGACGCTGTTTTCATCCAGAAACCTTCGGCAAATCATTGGTCCAAACTGGAGGCACCATGTGGTATTTCCCTCGTAGCAGGTTTGCGTTTCGGGTCACCATTGTTACGACAGTCACTACCGCTCTATTGGCCACCTGGTTTATTGTGACAAGCGGAACGGGCAAACGGCGAGCGGCTTCCATGGTGGCGCCCCCTACGACGACCGCTGCGGTATCGGCTCTGGAGGCGCCCGCTGACCCGTATGCTTTGTTTGGGCACAGCATCGAAAGCATCACCCAGCAGCCAGAACTGATGGACCTGGTTTCAGCCTGGGTCACCCAGATCATTGCCGATCACCGCTTCGCGTCGCTCGCTGGAGACCACGGATGTTTAACGTTTGCGCTGGTCTTGAATGAAACTGGTGATGAGCGGCTGCACGAGTTTCTTGATGCCCTTGAGCGTGGCGGAGTTGCACCAGATACTCGGCGCCGCGCGACCATGTATGCAGCCACCTCGGCGTGGATGTCGGGCAAGGATGCTGTAGCTCGTGAGTACTTTGAGAGCGCGCTGCGGCTTACCGAGCCCGACGTGCCGTCGCAGGATCGATCGCTGGCATTAAACGACCGACTGCGAGCACTGCTCTTTATGCAGCAAGATGCCGCAAAAAGGGGAGATCGCCAGCGTGAGTTAGACTTTGGACGCATGAAGTACGAGGCAACTTCAACTCGTCACGGCGAACCAGAGTCTTTCTTATTTCCTAGGCAGAGGGTCGCGATCGGATACGCAGAACTGCTCGCAAGAAGGGGCGATCGACAGCAAGCCGTTGAAGTTATGAACAAGCTTCTGGCTGATTGCCCTGAGTGCGGGCGGGCGGAAGGACAGCGCCTCTGGTGGATCGCGCGAAAGGCGAGCTTTTTGGACATCGGGTCCAACGAGCGAGGCTTCTCCGACATCTACGAGGAGATTCTGCTTCATCCAGATTTCGCTGCATCACAAGATGCATCTACGTTCGCCAATAACCTGGCGTCTTCCTACGGCTCACAATCACGATTAGATGCCGCGATGCTTACGTGGCGTTACGTTGAGATGCTCGCCGCCGCGGCGGCAACGGACCCGGCGGTGCCGGCCGAGCGTCGTATCTTAGAGCGTGATCGCGCCTCGCTGGCGGCATTGAAAGTGGCGGAAATTCTCTTGCGGCAAGGCAAGCTCGACGAGGGCATCCTGCAACTGGAATACACCTTAAAGGAGCATCCTAACGCCGATTCCACACCCGCGGCGATACGACGGCTTGACTTCGAGCTTCGTTCGCGTCCCGTTTTAGGTGCCAGTTCCACCGTAGGTACCGACCTCGTCGCGCCACATGAATGATGGAATGAAACCGGGGCACTGAATCTCTGGAACCTTGCTGGCGTGGCGATTTATTGCGGGCTGATCGCAAGCTGGGGCTGAAAGTAAGCCCTTGAGGCAGGCGGAATCAGCGGTTAAGAAGTTTGTAAAATTATATATCGAGAAGGTTGGCATCGGGGCTGCCATCTTGCTTTCACCGAGCGCCGAACGTAAGTGAGTCGGGTGCCTTTGGTGTTCGCGTGAAGAGAGGTTGCCCACCCAACTCGCTCATGCGCGGGGCTGGTTGGATACAGAGTTAACACCTACCCGCCTGCCATGCCACGAAGAAGGTTTCCACATCGCTGCCATCTACGCCGCCGTCTTGGTTGACGTCGGCGCGAGGGTTGCTTGCTGCCCACTCTACGACGAAGTCCTCCACATCGGCTCCGTCGACTCCGCCGTTTTGGTTGTAATCGGCGGGGCAATGGGGGAGAGCGGGTGTAACCGTCACGGCCGCGGCGGTGCTTACGGTGCTGCCGCAAGTGTTACTGAAGACGGCGGTGTATGCGCCGCTGTCGCTGGGTTGAGCGTTGGTGATGGTGAGTGTGGTGGGTGTGCCGTCGGTGGGGGAGGGGAGGGGGACGGATGCGCCGCCGGAGCCGTTGGTGATGGGTGCGCCGTCGCGCTGCCACCTGACGGAGACGCCAGTCAATGCTTGCGGCGCGGACGCCGAGAGTGCGAGTGTTTGCCCCGCCGCGATCGACTGGGGCAGAGGATTCAGCGTTACACCGGGAACGCCGGTGTAGCGAGCCAGGTACGGGGTGACGACAGACCCGGCGTTCGTGACGCCGCCGCCCGCTATAAGGTCGCCGCTGGGGAGGACCGCGAGGGCGGAGACGCCCGCGCCGTCGCCCACGTCCGATCCCATCGCCGACCACGACGAGCGCCTGTGGGGTGCGCGGGGCCGCAGTGGCTACGTGTTGCATGTATGGTTACGTGTATGGGTTACGTGTCTGGATCAGTTGTCCGGATCATCGGCCATAACGCAGCGGCCCTTGGCCCAGTCCCGAAGTTGTTGCATTCTTTCGCGCATGGTTACACTTAGCGGCGGGCTGTTTTCAAGTGTCTGCGCGAGCGTCTGGGTATCCAGCGGTCGGCGCTCGGCCATCACTTGCGTGAGTGCGGAGAGGATCGCCTGTTCGATCTCGGCGCCGCTGTAGCCATTACTTGCATCTACCAGATGGTTAAGGTCAAAGGTTTGCGGCGTTTGCTTACGTTTACGCAAATGAATGCTTAAGATTGCCTCGCGGGCTAACTTGCCGGGAAGATCGACGAAGAAGATCTCATCAAAGCGGCCTTTGCGGAGCAGCTCGGGTGGGAGTGCCTCGATATCGTTGGCGGTCGCGGCTAAAAAGACCGGTTCTCGGTGTTCCTGCATCCACGTGAGCAAAGAACCGAACATGCGCCGAGAAAGCCCACCATCGGAAGAGGTACTCGCGGCACCCGCGAAGGCTTTTTCGATTTCATCGATCCACAGCACCACCGGCGACATCGCCTCGGCTTGACGCAGCGCGCTGCGCAACCGTTTCTCACTCTCGCCGACGTACCTGTCGTAGAGGGCACCTGCATCCAGCCGCATAAGCGGACGGCCCCACGCGGTTGCGATGGCTTTGGCGCATAGACTTTTCCCCGAACCCTGCACCCCCAGGAGCAAGACGCCGCGAGGTGGGAGCAGGCCCAGTTCCTTCGCCTCTGGGCCGAATGTAACCTCGCGCTGCTTAAGCCAACGCTTGAGGACGTTCATGCCACCGATGGAATCCAGGGAGGCGGGCGATTCGACGGGTTCGAGCACACCATCGGTCGCAAATAACTTACGTTTAGCGAGGATGATGGCCGGGAGATCATCGACGGAGAACTCATGATCGGCGAGTGTAACTTCGCGAACTACGCGACGGATCTGCGACGCCGTGAGGCCGCGGAAATTACCGAGCAGAGTTTCCGCGTCGGATTTGCTTACACCTGCCTTCAGCGTGCGCCCGCTGGGCTGGAGGTCGCGAGCGATGCCGCGGAGGGCGGAACGCACGATCGCCTCGATCTGCCCATCATCGGGCAGGGGCGCCTCAACGGTTACGGCCAACGACCGCACGATCGGCGGGGCCGCATCGTGATGATCGATCATAACTATCGTAGAACCCGCGCCGCTCGGATTCTGTAGAGAGCAGGCGTGGTGGAGCTCCCGCCATGCACGTAATATTAGTTTCTCGTCCAGCAGGTGTTGGCTTATATCCAGGAATAGACACAGTCGCGGCCCGTTGCCCGCGTGCTCGCCCCGCCCCAGCACGACCTCGCGCAGTAGCGCGAGCGCAGCGCCAGCGTTCTGCGTCTTGGGTATCGGAACCCCACCCCCGATCGCACCATCGTAAATACCGATGGTGGCCGTCCAGGCACTCACGGGCCAACGCAGCGACATTGCGGCTTCTACCGCGGCACTGGATGCCTCGGCTTCATCATCGGTAACGATACGAAGTAGGCGGTGCGCACCGTTGATGAGGTGGTGGATGCTGTCTGCGAGGGTCATGTGTAGTAATGGCTGAGGTGGTGGTGCGGAGAGGGCGGGGTATTGATGATTGTAGCGAGGCCTGACTGTAAGTGAGTTGGGTGCCTGATTGTAACGGCCCCCCAACGTAAGTGACTCGGCTGACTTGGCATTCGCGT
>Ga0105049_10010164_pt1 | contig 10802 bp, 8 predicted proteins | sample MAT06_FD_78087 | JGI IMG/M metagenome (GOLD analysis project Ga0105049, IMG submission 78087) | Freshwater microbial communities from Lake Fryxell liftoff mats and glacier meltwater in Antarctica - MAT-06 | ecosystem: Environmental > Aquatic > Freshwater > Ice > Liftoff microbial mat | place... | reverse complement strand
GCGACGAGCCACCATACGTCAGGGGTTGGCATCGGGTTTCCCCGCGAATGCGCCGATACCCGCCGCCTTTAAGAGCGGGATGCCACGCCACGCCCGTTCTTCCTGGCCGCTCCCGCTCAAGTGTCTTCGCACCAAATAGGACGCAGGCAACCCGGCTCGCGCATCAACTTCCAGGCTCATTATGCTGGCGCGAATCGCGGTCCCGTTCTGAAGCCCGGTCAACATGTTCGCGGGGAACGCCAGCGCAGCCAGGGCGCACAGCCCCATCGGGAGCCACTTCCGCCCGGCCTTCGCCCACACGAGGTAAGCCGCACCCAGAAGCGGCCAAGTGAGCAACGAATACCGCGACCACCGACCGACGACTTCGGCTCCCCACTCGGCCCGCGCCAAGCCGAGCGTGAGTGCCAGCCCGAACACCCCGGCGGCGACGGCGATCAGCCCAGCGGACGCGGGCCACTCCTCACGCGGTCGGCGCACCAGGAACACCACGGTCGCCAGCCCAAGCAGTACTTCCCCCGCGGCGATCACAGGCCACACCTGGGACACGCTGACGCCGACCCCCAACGACAGCACCACGCCCGTCACCTCGCCGATGGCCTGCGGATCGTAGCTCAATGGCGGGTGCCCCGTAGGCCGGGCGTAGCCCGAGAAGTACAAGCCGATGTACGCCAGTAGCATCAGCGCGAGTGCGAGCAGCGTGAGTGACTTCCCCTTGGCCCCGGCGTTCCACAGGAGCACGGCAAGGTACGCCATCCACGCCGCCACTGGAGGCACCAGGGCAAGCCCAGAACTGCCCGTGAGCGCGGTCAGGAAGACCAGCACAGCCGCACACGCTCCCGAACGAAAGGCGTTTTCCCGCGTCGTCCGCAACGCCACCACGACCAAACCCGTGACGAACACCGCGAACAGCGTGAAGCAGATTTGGTAGCCCATGATGAAGTTCTCCCAGTGCCCAAGATGCAGCAGGGAGATCGGGAAGAATGCGTCGGCCCACAAAGGTTTGCCGCGAAGCCTGGCTGTAAGTTGCATTAACCCCAGGCTCATCGCGGAGAGCAATAGCACTTGAAGCAGCATGCCGGTACGGAAGTCGTGCGTGACCTGGAACAGCGTGAAATACACGAGCCGTGGCAGCGGGAGGCGATGTTCGTTGTGTTGCATCCAAAGCCAGGGGCCAAGCGGCTCTTCCCCGACCAGCGCCGGCACGAACTCCCATTCGTCGGCGTAGGGCGCGTTCGACCCCAACACGAGGACGAAAACGACCCCCCCGAGCGTGAGGACAAGCCAGACGGCGAACAGCAGCAAGCGGATGCGGCTTGTCGGCGGAGCATCCGGGCTATATGGTTGACTCATCGTTACTGCGTACTCGGCGGAAGCGTGAGGAGAGAGTATATGGTTGAGCGACGAATCGAATTGGACCGGCGGTATACCCGCAAAAAGAAGATGAAGAAGCTCAAGGCGAAACTCGAAGGGGCAACCGGCCCCGACAAGGAGAAGATACTGTACAAGATCAAGCGACTCAGCCCGTTCTGGGTTGAGCCGGCCAAGTCCGAAGGCCCGAACGTTTAACGTCTAATGTTACACGTTTCACGTTAAAGTCATCAATGTCCATTGCTGCGCATCAACGCCGCATGCCTTTTGTCTTCAACGTGAAACGTGAAACGCTGAGGGCGTCGGCCCCTGGTGTCTGGTACAATAGTGCTGCCCGCCTTCTTCCCCCCGCTATGCCACCTTGGCCAAACATGCCAAACATGCGAGCACTTCTGCTGCTGGCCCTAGGCTTCTTCCTATTTCCAACGGCAATCCGCGCTGAGGAACCGACCGGCGAGCAGATCTACAAGCAGATGTGCGTGCGCTGTCACGGCATGGCCGGCGAGGGCACCAAGAAAGCCCCACAACCGCTAATCGGGGATCGCTCGCTCGCCCAACTCGCCGCCGTGATCGACCGCACGATGCCCGAGGACGACCCGGATTCGCTCGACGCGATTGGCTCGAAGAAGGTCGCCGAGTTCATCTTCGAGAAGTTCTATTCGCCCGCCACGCAGGCACGCATCAAACCGCCGCGTGTGGAACTTTCCCGCCTCACGGTCAAGCAATATCGCAATGCCGTCGCCGACATCATCGCCGGGTTCCGCACGCCGGTCAAACTCGACGACAAGCAAGGACTGCACGGCGAATACTACAACTCACGCAACTTCCAGGGCAACAAGAAAGCCATCGACCGCACCGACGCCGAGGTGAAGTTTAACTTCGGAACCAACGCCCCGGAGTCGGAAAAGGAACTGAAAGAGAAGTTCGACTCGCACCAATTCTGCATCCGCTGGGAAGGCTCCGTGCTGGCCCCCGAAACGGGAATGTACGAGTTCGTTGTCCGCACCGATCACGCCCTGCGGCTCTGGGTGAACAACAACAAGACGCCCGCCATCGACGCCTGGGTGAAGTCGGGCACCGATGTGGAATATCGGGCGAGCGTGTACCTTCTCGCCGGTCGGTCGTACCCGGTCAAACTCGAGTTCGCCAAGGCCAAGCAAGGCGTGGACGACTCCGCGAAGAACCCGAACCCGCCGCCGAAGTCCGCGTTCGTCTCGCTGCTCTGGAAACGCCCACATCGCGGAAGCGAAGCCGTTGAGGTAATCCCGGCCCGGCACCTATCGCCCGTGCGTTCACCCGAAGTGTGCGTAATCGAAGCCTCGTTCCCCCCAGACGACCGCAGTTTAGGGTGGGAACGCGGCACCACCATCTCGAAGGAGTGGGACGCCGCCAGCACCGACGCCGCCCTCGAAACCGCCGGCTATGTGCTGGCGCGACTTCCCGAACTCGCCGGCGCTGGCGAAGCCGCCAAAGACCGCGATGTGAAACTCCGTCAGTTCTGCCGCACGTTCGCCGAACGCGCCTTTCGTCGCCCACTGAGTGAGGACGAGAAACGCATCTTCATCGACCGTCAGTTTGACGCCGCACCCGCTGACGCCGACCTCGCCGTGAAGCGGGTCATCCTCTTCGTGCTGAAGTCGCCGCGATTCCTATACCCGGACTCGGGCACGCTCACCGAACAGTACGCAGTCGCCAGTCGCCTCGCCTTGGCGTTGTGGGATACGCTCCCCGATAAGGAGTTGCTGACCGCAGCGGCTGAGGGCAAACTTGGCACTCGCGCCGAAGTGATGAAGCACGCCGAACGCATGACGAACGACCCACGTGCCCACGCCAAGGTCCGCGAGTTCCTGCTCATCTGGCTGAAACTCGACCAGAACCCGGAACTCTCGAAGGACGCTAAGCGATTCCCCGGCTTCGACGCCGCCCTCGCCGCCGACTTGCGAACGTCGCTGGAACTGTTCCTCGATGATGTCGTGTGGGCCGACGGGTCCGATTTCCGACGTCTCCTGCTCTCCGAAGAAATCTACCTGAACAGCCGGCTCGCCAAGTTCTACGGCGTCGATCCCGTGAAGACCGATGGCTTCACCAAGGTGAAGTTCGAGGCCGAGAAGCGAAGTGGCGTGCTGACGCACCCATACATGCTGTCCGTACTCGCCTACAACGTGGAAAGCTCGCCGATTCACCGTGGCGTGTTCGTGGCTCGCGGCATGCTGGGCATCACGATCCGCCCGCCACAGGATGCGTTCACGCCGTTCACCGCCGACCTGCACCCTGGTCTAACCACCCGCGAGCGTGTCGCACTCCAGACCAAGGCCGTCGCGTGTGCCGGGTGCCACACGGTGATGAACCCCTTGGGGTTCTCGCTGGAGAACTTCGACGCCGTTGGCCGATACCGCGAGAAAGACCGCGACAAGGCCGTCGATGTTTCGGGCAGCTACGACACCCGCGCCGGCGCGACCGCGAAGTTCACTGGGGCCAAGGAGTTGGCGAAGTTCCTCGCCGACAACCCGGAGGTACACGCCGCGTTCACGGACCGCCTCGTGCATCACCTGGCGAAGCAACCCGTGATGGCCTACGGAATCGAAAAGCCCGCCGAGTTGCGGAAATTGTTCTCGGAATCGGGATTGAGCATCCGTAAACTGGTAGTAGAAGTCGCCGTGACCGCAGCGATAACGAGACGCGAATGAACCGGTTAGCGGTCACGCCCGCGTTGCCCTGTTGGGGCGTCCGCTAAACCTTGGGAGTCGATATGCCCCGTACCCGCCGTGAGTTTGTCCGTGATCTCGGCGTGAGCGCTGCGGCGCTGCCGTTCGTGCTGAACCTGCCGAGTTTGGGGTTCGCCAATCAGGCGAAGCGCAAGCAACGCATCGTGTTCATGTTCAGCCCCAACGGCGTTGTGCCCAAGACATTCTGGCCGGACGAGGAAGGCGAGAAGTTTACCCTCAAGGAAAGCCTCACGCCGCTCGCGCCGCTCCAAGACAAAACACTGCTCCTCAACGGCGTGTGCGACCGCGTTCGCGGTGACGGCGACGCCCACATGCGCGGAATGGGCTGCCTGCTCACCGGCATCGAACTCTTCCCCGGCAACGTCCAGGGCGGTTCCGACACCCCCGCCGGCTGGGCCAAGGGGCTGAGCATCGACCAGGAAATCAAGGGGTTCCTCCAGAAGGACGCGGCCACGAAGACCCGCTTCGGCTCGCTCGAATTCGGTGTCATGGTGCCCGACCGCGCCGACACCTGGACCCGCTGGATTTACACCGCCGGCAACAAGCCCGTCGCGCCGATTGACGATCCTTACCAGATGTTCAACAAGCTCTACGGCCGGGCGAAGGATCAGGCGGCGCTCGCCAGCATCCTCGACGACTTGAACGACGACCTCAAGAAAGTCGGCGGCGCGGTGAGCGCGGCCGACAAGAAGTTGCTCGACGAACACGCCGCTTTCGTGCGTGAGATGGAGAAGGACTTGAAGGAAACGAAAGCCGTCGCGGCCGGTCACCCCGTGCCGAAACTCGAACCCGGCATGAAGAAGGACAACGACAACATCCCGAAGATCAGCAAGACGCAAATCGACCTGATGGTGAACGCCTTCGCCGCTGACTTCACCCGCGTGGCCAGCTTGCAGTACACGAACTCGGTCGGCATGGCCCGCATGAAGTGGCTCGGCATCGACGAAGGGCACCACGAACTGAGCCACGAGGACGACAAGAACGAGAAGGCCCAGGAGAAGTTGACGAAGATCAACAAGTGGTTCGCCGAGCAGTTGGCTTACTTGGCAAAGCGCCTTGACGAGACGCCGGAACCGGGCGGCACCGGCACGCTGCTCGACAACACGCTCATCGTGTGGACCAACGAACTCGGCAAGGGCAACTCGCACACCCTCGACAACATCCCGTTCGTGATGGTCGGTGGCGGCCTCGACTTCAAGATGGGCCGCTCGGTGAAGCACAACAAATTGCCGCACAACCGCCTCTTGATGGCCTTCGCCCACGGCTTCGGCCACAAAGTGAAGGACTTCGGCAGCCCGAACTTCTGCGGCGGCGGCGTGCTGCCCGGGTTAGTGTGAGCCTGGGAAGCCGACCCCAACCATCTCGTCATATTCGCTTCGGTGCGACGAGGAGAGAGCGGTCAAGACCGACCGAGCTTCACAGGCGTTTGAGTTTGCGTTTCAGTTCGTCGAGGCGGCCGTCGCGTCGGCCACGGGTGGTGCCGGGGGCGTCGGCCTCGTAGAGCTTCTCGGCCTTCTCCCATGCAACTTTCGCCTTCACCTTTTCTCCCTGGCGGAACCACACGTCGCCCAGGTGGTCCCAGATGACGGGACTCGTCGCGCCGCTGTACAAAGCCGCGGCCCGCTCCAACTCGGCACGCGCTTCGGGCAACTTTCCACGGCGGAACAGCACCCAGCCGAGGCTATCGACGTACCCGGCGTTCTCCGGTTCGGCGTTCCCGGCCTTGCGGCGGTCGGCTTTGTCCACGCTCAGCGCATGCCGGATGAGGCGTTCGGCTTCCTCAAGGTCTCGGCCGGCGTCGGCGAGGTGGAAGCCGAGTTGGTTGCACGCCCCGGCGTGGTCGGGGTCGGCGTCGAGGATCGCCCGCAATTCGGCTTCGCCCTCCGTCGGCTTCTTCGCGCCCCAGTAAGCCGCGGCGACTGCGTACCGAATGCGGAGGCGGTCGGCTGGCGTATCGAACTCGTCGGAGAGTTTCTTGCCTAATTCGATGGCGGCATCCCACTTGCCGAGTGTGCTGAGGATGTACACCTTGTTCAACCGCACGGTGAGGCGGTCGCCGGCGGCGGTCTGTTGGATGGCGGCGTCGGCGGCGGCGAGAGCGGCTCGCTCTTCGCCGAGTTCCGCGAGGGCACTGGCGAGGTAGTAGTTGAAGTAATGCGGGGCGAGTGCCAGATTCTCGATGTTGCGCAGCGCGGCCTGGCAGACGTCCGCGAGTTCGCGGTGCTTGTGCCCGATGCGAAGAACGTCGATCAGCCCGGAGTAGGCGTCTACGGTGGTTTCGCGCGGCGCATTGCGGACGGCGTTCTGGAAGTGGTGCGCGGCAAGTTCGATCTTCCCATGTCGGGCCGCGAGTTGGGCGAGGAAGTAGTACACCTGATGCGTGCGTTTGGTGCCCGCGCGGATGTCGGCGGTGGCCGCTTCGAGAACCGCGACGGCGGCTTCAGGCAACGGTCGCAAGCACTCCGCGATGGCCTCGGCTTTTGCCGCCGCGAACGCCTTGATTGCGGCTGTTTCGGCCGTCACGGGTTTCTCGTCCTTGGCTTCGTCCTTGTCCTTGAGCGCGGCGAACGCCTTATCGAGGTCCGCGACAATCTTGCTCGGCCGTTGCGTGTCCAGGTGCGACCGCACGACGACATCGACAATCCGTTGGTCGTTGGTTGCGGCCGTCACCGTGGCGAAAAGCGTGTCGGCTTCATCGCGGGTCGTCGGGTCGCGGGCCAACTCGGCGGCGAACGCGACTTGAAGCGGAAGGTTCTTCGCATCGGCGAGGGCGAACTTACGGAGCGTGGGAATCACCTCGGCTTCGCGGTCGGCGGCGCGGAGCAACTTCGCCAGCCGAGCGTAAGGCTCGGATGAGACGGGTTTTAGCTTCAGAAACGGTTCCAGTTGCTTGATCGCGGCTGCGGGTTCGCCTTGGGCCTGCAACACCCCCGAGAGGTTCCACCCCAATCGGGTGGCGGCACCGGCGTCGTTCGCCCCACGCGGATCGGCGTAAAGTTTGGCAGCGAGGGTGAACGACTCCACGGCGTCACCGAACTTGCTCAGTTTGGTTTGCACCTTGGCGAGGCGTTCGAGGCACTCGGCGGCGGCGGTGTCGGTTTCTCGCGGGGTGAACGCGGCCGCAATGATGATGACATTGCGGTTCTCGGTCAAGAAGGTCGTGGCTTTGCGAAGGGCGGCTTCGGCGGCCGCGAGGTCGCCGGCCTTTTCGCAGAGCGTGGCGAGATCGCGGTACACGGCGACGGTCTTGTCGGCACGCTCAGCGGACGGCGGGCGCTCGGCTGCCAGTTTCGCGGCAGCGATGGCTTCCTTCAGTTCACCGATGTCGAACAGTAGCCGAGCGAGCGCGTGGGCGGTGTCCACGTCCTTGGGGTCTTTGGCGATCACTTCGCGGGCCACCCGGATGGCGTCAGTTTCGCGGCCGAGTTGTGAGTAGATGCGGACGAGTTCGCGGAGCGGAGCAGTGGCGTCCGGGTCGAGTTTCGCAACGACTTCGAGTTGCTTCGCGGCAGTAAGGAGACGGTCACGACGAATGTTCCATACAGCGACGCCGAACTTCGCCACCGCGTCATTGTGTGCCTCGCGTGCCTCGGCTAGCGGCACGGGGCTGGGCGGGGCACCGAAGGCGAAGGCGAGGAGTAAGCCGGGGACCATCGAACGACCTCCGCAACAACCAAGGCAACAAGCCGAGTTTACCCGAATCCAGGCCGGCCGCCAACGCGAACACGGGTTCAAGGTACTCCTTCGGTTTTTGGCGGCGTTGAGGTAAACCGGCGGGCTGACGCCGCGCCGCTCACCTTTTGTGGTGGCGTGGGAGCGGCTTCGCGCGGGAAGCGGAAGGTGAGCGGCGCACCGTAAGGTCGCTGGTTTACCTGCCTGACCGCGCCGCTCACCCACATCAACTTGGTTTTCGTGAGCGGCGCACCGTTAGGTCGCCGGTTTGCCAAAAACCAAATGGGCACCCTCGATTATTCCGGTGTCGAAAAATTCCGCCAATCGCTGTCATAGTCCGCATTGCCGGCACTTCCCGATTTGACTTCGTTCAGGCCCGTTCTAGATACAGGGTGCTTGCCCTGAATTTCAGGTGCCATCAAAGCCCGTTTCACCATCCTGAGCTACCTTCGGGAGAGGCCGGAATGTCGAACCCGGGGACGCTGTCCGCCGCGCTGGCCTTTGTGCCGAGTTGGTGGCAGGAAACCGCCGACCCAACCGCGCTCGATACCCTGCTCGCGGGGTGGTCGCGGGCGTGTGGCTGGCGGGTCTGCGGGTTCGTCTGGGCTAACGAGGCTGGCCAAACGCTCGTTAAGACCGTGCAGGGGACCGCGCTGGCGCTCGCCGCAGCGCCACCCGAAGTCCCGGATGCGTTACGCCGCATTCGTAGTGGCGAAAGTAGTGTGACCTACTCCGTGCCCAACTCGACGGGTCGCGTCTTCGCTGGGGTGCAGTTAAGCGGCCGGCCCTTGGGGTTGGTCTGGGCTGAACGGGTTGCCGGCCAGCCGTGGACCGACGCCGACCGGGCTTACCTTGTATTGACCGCGAAGACCATGGAACGTGCGCCGGCCGTCGTCGCCGTCATGGGTTCCACGCTCGATTCGGACAAACTGTTCCAGCGACTCGGCGACACGGCCACCATCGCCGGCCGCATGGCCCACGACTTCGACAACATCCTGACCGGCATCATCGGCTTTTCGGACCTCGCGTTACCGTTGCTCCAACCCGGTTCGCAGGCCGCCAACTGGGTCGCCGACATCGGCAAAGTGGGGCAACGCGGCATCGTGTTCACGCAACAGTTGCACCAACTCAGTCGCAGCGGGCAGGTGAAACCGAACCCGGCCTCGCTCGCCGCCGCCATCGCCAAGGAAGAGACGCGACTTCGGCCCGTTGCCGGCTCAACCGTGCGGGTCGAGAAGGACTTGCCAGCCGGCTTGCCGTTGGTGGCTCTGGAAGCCGGTTCGCTTCAGACTGTCCTCGGACACCTGATCGAGAACGGCATCGAAGCCTGCACGCAAGGCGGTTCGGTTCGAGTAACCGCGCGACCCGTGGAGTTGTCCGAACCGGACGCCCGCGCCTTCCTGGGGAAGGCAACTGGCGGCTCCTACTTGCTTGTGACCATCACCGACACGGGAATCGGCATGAAGCCGGAAGTCCGACGCCGGCTGTTCGTCGAACCGTTCTGCACCACGAAGGTTCGGCATCGGGGACTGGGCTTGGCCATCGTGTACCGCACTCTGTGCGCCCACCGGGGTGGCATTCAGATCGAAGTCGTCCCGCTTCCGGGGACCGGAACCCAGGTTCGGGTTGTGTTGCCGCTGGCAACAGCCCACCCCCCGGCCATCGCCGGGATTACCCCCGCCGGGCACACTGCCACGGTCGGGAATAAGAGCGCAACCACCGTGGGAGGCTAACACCATGCCATTTGAAGTTGAAGACTGCCTGACCATGGCTCCCAAGCCCATCTTCCCGCACGGACTCAGCCAGAAGGCGATGCCCGCGAGCAGGGAACTGCAATCTTCCGGCGACATCCGCATCCTGATTCTGGACGACGACACCGCAACGTGTTCGGTCATCCAGGCCGCGCTCTCGAACCGCGACTTCGTGATCGATGTCGTTTCGGACCCGCAGTTGGTCGAATCCGCGCTGGCTCGCCCGCAGCACTACCATCTGATTGTTCTCGACTATGTGCTTCCTGGCCTTGAGTCCGAACAGGTCTTCGCCTGGATCCGCGACACGCAGCCCGAGGCGAACATCGTCGTCGTCACCGGCTACCCGTCCGTGGACAGCGCGTTGAACTGTCTCCGCGCCCGCACCTACGATTACCTGACGAAGCCGTTCCAGGTCGATCAACTCCGCGAGATTGTGTTCCGCTGCCTGGAGAGCAAGGGCCTTCTCCGCATGACGGAAGATGCTCTCCGCGAGGCGCTCGGCACAGCGATCCGCGAACGCCGCAAGGCTCTCGGCCTCACGCTGTCGAACATGAGCGACCGGACCAGCGTTTCGCTCGGCTACCTGAGCCAGATCGAACTCGGCAAGAACTCGGCGAGCATTGAAACACTCTACCGCATCTGCCTGGCGCTCGGCATGAAGATGAGCGAACTCTTCCAGGCCGTCCAACGCAACTGATCCACGGCTGAACAATTCAATCAAGAACCCCGGGCTTGCCCGGGGTTCTTGCTTTTGCTGACGCTGGAAGGCGCTTGACAGAGAAGGTTCGATGCTGTGTGATAACTTGAGGTGAGATAAAGACAAAGTTAGGTCACAGAAAGCTCTTTCAACCGGCACCGCGTCAGCCGTCCAAGACGCACACAGATGGGTATCCGGGTCGAGATTCTCGACGGCTCATTGAGTTTAAGCACGGGTAGGAAATAACTTCCCTGGTGAATACAAGGGATACTTTGCGCGGTAGAAAGCGAACGTTCCGACAGGCAGGGTTCCGTTCAATCCCCGAGTCGTGACCGCACTTGAGTCTTCCGGACGAAACGGAATGATTCCGGACGAAAACGCAATGATTCCGGCCGAAACGAGATTGATTCCAGATTGATTCCAGATTGATTCCGGACGAAAAGGATTGATTCCGGTCAGAATGGGATTGATTCCGGACGAAAACGCAATGATTCCGGTCAGAATGGGATTGATTCCGGACGAAAACGCAATGATTCCGGTCAGAACGGGATTGATTCCGGACGTTTTGGAATGATTCCGGACATTTTG
>Ga0105049_10010161_pt1 | contig 10803 bp, 8 predicted proteins | sample MAT06_FD_78087 | JGI IMG/M metagenome (GOLD analysis project Ga0105049, IMG submission 78087) | Freshwater microbial communities from Lake Fryxell liftoff mats and glacier meltwater in Antarctica - MAT-06 | ecosystem: Environmental > Aquatic > Freshwater > Ice > Liftoff microbial mat | place... | reverse complement strand
TTAATTGAATCTCAGCGTAAGTCTGGTATATGGAATCAAGGTGGAGAGGTGCGTTTGTCTCAGTGCCAAATCAAGCACAATCAGGGAGATGGCCTGTACTTTTCTCATCAAAGTCGCAGCATTGTTGAAGATTGCCATATCCATGCCTCTTCCGCTAGTGGAATTCATTTTGACAAAAATAGTCAGGGTCAGATCACAAATTGCCAAATCGATCGCAATCAGTCTGGAATTGTGATTGACGACAGTAGCGAGGCGATCGTATTAGACTGTCGGATCAATGATAATCAGAAGTCTGGACTGCTGATCTGTGAAAATAGCCGTTCAACCATCCAAAACTGTCAGGTTGCCAGGAATCAAGCCGAAGGGATTTGGATGCTTGCCCAGAGCCATTTGGAGATCGAAAATTGCAGTTTAGTTGGAAATGGACAAGCGGACTGGAACATTAATGGGAGCACAGTGAATGCAGTCAACACCACGCCACCACCGCCACCACCGCCTAAACAAGGATTCTTAAGGCGGTGGTTAGGATAACTGATCAAACAACTAAAGTCTGCCAAAAATCTGCCTCTGCTGCTGAGGCAGGAATACCACCGCCACTACTCAAAAGTTGAAGATAGCCTCTCAGGAGGTCTTGCATTCGGGGTGTTTTGTATTGGGGGGTTATTTGACTCAGTGCCTTTCTCCAATGGTTTTCTGTAGGCAAATGCCCGTATTCTGCCTGGTAAATTGATTCTTTAACTAACTTATCTAGCTCAGCCCCAGAATAGCCAGCCGTTTCATGCCCCAGAATTTTTAGAATACTAGGCGGCAACGGCGGTAATTTATATGCCTGTGCCCGCTTTTGAATAATCTCAAAGCGTTCTTTACTCGTCGGTGGCATGACAATAAAAATCTCATCAAATCGACCCGCACGAAATAACTCAGGTGGGAGCTTGGTGCGATCGTTGGAAGTTGCAATAAAAAAGATTGGGTATTGATGATCATTGAGCCATGTTAGAAATGTTCCAAATTGCCGAGTACTGACTCCTGAACTATCACCGCCAACCCCTGCAAATGCTTTCTCAATTTCATCCATAAACAAAACGTTAGGAGCAGAAGCTTCAATCGCTCTTAACGCTTGAAAAGTATTGCTTTCAGATTCGCCAACCCACCTAGACTGAAGCCGGGAAATCTCGAAGTTAATTTGTGGAACACGCCATTGGTGGGCAATTGATCGGGCAATGAATGTTTTACCACAGCCTGGGAAGCCTTCCAACAGCAGCGCCCGAGGACGTAAATCGGGTTTTGCATCCTGGTCAAACCAAGCTTGGCGACTCCGAACCCAGTTCTTAACATTTTCCAGTCCCCCCACGTCCTGCAATCCTTGACCTTGGGGTGCATAATATTCCAACACGCCCGTCTTGCGAATTTCCTGTTTCTTGATATCTAAAAATAGCTGCCCTACACTTTCAGGCTTTGCCCAAAGATCACGCGTCGTCGAAAGCATGGCAGATTGAGTGACCGACTGGAGAGACATTCCTTGCGCCTGTTCAGCTAACCGTCTCGCTTCTTGCTCTTCTAAGTTATATCTTTCAACTGCAACACTAAACACATTTTCATACAGTTCTTCCCCGATGGGTAACGGCAGATCTTGAATATGAACATTGTTGCGAAGGATGGATGGAATCGACCAATCGGCACCAATCACAATTAAGCTCATCCGAACACGGGGTTGTTTTTGTTCGATTGCAATCGCTAGTTCTTTCAAACTCCGGGCGATCATCATTTGGTGATCCGGTCGGATCAATGCGGACCAATCGGGCAAAAGGTAAGTATGCTGTTGTTCTGGATGGCGAACAATGTGAGTTTGGAGTCTCTGTCGCAAAAGACAAAGTGCTTGGGATAGAGGGTCATCATTCGCATCCGTTTGCCCTCTATCCAACACTCGCCATTCCGCCTGATCCGGGTTTTGCTGAGAAACTATTTGTCGTCTAAAGCCCTCAGCGCTAGTCCATTCCATTAGTTCGCCATTGCTAATCCCTGAGCTATTCACCACTTGGTGGTGGGCATCAACTACGCACTGAACTGCCCGGCTTTCCTCTGGTGATCGCAAGAAAATTAATGGGTAACGGGAGCGCAACAAGTCTTGCAGTTGCTGTTGACACTTGTTGTAAGGGAGTTCTGAAGGCATAGGTTGAGTTGAAGGCGATAGAGTTACACGGAATAGTCTTAATCTGTATCAAAACTCTTTTCGGTTCGTGTTGACGCGATTATCGGGTGGTGGTGGTGTGGCATCGTTGGAGTCGGGCGATAGGTTAGGCGGAGGGAGGGGAGAGGATTTAGGTGCAGAATCAGGTATGGGCGTAGGTGCAGGGGAGGGAGTCGATTGCGGCGAGGGAACTGGGGAAGGAGAGATCGAACGATCCGCTGTTTTTACCACCCAATCGTCAGGCTTCTTGGGGCGAAAGGGAGGAGGAGCAGGAGTGGCGCTCGGAATTGCTGCTGAGGGGACACTAGAGCCAGAAGATGTAACCGCAGGAAGATGCAGAGTGACAGTGGTATTAGGAATACCACTGCGGATATCTTGAATCCATTGGTTAATAATTCCATCTAGATCTACTTTGGTCAGAGTCCTTGCAGATTGCTGTTGAATAAAGTCTTGAAGGGCTTGGCGATGTTCATTGCGTCGAAAATAGTCTTCGGGGTAGCTCGCGTAGTTTGACGATAGTGAGGCTTTGTACGTGATTTCTTTGTTTCCCGCATTGGGAATGCGAACCGCTAGGATGTAATCAACCATGGGGGGTTAGTCGTCAGGATAAGAATTAGAATGGTGGAGCTTTTCAGTCTATACCCAGCGTTCTGCCTCCTTCTTCTTTTTTTTACTCCACTGTTGGAACAAGGAAAGCGTCCCAACTAAAGCGGCGATCGTTGCAATCAAAATACCAATGCGCAGGAGCATCGGGAGTGTTCGATATCCATATTGAGGAATGCGAACATCGAACGGTTGACTATCGGCGTTTAGTCCCAATGGAGCATCGTTGACGCTCAGCTTAACCTTATACTTATCGCCGGGTTGCGCGTCGGGTTGGTCATATTCTAGCTCGTATTGTCGGAGGGACTTGAAGATTTCTTTTAACGCTGCTCCAACCTCATCTGCGGTCTGGGGAAATAGGCTCCTACCGTTGGCGATCGCTGCGATCTCAGTCAGGCGAGGCTGATCCATGATGAATTTGATCACTCCTGCTCCGCTTGCTAAGCGGCAATTGCTCAGGATATTCACGCCATCGGGAGATTGGCTTAACTGCGTATCAGAAATACCTTGACAATCAATGGTGCGATCGCGGAGTTTTGTTAGCGGTTCACCATATCCGATGGTGTTCACCTTAACTTGTGGATATTGTTGCAAAGTCTTTGTGAGTTGGCTGAACTGTACAGGTTCTTGATGACGATTGATAGAGTGAAATCCGTCAGAAAATAACACGACGACTTGCCGAGGCTGTATCGTTTCTCCAAACCTGGGGGTGCTAGGTTGAGCGTTTTTGCCTAAATATTCAACCGCTTCCCTGAGCGGATCGTATAAATTGGTGGCGGAACAGGGAGTGACACTGCTCAGCGTTGCGATCTGCTTTTCTAATTCTGGCTGATTGGTTGTAGCATCGAGGAAGTTACTTTTGATCACCTCTGAGTTAACAGCATAGGTATTGGAGCAGTCTGAACCCTCTGCCTTATCTCCAAAAGGAACTAGCGCAATCTGAGCTGGAATTTTATCAGTTCTAATCAGTTCAATGAAGCGTTTAATTCCGTCGATCGCACTCTTAAATTTCTCTTTGTCACTGGCATCATTTTCTGTCATGCTGCCGCTCATGTCGAGAAGAATGATCACATTGGCTGGGTCAGGATTTCCCTGTCCAGGTTCAAGGAGATTTAATTCATTAGGATTATCAAACTGAAATACACTGCCGTCTTCCGACTTATTGGTTTCTAGCCGAAAATCTTCTGCTGTTAAGCCTTCGATGGGAATTTTGCCGTCTGCCCATACATTGAACTTTAGCTTTACTTTGCCTTGGGTTGCCTCGTAAGAAGAAATTTCGACTGAGGGAGCGGCGATCGCAGGAAAAGAGAACCCCATCAAGATCGTGATTGAACTCAGAGCGCTAAGCTTGCGGGTCCAGGAAGCGATCGTAGAATACGAAGCAGTAGAACTTTTCATCATCGTCGTCGTGGTATAGGGTAATAACTTGATTATGCTTAAGAGGAGCCGATCGTCCGTCGTGAACAAGTCTTTGCTGCACTTTGACTGTGCCATCAGTCAAACAGTGAATGACGATTTCTCCGTTTTTATTTTCGATTGACGCACATTCCTCAGGAAGTTCAGGAATGTATATGTCTACGTTATCGCCTGAGCCAATCACAAGCTTTGTTTTGAATTGGGGTGGTAATTGAATAGATAACCCTTCTTGAATGTAGTTGAAGTTCCTGTCTGGAATGAATTGAAGGCTGCGATTTTTGAGGACAGGGCGAGGTTTCGAGGGTATGACATTTTTTTCAGAGTCGCTGTCTGTTTCTATCTCTCGATCGACTTTCTTGCGGTCGCGTCCTTGGCTTCTGGTTTTGGGTGGGGGCGTCTCAAATCCTTGACCTGCTCTGAGGGCTACTTGGTAGCTAGGGCGACTGGCAAAGCAGAGGGCAAGCCCTAGACAGGCTCCAAACAGCAAAAAACCAATGGGTTCGGCGTAGCTACTCAAGCCTTGGCGAACTACCCAAAACAGAACCGCTGCGATTAATCCGGCGATCGCGCCCAGCGTAGTACTTTGAATCATGCGTTGTCTGATGCGATCGCCTGTGCCTTCAATACTGCGGAATCGCCAACCTAAGCTTTCGGCAAATCCGGCAAAGATGCCGATCGCTATCCAGGATATAAACCAAATTGCGTCTTTAGGCAATGAGCTTTTCTCTAGAACCAACCAGTTTAAGCCGCTTAAGCCTAGTCCGAGTAGAATTCCAAAAAGACAGATGACCTTAAGTAAGCCACCTCGCCACAAAATCCGCCAATTGATTTTTGTGCGGGTAGGGTTGCTGAGGAAGATTTCGGTCATCACCATGGTGGCGGCGATGCAGGGGGTGACGATTGTTAGGATGATGACGTAGGCAGGGATCGGAAATTCTTTAAATAGGAGTGTAATCAGATCGATAAAGAAGTAGCTGACACTCCAACCTAGTAGGGCAGCGATCGTTCCGAAGAGAGCGTAGAATATTTTTCGGGCGATGCTGTTAGTCATGGTTTAGGTTCTTGGTTCCTTTCTTTTTTCTGCTGTTGAGTTTTTATTAAGTGATTCATTTGGTGTTCAAAACTTTCAGCTTGGTTTGAAGATAAGCTTTGAATACCGTGTGTACGTATATCTTGTTTTGCCCTTTGGAACTCTTCTTGATTACTACTCTGGCTCAAATATTGATAGACTAGCTCAAATTGTTTGGATGCCTGATCAGATTTTAGATCTGGAATGTAGTATGTCTTGATGTACTCCTGAATTTTAGAATCTTTCGGATCTAACTTTTTAAATTGATCAAGTTCTTCGTAGGGATCGTTAATCATTGTTGCTCGCATGATCAATGGACCGATCCTCCGAGCTATCTTTACTGACTCCGAGGGGCTACCCAAAGGATTGGGGCTGGAAGCTTGGTTAAGCGTCAAACCTAAGTCCACAAACTCTTTTCCTATTAAAACAACTAACCATATTAGGGCAAGATAAGCAAGGAACCGAGACGCAATCTTTCCTTCGTGCAGACGTTGTCCACTTCTAGATCCAGAAAAATTAGCTAGTAACAGTACCCCATAGGTTACAACGAACAGAACTAGAATAACGCACCCAATAATCACAACTGATTCCAGGGACGGTCTCATGGCAAAAGAGAGTGCACTTGTAATAGCAATGAGAGCCAGTTGAACTTGAACATTCTCGCAAAAGAGGTTTTTCAAGTCGGCGATCAAGGCAAATCCAGTGTCAGATATTTGACCAGTGGATGAACTGTTACCTTGATTACTACTGTGACCATCTGACATCGAAGAGCCATCATAAAAAAGGCTTTTAACAGAGTCCTTTACTTCATCTAGTTTGTAAGGTGAGTTACCGCTAAAAATATAAAATAATTGTGATAGAGCAGTATGATTACAACCTTCAAACAACTTAGCAAGCCAAAGATAACCTACTAATGTTTTTTGATTTTTTTTGTGCGATTCGTAAACCTTAGATATATTAAATTGAGTTTTCTGATAATGTGTAATCCTTGTTCTGATTTCATGTGGGAAATCTTTACTCCGTGTATCTTCTAATGGATGGTCTTTGCCATCTTTATTCCCATAGTCAGTATAGATATCATCCCAGACTTGAGAAGAATACTGAAAGAACCGATCCAGCCAAATACCTTGCAATAGTAGAAAACTAACTTTCTTATACGATTGCTCATCTTTAGCTTGGAAAACTTTATTGAGACAATTATAAAGATTAGTATCAACCGTTTGAGATAATATTGAATCTAGAGGACTTACTTCATCTGGATTTGCCTGTCTACTTAAGAATATAGTGAAAGCCTCAGAAATCTCTTCTGAGAAATTCCTTTCTTTATTTCGATAATCCAAAAATATTTTATTCGAAAGATATGAAAATTTATTTTGTAGCTCTAAAATATTATTATCATCAGAGCTTGGATCAACTTGTCCGTTCCTAGAGGTCTTAAGTTTTTCCAAGAAATTAGTTATCCACCTTGATGTTTGACGATGATCAGGAATAACTAAAGCTAACAATGCCTGATAGTACCTATGCCCAAGCTCTGGGGAATCTGGTTGATTTAGTCTTCGATCAACCAAATCATTCGGCTGTCTTTTGTGATCTTCAACTAGAGCCGCAAGAACCACTTCAACGTCTGAAAGTTGAATGTTGTCAGGATTAAGAGCAGCATTTTTCAAAGCTCTTTTAAGCTGTTCATCTTTAATGAGTAGTTTATATCGTTGAGGAGATGAATGGGCTAAAGGATAAGGCGATTCCTCACCTGATACAATCTCGGATGCATCTCTAACTAAAAAGTCCGCTACATTAGGTAGGAGTCGTTGGACTGACTCAATAGACGCACAATCCTCTGCAGTGGCACATGCGACCGAAATAAAGCTGCCAGGTTGTAAGAGCCGCCGGACATTCCAAGCCCAAGCAACATCGGACTGGGCACGGTGACTCAGACCACTAGCCACAAAGTGGAAATCTGTCCAGAGTTCATCCCATTTTTCTGAGGGTCTTGTGCTAAGGTTTTGTAGTTGTGGAATTTTAGCAGCTTGAACAACTTGATCCTGAAGCTGAGAGTAATTAGGATCTTGAGCTAAATTTACCCTAGCCCATCCCGAAATTCTCTCTATTGAGCCTGGTATCTCTCCTCGTCCGGCTTTCTCCATATCGAAATAAAGCTTGCGTTCTGATTGTATACAACCCCACCAAGTCAGTAGTGCTAAAATTCCGTCATAGTCATTATTCTGATTCTTAGCAACAATCCAAAAATAGCGATACCCGATCGTAGGTCGTCCACCATCGTCCCGCTGTCGATTCGCAACCGCCAACACAGCGTAAAGAACACCCTGATTCTTCCCAGGAATCTCCCTAGCAATCAACGCCAGCTCGCCTTCGTTAGGAGGATAGTTATCGTTGAGCGCAAACAGGTTCGCAAAAACTGCTCGCCGAATTTCTTCTGGAACTGGTTGATTGGCATGACTAATCTTTTCAGGAGAATACCCACCCGAAACCCAGCCATAGTTATCAATTTTCTTGATACCGTCAAACGCTCTAGAAAATTCATACACTTCAATATCTGACATGGCTGCTCTCTCCCAAACTCCTAAATACGAGGATCATCAATCTGCATTCTCGGATCAATCTGTCCAGTCTGTAGCCAGTAAAGCGGCGCGACCAAGCCCAAAGGTCGCCACACGTTAGGTTTATCAATCACACCATACGTCCCATGTTGATCTCTCCTCCCAACTCGCACATTGGGTTTGGGCGGTGTGCCCTTCATGCCATAGGCAGAACAGTAGAAATAATGCATCGAACATCTCCAGTTCTGCTGCCATCGCTGAAGCGCTCGATAGGTTTCTGGAAACTTCAAACCACAGAACTCATTAATTCGATCCCAATAGACTCGAACCTGCGGCTGCTCACATTTCGTAAACGCGATCGCCACTCGAAAATCCTGCAACGTCCGAGTATTCAAGCTCATTCGTTCATTCAACTCTCGCTCCAATACCGCGATTGCCTGGGCATACTCCCGATCAGAAGCCGCTGTACCATCAATCAAAAATAATAGCCCCGAAGCAGAAGCACAGTCATCCAAATAATTTCGGTATCGCCCCATTGCAGCGGGAATACTACTGCGCAAATCATTCATCAACTCTCCCGAATACTCCCGACAAGACACCTGAATTCGGAGCGGTTTTCCCCTCAAATGGTCGATCGGGTTTTTCAGAAGAGCTGCCCTAAAGGTAATCATCAGCGTATAGATCGGTAGATCATCACTAATGCCAGAATAGTCGGTTCCCGCGATATCCTTACCATCCTCTAGGATGTCACGCGCCAGACTAATCAACTCACCTGCCTCATCTGTATAAGGTTCAACCGACTGAATTGGACTAGCTGGATCAGCGTGGGGCCATCTTGCCAATGCCGCCATAAACGTCGTTTTACCAGATCGTCTTGGTCCAATCACTCGAATATCTTGACTCCCGATGTCACGGGGCAAATTAGAGGCGTTCGTCATGAAGCCTCCTGCCTGTGCTAAGCCAGTAAAGAGGTGAAATTAAACCATGGGGTTTCCAGTCCTCTGAATCAATTAAATAAGCCGCCGCCTCTGCCATCCTGCTATCCGGACTATAGCGATTGGGGCGTGGATCTCGATCGCCAGGGCGATCGCTACGAACACCGAAGACAGAACAAGCAAAAAATTGTAGATGCTTCTCTGGAAGGCGTTGTTTAAGGAGTTGATAGGTTTGAGGGAGGCGAACTTTAAATAGATCTTCTTCTGGATCAAGACGACAGGGCCACAGTTCGCCCCGCTCACACTTAGACATCACAACGGCTACTCTCAGTTTTTGCAACTCAGGATTTATGGCTGCACGCTCACTCAACTCCATCAGCAATCGGTTAAGAACAGGCACATACAGTCCCTCATCCCGTTCTCGCTGCCAGTCAGTCAACATAATCATCCATCCCTGGGCGCTACACCAATCCTCAAAATAGGGTTTCAGTTGATCTCGCCGATGGGATTGTCCGATATTTTCAAACAGCTCACCTGCATAGTCTTTGGCAACCAAATCCAACACCCTACTGGGCAATCCTCGAAAAGCCGGAATCTTAATCTGAAATGCATAAAGCGGCTCATCCCCAATATCTGTAGGACTCAAAGATGCACCCCTTTCAAGAATATTCTTCGCCACCTCAGTTAGCTTCTCTGCTTCTTCGGTACTTGAACTCACTTCAAGCCCTGGAAATTGCCGACGTAATTCTTCAGGAAGCCGAAGCAGCGCCGCAAGATAGGTGGTTTTTCCTGCTTTTCGTGCACCTAAAATCCTAATGTCATTACTCGATAGCCGCACTTTCCGTTTTGAAACTTGAGTCATTCGTTTCGTACTCCCTAGAACACTATGAAAAAGAGATAGTTAAAACAGAGCTATTTAAAGGCAATATATGGACCTAGGTAAAGCCAGGGCAGTTCCAGTAAATCCTGATTCTCAGTAGTCGTAATAAAAAACTTACTCCTCATTCCTGCCTCGGTCGCTTGATACTGTGTAATCATCTGATGAACCGAGCCAAAATACCGTTCAATAACATAATTATTGTATTCATACCAGGGTGCGGCTCCACCGCTGTTAGACTTGTATCTCCAACGATCGCCTTCTTTCCTGACATCACAAAATAAATCTGCCTTATGCATTACGATTAGAACGTGTTTGATTCGACTGCGGCTATCTATGGTTTTCTCCAGAAAATCCAGCCAATCCCTAAGGCGATTAGACCACTGTGAGGAAGTTGGTAGAGCAGTGTGCGGCTTCAAGTAAGCTGGAGCAGAGTCTAAGACGGTCTTGCGAACCAAAGAATCAGGAGGATGCAACATTAGAATGACTGCAGAACTCTCTACTATTTTCTGTTGCAAGTCCTGCCACCGTGTCGGGAAGTCCTTACTGAGTTGCTTATTTTGCCAAAACTCACCCGGTGTATCTATCCAATTCACATAAATTTCCCTTGCCATTGAGTTGGGTAATTTGACCTCTATAGTTAAAGTTTGCTCTACGAATTCATCGGTTCCAGCAATATCTTTGGTTTCTGGGTTATATAAATTTCCTGCCAAATTAAGACCGTCAGCAATTTTGACATTTCTGCCATTCTCCGCCAACGCCCGAATCATACTGGTCTTACCCGTTTGACGATCACCAATGATGACTACGCTCATCCACCTACCTACATCACAGTCAAATCATCAAGACTAACAGCGATAACTTCGCCCGATTGCATTCAAACAGGAAATCCTGTGTAGGTTGCAGTCTCCGAATTAATTATCCACTCCTGTCGTGGAATGTTCAATAAATCCATCTCACTCAGGCGGTCAGAGAGAAAATGTAGCTTCTGATTATTTGATCCTCGCAACACCTGATTACTAGCCTCTTGCTGGACGAACAGTCCATCAACCAGTAGATCAATATGCTTCAAAAAATCTAACGCTCCGGGAATATGACCTGATTTTAACTGTTCTAGTCGATACCCTGTCCATCATACCACGTTTTTTTTAGATTCT
>Ga0105049_10010159_pt1 | contig 10804 bp, 7 predicted proteins | sample MAT06_FD_78087 | JGI IMG/M metagenome (GOLD analysis project Ga0105049, IMG submission 78087) | Freshwater microbial communities from Lake Fryxell liftoff mats and glacier meltwater in Antarctica - MAT-06 | ecosystem: Environmental > Aquatic > Freshwater > Ice > Liftoff microbial mat | place... | reverse complement strand
CAAGAGGTCGAACCTCACCTGACCGAAAGACCTCCTCGCGGCACCCCCGGCAAGTCTTGTTCGGCGCGTACCTTCTCCTGTGTCTCGACACGAGACCGTTTCACCGAACGCCCTGATTGTGGCCCTCCGCGTCCTCGATTCGTCTCGCCGCATCCTCACGCTACGCTGATGCGGTGGGTGTCGCTTCCGTCGCCTTTGGCTCCACCTTCACCAACTCGTAGCCCGTCTCCTTGGCGCGGCGATGGAGATGACGCTCCTGCTTCTCACGCATCTGCGCGGCATTGTAACTTGGGGGAGCGGGGAAACAAAAAACCACACGAGCTGACAGCGGCCTCTCCCCTCCGCTGGCAATCCCGTGTGGTTATATCGCGAGACCACGGTGGACTTGGTGCCGAGACGCCTCTCCCGTCGTCCCGGCTTTTGTCGTCCTTGGTAGCTTTCGCTGAGAATAACTATAGCATTCAGTGTGCCAAAATGTGGCGTGGTCGGGGGCGGATTCTCTCAAGTCCCCGGAATTCCGGGCATGAGAGGCGGCCATTACCCCGGCGTTTTGAGAGTGATCTCCCGCTTGATGCAAGGGCTGCCTGCATTGTGTGCAAAATATCCTTGCGAGTGCCTCGCTTTGCATCATCCGACCGGAGCCGCCATCTCCGATCCTTTCACTTGTTTTCGCTGAACTAACGCTCGCTATCGCCCGACCCTTTAGAATGAAGCCCAGAGTGGCATGCATGGGTTACATTTGCCGGGCCCATTCCTCACGTTTCAACGGAGCCGCCATGGCCACCGATATCCGCCTGAAAGATGAACTGCCCGAGATCACGGAACGGATTGTCGAGACGTACACGGAATGCAGCCGGCTGAATCACCTGTGCCACGAGCCCTTGCCCAACCGCGAAGCGATCACGGATATCGTGGGCGACCTCTTCGAGGTGCTTTACCCCGGTTACGGACGCCGGCAGAAGCTGCATCTCGCCAACATCGGCTTCTACGTGGGCAACCTCGTCGACGCGCTCCATGACAAGCTCACGCAGCAGATCGCCCGGGCGCTGCGGCACGAACTCTGCCAGGAACAGCCCCACACCGACTGGGAAGCCCTGGCCCAGCCCAAGGCCATGGAACTCCTCCGACAGCTCGCCAAGATTCGCACCACTCTTGAGCAGGACGTTGAGGCCGCCTTTCGCGGCGACCCCGCCGCTCGCAGCCATCACGAGATCGTCTTCAGTTATCCCGGTCTCGAAGCGATCACCATTTACCGACTGGCCCACGAGCTTCATCGCATCGGCGTCCCGTTAATCCCCCGCATGATGACGGAGATCGCCCACTCGAAGACCGGCATCGACATTCACCCTGGCGCCACGATCGGCCCGGGCTTCTTCATCGATCACGGCACGGGGGTCGTCATTGGCGAAACATGCGAGATCGGCCGAAACGTGAAGCTCTATCAGGGCGTTACGCTCGGAGCCCTCAGCTTCACCAAGGACGATGAAGGCGATCTGGTTCACGGCAACTACAAACGCCACCCGACTCTGCGGGATCACGTTGTCGTCTATGCGAACGCCACGATCCTCGGCGGCAAGACCATCATCGGCGAACGCAGCGTGATCGGTTCGAACGTCTGGCTCACCGAACCCGTGCCGCCTGACACGACCGTCGTGCTCGAGAAGCCACGACTCAAGCTGCGCGGCAGTAATACGGCACCCGCAGGCGACGACTTCCTCATGTTCCACATCTGATATAAATCAAGGAGAGGGAATTCAGGGCAGACCATTTGATCCAGTGATGTCCTACCTGCGCGGCGTTCTTCTTCGCCACGGCCCCTCCGCATTCCGCTCGCGAAACGTCTCGACCGGCCAGCAGAAGTTGTATCTTAAACAGTTGAACATCGTGACCCACCGCGAACGGGCGGATTGGGTTTTGTACTTCGAGGGCCAATCGTATAAACGATCTCGTTGTCCAGTTTCGGGAGTTATATCAACGCCACTGGAGCCAGTTTGTACCTTACTACAGAGAAAACCTTGCGCTCTCTTCGCCCTTGCTGATGAATCCGCCTCGGGCTTACGCATCGCAGAAGCACAAGCTCATGGTCATTGGTCGAGAAACCAAGACTTGGTACAACGCGGAAGGTCGTACATTTCCGCAGGATGAGATGATCGATGGATTGATGGGCATCTATCGGGACAAATTCAACTTGGGTATGGGTCTCAAACGAAGCGTATTCTGGCAATTCGTAAGGGCATTGGAAAACCGACTCGGCATCACTCCCGGCGCAGTTTGTTGGAGCAACATCCATAAATGCGACTTCCATGGAACACAGCCCTCGCCAGAGATTGCAACCATACTGCGCGAACGGCTCCCCGTCCTCAGGACGAGATCACTCTTGCTAATCCCAATGTCGTCGTCTTCTGTTGTGTAATCCACAGTCGGACCAATCTCAATCATTGGTTTCCTGATGCAAAGTTTTATGAGGTACTTGGCTCCAACGAATCGCTCGTCAGAGTAAAAGCTGAGCATTCGAACCTTCCCATGAACACTTTTCTGACGTACCACCCGCGGGCGATGAAGCGTTACGGCCACTGGAATCGCGTACTAACTCAGTTGACTGAACTTATCATGCCTTGAAGCACCTGCCGACTCCCGGAGCGATTTGGGCCGGGGCCGCATGTGCGGGGATGTTGGGCCGTGGACTTGGTGCTGGGCAAGAGTTAGCGCTCGCTTCTCGAACGCTGCTCTACAATAGCCTCATGTCCGAACCGAAGAAGAAACGCCGGCCGTTCTGGCGGAAGCGAAACCGACGATCGACGCGAGCGGGTGAACACACGCCCGCGCTGCTCGCGGACGTGCTCTCCGTGCTCGATCCCAGGCCCGGCCAGATCGTCGTCGATTGCACGCTCGGCCATGCGGGGCATGCGAAGGAACTTCTCTCGCGCATCGCTCCCAATGGCATTCTCATCGCCACGGATCTCGATACCGCGAATCTCGAACCGGCCCGGCTCCTTCTCGAACCGCTCAACGGCCTGTTCACCCTGCATCACTCGAACTTCGCCGGACTCGCGAACGTGTTGGCCATGGAGGGCGTCCAGCAAATCGATGGCCTCCTCGCGGACCTGGGCATGTCCAGCATGCAGGTGGACGACCCGAGGCGGGGCTTCTCGTTCATGCGGGATGGGCCGCTGGACATGCGCATGGATCGCACCCGGGGCCAATCTGCGGCGCAGCTTCTGCAATCGCTTTCCGAAGAGGACCTCGCCGCGGCGTTCCGCGATCTCGGCGATGCACCTGAAGCCGAGGCGATCGCGAAGGCCATCGTGCAGACGCGCGTCACCCAGCCCATCGCCCGCACCACCGAACTTCGCGCCCTCGTGGAGGCCGCCGCTCCGGTGAGAATCATTCACGGCCCCGGCTCGCCTCCGGAGCGGAAGCAGAAACTCCTGCCGGCCACACGCGTGTTCCAGACCCTGCGAATTCTGGTCAATCGCGAACTGGCGAACCTCACGCACCTGCTGCGAATGCTGCCGACGATCCTCCGCCCCGGCGGTGTCGCGGCCCTCATCAGCTTCCACAGCGGCGAGGATCGGCTCATCAAAGTGGCCTTCCGCGATGGCCTTCGCAACGGCGTGTACGAAGCCGGCTCCGACGATCCGATTCGGCCAAGCCTCGAGGAACGCACCGCCAACCCTCGCTCGCGCTCGGCCAAGTTGCGCTGGGTTCGGAAGTCTGCTCTCTGAAGTGTTGGTGATTCGCTGCTCGGGCACCAGACGCGGCACTGGCGTTGGGCGAGGGGTTGGAGTTACAATGAACACTCGCCGTGCACGCCCGGCGGAGCGGGGCAGTTCGAACCTGCGTTGGTCTTTCGCCCTGGAGATTCTTGATGTCGCGATCCCTCGTACTCGCGTCCATGTCGATGATTCTCCTCAGTTCCGCAGCGTCATCGGCCGCCACGCCGGAGGCGATCGCTCGAAGCATTTCCCGCGGCGCCACGTTCCTCAAAGCGGATCTGGCGGGATCGAACGACGAAAACGCTGTCGGCGCCAGTTCGCTGGCAGGGCTGGCGCTGCTGGAGAGCGGGGTGCCCGCTCAGGATCCCGCCATTCAAGCCCTGCGTCAACGACTGCGGGATAATACGTATTCCGAGGCGAGGACTTACAACCTTGCTCTGGCGCTGATGTTCTTCGATCGTCTGGGTCACCCCGAGGATGTGCCCTGGATTCAGATGCTGGCCTGTCGCCTGCTGGTGGGGCAGCAACCCAACGGCGGCTGGGATTACGAAAGCATCCTGCCGATTCCCGAGGCGATGGTTCAGGAACTCAAGAAGAACCTGCGAACGGACGAGTTGGTGGCCGGGGACATCCAGAGCCCTGCGAAGCCGTTGCTGCCTGGGGGAAATCGCATGCATGCGGAGGTGGTGAAGCAGAGCTTGAGGCTGCGTCGGGTTCCGGACCAGGCGACGGATAACTCCAATACGCAGTTTGCCGTCCTTGCGATCTGGATTGCTCGCCGCCATGGGGTAGATGTGGAACGCAGCCTGGCATTGATCGAACAGCGTTTCCTCCGCACGCAGAAGAACGATGGAACCTGGAGCTATCATCCTCCGGAGCCGATGGGTCAACCGGATCACGCGAGCCCTTCGATGACCTGCTCAGGACTGCTGGCGATCGCAACGTCTCTGGCTCGACGCGAGGAACGCAACGCCGCTGAGCCCAAGGCGGCTGCGGGAGTGCGTCCGGTCGATCCCCGGGAAGTCGCCGCGCGGCGGGGTTTCGCCGCGCTGGCCCAGACCCTTGCGGCTCTCGAAGGGCCTGCAAGGGCCGATGTGCAACGCGGCGACGGCGACGGCGATCTTTACTATCTGTGGTCCGTGGAGCGAGTGTGTGTGATCTACAAGATCGAGAAGCTTGCCGGTGTGGACTGGTACGCGGTCGGGTCGGACGCGCTCGTTCGCAGCCAGAATGCGAACGGTTCCTGGAACTACCGACCGGGGTCGACTGCCGGGACCGCGCTTGCGATTCTCTTTCTGTGCCGATCGAATCTCGCAAAGGATCTCAAAGGCGTCGGCGAGGAGCAGTTCACGGAGCTTCGCTCCACGGCTCGTCTCAAGGAGAATGTCTCCAGTGCGAAAGTCACGACTCCCAAGGTCGAGTTGAAGCCGGCCGGTCCGACTCTTCCGACTCCGGCCACGGATCAAGGCGTGCTGCTCGCGGCCGAGCTGCTCAAAGCTCCCGCAAACGACTGGTCGACTTTGCTCGTTCGACTGCGGGATGAGAAAGGCCCGTCGTTCACCCGCGGCCTGGTGCTTGCGGTCAACAAGCTCGACGGCGACCGAAAGAAGGAGGCCCGTGACGCGCTGGCGGATCGACTGACGCGAATGACGGTGCCGACCCTACGCGAAATGCTGGGATCCGAGGAAGCCGAGCTTCGCCGCGCCGCGGTGCTGGCAAGTGCGATGAAGGAGGAAAAGGACCTGATCCCCGATCTCATCCGCCGCATTCGCGACGACAGTCCGGTGGTGTGGCCCGCCGCCCGGGCAGGGCTCAGGAGCCTGACCGGCCAGGATTTTGGCCCACCCACCGCGGCCACGGCCGAGGATCGCAGCCGAGCCCAGAACGATTGGAATACCTGGTACGCGCGAACGAAGAAGTAGTGGCGAGCGGCGTGTTGCTGTGGGCGAGGCCTCAGATTCCTGCGAGGCGGATTTGCACCCGTCCCTTTGCCTCACCCCGCTCGCAGGCGGCGCTCTTCCTCGTACTTGTGCAGCTTGTTGTAAAGCGTCTTGAGGCTGATACCGAGCTCGTCCGCGGTGCGTTGTTTGTTCTGGTTGTTCTTGCCGTAGACCTGAAGAATGTAATCCATTTCCACATCCGAAAGCGTCTTCGTCCCGGTAGCCGCGGCGGGAACAGCGAAGGCCGCGTTCATCGGGATCACATTCGTGCTGGCGTAACGGGGCGTGTGCCCGGGCTCTGCGTGCATCGGCAGCACGGCGCGGAGGGTTCGCACATCGTGGGGCAGGTGCGCTGAGCCGATCGGCTGGCCGCCCGCGACGATCCAGGCATACTCCATCGCGTTTGCGAGTTCGCGGACATTGCCCGGCCAGTGGTAATCGAGCATCACCTGCAGCGCATCCGCGGTCAGTAGCTCGGCCACCGTCTCCAGCGGCCGTTTCGCGGCGCGGGACAGCAGATGCCGGGCCAGGTCCGGAATGTCCGCCCTGCGTTCCCGAAGCGTCGGCAGGTGGATGTGGAACATGTTGAGCCGAAAGAGCAGGTCTTCGCGGAAGGTTCCTTCCGTCACCATCTGGCGAAGGTCGCGATTGGTCGCGGAGATCACACGCACGTCCGCGATGATCGCCTCGTTCGCCCCAATGGGTCGAATCTCACCAGCTTCGAGGAAGCGAAGAAGCTTCACCTGAATGTTCTTGTCGAGTTCGCCGAGTTCATCCAGGAACAGGGTGCCACCATTGGCGACCTCGAACATCCCCTTGCGATCGCGGTCCGCTCCGGTGAACGAGTTCTTCTTGTGGCCGAACAGTTCGCTCTCGGCGAGGTTCTGATTCAGGGCACCGCAGTTCACGGGAACGAACGGCATGTCGGCCCGTTTGCTCTTGGTGAAGAGAGCGCGAGCGACAACTTCCTTCCCGGTGCCTGTCTCGCCTGTGATGAGCACACGGCCCTCGGTGGGCGCGATGCGATCGACGAACTGCTGCACAGGCTGCATCGCCGGTGTGGCGCCGATGAGTTGCGAGGGGCCTTCCGCGGCCTGGACTCGCGATTCGAGTGCGGCGGTCTTGTGCTTGAGCTTTCGCTTCTCAAGGATGCGGATCAGCAACGCCTCGATATCCGATAGCTTGCAAGGCTTGGTGAGGTAGTCGAAGGCGCCAAGTCGAAGCGCTTCGACGGCCGTCTCGGTGCTACCGTAGCCCGTCATCATCACGGCTTCGGTGTCCGGGCTAATCTGCTTGATCGCGGCAAGAACGCGGAGACCGGCCTTGTCGTGCTCCATCCGCATATCGAGGATGGCAGCGTCGAATGTGGACTTCTTGACGGTCTCGATGCCGCTGGCGCTATCGGCGCAGACCGTGACCTCGTGTCCGAGCCGAGGTAGCTCGGTCCGCATGAACTCGCGCAGGTGCTGTTCGTCATCCACGAACAAGATCCGTAAGCGGTTGTGCGGGGCAGTGGTCGCAGTCACGAGAAACCTCCGAGCAAACAGACCGTGTGGTCAAGGAGACGCGGCGAGACGGAATCGAAATCAGGCGGCGACCCGACCGTTCGGGAAGGCGAGAATCGTTCGGCCATCGTCCTCGGTTTTTTCTCCCTGTCCGCCGGTCTCCTTGTCTGCTTCACTTTCCTTCAGCGGCACCCTCACAGTGAAGGTGCTGCCGCGCCCCGGGCCATCGCTGGCGGCCTGAATTGCGCCACCGTGCTGATCGATGATCTGATGGCTGATGAACAGGCCCAGACCCGTGCCTTTGCCCGTTCGGCTCTTCGTGTAAAAGGGCTCGAAGATGTTCTCGAGCACCTCGGCCGGCATCCCACATCCGCTATCGGTGAAGGACATTTCCGCAAACCCGTCCCGAGTGCCAAGGCGGATGGCAAGCTTGCCGGCGTCTTCCAGGCTGTCCAGGGCGTTCACAACCAGGTTCAGAATCACGGACTTCAAATCCTGAGCGTTCACGGGAGCCACCACATATTCCTCGGGAAGGAAGGTGATCTCCTTGCTTCGACAATTCGGAAGATGGCGAGCGATCTCCAGCACGCTGCGGATCAGCCCCGCGAGGTCCGTCTCTTCGCGTTTGCGTTCCCCCGTCCGGCTGAAATCCAGGAGCTTCGTCGTGATCTCCTTGCAGCGAAACGCTTCCTGTTGAATCATCTTGAGATAGCGGTGAAGCGTTTCGGCTTCGCTGGGCTCACTCCCCTCGGGGCGACTCATACCCACGGGAACGAGCACTTGCAAGCGGCGTTCGAGAGCTTCCGAACAAAAGGCGATCGAGGCCAGCGGATTGTTGATCTCGTGCGCCACGCCCGCGGCCAGGAAGCCCACGGAGACCATCCGTTCGCTGCGAACGAGCTGCCGGCTGCGTTCGTCGACCTGGCGGGAAAGATCCGCATAGGTCGCGGCCACCCGGGACGCCATGGCGTTGAAGGACGTCGCCAGTTCTTCGAGTTCGTCCTTGCTGTGCAGCACAATCGGATGGGAGAAGTCGCCGCGATCGACCCGATGGACGCCCCGAAGTAGCGCTTTAATGGGCGAGAAGATCCACTTTTTGAAGTAGTACAACAGAGTAAACACCAGCACCACGGAGGCGACCATGGCGGCGGCGACCGTCCAGAGGCTCTGGCGGATCGCCTTCGTGGACTGGCGAGCACTGCGTTCGATGTCATTGCCGATCGCGAAGCGCCAGTCGTCCGCGCACTTGCGGGCTCTGTCGTAGGCGGCCTTCACCTCGGGATCCGAGCGAAGCGACGTCGAGGCTTCCTGACCCGAACGGGTGCGGGCTTTTTCGAGAGCCACGAGCAGTTGATTCAATTCGTTGCGGAGATCGTTGGTGAGATTGGTCTCCATCTCGCCGCCATCAGGATCGAGTCCAAGGCGAACGGTCTCGGCGAGAATCTCCATCTGGTAAGAGTCGATGAAGTTCCGAGCGATCTCAACCTGGTACTTGATGTGCTTGTATTCGGACGAAGCGTCCATCGGCTCGGGTCGGTCGATGGCCGTGAGGACATTGATGACGACAGTCGAGTAACGAACTTCATCGAGTTTTCGTTCAGTGGTCTGGGTTGTGCTGAGGTAGGCACGGATGCCGTAGAGCGATCCTCCGAGCAATAAAGCGACGGAGGCCACGACCAGGCCGAGGCCGAGCATCAGTTTGTACCGCAACCGTCGGGGACGGGCCACGGAAACCTCCTTGCCATCGGCTCGCGATGCGGTTCGCAAGCCGTCTGGACCGGTCCGCGAACCCTTCCTGGGTCGCGGCAAACTCCGGCACGGGCGGGAAGATACCAAGTCAATTCTTACAGCACGAGAGCAACTTTTTCGTGCCAGCCGATCCTTCTTACAATAAGTGCGATTGGGGTTGATTTTATGAAAGACCGACGCCCTCAAAAGCCACGGAGCGGCGGCAGTCGCTTGCGGAGACTTATGACGCCCCAATCGTATACCAGTCTCCATTACCATGTTGTCTTTAGCACCAAGAATCGCCAGCCTTTAATAACGTCTGAGATCGATCGTGTAGACTATCCCGAGGAATCTAAGGAATGACTCCCATGGCCGGAAGCCCGCGACTCGAACTCGGATCGTACATCGTCGGCGATGGTGCGCCGTTGCTCTGGATCTGTGGCCCTTGCGTGATCGAATCGCGAGACCATACGCTCCAGATTGCCGAGCGGCTTCACCGCCTCGCGGAGACGCTTCACCTTCAACTGGTCTTCAAGGCTTCCTTTGATAAGGCCAACCGCACCTCGGGGAAGTCCTTCCGTGGGGTCGGCCTCGACGCCGGGCTGAAGATCCTCGCGGAGGTGAAAGCCGCCACGGGCCGACCCGTGACCTCCGACGTTCACGAAGTCTCTCAGGCGGCGCCGTGCGGCGAAGTCCTGGACATCCTTCAAGTGCCCGCGTTCCTCGCCCGGCAGACGGACCTCATCGAAGCCTGTGGGCGGACCGGCAAGGTCGTGAACGTGAAGAAAGGCCAGTTCATGGCCCCGTGGGACATGAAGAACGTGGTGGCCAAGCTCGCGGAAGTCGGCAACCAACGAGCCCTTCTCACCGAGCGAGGCACCACCTTCGGCTACGGTTTGCTCGTGAACGACATGCGAGCCATCCCCTGGATGCAGGAGGCCGGGGCTCCGGTGATCTTCGACGCGACTCACAGCGTACAGATGCCAGGGGGGCTCGGGGACCGCACCGGTGGCGATCGACGCATGGTGCCCGTGCTGGCGCGAGCCGCCATCGCGGCCGGTTGCGATGGCGTCTTCCTGGAAACACACCCGGACCCGGACAAGGCCCCCTCCGACGGCCCCAACATGATCCCTCTGGATCAACTCCCGGCACTGATCCAAACCTGTCAGCGGCTTCGTGCCGCTCTCACCACACTCTGAGCGGCACCCATGCAGAGCGTCTCCCGTTGGTCGAGCTTCGTGAGCTTCGCAGTCCTCTTTACCGCGGGCTGCGGCGACACGAAGCCTGCGGCAACGGTCAAGGATACCTCCAGCACTTTACGCGCGGCGGCCGGCGATCCGTGGAAGGACGCCATCACGCAGATCCGGCGAAGCCGTGACGCCCAGGAATGCAAGGCCGCTCTCGCACGGCTTGGTTCCGAGCTCAGCACTCGTCCCGATCTCGAACGACCAAGCGAGCCCACGCTCGAAGCACTTGCTTCGCTGAAGTCCTTGGCGGGGCTTAGCGACCGAGACGCCAGCGAGGTGAAATCCGCAGCGTTCACTTCGCTGGACAGTGCTTACGTCCTGGAAAGCCTCTATCTTCGCGACGCGGCCCGAACCCTGGAGACCGAAGGGGGCACGCCCGCCCAGGCGGCGCAGGCTGCGTTCGCGTGGACCTGTCGGCAGATGGTGCTCGACCCGTGGGTCTGGCCCTCGCCGCAGGGAGCCTTCGCCACGGCTCTGCCGCCGTCGCTCGTTCTGCCCCGAGGCTTCGGCTCCGGACTCGAACGTGCGTATGTCTTCCTCGCACTGCTTCAGCAACTCGGCATCGATGGCTGCCTGGTCGGCCCTCCGGAATCCTGGCAAATGCTGGCGACGGCGTTCCCTAACGAGGAATCGAAGAAAGGCAACAACCCCTATCCCCCCGGCCCGTT
>Ga0105049_10010156_pt1 | contig 10806 bp, 9 predicted proteins | sample MAT06_FD_78087 | JGI IMG/M metagenome (GOLD analysis project Ga0105049, IMG submission 78087) | Freshwater microbial communities from Lake Fryxell liftoff mats and glacier meltwater in Antarctica - MAT-06 | ecosystem: Environmental > Aquatic > Freshwater > Ice > Liftoff microbial mat | place... | reverse complement strand
GCTGGCGGAACGGCGGAAGTACAGGGAAAGTATCCAAAAGTAGCACGGGCATCCTGCCCGTGCACGACCAGCGCTCCGCCTTGACCTTGCCCACGCGCAGCATCAGGTAAGCACGGGCATCCTGCCCGTGCACGACCAGCGCTCGACCTCGCAGGGCCTGACCGCTTCACCCACACGGGCAAGATGCCCGTGCTACCGTACACGACAGGCGCTGCCCACAAACCGTTCAGCCCGCCCGCCCCACTGTGGCACAGATCGGCTCATCCGGCCCATTCCAGCCAGCCCCAAATGCCCCGTGGAGCCATCGGAGACCCATCGGGAGACTCCCGGGTCTCCCTCGACTTCGTTGCTTTTCCATACAAACGAACTAAGAAGTGGTCAGAATCCCCTATTCTTACCCAGATAGACCCCATTTCGTGACAATAAGGCCTCACTGCTCAGTCCAAACGTGCAATTGATTGCACGTTTGGATACTAGCATTTTTTATGGAGTTTTAGCGATTTGCTTCTGAATCTGCCTTGCCATAGATGGCACGGCGCTTGCACTACTTCATTCGCGCACGGGTTAGAAGTGCTCCCGGCGCAACGACTTCCCCCAGGAGAGCGGTGACCATCATGGTTACGCACCCGACAGCCCATTACGCCGTCCATAAGAACAACGAAATCCAGCTCGGTTACGACCGGGATAGCGAGTTTTCCAACTATCAGCTTCTCTGCCTCTACGCCCCCCATGCCATGGCGGCCGACTTGCTTTTCGCCGAGGCGGAGGGCGCCCTGAGCTGGAAAAACCTCAAGCACGCCGCCCTGCGGCTGTTTGGCAAGAACCCCAAGGCCATCGAGCTTCACGATCAGGTCCAGGAAGTCCTGGGCGTCAACCTCCCCGTTGAGGGCGATGCGATCCTGGAGATGATGGACGAAGTACGCCGGTTCAAGTGGCTCGAGGCGGAGCGCGCGGGCCGGGACATCTGGCGCGAGCGCAACCCCAGCGACCCCGAGGCCGGCGCCACCCGCGAGTGGTTCCAGCGTCACTTTGGCGCCTGGTACCTTGCCCGCAAGCGCGCCACGGCCTGACCCCACGGGGCGCGGAACAACCAACGCAGCGACCGCGGCCCGGAGGGTTTACCCCTCCGGGCCGCTCCAATTTTACCGCTCCCCCATCCCGAACCGGGAAAATCCGTTTGCGAGTTCGCGAATCCGTCCTTCATTCTCACGAGCCTCCTAAGCCACACGGCCAGCCTCCAGCGAGACCCAACCTGACTTGGCGATGAACCAGACACAGACACAGACGACCGCCGCGGAGCGGGATGAAACTCTCCCCCCCTTCGGCAACTATCACCTCGACCACGCCTATGACGAGATGTTCGAGAGCGCATCGGTCCCAAGGGCCCAGTACGCCGCCCTGCATCAGCGCGTCCTGGACCTGAGCCGGGAGGAATTCGTCCGCCGGCAAAAAGCCGCGGACCTTTCCTTCCTCTATCAGGGAATCACGTTCACCGTGTATGGCGACAAGGCGGGCACGGAGAAGATCTTCCCCTACGACCTGATGCCGCGCATCATCACCGGCGCCGAGTGGAGCCACATCGAGCGCGGCCTGACACAGCGCATCACCGCGCTGAACATGTTCATCCACGACGTCTACAACGACGAGAAGATCCTGAAGGACGGCGTGGTGCCGCGCGAGCTGCTGGCGAGCTGCAAGGCGTGGCGCAAGGAGATGCGCGGCCTCAAGGTGCCCAAGGACCGGTATATACACGTCGTCGGCACCGACCTTATCCGCGGCGAGGACGGCGGCTTCGCGGTGCTGGAGGACAACCTCCGCGTGCCCTCCGGCGTGTCCTACATGCTCGGCAACCGGACGGTGATGAAGAAGATCCTCCCGGTCCTGTTCCAGCGCTACAGCGTCCGCCCCATCGACGACTACACGCAGTACCTCTTCCAGACGCTGCGCGCCGTGTCGCCCCGGGCGCTGGACCAGCCGACCATCGTGGTCCTGACGCCGGGCGTGCACAACTCCGCCTATTTCGAGCACACCTTCCTCGCCCGCCAGATGGGCGTGGAACTGGTCGAGGGCCGCGACCTGGTCGTGCATCGCGACCATGTGTATATGCGGACGACGGCGGGGCTCCGCCGCGTCGATGTGATCTATCGCCGCGTGGACGACGACTTCATCGATCCCGAGGTGTTCCGCTCCGACTCGATGCTCGGCGTGCCCGGCCTCTTCCGCGCCTACCAGAAGGGGAACGTCGCCCTGGCCAACGCCATCGGCACCGGCGTGGCCGACGACAAGGCGGTCTATGCCTATGTCCCGCGCATCATCAAGTACTACCTGGGCGAGGACGCGATCCTTCCCAACGTGGAGACCTTCATCCTGGGCGAGAAGAAGGACCGCGAGTATGCCCTCGCCAACCTGGACAAGCTCGTCGTGAAGGCCGTGGGCGAGAGCGGCGGCTATGGCATGCTCATCGGCCCGCACTCCACCGCCGCCCAGCGGGAGGAATTCCGCGCGGCGATCAACGCCAATCCCCGCAACTACATCGCCCAGCCGACGATCATGCTTTCCCGCGCTCCATGCTTCGTCGACGGCCAGGTGGAACCGCGCCACGTGGACCTGAGGCCGTATATACTCTACGGAGACGAGGTGAAGATCGTCCCCGGCGGCCTCACCCGCGTCGCCCTCAAGAAAGGCTCCCTCGTGGTGAACTCCTCCCAGGGCGGCGGCAGCAAGGATACTTGGGTGTTGTATTGATGGGAGAAGCAGGGAACAGTAGGGAACGGCGGATACGGCAGCATGGGCGTCCCGCCCATGCGCGACACGGCAAGAGGCGATAGAAGACCATGCTTTCAAGAGTTGCTGACAGCCTTTACTGGATGGGCCGCTATCTGGAGCGCACCGAGGGCACCGCGCGCCTGCTGGACGAGCACCTGACCCTGATGCTGGACATCGTTCCCGCGTCGGCGCCGATGCGGTGGCGCCGGTTCCTCAGCAGCCTGTGCCTGGACGAGGTCGACCGCCCCGGATACGACGCGCGCGACATCACCCGCGAGTTCACGACCGACGAGGAGAACTCCGCCTCGATCCGGTCCTGCATCGCCGCCGCGCGCGAGAACGCCCGCCAGGTCCGCGACACGCTCGGCGCCGAAATGTTCGAGCAACTCAACCGCGCCTATTTCTTTATCAGGGAGGCCAGCTTCGACGCCATCTGGGACGAGGGCCCCACGGAGTTCCTCCGCCGCATCCGCGAGAGCGCCTGCCTCTTTCACGGCATCACCGATTCCACCTTCAGCCGCAACGAGGGGTACCACTTCATCCGCCTGGGCTGCTACATCGAGCGCGCCCTGATGACCGTGGCGCTGATCGATTCCTATCGCGAGTTCTACAGCGACTCCGAGGAGGCCGCGTCACCCACGCCCGAGGAACACCTCGACTGGATCACGCTGCTCAAGTGCTGCACCGCGTTCGATTCCTACCGCCGCCGCTACACCGCGGAGGTGAAGGAGAACTGCGTGCTGGAGTTCCTTCTCCTCGATCCCGACTTTCCGCATTCCGTGCGCTTCTGCATCGACCGCATCGCCGAGGGTCTGGAGATCGTCGGCCAGAACGCCCCCCACCGCGACCGCACCTCGGCCACGCGCATCGCCGCCCGGCTTCAGGCGGACCTCACCTATGGCAGCATCGAGGAAATCCTGGCGGAGAACTTCGCCAACCACCTGAGCACCCTCCGCCAGCGCTGCGAGCTGATTCACGAAAAGGTGAACGCCATCTTCATCGAATACCCCATCGAACGCGAACTCGCCCGCCCCAGCCTCGGCGAATCCGGCGAATTCCGGATGCCGTCGGGAGATACGCTGATTCGGCCGATGGCGTAGGACACCGGGCTTTCTTCTTGCTCGGTTGGGAGGCAGTTTGCACAACCCCCCGAGCGAGAGCCCCCCGATGCAGTCCGCCGCCCTGATAGTTCACGCCTTCTCCACCATCGCGATGACAGGGGTGATCTGGTTCGTTCAGATCGTCCACTACCCACTCTTCGCGCGCGTCGCCGCGGAGGGATTCGCCGCCTACGAGTATGAGCACGCCAAGCTGACGGGATTTGTGGTGATGCCGCTGATGCTGGCGGAGCTGGCCACCGCGCTGGCGCTTGCGACGGTGCTGCGCCCGGCGGGGGTTCCCGCATGGATTATGTGGGCGGGCTTTGCGCTGGTGGGGGTGATCTGGCTTTCAACCTTTCTGGTGCAAGTGCCCCAGCACGAAATCCTCTCTCGCGGATTCGACGCAAAGGCCCATCGGTTCCTCGTCGATTCCAACTGGATCCGGACCGTGGCGTGGACGCTGCGGTCGGCGCTGGCGATCTGGCTGCTGACGCGGGTGGCGGGCGCGGAATCATGAGCTGGTTCCGGGACGCGCTCCCGCCTGCCCCATCCGCGCGGAATCGCCTTCGCTGGGTGTACATACACGTGGACCAAATGACCGACGATTGTGGTCCGCTCTCCACGGCGGTCGCCGGGGAAACCGGGATCGTCCTGATAGAGAGCGCGGCCTTCCTCCGCCGCCGACCCTACCACCGGATGAAGCTGGCGCTGCTCCTTGCCAACCAGCGGGCATTTGCCCTGGAGCAATCCCGCCGCGGGATTGCCGTGGCGTACCGCCAGACCGACGCCCCCCACGGCGTGGCCCTCGCCGAAGTCGTTCGCGAACTTGGGCAGTTGGCTATGATGGAGGCCGCCGAGCGGGAGACGCGGCGCGAGTTGCAACCGCTGGTCGAGTCCGGCGGCATCCTCGTTCTTCCCAACGAATTGTGGCTGACGGCGCGGGAGGACTTTCTCTCCCCCCACGGAGCGGAGCCCCCCTATTTCATGGACACCTTCTACAAGCACGTCCGCCGCCAGACGGGGATCCTGATGGAGGGCGGCAAGCCCCTCGGTGGGAAGTTCAGCCTGGACGGCGACAATCGAAAGCCGTGGCCCGGCGATCCCGCGCCGCCCGTGCCGCCGCGATTTACAGACGATCCGCTCCGCGCCGAAGTCCGCGATCTGATCGAGTCCAAATTCGCCGATCATCCCGGCGCGCTGGACATGGCCGCGATCCCCGCGACGCGGGCCGACGCCGATGCCGCGTGGCGGTGGGCGATGACAGAATGCCTCCATCACTTTGGCGACTTCGAGGACGCCATGACCACGGCGTCCTCGGGCCTGTTCCACACGCGCGTCTCTCCGTTGATGAACATCGGGCGCCTTGAGCCCCGGCGGATGATCGACGATGTGGTGGCATTGGAGATTCCGCTCAACAGCAAGGAGGGCTTCATCCGCCAGGTGATCGGGTGGCGCGAATACGTCCGCCATGTGCATCGGGAGACCGACGGTTTCCGCCATCCCTTTGCGGGCGGCGCGCCAACCGCCGCTTCGCCCGGCGATGGCGGCTATGCGCGCTGGGCGGGGAAGGAATGGCACCGCCCGCCCGACGATGCCGGGATCGACGGTGGCGCAACGCCGAATCACTTTGGTGCACAGACACCCCTCCCGCCTGCATGGTGGGGCGCCAAGTCGGGCCTCAACTGCCTGGACACCGTGGTGGCCGACCTGTGGCGCGAGGGATGGTCGCACCATATCACCCGGCTGATGGTGCTTTCGAACATCGCCACGCTGCTGGATGTGTCGCCCCGCGAACTGACAGACTGGTTCTGGGTCGCCTATCTTGACGCGTGGGACTGGGTGGTGGAACCCAACGTCCTCGGCATGGGGACCTTTGCGCTCGGCGGGCTCTTCATGACCAAGCCCTACGTATCGGGCTCGGCGTACATCGATAAGATGTCGGACTATTGCGCGGATTGCCGGTTTGACCCGGCGAAGAATTGCCCCATCAAGCGCCTTTACTGGGCATTCCTCGACCGACACCGGGAGATACTCCTCCCCAACCCGCGGCTCATGATGCCGCTCAACAGCGCCCGCAAACGCAGCGACACCGACAAGTGCCGCGATCGCGAGACATTCCAGAAAACCCGCGACGCACTCGTGAGCGGCGGAGAGCTTTGGCCCTAGGGCACTGCAACCGACGGCCTGCGGGCGCCCGTGCTACTCCCCCACCCACTCATACTTACCATCCACCTCCACGATCCTGCCGATTTCCTGAAAGGGATCATGCCCCAGCGCGCAGCGCACGCCTTGCTTCGCCAGTTCCGGCAGGAGCCGCGCGCGGGCTTCCATGACGCCCATCGGGTAGAGGTCGTAGCCCATCACCCAGTGGGGCTTGAGGTGGGCGGTCGAGGGGAAGATGTCGGCGAGGAACCAGAGGGCGCCGCCGTCGCCATCGGCGAAGCGGAGCGCCTGGTGGGCCGCCGTGTGGCCGCCCGTGACGACGGACTCCACCCCGGGGAGGAATTCGCCGTCGCCGTCGATGAGGACGATCTGGCCGCTCTCCATGAGGGGGACGAAATCCTGGGGGCGATAGCTGGGGCGGCTGCGCGGGTCGGGGTTGTTGGCGCGTTCCCACTCCAGGCGCTGGACGTAAACCTTGGCATTGGGAAACACGGAGACCGCGCGGCCGTCGGCGTCCCACCGGGTAAGGGCGCCGGCGTGGTCGATGTGCAGGTGGCTCATCGCGACCGCATGGATGTCGTCGGGCGTGAGGCCGTGGGGCGCCAGAAGCTCCTCCCACGGACGCGCGCGAAGGTGATACAGCGCCGCCTCCTTGGGCGTCCACTTCAGCCCCATTCCCGGGTCCGTGAGTATGTTGAGTCCGCCGACGCGGGCGAGGATCGCGTTGCAGGAGCACTCGATGCGATTGAACTCGTCGGCGGGGGCCAGCTTGCTCCACACGGCCTTGGGAACGTGGCCAAACATGGCGCCGCCGTCGAACCGGGCCAGGCTTTCCCTGATGAAGTGAAACTTGATCGTGCTTGCCGTCATGGGATCGCCTTGGAGAGTGTGAAAGCATTCAGCCAGCGCCCGCGCGGGGGGAGCCTTTCCGATGTCAGATTCCAGCACTGTCAACTCCCGGAATCTCTCCGGAATCACCATCCCCGTGCATCGCATGATCATGGAGAAGGGGAAGACTTTCGACTTGGAAGTCGTGGCTGGGGAAAAGGGCCTCGCCCGCTTCATCAACCAGTCCGAACTGCATCGCCCCGGGCTCGCATTCGCCGGCTTCATCGAAGTGTTCACGTTCGACCGCGTCCAGGTGCTGGGCAACACGGAAGTGGGCTATCTGGCGAGCCTGGAGGCCTCGGAGCGCCGGCGGCGGCTGGAGGCGGTCTTCGAGTTCTCGATCCCCTGCTTCATCGTGACCAACAACAACACCCCACCCCAGGAGATGATCGACCTGGGCAATCAGCACAACGTGCCCATCCTTAGGACGTCGCACGAGACGTCGCGCTTCAACGCGATGATGAGCTTCTGGCTCGAGCGCGAGTTCGCGCCGTCGGAGACCGTGCACGGCGTCTTCGTGGATGTGTTCGGAGAGGGCGTGCTGATCACCGGCGGCAGTGGCGTCGGCAAGAGCGAGTGCGGCCTCGAGCTCATCGAGCGCGGCCATCGCCTCGTCGCCGACGACGTGGTGGTGCTCAAGCGCCTGGGGCGGAACATCCTCATGGGTTCCTCCATGAGCGCGATCCAGCACCACATGGAGGTCCGCGGCCTCGGCATCATCGACGTGGAACTGCTCTTCGGCATCGGCGCCGTCCGCGAGGAGAAGCGCGTCTCCCTCACCGTGGAACTCGACCGATGGTCCGACGAAATCGTGGTGGATCGCCTGGGCATCGACACCGACAACGCCGTGTATCTCGACGTGCCGATTCGGCGCTTCCGCCTCCCCGTGGAATCGGGCCGCAACATCTCCATCCTCATCGAGGTCGCCGCCCTCCAGCATCGCATTCTGGAACGCGGCATCAACCCCGCCCTGGAACTGAACAAGCGGCTCATCAAGCAGATGACCGGGCAGTAGCCGCAAACAGCGCCAACTCCGCCGTGAGCCCCGGCCCGAAGGCGAGCGCCGCGATAGGCCCGCACGTGCCGCGGCGCAGCAACTCCTCCAGCACAAACAGCACCGTCGCCGAAGACATGTTGCCGTGATGCCGGAGCACATCGCGCGAGGCATCGCCCGCCGCGGATGGAAGCCCGAGGCCCGCCAGCGCGGAGTCGATCACCCGCGGCCCGCCGGGGTGAATCGCCCAACCGGCGACATCGTCGACCGAAAGGCCGTGACGGGCGAGGGCACCCTCCACAAAAACCCGAACATGCGCCGCGATCAGGTCGGGCACACTGCTGTCCAGCGTCATGCGGAACCCCGTGTCGGCGATACGCCAAGTCATCGCGTGGGCGCTGTTGGGAATCACGCGGGATGCCGTGCCGAGTAGCCGCAGCGGCGCCTCGCCCGCGCCGATCACCATCGCGGCCGCCCCGTCGGCAAAGAGCGCGTTCGGGAGCAGCTCGTCACGGCCAAGCCCATACTGGAAATGGATCGTGCAAAGCTCCACCGCCACCACCAGGACGCGCGCATCCGTATTCTCGCTGGCGAGCGCCCGCGCCACGCGGCACGCATTCACGGCGCCGTGGCAACCCATGAACCCAACGTGAACGCGGGCCACATCGGCGGAGAGCCCCAGCGCGCCGACCAAGTACAGATCAACCCCCGGCGCGGAGAATCCCGTGCAGCTCGCGGTGACCAAATGCGTGATCGCGCCCGCGTCGATTCCCGAATTCGCGAGCGCTGCGCGCGCCGCGGCGGCGGCGAGCGCGGGAGCCAGCTCCTCGTAGGCGCCCATGCGCTCGGCGGTGCCTGGCGATGCAAGCGGCGGATAGAACGGCGCCGCCCCGGATTCGCCTCGCGGAAGGACGATGCCCCGCTCCGCAACCCCAGATCGCCGTGCGACGGCGCGGACAAGACCCTCTTCCTTCGGCGAATTCGCGCTCAGCCGGATCGCGAGCTCGGCGAAGGCCTCCGCCGAGAGGCGGTTCTCCGGCACCGCAGTGCCCATGCCGAGAACGCAGACCGCGGCGCTCATCGCGGCACCTGGCGCGTTGCCAGCCCGCCGACCCACGCGCGCAGCACGGGGCTCGCCCCCAGCGCCCACAACGCCGCGCCGCGCGCGGCGGGCCGATCCAGCGCCAGCGCCGAAAGCGAGACGAGTCGCCGCATTCCCGCGACGCGCGTCTGCCACAGTGCCTCGTAGACGGGGCCCACCTTTTCCGACCACCCGAACGCAGAGACTTCCGTGACGGCGGATGCCGACGCAATCGCCCACGTCATTCCCTCGCCCGTGATTGGTTCCAAATATCCGGCGGCGTCGCCCGCCACCAGAAGCCGCGGGGCCCAGCGGCGGCGCAGCACGCGCGTGAGGGTCGGCGACGTGGAGAGCGATTCCTCCTCCACGCTCAGCCCCGCCAACCCATGCCGGGCCAGCGCTGTGCGCGCCGCGGCGACGGCACCGCCAAGCCCGCTCAATACCTCCGGACGAATCGCCGCCGCCAAGTGCCACCGCCCCGCGCCCATGCCGACGATCCCAAGGTATCCCCACGGCTCGCACAGCATCGCGATCGCAGAAAGATCGACCCCGACGTCGCCGGTCGCCTCGATGGAGAATCCAACCTTCTCGCGCCACAGCGGCCGCGCAGGCACAACCAAGCCCGCCCCGCGCGCGAGGACGCCCGTCAGCCCCTCGCACGACACCACCAGATCGGCGTCGAGGCTCAGGTCCCGCCCCTCGCAACGGACCGCCACGCGGCGGCCATCATCCCAAACCTCCGATGAAAGGACCTGCGCACGGTCGATGTACTGCGCGCCCGCGCCGATCGCCGCATCCACCAGATCCGCATCGAGCGCCGCGCGATCCACCGCGCGGAAACAGGCCTCGCCGCCGAGCGGAACCCGCACCGCCCCACGCCCCGCGCGCGACAGCACCACCGCGTCCAGCGAGCCCGCATCCCGAAGCGACGGCACCCCCGCCAGACCCATTTCCTCCAACGCCGCGAACCCGCGCGGATGAAGACAACCTCCGCACACCTTGCGACGCGGGTGGCTGCGCTTCTCCAGCAGCAGCACCTCGACACCGCGCCGCGCCAGCCCGTGCGCCACCACGGCGCCCGCCACACCGGCCCCGGCCACGATCACGGGCCAGCGGCGGCCAGCGGCCTGCCCGGGTTGAAGGGTTGACTTGATCATGGAGAATCTTGCCCCGCCATGCCCGGATGGCCAGCAAGATTGTGGCCTTTTCCGCATTCGACTCCGCTGGACTTTTCACATGAAGTGAGAATCTGCACCAATGATCGCGGATTTTGGGTTATACAGAGGACGGCTTGTAGCCATACTTCGTTATGGGAGAAAGGCTAATGGAACGACATAGACTCAAGCCGCCAGCCTGCCGAAGTCCGCACCGCGGAATCGTTGTGTGCTTGGTGACACCGTGCCTGTCGGCACTATCGTGGGCGAATGCTACACCAACTGCGACGCCGACATTGCAGCCGCCCACGCCTGCGGCAAGTGCGACGTTTAGGCCCAATTTCCAACCATTGGAGATCAATGGCGCAGAGGACACCCGTGTCCTCCTGATTGGAACCGGGCGATCCTATCAAGTGGACGTGCCCGAGGGACTCGGACTTCCTTCGTATCGAGGCAAGCACCCTAAAGGCAGTCTGCCTCACGATATTTTACGAGGGCACCGTTCCCGGAGACGGCCACACCACACACACGTGCGTCAGCGGCGGGAGGGGATATTTGGAACTGCGCGATTCCCACGCGCCTCAACTGAGGCAGGGCCCTTGGTATATCAACGTCAGTCGCAACGATCCGGGTCACTTTCTGACCGCCTGGACACACATG
>Ga0105049_10010155_pt1 | contig 10806 bp, 8 predicted proteins | sample MAT06_FD_78087 | JGI IMG/M metagenome (GOLD analysis project Ga0105049, IMG submission 78087) | Freshwater microbial communities from Lake Fryxell liftoff mats and glacier meltwater in Antarctica - MAT-06 | ecosystem: Environmental > Aquatic > Freshwater > Ice > Liftoff microbial mat | place... | reverse complement strand
GAAATCATTCCTGCGAAATCATTCCTGCGAAATCATTCCTGCGAAATCATTCCTGCGAAATCATTCCTGCGAAATCATTCCTGCGAAATCATTCCTGCGAAATCACTTCTGCGAAATCACTTCTGCGAAATCACTTCTGCGAAATCATTTCTGTGAAATCATTTCTGTGAAACAGTGAGTGATAAAACTAGGTCAGTTCGGTGGGTGGCGAAAGCGCGATCGGTGGCAATCTAGCGCTCTTCGTTTTCCTGGTTCTCAACAAGCTGCTTTTTTCTATCGCCTAAGGAGATTCCATGCTAGTTACTCAACAACCTGTTTTCCGCCGCTTCTGGTACCCTGTCGTGCCCGTCGGCCACCTTGTCGATGCCCCCCAACCCTTCACGCTACTGGGGCAAGCATTGGTGATTTGGCTCGACCGCAATGGTCTACCCGTTGCGACGGAAGATCGGTGTTGTCACCGAACGGCCCAACTCTCGTTAGGAAAGGTGGTTGATGGCAACCTGGCCTGTGCCTATCACGGCTGGCAGTTCAACGGATGTGGCACTTGTGTGCATGTGCCACAACTGGAGGCAGACACTCCGATTCCCCAGACGTACCAGGTCAAAGCCTTCCACTGTACCGAGCGCTACGGCTATGCCTGGGTGTGTTTAGAGGAGCCGCTGATTGATATTCCCGTGATCCCTGAGGCGGCAGAGGCTGAGTTTCGCCAAGTGCAGGAGTTTTATGAGCCATGGACGGTCGCAGGTTTACGGGTGATGGAAAACGAGTTTGACTTGGCGCATCCAACCTTTGTGCATACCACCACCTTTGGCAGCGAAGATCACCCCACCCCAGAATCGCTAGATATGGTGGAAACGGAATGGGGCGTGCATGTGACTGGGGTGCTGGGCGTTGTCAACCCAGAGTTGCAGCAACAAAACCTCAAGATGGAAAACCGCGATACTACCCGCACGTTGGATATGGATTGGTATATGCCATTTACCATTCGTCTGCGGATCAATTACCCCAATGGCTTGTCACACATTATTGTGAACACCATGACCCCCATTGATGACCGCACCTCGCAAATGGTGCAGTTTGCCCTGCGGAATGATACCGAAGCGGAAACCTCGTCTGCCGATGTGGTGGCCTTTGATCGGGCGGTCACCCTAGAAGATAAGCGGATTTTAGAATCGACGGATTATGATGTGCCGTTGCGTGCCTCGGTTGAGCAACATATGATGACTGACAAGCCAGGGTTGGTGATGCGGAAGAAGCTAGCGGCCTTGCTGAAAGCCCACGGAGAAGTGGAGCAAACCCGCCATTCTCGGGTCGGTGAAGCGTCTGTCCGCCCTCCTGCCATGCCCCCGATCGCCCCACCTGCTGAGGTGGCGACCGTGTGAGGGCGATCGCCCTTCCCCCTTCCTGTTCCCCGATGTAAGTCTCCAAACGGCTTTCCAAATTACCTGACGGTACGGTATTTGTGAGGCGTTTGATGTTCCACGGGTGTGGAATCCTCCGGTGGTTGAGGTGGCATTAAGCCGGTTGGATGAAGGATATCTATGGGGTGAAAGGAGGGGTGAACGGATCTGTTGTGATGATTGGGTTTGATTTTTTGTTTTGTGAGGAGTGTTGATCGTGGATGAAAACGTGATGGAGCCAAGCCCTGGCTCTTCGCCCGGTGGATTTTTGGGGGCGATCGCCCGTTACTTTGACTTTGAAACCTATCGCACCAACTTTCGCACCGAAATTTTGGCGGGGTTGACCACGTTTATGACGATGGCCTACATCCTCGTGGTGAACCCGCTCATCTTGTCAGATGCCATTTTCTTGAATGAACCGGGGGATTTGTTTACCGAGTTGGCGATGGCGACCGCCGTTGCCGCTGCCATTGGCACCGCTCTGATGGCGTTGATTGCCAACTATCCCTTTGCCATGGCTCCTGGCATGGGGATGAATGCCTTCTTTGCCTATTCCGTCGTGCTGGGTTTAGGGATCGATTGGCGTCTGGCGCTCGGGGCCGTATTAGTCGAAGGGATCATCTTTATCTTGCTCAGTGTGACGGGCGTTCGTCGCCATTTGATCACCGCCGTTCCTGAATCGATCAAGATGGCCACCACCGTGGGGATCGGCCTCTTCCTCGCTTACATTGCCTTGGCAGGCGATGTCGAAACGGGCGGCGCTGGCTTGATTGTGGCTAACCCCGTCACTAAAACTGCCTTTGGCAACGTCGGCAACCCCCAAACCCTGCTGGCGATTGTTGGGATTTTTCTCACCGTGTTTTTCATGGTGCGGCGCATCCGAGGAGCCTTTCTGTGGGGCATCTTGGGCACTTCTATTTTGGGCTGGGTGTTTGGGGTTGTGGCTCCTCCTACCGCCCTGTTTTCTCTGCCTACGGTGCCTGTAGATCTGATTGGGCAAGCCTTTGTGGGGTTGGGCGGCATCAATGGCAGCAACCTCTGGGATTTTGTCGTGGTGGTGCTGGTGTTCCTCTTCGTGGATATTTTTGACACCATTGGCACCCTGGCAGGGGTAGGCACCCAGGGTGGCTATATCAATGAGCAAGGGGAACTGCCCCGCGCCAACCAGGCATTGCTGGCAGATGCGATCGCCACCACCGCCGGAGCCGTCCTCGGCACCTCTACTGTGACCACTTATATCGAGTCGGGGGCAGGGGTAGCTGAAGGTGGCCGCACAGGCTTTACGTCGGTCATTGTGGCGCTCCTGTTTTTGCTGGCGCTGTTTTTTACCCCCCTGTTCTTAGCGATCCCCGCCTTTGCGACAGCCCCGGCGTTGCTGCTGGTGGGTGTGCTGATGATGAGCTGCATCACCCGCATTCAATGGAACGACCTGGGGGAATCTGTCCCCGCGTTCCTCACCATTTTCTTGATCCCCCTAGGTTTCTCCATTGCCGAAGGGTTGGCCGCAGGCTTCATTGCTTATCCCGTGATCAAGATTTTCCAAGGCCGTGCGGCAGAAGTTCCGGTGGCTACCTGGGTGTTAGCGGTTATCTTCTTCATCCGCTTCCTGTTCAAAGCCTTCCAGTTGGCTTAAGTTGAATGGCCTGACTGTAAGCGCTATTAACAAGTAGGAGCGTTTGGGAATTCCCAAACGCTCTAAAATCTTGGTCTGCTGCTCCACATTCCATCCCCAATCCCTATGACTGCCTCCCCGTTGTCTGCGTCGGCGATCGCCATCCGAGGTGCATTCCTTGATCTGCTCCACGATCCCTTTTTGGCCGATGAAGCAGAGTGTGTGCGCTACATCCCCGATGGCTTGCTGGTGGTCGATCAGGGGGTGATTCAGGCCTTTGGAGCCTATAACGAGTTGCGCGAAGCCTATGGGCAGTTGCCAACGACCGAATATGGCGATCGCCTCATCCTGCCTGGCTTCATCGACATCCATATCCACTACCCCCAAACGGAGGTGATCGCCTCCTATGGGGCACAACTGCTCGACTGGCTCAACACCTACACCTTCCCGGCAGAGGGGCGATTTGCAGATGCCACCTATGCTGACACCCTCGCTCACTTTTTTTTGGATGAATTGCTGCGCCATGGCACCACGACGGCTTTAGTGCTCACCACTGTTTTTCCGCAATCGGTGACGGCTTTTTTTGAGGCGGCCCACCAGCGCAATATGCGGATGGTGGCGGGACAGGTATTGATGACCCGCAATGCCCCCGATTTTTTGCTGAATGAGGCCAAAGTCGCTCAGGCGCAAACCCGTGAGCAAATCCAAACCTGGCATGGCAAGGGGCGGCAACTCTACGCTATCACGCCCCGCTTTGCGATCACCTCAACCCCCGAAGAACTGACGCTGGCCGGAGAACTGAAGGCCGAATTTCCCGATGTCTACGTCCATACGCACCTCTCAGAAAACCACGCGGAGATCGCCTTCACCGCTGAGTTGTTTCCTGATGCGCCCGATTATTTGGGGGTCTATGAGCAGTTTGGGCTGCTGGGCGATCGCTCCATTTTTGCCCATTGCTTACACCTAAGCGAGTCTGAGTTTGAGCGGATGGCAGCGGCGGGAGGGGCGATCGCCTTTTGCCCTAGCTCTAACCTCTTTTTGGGCAGCGGCCTCTTTAAGCTCGATCGCGCCAAGGCCGGAGGCATCCGGGTGGGGCTGGCAACGGATGTGGGTGGCGGCACCCATTTTTCGATGTTCTATACCATGGCCGAAGCCTACAAGGTGCTACAGCTTCAGGGCTATAGCCTTTCCCCGTTCAAATCCCTATATCTAGCTACCCTCGGAGCCGCCCACAGCCTAGCGCTAGAGGATAAGCTGGGGAACTTCCAAGTGGGCAAAGAGGCCGATTTTATTGTGGTCGATCGGCAGGCCACACCGCTCCTGGCCCTCCGCAACGCGGGCGCAGTGCCGCAAAACCACAAAGCCCTAGCCGAGCAACTCTTTACCCTGATTGTGCTGGGGGATGATCGGGCGATCGCCGCCACCTACATCGCCGGAACCCTGGCCTATGAACGCTCCGCTGACCTCAACCCAATGCCTCACTAGAGCACCCGTTTTGGGTGATCCCCAAAGGATTGCTGAGGGCAGCGGTCAACCGATGCTGGCCGACAGTCGTGGGTGATGACCGAGACGATTGATCCGTCGGTGATCTTGTCAGTGATCTTGTCAGTGAGCTATGAGCTATCAGCTAGGGCTGACTTAGCTGATAGCGGTAGTGGCGACCTGGGTTTCGGTGGCTGGCACGGGTTCATTGGTATGTTGCACCGTTAGCACTGAGCAGGGGGCATGGTGCAGCACATAATTGCTCACGCTGCCCAAAAACCATTCCGTTAGCCCCGTGCGTCCCCGTCGCCCCATGACGATCAGGTCGGCTTCCCAGGTTTTGGCATGGGCACAGAGACGGCTCCCCGGATCCCCCACAGCTTGGGTAAACTCGGCTTTTACCCCCGCCGCAATGGCGTGTTCTGTGAGGTATTGCAACCGCTCAATGCCCTGTTTTTCCATCCGATTGAGGTTTTCCATGTGGCGCTTCACCACGTCGTCTTGCAGCCGTGGATAAAACACATCTACCCCAATTGGATAATCTGCAAACCCATCATCCATCAGCACCAACACATAGGTCAGCATGAGCTGTGCGCCCATGACTTGGGCAAGCTCTAGCGCGCGATCGTATACTCCTTGGCTCAGATCAGAATCATCCAATGCGACTAAGATTTTTTTAAACATAATCAAACTCCTGCTTGATGGCTAAAGGGTTTATAAGCAAAATCAGGCACAGACCTTAGCACTCCCCCGGCCATGAATTTCTAGATGAAAGGACGATGGATAGTGCTTGAAAAAGGGAGAACCTTATTGGTTGAACCAGTGCCAGATTGATTTTCTCAGAATTAATTTCTAAGCCATATCGATCGAAGCAATACCGAGTCCTAAAACATCGCTGATCCAAAAAACATCGATCCAAGAAAGGATTTATGGACGGGATTCATGGACGGGTTGGGTGGTGGCGGTCGGTTTGTTGGCTGCAACTGTGGCATCTGGGGTGATGCCTTGGAGGGTGAGTACCGAGCAGGGGGCATGGTGCAGCACATAATTGCTGACACTTCCCAGGATCCATTCGCTCAGCCCTGCCCGCCCCCGACGGCCAAGCAGAATTAAATCTGCATTCCAACTCTGTGCCAAGCTACAAATCTGGCTGCCTGGATTGCCCATCATTTGTGTTGATTGGACTGAGATGCCTTGCTGGGTACCCTGGTCAACCCATTGTTTGAGCCGATCTAAGCTGGCTTCTTCTAGCTTGCCAAGGTTCACTATGTGACGGCTCATGGCCTCTTCGAGTAACCCTGGGTGAAACCCTTCTAGCCCAATGGGGTATTCGGCAAAGCCGTCGTCGAGGGGCGACAGCACCTTCACTAACATGAGTTGGGCACCCAAGGTTTGTGCGATGGCTAGCGCGTTCTCATAAACTTGATGGCTCATGTCTGAGTCATCTAAGGCCACCAAAATTTTCTGAAACATAGAAACCTCTGTTACGAAGGAATGAGGATTTCAAAGATCGAGATTATCCATACAGGTAACTTTTGCTCATTAATTTGCTCATTACTCTGACCCTTTTAAACCATCCTCGCAGAGATCAACTTGCAGGGATGTCGTACTTTTCAAAGCTTGATACTCAAGGTTTGTGTGAGGAGACGGGATGGGGAGAGGTGATCTAGGAAAAATCAATTTAGGGGAATAGACTATCCAGGCACGAGGTATGGGGAATATAGTGCCCGGAACATCGTACCCAGAAAATGACTGAGGACTGGGGCATCGGATTGTTCCGATCGCCCCAGTCCTCAGTGGTGGAGCCAGTAGTAGGCAGAGAGCGTCGATTCTCTGCCTACTAATGGCATAGGGGGGAGACAGACCTCGCCACGGATTGGCGCTGTCTCCCTTACCTGTGAGGGGAAACCTGGTGGGCACCCCTTGCAGGCAAACTTTAAGAACCTGGAAGAGGGGCGATCGCCGCTTCGGTTGCGGCGACTTCTAGCAGGGTCTTCAAAACAGAGTCGGGGTTGAGGCTAATCGAGTCGATTCCCAATTCCACCAAGAAGCGGGCGAATTCGGGGTAATCGCTAGGAGCCTGTCCACAGATGCCAATCTTGCGGCCTTTTTCCTTCGCCTCCGAGATGGCGCGGGCAATCATCCACTTCACGGCATCACACCGTTCATCAAATAGATGAGAAACGAGGGCAGAATCTCGATCCAAGCCTAGGGTCAGTTGGGTCAAGTCGTTGGAGCCGATGGAGAAGCCATCGAACACCTCCGCAAACTCTTCGGCCATCACCACGTTGCTGGGCAATTCGCACATCACATAGACTTGCAGCCCATTCACACCGCGCACTAGGCCGTTTTCTGCCATGACCCCCAGCACCCGTTTACCCTCTTGGGGGGTGCGACAGAAGGGCACCATGAGGATGACGTTAGTGAGACCCATCTCATCGCGCACTCGTTTCATGGCTTGGCATTCCAACACAAACCCAGCTTTATACTTCTCGTCGTAGTAGCGAGAAGCTCCACGCCAGCCGATCATCGGGTTTTCTTCCTTCGGCTCAAACTGGCGACCACCGAGCAGGTTGGCATACTCGTTGCTTTTGAAGTCAGACAAGCGCACTACCACGGGCTTGGGATAAAAGGCCGCTGCAATGGTGCCAATGCCCCGCGCTAGCTTGTCTACAAAGAACTGGGCTTTGTCGGTATATTGCGCCGTGAGTTCTGAGATTTTGTAGCGGGCTAGCTCGTCTTCGAGGGTATCGAAGTTGAGCAAAGCCAAGGGGTGTGCCTGGATATGGTTGGCAATGATGAACTCCATGCGAGCCAAGCCTACCCCGTCGTTGGGGATGGCCGAGAGGCCAAAGGCTTCTTCGGGGTTGCCCACATTCATCAAAATTTGGGTGCGGGTGCGAGGTAGATTGGTGAGTTGAATTTCGTTGATGTTAAAGGGCAACAGCCCTTCGTAGACGCGACCGGCTTCTCCTTCGGCACAGGAGACGGTGATCGCTTGCCCCGTGGTGAGAGCGGCGGTGGCGTTCCCGCAGCCAACGATGGCTGGAATCCCCATTTCCCGCGCAATGATTGCGGCGTGGCAGGTGCGGCCCCCTTGGTTGGTGACGATCGCACTGGCTTTTTTCATGATCGGTTCCCAGTCAGGGTCGGTGCGGTTTGTGACTAGCACTTCACCCGCTTTGAACTGATCAATCTGATGCACATCTAAAATGACGCGGGCTTGCCCTTGCCCAATCATTTCGCCAACGGCGCGTCCGGTGGTTAATACAGCGCTATGGTCTTTGAGTTCATAGCTCCGCAGCACGGTTTTTGATTTTTGGGATTGTACGGTTTCGGGGCGAGCCTGCACAATGAAAAGTTTGCCCGTAATGCCGTCTTTGGCCCATTCAATATCCATCGGGCTGTCGGTGCCCCGCACGGCAGAGTAGTGGTCTTCGATGATGCAGGTCCACTGGGCGAGGGTCAGAATTTCGTCATCGCTGATGGCAAATTCTCGCCGTTGTTCGGGGGGCACTGAGATATTTTTGGTGAACTTAGAGCCGCCCAAGTCGTACACCATTTTGATCTCTTTAGAGCCAATGCGTTTTTCTAGGATGGGGCGGAACCCGGCTTTGAGGGTGGGTTTAAACACCAAATATTCGTCGGGGTTGACGGCTCCTTGCACCACGTTTTCGCCCAAGCCATAGGCGGCTGTAATCAGGGCGGCATCTTTGAAGCCGGTTTCGGTATCAATCGAAAACATCACGCCGGAGGTGGCGAGGTCGGAGCGCACCATCTTTTGGATGCCGACCGATAGGGCGACGTTGAAGTGGTCGAAGCCCTTAATTTGGCGATAGGAGATGGCTCGATCGGTAAAGATGGAGGCAAAGCATTTGTGGCAAGATTCCATCACGCCCTTGAGGCCATGCACGTTGAGGTAGGTTTCTTGTTGTCCAGCAAAGCTGGCGTCGGGGAGGTCTTCGGCGGTGGCGCTAGACCGCACGGCAACATCGGTGTCGGAGCCGTAGCGATCGCACAGATCTTGATACCCTTGGGCGATCGCCTCTTGCAATTCATCGGGAAATGGGGTTTGCAAAATTAGAGCGCGGGCGCGCTTGCCAACCCAGCGCAAATTGTTGACATCCTCAACATCCAAATCGGCAAATAACAACCGCAGTTTTTCTTCTAGTCCGGCTATTTGGATGAAATAGCGGTAGGCATGAGCCGTGGTTGCAAATCCATCAGGAATGTTAATTCCCTTTGGCATCAGTTGTTGCAACATTTCGCCCAGGGATGCGTTTTTGCCACCGACCAAGGGAATATCAACAATCCCAACTTCCCGAAATGGCAGGACAAAGGCAACTTCGCGACCTGATGCGCTCGTGGTGGATGTATCGATAGCCTGTACCATAATATCCTTCCTCTTAGCCTCAAGCGACTGCGTTGAGGGGGGATAGCGCAGATCGATAGATGTGTTTGCCACCATTCCCCTAACAATTCAAGTTATAGAGAAAGATCGTGAGGAACTTGTGAGGATGCGTTTCTCGATCTCTTGGCTCAGATCGCGTTCTGGGATCTAGGCTTGACGAACTCTCAGGCCGCTGCGACCTGTCTCGGCCTGTCGTAGGAGCCTGATGCTGTCTGGTAAGGGAGCCTTAGCCAATGGCTAAGGCTCTCTAGCCAATATTTGGCCAAATATTGGGAGGTGCCAGTGGTCTTCTGCGCTTTGTTAGAAGACTCCATTCAAGCCCTTGCGAAAACCCCTTACAATAAAGTCAACTCGTCTCGCGTTACAAACTGAAACATAGGCGTAATTGCACCCAGGGGCATGGCTAGCGAAGAACAGATTGACCTATTCAACGGTGCCTCTGAGAGTGAGCCTCCCGAGGGGTTTGACCCAGCGCAGATACCGACCCATGCATCGGTGCCGATTCCGGTTGGCACCTATGGCTCTATGGCTGAAATCAAGCAGCACTGTAGCATTTGCGTCCGCTGTGGGCTGGCGGAGGGGCGCACCAATGCCGTGATTGGGCGGGGCAACCCCAACGCCTCGGTGATGATGGTAGGCGAAGGCCCTGGCCAGCATGAAGATGAAACAGGCTTGCCATTTGTGGGGCGATCGGGGCAGCTCCTCGATAAGGTTTTGGCTTCGGTGCATCTCACCGAATCTGATGTATTTATTTGCAATGTGGTGAAGTGTCGCCCGCCAGATAACCGCAACCCCAGCAACCAAGAAGCTGAGGCCTGTAAAGGCTATTTGCTGGAACAGATTCGGATGGTTGATCCTAAAATTATTTTGCTGACGGGGGCGATCGCCATGCGAGGGCTTCTAGATATTCGGGATGGCATTACCAAAGTGCGAGGGCGATGGTATGAGCGGGATGGGCGGCTATATATGCCCATTTTTCATCCGGCCTATCTGCTGCGAAACCCCTCTCGCGACAAGGGCAAACCTAAATGGCTCATGTGGCAAGATATCCAGGCCGTTAGAGCCAAGCTCGATGAGCTGAAAGATGCTGCGCCTTAGCAACCGCGCAGCCGTCGATCTACAGCCTTAGCCTTGGCAATTTCTCCTCACCCTATAGCCTTCATGGTTAACCGTTCTTCGCCGCTCAACCGTCCCCTCTGCACCTCTGATTCAGATCCCATTCGGGTTGATTTTTTACCCCAATCTGTGACTCGGTTAGGGGGAAAGATCGGGCTGACCCTAGCTCCTGGCAAGTGCAATATTGGCATGGTGGCTCACTGGCAGCGTAATCTCAACCAAGATTTGACGCGCCTGCGCTATCACCATGGCACGGATGTTTTGGTGACTTTGTTGGAGGTGCATGAATTTGCCCAACTCCAGATCGAGTCGTTGTTTGAGCAGATAGAAGCCTTGGGAATGCGATCGCACTGGTTTCCCATCCCAGATTTTAACGTTCCGGCCTCGCTGCCCGATCTCGCTACATTAGTCCATGAGATTATTGCCCTCGCAAACGCTGGCCAAACGGTAGTGATTCACTGCAAAGCGGGGTTGGGTCGCAGCGGCTTGGTCGCAGCAGCCTGCCTAGTGGCCTTGGGATATTCTAAAAATGAAGCGCTGGGGCATGTGCGCCAAGCACGCCCAGGCACCGTTGAAACCCTTTCCCAAGAAAATTTTGTGGAAGCCTTTGCCCAGGCATATTCCAAGCTTTAAAAGCCCAAAAGCCAAAACTTTAGCTAAGTTAGCAATCACCCTAGGGTGATCTCCGAGATCTGTGGCCTCACGCCTTGTGCCAACCCCCTTGCGCCGCGTCGAGATATAGCCATAGTCAAGCTAGTTAGGACATCAAGAAACCCTCCCAACCT